>X264_Eurasian_Magpie__coassemble_293_pt1 | contig 57698 bp, 48 predicted proteins | sample X264_Eurasian_Magpie__metabat2_low_PE_002 | metagenome-assembled genome bin X264_Eurasian_Magpie
AATATCAGGATGAAGCTTACCGCCTCATCCTGAATGGTCATTTTACCAGTGCGTTAATGACTGTTTCCATCGCCTGCTTTTCCAGCTCACTGCGCTGAATGCGTTTATTGGCTAATGCTGTACGTAATACGCCTGCGATAACAATATGCTTTGGTTCCTGCCCCAGATCGCGCATTTCCAGCACAACTTTACCGACAACTCTGCACATTTCTCGGTACAGTTCATCCTCTTTTGTCCGGTTTCCCATTCTTTATACCTATTTATCATGCCAACTATCAGCATATATCAATCTAACCAATTAAACAAAAATCAAACAAAATCAGACAAATAACGTGATAAATTATTTTAACTGTAGCAATTGAGCGATGATGTATTTATACACCGGATGAACTTTCACTTATCCTCACACTGACAACCCCGGCACCAGACGTTGCGCAAACAGTGAAGTTTTTGCGTAACCTTTTCCCTGGAACGTTAAATCTTTGATAACAATTTATTGTCTAACAAGTTGTATATTTTTTGAAACGCTGTTTTTGTTTTCCTTTTGGATTAATTTCAGCGTATAATGCGCGCCAATTGACTCTTGAATGGTTTCAGCACTTTGGACTGTAGAACTCAACGACTCAAAAACAGGCACTCACGTTGGGCTGAGACACAAGCACACATTCCTCTGCACGCTTTTTCGATGTCACCTATCCTTAGAGCGAGGCACCACCACTTTCGTAATACCGGATTCGCTTTCCGGCAGTGCGCCCAGAAAGCAAGTTTCTCCCATCCTTCTCAACTTAAAGACTAAGACTGTCATGAAAAAGACCAAAATTGTTTGCACCATCGGACCGAAAACCGAATCTGAAGAGATGTTAGCTAAAATGCTGGACGCTGGCATGAACGTTATGCGTCTGAACTTCTCTCATGGTGACTATGCAGAACACGGTCAGCGCATTCAGAATCTGCGCAACGTGATGAGCAAAACTGGTAAAACCGCCGCTATCCTGCTTGATACCAAAGGTCCGGAAATCCGCACCATGAAACTGGAAGGCGGTAACGACGTTTCTCTGAAAGCGGGTCAGACCTTTACTTTCACTACTGATAAATCTGTTATCGGCAACAGCGAAATGGTTGCGGTAACGTATGAAGGTTTCACTACTGACCTGTCTGTTGGCAACACCGTACTGGTTGACGACGGTCTGATCGGTATGGAAGTTACCGCTATTGAAGGTAACAAAGTTATCTGTAAAGTGCTGAACAACGGCGACCTGGGCGAAAACAAAGGTGTGAACCTGCCTGGCGTTTCCATTGCCCTGCCAGCACTGGCTGAAAAAGACAAACAGGACCTGATCTTTGGTTGCGAACAAGGCGTAGACTTTGTTGCTGCTTCCTTTATTCGTAAGCGTTCTGACGTTATCGAAATCCGTGAGCACCTGAAAGCGCACGGCGGCGAAAACATCCACATCATCTCCAAAATCGAAAACCAGGAAGGCCTCAACAACTTCGACGAAATCCTCGAAGCCTCTGACGGCATCATGGTTGCGCGTGGCGACCTGGGTGTAGAAATCCCGGTAGAAGAAGTTATCTTCGCCCAGAAGATGATGATCGAAAAATGTATCCGTGCACGTAAAGTTGTTATCACTGCGACCCAGATGCTGGATTCCATGATCAAAAACCCACGCCCGACTCGCGCAGAAGCCGGTGACGTTGCAAACGCCATCCTCGACGGTACTGACGCAGTGATGCTGTCTGGTGAATCCGCAAAAGGTAAATACCCGCTGGAAGCGGTTTCTATCATGGCGACCATCTGCGAACGTACAGACCGCGTGATGAACAGCCGTCTCGAGTTCAACAATGACAACCGTAAACTGCGTATTACCGAAGCGGTATGCCGTGGTGCCGTTGAAACTGCTGAAAAACTGGATGCTCCACTGATCGTGGTTGCTACTCAGGGCGGTAAATCTGCTCGCGCAGTACGTAAATACTTCCCGGATGCCACCATCCTGGCACTGACCACCAACGAAAAAACAGCTCACCAGTTAGTACTGAGCAAAGGCGTTGTGCCGCAGCTGGTTAAAGAGATCACTTCTACTGATGACTTCTACCGTCTGGGTAAAGAACTGGCTCTGCAGAGCGGTCTGGCACACAAAGGTGATGTCGTAGTTATGGTTTCTGGTGCACTGGTACCGAGCGGCACTACTAACACCGCATCTGTTCACGTCCTGTAATATTGCTTTTGTGAATTAATTTGTATATCGAAGCGCCCTGATGGGCGCTTTTTTTATTTAATCGATAACCAGAAGCAATAAAAAATCAAATCGGATTTCACTATATAATCTCACTTTATCTAAGATGAATCCGATGGAAGCATCCTGTTTTCTCTCAATTTTTTTATCTAAAACCCAGCGTTCGATGCTTCTTTGAGCGAACGATCAAAAATAAGTGCCTTCCCATCAAAAAAATATTCTCAACATAAAAAACTTTGTGTAATACTTGTAACGCTACATGGAGATTAACTCAATCTAGAGGGTATTAATAATGAAAGCTACTAAACTGGTACTGGGCGCGGTAATCCTGGGTTCTACTCTGCTGGCAGGTTGCTCCAGCAACGCTAAAATCGATCAGCTGTCTTCTGACGTTCAGACTCTGAACGCTAAAGTTGACCAGCTGAGCAACGACGTGAACGCAATGCGTTCCGACGTTCAGGCTGCTAAAGATGACGCAGCTCGTGCTAACCAGCGTCTGGACAACATGGCTACTAAATACCGCAAGTAATAGTACCTGTGAAGTGAAAAATGGCGCACATTGTGCGCCATTTTTTTGCCTGCTATTTACCGCTACTGCGTCGCGCGTAACACATTCCCTTGCTCTGGTTCCCCATTCTGCGCTGACTCTACTGAAGGCGCATTGCTGGCTGCGGGAGTTGCTCCACTGCTCACCGCAACCGGATACCCTGCCCGACGATACAACGCTTTATCGACTAACTTCTGATCTACAGCCTTATTGTCTTTAAATTGCGTAAAGCCTGCTGGCAGCGTGTACGGCATTGTCTGAACGTTCTGCTGTTCTTCTGCCGATAGTGGTCGATGTACTTCAACATAACGCATCCCGTTAGGTTCCACGGAATATTTCACCGGTTCGTTGATCACTTTCACCGGTGTTCCCGTCCGCACGCTGGAGAATAAAGCTTTAATATCCGGTGCATTCATGCGAATACAGCCCGAACTGACGCGCAAACCGACGCTGTCCGGCGCACTGGTGCCATGAATGAGGTATTCGCCATTACCATGCGCGAGGCGCAGTGCGTAACGTCCTAGTGGGTTATTGGGCCCGGCAGGAACGACTGGTGGTAATTTAATGCCACGCTCCAGCGAACGTTGACGAATGCCCGCCGTAGGCGTCCAGGTTGGGTTAGGGATTTTCTGCCCCACACGCGTTTCCATCACCGGCGTTTCCAGCCCCTGCAAACCAATACCTATCGGATAAACCTGCACGATATTTTCTCCCGGCGGATAATAATAAAGGCGCAGCTCTGCAAGGTTTACAATAATCCCCTGACGCGGCGCATCAGGTAATAATAGTTGTGAAGGAATAGTTATCGTCGTACCGGGTTTTGGCACCGGGGCGATAGTGTTATTGGCTTCAAGGATCAACATTGCCGCAGTATCAAAACGTCGGGCGATGGCCTGAAGGTTTTTATCCCCTTCTTGCACCGTATACGTTTGATTTTGCCCAACCAGTCGACTGCCGGTTGGTGGTAGCGGATAATCAACCGCCCAGGCAGCCTGGATGGCGCTAAAAGCGCCGATAAGCGTGAGTGTAAGCAAAGACGCGCGTTTCATTGTAAACCTCCTGTATTTGCCGGAGACTCACGCTGAAACGTCGGATGGCGCTTATGTTCACCTGAAACCAAAACACTCCTGTGCAGGCCAGTGTAAACATTGACCACCCGGCAATGTGAGCCAACCGGATGAAAGCTGTCCCTTTAGTTTAGCTAAGTGCAGCGGCTTTGGCGCGAATTGCGCGAATCATCGCTTCCAGACCTTGTGAGCGTGATGGGGTGAGATGTTGGGTGAGCGCCATTTTTTCAAACCACGGGCGCACATCGAAATTGACAATATCCTGCGGCGTCATTTGATCGTAAAGAATAAAGACGACCGCAATAAGCCCTTTCACAATCGCCGCATCGCTGTCGCCCTGTAATTCAATAATTCCCTGGGCATTCTGACGCATCACAATCCACACCTGACTTTGGCAACCCTGAATGCTATTTTGTGGGCTTCGGTCTTCGTCGCGTAATTCTGGCAGACGCTGGCCCAGCTCAATAATGTAGAGATATTTCTCTTCCCAGTTGGCGCAGCGTAAAAAATTACGCAGCAATTTTTCTTTATCCGGCAATAAAGCCATAGTGCCTCCCTGTTATCCCAGCAGACGGTGAATACGTTGCAGGCCGGTCACCAGACGATCCACTTCTTCATGGGTGTTATACATGGCCAGCGATGCCCGACACATCGCAGGGACGTTGTAATAGGCCATTAATGGCATTGCGCAGTGATGTCCGGTACGCACAGCAATGCCGTAATTATCGAGAAAACTGCCAACATCATAGGCGTGGTGTTTACCGAGATTAAAAGCAATAACGCCAAGCCTGTTTTGTGGGCCATAGAGAGTGAGATCCGGTACAGATTCCAACTGTGATAACGCGTAATGCATCAGATTCTGTTCATACTCGGCTATGTTATTAAGCCCCAGCGCCGAAACATACTCCAGCGCCGCGCCAAGACCAATGATGCCTCCGGTATTGGGTGTACCGGCTTCAAACCGCCATGGTGCTTTGGTCCAGGTAGTGCCTTCACTCAGGCTGACGGTGGCGATCATAGAACCGCCCCCTTCCCACGGCGGCATCTCCTGCAACAAGGCTTCTTTGACATAAAGAATGCCAATTCCGGTAGGGCCATACAGTTTATGCCCGGAGAACACGTAAAAATCGCAATCCAGCGCCTGAACATCCACCGGATGATGCATCACCGCCTGAGCGCCATCCACCAGCACTTTTGCGCCATGTTGATGCGCAAGTGTGATCATCTCCGCCAGCGGATTTTCTGTCCCAAGCACGTTGGAGACATGAGTAATTGCCAGCAGACGAGTTTTCTCATCAAACAGCGTAGGCAGCGTCTCCAGTTGCAGAGTACCGTCGGGGTTGAGCGGGATCACACGCAGCTCTGCGCCAACGCGTGCGCAAAGCATCTGCCAGGGGACAATGTTAGCGTGGTGCTCCATCTGACTGATGATGATGTTATCGCCCGCCCGCACATTGCTGTTACCCCAGCTATTGGCGACCAGATTGATCCCTTCCGTCGTGCCGCGGACGAACACCAGCTCTTCCGCCGAACGGGCATTAATAAACAGCGATGCCCGCTTGCGCACGTTCTCCATTTTCTCGGTCGCCTGGGCGCTTAAGGTATGAATACCGCGATGCACCGCCGCGTAGCCATGACGATAAAACTCGGCCTCGGCGTCAATCACCTGGCTCGGTTTCTGTGCACTGGCGGCGCTGTCGAGATAAGCCAGCGGCAAACCGTTTACCTCACGAGAAAGCACCGGAAAGTCGGCCCGCACTTTGTCGACGGAAAAAGTCATCTTGCACCTCCTGGCAGTCGTTGACCGATTCGGGCCAGCACCTGCTGTTTAAGCCCCTCATCACGCAGTGCTTCCGTCAGTTCAGCAGCAAAGGCGTAAATGATCATCTGCTGGGCATCTTGCTGATTGATCCCGCGCGAGCGCAGATAAAACATCTGTTCGTCATCAATACGCCCCACCGTCGCGCCGTGGCTGCATTTCACATCATCTGCATAGATTTCCAGCTGCGGTTTCGTATCCACTTCCGCCAGTTTGCCCATCAGCAGATTATTGTTGGTCATCTGACCATCCGTTTTGATGGCGTGCTGCGCGACGTTGATCAAACCGTTAAATACCGCGCGGCCTTTGTCGCTGACGATAGTTTTGTGCAACTGTCGGCTGTTACAAAAACCTTTATTGTGTTCCAACCAGGTACGAGTATCACACACCTCGTTTTTCACCGGCATCGCCAGGCTATTGATCCGCAGCGTGCTGTTTTCGCCATTGAGTTGCGTACTGGTGTTGTGTCGTAATACTGCGCCACCCAGCAGGAAACTGTGGCTAAATGCGGTGGCATCGTCAGCCAGCAACAAATCGTTATGAGCAAAGTGGTGACTGAGCGGGTTTTCAAACGCCAGCTTGATATGCTGCAAATGGGCGTTCGCTGCGACGTTGATAGTGAACCGTGCGCCGGTGAAGTGACGAGCATCATTAAGGCTGACAAAATGTTCGATCACCGTTGCTTCGGCACCTTCCGCCAGATCCAGATGATGCCGGTAATGGGCAGTATTCACCTCTTCACCTGCCACGCCCTGGGTGATATGCATTAACAGCAATGGCTTTGCCGGCCGTTGACCGCGCTTCACGGCGATATGCGTCACGCTTTGTGCCAGGCTTTCCGTCAAATGCAGAAACACTTCCGCCTGAATAGCATCGGGTAACCCCTGACGGTCGTCGTTAATGCTCACTTCATATCCGCTGCCTTCAGTTGCATCGCTCAGTGCGGGCACGTAACGTCCATCGACAAACACCAGCCGCACGGCGTCTAATGTTAACGCTAAGGCATCACGCTGCTGTGGGGATATCTCCCCCGCAATGCTGACAAACTGGCTATTGGTCAGCCCGTCCAGCGGCGTATATTTCCAGTTTTCATGTTTACGTGTCGGCAGTCCGGTACGCAGCAATTGTTGTAAATGCTGCTGTGCTTGCGGGGAGCGTTTCGCCCCTTCAGCTTCAAACAAATGATGCCACTGTTGCAGTGCGTTACTGCTGTTCGGTAAGCCAGCCATAACCCTGCTCCTCCAGTTGTTTGACCAACGTGAAATCGCCGGATTTCACAATTCGTCCCTGATACAGCACATGGACGTAATCAGGCTTGATGTAGTCGAGAATGCGTTGGTAGTGCGTAACAATGATGAATGAACGCTTGCCGTCACGCAGCGAGTTCACGCCATCGGCAACCACTTTTAATGCGTCAATATCCAGCCCGGAGTCTGACTCATCAAGAATGCATAACTCCGGTTCCAGCACCGCCATTTGCAAAATATCGTTGCGCTTTTTCTCGCCGCCGGAAAAACCAACGTTTACCGAACGGGTTAATAAATCTTCCGGCATCTTCAGGAGAGCGATTTTCTCTTCCATCAAATCCTGAAAATCAAAGCGGTCGAGCGTTTCCTGGCCGCGATAGCTGCGCACCGCATTAAGTGCCGTTTGCAGGAAAAACTGGTTACTGACGCCGGGAATTTCCACCGGATACTGGAAGGCCATAAAGATGCCTTCACCTGCACGATCTTCCGGCGACAGCGCAAGCAAATCTTTGCCTTTAAACTCAACCGTGCCGCTCGTCACTTCATAATCTTCTCGCCCGGCAAGCGTTGCCGATAAGGTACTTTTGCCCGAACCATTGGGCCCCATAATGGCGTGAACTTCGCCGGGACGAACGTCGAGGCTTAATCCACGCAGGATAGCTTTATCTTCCACGCTGACGTGTAAATCTTTAATACTTAACATGTTTATTCCTTATCCGACGCTGTGTTCAAGACTGATGGCGAGGAGTTTTTGTGCTTCAACGGCAAATTCCAGCGGCAGTTCCGAGAACACGTCTTTGCAAAAACCGTTAACAATCATCGAGATGGCATCTTCTTCGCTGATCCCGCGTTGCAGGCAGTAAAACAGTTGATCTTCACCAATACGTGATGTCGTTGCCTCGTGCTCCAGCTGAGCGCTGTTATTGCGACATTCGACATACGGGAAGGTATGCGCCCCACAATTAGCGCCAATCAGCATTGAATCGCACTGAGTGAAATTGCGCGCATTGGTTGCCGTCGGCATGATTTTCACTAAGCCGCGATAACTGTTCTGACTATGTCCGGCAGAGATCCCTTTCGAGATAATGGTCGATTTGGTGTTTTTACCGATGTGGATCATCTTGGTGCCGGTATCCGCTTGCTGATGACCGCTGGTCAGCGCCACTGAGTAAAACTCACCAATGGAGTTATCGCCGCGCAAAATGCAGCTGGGATATTTCCACGTAATCGCTGACCCGGTTTCTGATTGCGTCCATGACATTTTGCTGTTTTCGCCTTCGCACAAAGCACGCTTGGTGACGAAGTTGAGAATACCGCCGGTGTTGTTATCGCCAGGGAACCAGTTTTGTACCGTGGAATATTTCACCTCGGCGTTTTTATGGATGATGACTTCCACCACCGCCGCGTGTAACTGATAGCTGTCACGCACCGGAGCGGAACAGCCTTCAATGTAGCTGACATAGCTGTCTTCGTCGGCCACCAGAATGGTGCGCTCAAACTGCCCGGTTTTTTCCGCGTTAATGCGAAAATAGGTGGAAAGTTCCATCGGGCAACGCACGCCTTTAGGCACATAAATAAACGTACCGTCAGAGGCTACCGCCGCATTAAGTGCGGCAAAGAAGTTGTCATTCCCCGGCACCACGGTGCCGAGATATTTACGCACCAGTTCCGGGTGATCGTGGATCGCCTCGCCAAAGGAACAAAAAATAATTCCCTGCTCCGCCAGTTTTTCGCGATAAGTAGTGGCAACCGAAACAGAGTCGAAAATGGCATCCACTGCCACCTCTTTGCCTTCCCGCACGGGAACGCCCAACTGCTCAAACGCCGCCTCCACCTCTTTACTTAAAAAGGCGTTCGCGCCAGTTTGCTGCACCGCGCCGGGTTCAGACGCGCAGTTGTCGTCACAATTACCGCACGATGGTGCCGAGTAGTAGCTGTAATCCTGATAATTCAGCTTGTCGTAGTGCGCTTTCAACCAGTGCGGTTCTTCCATCTCCAGCCATGCGTGATAGGCGTTGAGACGAAACTCCAGCATCCACTCCGGCTCATTACGCTTCGCCGAAATTGCGCGCACCACCTCTTCGTTTATCCCCTTTGCCAGCTCATCGGTGGCTAACTGGGTGAAGAATCCTTCTTTATAATTCAGCGGGCCGCCGGTCCAGGTTTTGACATCGTCAGTTGCTTCAGTATTACGAGACATAGTACCGCCTATACCCCAAAGCTTTCGCCACAGCCACATTCATTCTGGGCTTTAGGGTTGTGAAATTTGAATATCTGATTAAGTCCTTCACGAACGAAATCGACTTCCGTGCCATCAATAAACGGCATCGCTTGCAGCGGGACAAACAGCTTCGCGCCGTCGTGTTCAAACAGCAGATCGTCTTTGTCCGGCTCGCTAACACTGTCGAGCACATAGCCAAAGCCCGCGCAGCCCGTTTGCTTCACGCCTAAGCGCACGCCGACCATACCCGGCTGCTTTGCCACCAGCTCGCGGATGTGGACAGCGGCTGCGGGTGTCAGCGTTAAGCCCTGCCAGGCGAAATCCTGTGGATTAAAGGTTCCTGAATGCATGTCCATCGATTTACCTCACTTCATCGCTTTCAGCGTAAAACAGCATGTTAGTGATAATGATTATCAGTTCAACCCAGCAAACGCAGGGGCTTTACCGTAAAACATGCTTTTTTCCTGCTTTTAATAAGCATAGACCCTGATGTGTGGGTTAACAGGCACGCTAAGAATTAGGTATCTCATTGTTAGATAATGATTATTATCTAAGGAGCATTAAGGCTGTGATGAAAAAGAAAAAGTTGTATTGAAAATGACTATTTAAGAGATAGGTAAAAAAGTGCAGCGTTCAGAAATAAGAAAACCCTTAAGTCTGTGCGACACAGGCTTAAGGGTTTCTACCCCATCCGGCGCTTATCTCCGGCACTCTCAGTGGCTTAGCTCTTGAAGGGGCGATAAGAATAATCTCATAAAGCTAACCCGCCGTTTTAACACAAACTGCGATTAGTATTATTTTTGAACAATATCAGGCGGATAGATAAGCAGTATTAAGAAGGTCATCGAACCTGGACGGAGGTTAATCCAGGTCGATTTGGCAAAATTGCGGCATTAAGTCAGGATCAATGCACGCCCAGACGCCAGGCAAAGTAGATTTCTTCTTTTAATTCAGCAGAAGAGAGAGTAAGCAGGTCAGCAAATTCAAGTTCTAGTTGTTTCAGACGTTTGAGATATTGGGCAGGTGAAAGATTGCTCTGGTCACGGCGTAAAAATTCAATGGCCAGCTGGGTGGGATCAAGTTGAGTAGACATAGCATCCTCGCTTTTAGACAAGACCTGCACAGTATACCACCGTTTACTGTGCAGATAATGACCAAAAGCAATATGCGTCACACTTTTCTGGTGACAACGTCACAAAATGGCGGTCGTTAATCGTGACGAACAGCACAAACGCCCTTTCTCATCGAAGATTTCAATCTGCCAGACCTGGTGACGCGAACCGAGATGCAACGGTTTGCATACGCCGCGCACCCGCCCTTCTCGTGCCGAGCGGACGTGGTTAGCATTGATTTCCAGACCAACCACCTTTTGCTCACCTTCGGTACATAAATAACCGGCAACGGAACCGATACTTTCGGCCAGTACCACGGATGCCCCTCCATGCAGCAACCCGAAAGGCTGCTTTGTCCGCGAGTCTACTGGCATTGTCGCTTCAAGGGTGTCATCACCAATATGTTCAAAGCGAATATCCAGCAACCCCACCATGTTTCCTTCACCCATGGCATTCAGTGCTTCCAGGGTGATTTTTCGTTTCCATATCATTTAATAATCTCCAGTAAAGCCTGCACAGGATGGCGTACCCCCGTGCCTTCGACCCGTTTTACCTGGCTACGGCAGGAATATCCGGTCGCCAGACAGCGATTACGCGGCAGTCGCTGCATCGCCTGATGCCAGGATAACTCATAGATCCCGAGCGAATTTTTATGGTTTTTCGCTTCATGTCCGTAAGTCCCTGCCATGCCGCAGCACCCCACGCTGACATTTTCCAGTTTCGCGCCAAAACGGGCAAATATCGCAGCCCATTGTGCTGGCGCGCCCGGCAAAGCGGTAACTTCGGTACAGTGACCAAAGAAATACCATGATTCACCGCTGACTGTAGCCACTGGCTGTGAGTCAAGTGCGCTTGCCAGCCATTCATTCGCCAGTAAGACGTTAAACTCGCCACGCTCCTCGCCCAGAGCCAGTTTATATTCATCGCGATAACAAAGTACCAGCGCCGGATCGACGCCCACCATTGGCATCCCCAGCTTCGCCACACGGTTGAGGAAATCCGCCGTCTTTTTCGCCGTCTTCGCAAAACGATTAAGAAAGCCTTTGATATGCTGGGCTTTGCCATTTGGCGAAAATGGCAGTAGCACAGGCTGGAAACCTAATTTTTCGACCAGACGGACAAAATCCGCCACCACTTGCGCATCGTAATAGCTGGTAAAGGGGTCTTGCACCACCAACACCGTGCGCGCTTTCTGCTCTGCATTGAGAGCTTCAAGCTGTTCCAGCGTCATATTCGCCGAGCGATGCCCCACCATTTGTTGTTGTAGCGAGGGGACTGACAGCAGTGGCAAATCAACCATGCCGATATGTTTTTCCGAGAGTTTGCGCACCAGCGGCTGGTTAATGAAGAAGTTAAAGGTTTTCGGCGCGCGTGCCATCAGCGGTGCGTAGCTCTCGACCGTAGCAACGAGGTGGTCGCGAAGCGGGCGTAAATAACGGGTGTGATAGAGCTGCAGAAAACGAGAGCGAAACTCCGGCACATCAATTTTGATGGGGCACTGGGTCGAACACGCTTTACAGGCCAGACAGCCCGACATCGCCTCTTTGACTTCGTGTGAGAAGTCATATTCGCCTTTATTCGCATGCCAGCTATTGCGCGTGCGGGCAATTAACGTCCGCAAACTGACGCCGGATTCAGGCAGTTCTTGTTCCAGTTTGAGTGGGTCAACGCCGCGATCTGCCAACAAACGCAGCCACTCACGCACCAGCGTTGCGCGTCCTTTCGGTGAATGAATCCGGTTCTGGGTAATCTTCATCGACGGGCACATCGGACTGCGGGCATCAAAGTTGAAGCATAAACCGTTACCGTTACACTCCATCGCACCGCGCCACTGCTGGCGTACCGCAATGGGGATCTGCCGGTCGAATGTACCGCGCTTCACCGCGTCCACTTTCATCATCGGTGCATCGAGACCTTCTGGCGGGCAAATCTTCCCTGGGTTGAGTCGGTTATGCGGGTCAAATGCCGCTTTCACTTTACGCAGTTCTGCAAAAAGTTCCTCACCGAAAAACGCCGGGCTGTATTCGGCACGAAAACCTTTGCCGTGTTCGCCCCACAACAAACCACCGTATTTCGCGGTAAGCGCCACTACATCATCAGAGATTTGCTTCATCAAAATCTCTTGTTGCGGATCGCACATATCCAGTGCCGGACGGACGTGCAAGACACCTGCATCGACGTGACCAAACATACCGTAGCTTAAGCCGTGGCTGTCGAGCAGCGCGCGAAATTCAGCAATATAATCGGCCAGATGTTCCGGCGGTACGCAGGTATCCTCAGCAAACGGAATTGGCTTAGCGGCACCTTTGGCATTGCCAAGCAGGCCGACAGCTTTTTTGCGCATCGCATAAATACGCTCAACACCTGCCAGCTCACTGCATACCTGCCAGCCGATCACACCTGCTTGCTGACTGGCGATAAGTTCATCCAGCCGCGCACAGAGTGCATTTACTCGCTCATCAATCAGCGTCTCATCATCACCAGCAAATTCCACAATGTTCAGCCCGAGCATCTCTTTGTCTGGCACATCGGTAATCAACTCGCTGACGGAATGCCAGACAATATCTTCCCGCGCCAGATTCAGCACTTTTGAGTCCACCGTCTCTACCGAAAGCGCCCGCGCCTCAACCATAAACGGCGCGTTACGCAGTGCGGAGTCAAAAGAGTCATATTTGACGTTCACCAGACGGCGCACTTTAGGCAAGCGCGTAATATCCAGTCGCGCTTCGGTAATAAAGGCCAGCGTCCCTTCTGAACCCGTCAGAATGCGCGTCAGGTCGAACTCGGTCATCTCATCGTTAAAGACATGACGCAGATCGTAACCGGTAAGAAAGCGGTTAAGCTTGGGGAAGTTGTCGATGATTAACTGGCGTTGCTGACGGCAACGTTGATAAACCGTGTTATAAATTCGCCCGATTGTGGTATTGGATTTACCCAGCGTTTCCGCCAGTTCGACGGGTAAAGGTTGCGTATCGAGAATATCGCCCCCCAACAACACCGCGCGTACGCCAAGTACGTGATCTGACGTTTTGCCATAGACCAGCGATCCCTGACCGGATGCATCGGTATTGATCATCCCACCGAGCGTTGCCCGGTTGCTGGTCGAAAGTTCCGGCGCAAAAAAGTAGCCGAACGGTTTCAGGTACTGATTGAGTTGATCTTTTATCACCCCGGCCTCAACGCGCACCCAGCCCTCTTCAGGGTTAATTTCGATGATGCGGTTCATATGGCGGGACATATCAACAATAATCCCCTGGTTGAGCGCCTGACCGTTAGTGCCGGTGCCGCCGCCGCGGGGGGTAAAGATCAGCGATGAATAGCGTTCCTGCGCGGCAAGACGGGCTATAAGCGCCACATCTGCGGTTGAACGCGGAAATACCACCGCATCGGGGAGAAGTTGGTAAATACTGTTGTCGGTCGACATTGTCAGACGATCGGCATAACTTGTCGCCGTATCGCCGGTAAAACCTTGTTGCTCCAGCTCTTGCAAAAAATTAAGCACCAGTTGAACGACGCCGGGTGCCTGGGAAATCTGTGGAATCATTATATTGACCCTTTCCTGCGGTCTGTGATGTAGGTCGATACACTGTTCTTTCAGGCGGCTGCAATAGCGCACTGAAAGGTGATGTTTGTTTACTCTATGGATTTCGTGTTGCAGGAAGGCGGCAAGCGAGTGAACTCCAGGAGCTTACAACAGTAAGTAACTGGGGTGAACGAACGTAGCCGCAGCATATGCAACTTGAAATACGACGAGTAAATCGTTTGCGTGTTGCCTGAGTTGTTGTACCACATTTTTTTCTAACACGCCCATCAGAATTAAGGGCAGAATCGGCCTGTTAAAAACCGCTGAAATTGCTCATCATTATGCAGGTGAGTTTCGCGTGTTCACGTCGCGTCGACGATTTGACGCACAAAAAAGGTGAAAAGTAGTTATGGTAAATGTTCGTCAGCCCAGGGATGTCGCACAAATTCTGCTTTCGGTGCTGTTTTTAGCCATCATGATTGTGGCATGTCTGTGGATTGTACAACCCTTTATTCTCGGCTTTGCATGGGCCGGTACAGTGGTTATCGCCACCTGGCCGGTATTGTTACGTTTGCAAAAGATCATGTTTGGTCGCCGCTCTCTCGCCGTTCTGGTGATGACGCTGTTATTAGTGATGGTGTTTATCATCCCTATTGCTTTGCTGGTTAACAGTATCGTCGACGGCAGCGGCCCGCTAATTAAAGCCATTTCCAGTGGTGACATGACGTTACCCGATCTGGCGTGGCTTAATACCATTCCGGTGATTGGCGCGAAGCTATATGCAGGCTGGCACAATTTGCTGGATATGGGGGGGACGGCGATCATGGCGAAAGTCCGTCCTTATATTGGCACCACCACCACCTGGTTCGTTGGGCAGGCGGCGCATATCGGGCGCTTTATGGTGCATTGTGCGCTGATGCTTCTCTTCAGCGCCCTGCTGTACTGGCGCGGTGAACAGGTGGCACAAGGCATTCGCCATTTTGCAACCCGTCTGGCAGGCGTTCGCGGAGATGCCGCCGTACTGCTGGCGGCACAGGCTATCCGCGCGGTGGCGCTGGGTGTGGTGGTGACGGCGTTAGTACAGGCTGTGCTTGGCGGTATCGGCCTCGCCGTATCCGGCGTACCTTATGCAACGTTGCTCACGGTGTTAATGATCCTCTCCTGCCTTGTCCAGCTTGGCCCATTGCCGGTACTGATTCCGGCGATTATCTGGCTCTACTGGACCGGCGATACCACCTGGGGAACGGTATTGTTAGTGTGGAGCGGTGTGGTTGGCACGCTGGATAACGTCATCCGCCCAATGTTAATTCGCATGGGTGCCGATTTACCGCTGATCCTGATCCTCTCTGGCGTTATTGGTGGTTTGATTGCTTTCGGGATGATCGGTCTGTTTATTGGTCCGGTTCTGTTAGCCGTTTCCTGGCGTCTGTTTGCCGCGTGGGTGGAAGAAGTCCCGCCGCCGACGGACCAACCGGAAGAAATTCTCGAAGAACTTGGCGAAATCGAGAAACCGAATAAGTAATTTCTCATCAGGCGGCTCTGCCGCCTGATTGTTAACCCCTGCTAATTGATATTTGCTTGCTCTTCCCCATATTTTCCTGCTTACCGCCATTCAGCTGGTAGTACCTGTCGCAAATTCTTTACAGTTTTTAAACTAATGAGACGAATCTGATCGACGCAAAAAGTCCGTATGCCTACTATTAGCTCACGGTTATAAATCAACATATTGATTTATAAGCATGGAAATCCCCTGAGTGAAACAACGAATTGCTGTGTGTAGTCTTTGCCCATCTCCCACGATGGGCTTTTTTTTAACATTTTTCCGCTTCGCTACCTCGCCCCTCACGCTTTCCAATAATGTTGCACAAGATACTGTGACTCTCTTCAAGCCGTCAGCAGGCTGATAATGTTATTTATATTTTATTGTTTATTTCATGCAGCCATTACACGATGAACGCTTATGAACTCCAGGCACTCCGCCATATTTTTGCCATGACTATTGATGAATGCGCGACCTGGATTGCCCAGACCGGTGACAGTGAAAGCTGGCGTCAATGGGAAAATGGCAAATACGCCATTCCTGATCGTGTAGTCGAGCAACTGTTGGCTATGCGTCAGCAAAGAAAAAAACATCTTCATGCCATCATAGAGAAAATAAATAACCGCATCGGCAACAACACCATGCGTTTTTTCCCCGACTTAACCGCGTTTCAACAAGTCTACCCTGATGGCAATTTTATTGACTGGAAGATCTATCAATCGGTAGCCGCTGAATTATATGCACACGATCTGGAGCGGCTTTGTTAATTTCTCCACAGAAAGGAATTGTCTTTGTTACAACAATAATGAACGGATACTGACACAACATCGCTACACTTTTTAAAGCACCTTTGCTAAGTAGAACCTATGAAAAATCCCTATTACCCTACCGCACTGGGGTTGTATTTTAATTACCTGGTGCATGGTATGGGCGTCATTTTGATGAGCCTGAATATGGCCTCGCTGGAGACGCTTTGGCAGACTAATGCCGCGGGCGTCTCGATAGTTATCTCATCACTGGGCATTGGTCGATTAAGTGTCTTGCTTTTTGCAGGATTATTATCCGATCGCTTTGGTCGCCGCCCTTTTATCATGCTCGGGATGTGCTGCTATATGGCCTTCTTTTTTGGCATCCTGCACACCAATAACATCATTATCGCTTATGTTTTTGGCTTTCTGGCGGGAATGGCAAACAGTTTTCTCGATGCAGGCACCTATCCCAGTTTGATGGAAGCTTTTCCACGCTCACCTGGGACAGCCAATATTTTAATTAAAGCATTTGTTTCCAGCGGACAATTTTTATTACCGCTAATAATTAGCCTGTTAGTGTGGGCTGAACTGTGGTTCGGTTGGTCCTTTATGATTGCCGCAGGCATTATGTTTATTAACGCTCTGTTTTTATGCCGTTGTACGTTCCCACCCCATCCGGGTCGTCGCTTACCTGTCATAAAGAAAACCACCAGCTCTACGGAACATCGCTGTTCAATTATCGATTTAGCCAGTTATTCCCTATATGGCTATATCTCAATGGCAACGTTTTATCTGGTTAGCCAGTGGCTGGCACAATACGGACAATTTGTTGCTGGCATGTCATACACTATGTCGATCAAACTACTCAGTATCTACACCGTGGGTTCGCTGCTTTGTGTATTTATTACCGCTCCACTCATTCGTAATACCGTTCGCCCAACAACATTACTGATGCTGTACACCTTTATCTCATTTATTGCTCTGTTTACCGTCTGCCTGCATCCCACATTTTATGTGGTGATAATATTTGCTTTTGTCATTGGTTTTACCTCTGCTGGAGGTGTTGTGCAAATTGGCCTGACATTAATGGCTGAACGTTTCCCCTACGCTAAAGGTAAAGCTACAGGGATCTATTACAGTGCGGGCAGTATTGCGACCTTTACTATTCCGTTGATTACGGCTCATCTGTCCCAAAGAAGTATTGCCGATATTATGTGGTTCGATACCGCCATCGCTGCCATCGGCTTTTTACTGGCGCTGTTTATCGGCTTACGCAGCCGCAAAGAAACGCGGCATCACTCGCTAAAGGAAAATGTCGCTCCGGGTGGGTAATGCAATATTCTTTTCAGGTCATGCAAGATCTTACGGATAAATAACTCTTTCTGCGCTAACTAAGGAAAATCGCGATCAAAAACAAACTATGACATGCAATATTCCTGGAAACATAAACTTTATGCCATGTACCCAGGGAAAATCATCTTCAGTATAGTAATTATGTAAACCGTCGGAGAACAATACGTACGGTAACGAAATTATCTTTCAGCAAGGAGCTGTGAAAATGTCTCAAAATAAGGCTTTCAGCACGCCATTTATCCTGGCTGTTCTTTGTATTTACTTCAGCTATTTCCTGCACGGCATTAGTGTTATTACGCTTGCCCAAAACATGACATCTTTGGCAGAAAAGTTTTCCACTGACAACGCGGGCATTGCCTATTTAATTTCCGGTATCGGTTTGGGGCGATTGATCAGTATTTTATTCTTCGGTGTGATCTCCGATAAGTTTGGTCGTCGGGCGGTGATATTAATGGCAGTAATAATGTATCTGCTATTCTTCTTTGGTATTCCTGCTTGCCCGAATTTAACTCTCGCCTACTGTCTGGCAGTGTGCGTAGGTATCGCTAATTCAGCGCTGGATACGGGTGGCTACCCCGCGCTCATGGAATGCTTTCCGAAAGCCACTGGTTCGGCGGTCATACTGGTTAAAGCGATGGTGTCATTCGGGCAAATGTTCTACCCAATGCTGGTGAGCTATATGTTGCTCAATAACATCTGGTACGGCTATGGGCTGATTATTCCGGGTATTCTGTTTGTACTGATCACGCTGATGCTGTTGAAAAGCAAATTCCCCAGCCAGTTGGTGGACGCCAGCGTAGCTAATGAATTACCGCAAATGAACAGCAAACCGTTAGTCTGGCTGGAAGGTGTTTCATCGGTACTGTTCGGTGTAGCCGCATTCGCGACCTTTTATGTGATTGTGGTGTGGATGCCCAAATATGCGATGGCTTTTGCTGGTATGTCAGAAGCTGAAGCATTAAAAACCATCTCTTATTACAGTATGGGCTCGTTGGTCTGTGTCTTTATTTTTGCCGCACTACTGAAAAAAATGGTCCGGCCCATCTGGGCTAATGTATTTAACTCTGCACTGGCAACAATAACAGCAGCCATTATCTACCTGTACCCTTCTCCACTGGTGTGTAATGCCGGAGCCTTTGTTATCGGTTTCTCAGCAGCTGGCGGCATTTTACAGCTCGGCGTTTCGGTCATGTCAGAGTTTTTCCCCAAAAGCAAAGCCAAAGTCACCAGTATTTATATGATGATGGGTGGACTGGCTAACTTTGTTATTCCGCTGATTACCGGTTATCTGTCGAACATCGGCCTGCAATATATCATCGCTCTCGATTTTACTTTCGCGCTGCTGGCCCTGATTACCGCAATTATTGTTTTTATCCGCTATTATCGCGTTTTCATTATTCCTGAAAATGATGTGCGGTTTGGCGAGCATAAATTTAGCACCCGGTTAAACACAATTAAGCATAGAGGTTAAAGGAGTTAATTATGGATGTTACCGCAAAATACGAATTGATTGGGTTGATGGCCTATCCCATCCGCCACAGTTTATCGCCCGAAATGCAGAATAAAGCCTTAGAAAAAGCGGGATTGCCATTTACCTATATGGCCTTTGAAGTGGATAACGATAGTTTTCCCGGAGCAATTGAAGGATTAAAAGCCCTCAAAATGCGCGGAACTGGTGTGTCGATGCCGAACAAACAACTGGCGTGTGAATATGTTGATGAATTAACGCCAGCGGCCAAACTGGTGGGTGCCATCAACACCATCGTTAATGATGATGGCTATCTGCGTGGCTATAACACCGACGGCACGGGTCATATTCGCGCCATTAAAGAGAGCGGTTTTGATATCAAAGGCAAAACGATGGTGCTATTAGGGGCCGGTGGTGCCTCAACGGCAATTGGCGCGCAGGGGGCAATTGAAGGTTTAAAAGAAATTAAACTCTTTAACCGTCGGGATGAGTTCTTCGATAAAGCCCTCGCCTTCGCGCAGCGGGTTAACGAAAACACCGATTGTGTCGTCACGGTTACCGATCTCGCCGATCAGCAAGCCTTTGCTGAAGCCCTGGCGTCCGCCGACATTTTAACCAATGGCACAAAAGTGGGCATGAAACCCCTTGAGAATGAATCATTGGTTAATGATATCAGTCTGTTACATCCGGGACTTCTGGTCACTGAATGCGTGTATAACCCGCATATGACGAAGTTATTGCAGCAGGCGCAACAAGCTGGTTGCAAAACGATTGATGGATACGGCATGTTGTTGTGGCAAGGGGCTGAACAGTTCACGTTATGGACTGGCAAAGATTTCCCTCTGGAATATGTTAAACAGGTCATGGGGTTCGGTGCCTGACAGGCTGACCGCGTGCAGAAAGGGTAAAAAATGAAAACCGTAACTGTAAAAGATCTCGTCATTGGTACGGGCGCACCTAAAATCATCGTCTCGCTGATGGCGAAAGATATCGCCAGCGTGAAATCCGAAGCTCTCGCCTATCGTGAAGCGGACTTTGATATTCTGGAATGGCGTGTGGACCACTATGCCGATCTCTCCAATGTGGAGTCTGTCATAGCGGCAGCAAAAATTCTCCGTGAAACCATGCCAGAAAAACCGCTGCTGTTTACCTTCCGCAGTGCCAAAGAAGGCGGCGAGCAGGCGATTTCCACCGAGGCTTATATTGCACTCAATCGTGCAGCCATCGACAGCGGCCTGGTTGATATGATCGATCTGGAGTTATTTACCGGCGATGATCAGGTTAAAGAAACCGTCGCCTACGCCCACGCGCATGATGTGAAAGTTGTCATGTCCAACCATGACTTCCATAAAACGCCGGAAGCCGAAGAAATCATTGCCCGTCTGCGCAAAATGCAATCCTTCGACGCCGATATTCCTAAGATTGCGCTGATGCCGCAAAGTACCAGCGATGTGCTGACGTTGCTTGCCGCGACCCTGGAGATGCAGGAGCAGTATGCCGATCGTCCAATCATCACGATGTCGATGGCAAAAACTGGCGTAATTTCTCGTCTGGCTGGTGAAGTATTTGGCTCGGCGGCAACTTTTGGTGCGGTAAAAAAAGCCTCTGCACCAGGGCAAATCTCGGTAAATGATTTGCGCACAGTATTAACTATTTTACATCAGGCATAAGCAATAATATTTCGGCGGGAATATCCTCCCCCGCCGAACTAAAAAAATATATTTAACCGTATTTAATAAAAATATTTTGTGAGTCTCTGTGCGCTAATTCTCCATCTGGCGTAGGGAAAATCACACCTGAATCAGGAATTAACAATGAAACCTGTAAAACCACCTCGCATTAATGGACGAGTGCCGGTCCTGTCGGCACAGGAAGCGGTGAATTATATTCCCGACGAAGCAACACTTTGTGTGTTAGGCGCTGGCGGCGGTATTCTGGAAGCCACCACGTTAATTACTGCTCTTGCTGATAAATATAAACAGACTCAAACACCACGTAATTTATCGATTATTAGTCCAACAGGGCTTGGCGATCGCGCCGACCGTGGTATTAGTCCGCTGGCGCAAGAAGGCCTGGTGAAATGGGCATTATGCGGTCACTGGGGACAATCGCCGCGTATTTCTGATCTCGCAGAACAAAATAAAATTATTGCTTATAACTATCCACAAGGTGTACTTACACAAACCTTACGCGCCGCCGCAGCCCACCAGCCTGGTATTATTAGTGATATTGGCATCGGAACATTTGTCGATCCACGCCAGCAAGGCGGCAAACTGAATGAAGTCACTAAAGAAGACCTGATTAAACTGGTCGAGTTTGATAACCAAGAATATCTCTATTACAAAGCGATAGCGCCAGATATCGCCTTCATTCGCGCTACCACCTGCGACAGCGAAGGCTACGCCACTTTTGAAGATGAGGTGATGTATCTCGACGCATTGGTTATTGCTCAGGCGGTGCACAATAACGGCGGTATTGTGATGATGCAGGTGCAGAAAATGGTTAAGAAAGCCACGCTGCATCCTAAATCTGTCCGTATTCCGGGTTATCTGGTGGATATTGTGGTGGTCGATCCGGATCAAACCCAACTGTATGGCGGAGCGCCGGTTAACCGCTTTATTTCTGGTGACTTCACCCTTGATGACAGCACCAAACTTAGCCTGCCCCTAAACCAACGTAAATTAGTTGCACGGCGTGCATTATTCGAAATGCGCAAAGGCGCAGTGGGGAATGTCGGCGTCGGTATTGCTGACGGCATTGGCCTGGTCGCCCGGGAAGAAGGTTGTGCTGATGACTTTATTCTGACGGTAGAAACAGGTCCGATTGGCGGTATTACTTCACAGGGGATCGCCTTTGGCGCGAACGTGAATACCCGCGCCATTCTGGATATGACGTCCCAGTTTGATTTTTATCACGGTGGTGGTCTGGATGTTTGTTATTTGAGTTTTGCTGAAGTCGACCAGCACGGTAACGTCGGCGTGCATAAATTCAATGGTAAAATCATGGGCACCGGTGGATTTATTGATATCAGTGCCACTTCGAAGAAAATCGTTTTCTGCGGCACATTAACTGCGGGCAGTTTAAAAACAGAAATTACCGACGGCAAATTAAATATCGTCCAGGAAGGACGGGTGAAGAAATTTATTCGGGAACTACCAGAAATTACTTTTAGCGGAAAAATCGCGCTCGAGCGAGGGCTGGATGTTCGTTATATCACTGAGCGCGCCGTATTCACGCTGAAAGAAGACGGCCTGCATTTAATCGAAATCGCTCCTGGCGTCGATTTACAAAAAGATATTCTCGACAAAATGGATTTCACCCCAGTGATTTCGCCAGAACTCAAACTGATGGACGAAAGATTATTTATCGATGCGGCGATGGGTTTTGTCCTGCCTGAAGCGGCTCATTAACAGGAGTATAATGATGGATTTTTCTTTAACTGAAGAACAAGAACTGCTGCTGGCCAGTATTCGCGAACTGATTACGACTAACTTTCCGAAAGAGTATTTCCGCACCTGCGATCAAAACGGGACATACCCGCGTGAATTTATGCGGGCACTGGCGGATAACGGTATTTCCATGCTTGGCGTGCCGGAAGAATTTGGTGGTATCCCTGCGGATTACGTCACCCAAATGCTGGCGCTGATGGAAGTGTCAAAATGCGGTGCCCCGGCATTTTTGATCACCAACGGTCAATGTATTCACAGTATGCGCCGTTTCGGTTCTGCAGAGCAGCTACGTAAAACGGCGGAAAGCACCCTGGAAACGGGTGATCCCGCCTATGCCCTGGCATTGACGGAACCAGGCGCAGGCTCAGATAACAACAGCGCCACCACCACTTACACGCGTAAAAACGGCAAGGTTTACATCAACGGCCAGAAAACCTTTATTACCGGTGCGAAAGAGTACCCGTATATGCTGGTGCTGGCGCGCGATCCAGAACCGAAAGATCCGAAAAAGGCCTTCACCCTGTGGTGGGTCGACTCCAGTAAGCCCGGCATTAAGATTAACCCGCTGCATAAAATCGGCTGGCATATGCTCAGCACCTGCGAAGTCTATCTCGACAACGTGGAAGTTGAAGAGAGCGACATGGTGGGCGAAGAAGGAATGGGTTTCCTCAATGTGATGTACAACTTTGAGATGGAGCGCCTGATCAACGCCGCGCGCAGCACCGGCTTTGCCGAATGCGCATTCGAAGATGCCGCCCGCTATGCCAACCAGCGTATCGCTTTTGGTAAGCCCATTGGTCATAACCAGATGATCCAGGAAAAACTGGCGCTGATGGCGATTAAGATCGACAACATGCGCAACATGGTGTTGAAAGTGGCATGGCAAGCCGATCAGCATCAGTCACTGCGCACCAGCGCGGCGCTGGCAAAACTGTACTGCGCACGTACCGCAATGGAAGTCATTGATGATGCGATTCAAATCATGGGCGGTCTGGGCTATACCGATGAGGCGCGCGTCTCCCGCTTCTGGCGTGATGTCCGTTGTGAACGTATCGGCGGCGGTACAGACGAAATTATGATTTACGTAGCAGGTCGGCAGATCCTGAAAGATTATCAGAACAAATAATCTGCAGGCGGCGCAGCTTCTTAACAAACTGCGCCGCCAGATTTATCCGGCAAGACTTACTGGTTGAGGAAATTCAGATAGGATTTCTTGTTCCGCAAAACAGTTTTTAAATTGCCTGCGGTAATCGCTGGGCGAACAGCCGACATGGCGCAAAAACAGTTTGGCAAAGTGATCGACATTTTCATAACCCACACGCCAGGAGATCTCTGCCTGTGATAATTCAGTATTAGTGAGTGACCATTTCGCTTCCGTCATACGCCGTTGAATAACATAGTTAATAGGGGAAATGCGATACTCTTTGGTAAATTCATGGCAAATATAACTGACGCTGGCACGAAACTTTTTCGATAACTGCTCTAAAGTGATTTTTTCGCGATAATTATTATTCAGATAGAAAAGAATATCTTTTATCAGAACATCTTTTTTAATATACCCCTGCTCCGAACGATAAGCATTTTTAAAGTTTTCATAGTAAAGAATTGCTAACGTATAGGCAAATGCGTCCCATAACGAAGATGTTTGGCTATTTTTACTTTGCGGCAAAATCACACTTAGCTCATTAAATAAGGTTTTAATGACTTCTTTTCCCTGCCCTGCGGCAATTACCGGGCAAGAATGCGGTTGCAGTAGCTGATTTTCCTCAGCCCCCTGAAACTGAAAGCCGTACAGCGCACAGGTACACGTCGTTGCTGGATCGTTAACGTCAGAGGCCACCGCATGCAACCTGCCACGTTCTATCACCACAATGTCATCGGCATGCGCGACATATAACGAAGAATCGATGGTAAACCTTGCTACCCCTTTCTTGACGTAAATCAACTCGGTTTCATTGTCATGAACGTGATGTCCGGACTCCCATTTTGGATCATCGCTAAATGCAAAACGTGAAAGCCGTGGCGTTTTACCGGCGACAAACAGCGTTTCGCTGGCGTTATCAAAACAGCGTTGATACATGACAACCTCCCTATTCCATGAGCAAGCAAAAACAATATATGCCGGATAAAATACGGCGTGTATTGCGGTTATACAACCGCGTTTAGCGAGAGCTAAACAAGATTATTTACACTGAATGCAAGATTGTACGGTCATGGAATAACAACATTGCCGCAAATTGCACTTTTGTTTTAGCGATCGCATTTTTTTTGCAAGATTGTTGGCAAGGAAAACAGCTTGCTCCGTCGAAAACCCCGCACCGCTATCGCACACTATTTTCAGGCCATTTTTACCTTCCATCGGAGATGGTTCCGTATGCGACTCACAGGAGAAATCATGAAAATAATAACCTGCTTTAAGCTGGTGCCTGAAGAACAGGACATTGTTGTCACTCCAGAATATACCCTGAATTTCGACAATGCCGACGCCAAAATCAGCCAGTTCGATCTCAATGCCATTGAAGCTGCAAGCCAGCTTGCAACAGATGACGATGAGATAGCCGCGCTGACCGTCGGCGGCTCTTTGTTGCAGAACTCGAAAGTGCGCAAAGACGTGCTATCCCGCGGGCCGCACAGCCTGTATATGGTGCAGGATGCACAACTTGAGCATGCACTGCCTCTCGATACCGCAAAGGCGCTGGCGACAGCAGTTGAAAAGATCGGCTTCGATTTACTGATCTTTGGTGAAGGTTCCGGCGACCTTTATGCCCAGCAGGTTGGCTTGCTGGTCGGAGAAATTCTGCAACTTCCGGTGATTAATGCAGTGAGTGCCATTCAGCGTCAGGGCAATACACTGGTGATTGAACGCACGCTTGAAGATGATGTTGAAGTTATTGAACTCTCTGTTCCAGCCGTGCTCTGCGTCACCTCCGATATTAACGTACCACGTATTCCTTCGATGAAAGCCATCCTCGGCGCGGGTAAAAAACCGGTAAATCAGTGGCAGGCAAGTGATATTGGCTGGAGCCAGAGCGCACCACTTGCTGAACTGACCGGCATTCGCGTACCGCCGCAAACAGAACGTAAGCACATCATTCTCGATAACGATTCGCCGGAGGCCATTGCCGAGCTGGCGGAACATCTGAAGAAAGCCCTGAACTGAAGCCTACGGAGAAGAAACGATGAGTCAATTAAACAGCGTCTGGGTCTTTAGCGATAATCCTGAACGTTATGCTGAACTGTTTGGCGGCGCTCAGCAATGGGGCCAACAGGTGTATGCCATTGTACAAAATACCGACCAGGCGCAGACAGTTATGCCTTATGGGCCAAAATGCATTTATGTTCTTGCGCAAAACGACGCGCTGCAACGTACTGAAAATTACGCCGAAAGCATTGCTGCCCTGCTGAAAGATAAACACCCTTCTATGTTGCTGCTGGCCGCGACGAAACGCGGTAAAGCTCTGGCTGCACGGTTAAGTGTGCAACTGAATGCGGCGCTGGTGAACGATGCCACTGCGGTGGATATTGTCGATGGTCACATTTGCGCCGAACACCGGATGTATGGCGGGTTAGCGTTCGCACAGGAAAAGATCAATAGCCCGCTGGCGATCATTACCCTTGCGCCCGGTGTTCAGGAACCGTGCACCAGTGATACCTCTAATCAGTGTCCGACAGAAACGGTACCTTATGTTGCCCCGCGTCATGAAATTCTCTGTCGCGAACGCCGTGCGAAAGCGGCAAGCAGCGTGGACCTGAGCAAAGCAAAACGTGTGGTTGGCGTCGGTCGTGGTCTGGCAGCGCAGGATGACCTGAAAATGGTCCACGAACTGGCGGCGGTGCTGAATGCTGAAGTCGGCTGTTCACGTCCAATTGCCGAAGGCGAGAACTGGATGGAGCGTGAACGTTATATCGGTGTCTCCGGCGTGTTGCTGAAATCCGATCTCTACCTGACGCTGGGGATCTCCGGGCAGATCCAGCATATGGTTGGCGGCAACGGCGCAAAAGTGATTGTCGCCATTAATAAAGATAAAAATGCGCCAATCTTCAACTATGCCGACTACGGTCTGGTGGGCGATATCTACAAAGTCGTCCCTGCCCTGATTAGCCAGTTGAGTCGCTGATTCCCTTTCAACCACATCTCCCGCTGTAAACGCAGCGGGAAGGGAGCATAACGCATGTCGGATGACAAATTTGATGCCATTGTGGTCGGTGCGGGCGTTGCCGGTAGCGTTGCCGCACTGGTCATGGCGCGAGCCGGGCTGGATGTCCTGGTGATAGAACGCGGCGACAGTGCCGGATGTAAAAACATGACCGGCGGGCGTCTTTATGCCCACACACTTGACGCAATTATTCCAGGCTTTGCAGCATCAGCGCCGGTAGAACGCAAGGTCACACGCGAGAAAATCTCCTTCTTAACCGAAGAAAGCGCCGTTACCCTCGATTTTCACCGCGAGCAACCAGATGTTCCGCAACACGCGTCTTATACCGTATTGCGTAATCGTCTGGACCCGTGGTTGATGGAACAAGCCGAGCAGGCGGGCGCGCAGTTTATCCCGGGCGTACGCGTCGATGCACTGGTTCGTGAAGGAAACAAGGTCACTGGCGTCCAGGCCGGGGATGATATTCTCGAAGCGAATGTGGTGATTCTGGCTGATGGCGTTAACTCGATGCTTGGCCGCTCGCTGGGAATGGTTTCCGCTTCCGATCCGCATCATTACGCTGTTGGTGTTAAAGAGGTTATAGGCCTGACACCAGAACAGATCAACGATCGCTTTAATGTTACGGGCGAGGAAGGTGCCGCCTGGCTGTTTGCCGGTTCCCCTTCTGACGGCCTGATGGGCGGCGGATTCCTCTATACCAACAAAGATTCCGTATCGTTGGGGCTGGTTTGTGGATTGGGTGATATCGCCCATGCGCAAAAAAGTGTGCCGCAAATGCTGGAAGATTTTAAACAACACCCCGCCATTCGCCCGCTGATTAGCGGCGGCAAACTGCTTGAATACTCCGCGCATATGGTGCCGGAGGGCGGTCTGGCAATGGTGCCGCAGCTGGTTAACGATGGCGTGATGATCGTTGGTGACGCCGCAGGCTTCTGCCTGAATTTGGGTTTTACGGTCCGCGGCATGGATTTAGCCATTGCATCGGCTCAGGCTGCCGCCACAACAGTGATCGCCGCCAAAGAACGCGCGGATTTCTCCGCCAGCAGTCTTGCGCAATACAAACGTGAGCTGGAACAAAGCTGCGTCATGCGTGATATGCAGCATTTTCGCAAGATCCCGGCGCTGATGGAAAACCCGCGCCTGTTTAGCCAATACCCACGAATGGTCGCCGACATCATGAACGAGATGTTCACCATCGACGGCAAACCTAACCAACCGGTACGCAAAATGATCATGGGACACGCGAAGAAAATTGGACTGATCAACTTGCTGAAAGATGGCATTAAGGGAGCAACCGCGCTATGAGCCAGAACGCTACGGTTAACGTCGACATCAAATTAGGCGTAAATAAATTCCATGTTGATGAGGGCCACCCGCATATCATTCTGGCGGCAAATCCCGATATCAATGAATTCCGTAAATTAATGAAAGCCTGCCCTGCCGGACTTTATAAGCAGGATGACGCAGGAAACATTCATTTCGATTCCGCCGGTTGTCTGGAGTGCGGCACCTGTCGGGTGCTGTGCGGCAACACTATTCTCGAACAGTGGCAATATCCCGCAGGCACCTTCGGTATTGAATTTCGCTACGGCTAATCATGCATCCCACAGGCCCGCATCTCGGGCCTGATGTTCTGTTTCGAGAGTCCAAAATGAAAGTGACATTAACGTTCAACGAACAACGTCGTGCGGCGTATCGTCAGCAAGGGTTATGGGGCGATGCTTCACTGGCCGATTACTGGCAGCAGACCGCTCGTGCGATGCCAGACAAAATTGCCGTGGTCGACAATCATGGTGCAACGTACACTTATAGCGCGCTCGATCACGCCGCGAGCTGTCTGGCAAACTGGATGTTAGCGAAGGGTATTGAATCAGGCGATCGCATCGCATTTCAACTGCCAGGCTGGTGTGAATTTACCGTTATCTATCTTGCCTGCCTGAAAACCGGTGCGGTTTCCGTGCCGCTGTTGCCTTCCTGGCGAGAAGCAGAACTGGTGTGGGTGCTCAATAAGTGTCAGGCAAAAATGTTCTTTGCACCGACGTTGTTTAAACAAACGCGTCCGGTAGATTTAATCCTGCCGCTGCAAAATCAGCTTCCACAACTACAACAAATTGTCGGCGTGGACAAACTGGCTCCCGCCACCTCTGCTCTCTCATTAAGTCAGATTATCGCCGACAATACTCCTCTGACCACGGCGATAACGGTCCACGGCGATGAATTAGCCGCGGTGCTGTTTACCTCCGGAACCGAGGGTCTGCCAAAGGGCGTGATGCTAACGCATAACAATATTCTCGCCAGTGAGCGGGCTTATTGCGCGCGGCTAAATCTGACCTGGCAGGATGTCTTTATGATGCCTGCGCCACTTGGTCACGCAACGGGCTTTCTGCATGGCGTAACAGCACCTTTTTTGATTGGTGCTCGCAGCGTGTTGTTAGATATTTTCACTCCTGCTGCGTGTCTCGCGCTGCTTGAGCAGCAGCGTTGCACCTGTATGCTCGGCGCAACGCCGTTTGTCTATGATCTTTTGAATTTACTGGAGAAACAGCCCGCAGACCTTTCAGCGCTGCGTTTCTTTCTTTGCGGCGGTACCACAATCCCCAAAAAAGTGGCGCGTGAATGCCAGCAGCGCGGCATTAAATTATTAAGTGTTTATAGTTCCACAGAAAGTTCGCCGCATGCGGTGGTGAATCTCGATGATCCTTTGTCGCGCTTTATACACACCGATGGTTACGCTGCCGCAGGTGTAGAGATTAAAGTGGTCGATGACGCACGCAAGACTTTACCGCCAGGTTGCGAAGGTGAAGAAGCCTCGCGTGGCCCCAATGTGTTTATGGGGTATTTTGATGAACCTGAATTAACCGCCCGTGCGCTGGATGAAGAAGGCTGGTATTACAGCGGCGATCTCTGCCGCATGGATGAGGCTGGCTATATAAAAATAACCGGGCGCAAGAAAGATATTATTGTCCGCGGCGGCGAAAATATTAGCAGCCGTGAAGTAGAAGATATTTTATTGCAGCATCCTAAAATTCACGATGCTTGTGTGGTTGCAATGCCCGATGAACGCTTAGGTGAACGTTCATGCGCTTATGTCGTGCTGAAAGCACCGCATCATTCATTATCGCTGGAAGATGTAGTGGCATTTTTTAGCCGTAAACGGGTCGCGAAATATAAATATCCTGAACATATCGTGGTAATCGAAAAACTACCGCGCACAGCCTCAGGTAAAATACAAAAGTTTTTGTTAAGGAAAGATATTATGCGGCGATTAACTCAGGATGTCTGTGAAGAGATTGAATAAGTTTCATCTTCGGGGATCACATAAACCCGGCGACAAAACGCCGCCGGGGATTTATTTTATTTCTTCAGTTCAGCCAGGCTTAACCAGGTTTGCACCACGGTATCCGGGTTCAGAGACAGGCTATCGATCCCCTCTTCCATCAACCATGCGGCAAAGTCTTCGTGGTCGGACGGACCCTGACCGCAAATCCCGACATATTTGCCCTGTTTCTTCGCGGCACGAATCGCCATCGACAGCAGTGCTTTCACCGCATCGTTGCGCTCATCGAACAGTTCAGACACCACTCCGGAGTCACGGTCCAGACCGAGCGCCAGCTGTGTCATGTCGTTTGAGCCAATTGAGAAGCCGTCGAAATATTCGAGGAACTGCTCTGCCAGCAAGGCGTTGGACGGAATTTCACACATCATGATGATTTTCAGCCCGTTCTCACCACGTTTCAGCCCCTGACGCGCCAGTTCCTCAACCACCGCTTTCGCCTGATCTACGGTACGCACGAACGGGATCATGATCTCAACGTTGGTCAGCCCCATGTCGTTGCGCACACGTTTCACTGCTTCACACTCCAGCGCGAAGCAGTCGCGGAAGCTGTCGGAAACATAGCGGCCCGCGCCACGGAAGCCGAGCATCGGGTTCTCTTCATCTGGCTCGTAACGCTCACCACCGACCAGGTTGGCATATTCGTTCGATTTAAAATCAGAGAGACGGACAATGACGCGCTTCGGATAAAACGCGGCACCCAGCGTCGCGATCCCTTCAGTCAGACGCCCAACGTAAAATTCACGCGGAGAATCAAAACCTTTCATCATCTCGCGGATTTCGTTTTGCAACTGCGGTTCCTGATCGTCAAACTCAAGCAGTGCGCGTGGGTGGACGCCAATCATACGGTTGATGATAAATTCCAGACGCGCAAGGCCGACGCCTTCGTTCGGCAGGCAGGCGAAGTCGAAAGCACGGTCCGGGTTACCGACGTTCATCATCACCTTCAACGGCAGATCAGGCATCGTTTCTACGCTGGAGCTTTTCACGCTAAATTCCAGCAACTCCGCATAGACGTAACCGGTATCACCTTCGGCACAAGAAACAGTGACGTTCTCACCGTCTTTCATCCGTTCTGTTGCATCACCACAGCCCACTACCGCCGGAATGCCGAGTTCACGAGCGATGATCGCCGCGTGACAGGTACGACCGCCACGGTTGGTGACAATGGCAGATGCTTTCTTCATGATCGGTTCCCAGTCCGGGTCGGTCATGTCAGTGACCAGCACGTCTCCAGGTTCGATGCGGTTCATTTCGCTGATGTCATGGATGACTTTCACCGGACCCGCACCGATGCGATGACCGATAGCACGGCCTTCGGCGATAATCTTACCCTGTGAATGCAGCGTATAACGCTCCATGACCTGACCGCGTGAGCGCACGGTTTCCGGACGCGCCTGCACAATGAACAGTTTACCGGTGTGGCCATCTTTCGCCCACTCAATATCCATTGGGCGACCGTAGTGTTTCTCAATTTGTACGGCCTGTTTTGCCAGTTCCTGCACTTCTTCGTTGGTCAGCGAGAAGATGTCACGCTGTTCTTGCGGTACGTCCTCGATTTTAACCTGCTTGCCGTGCTCCTGGGTCGGCGCGTAAACCATGCGGATTTTTTTCGACCCCATGGTGCGGCGCACGATAGCCGGGCGATTCGCCGCCAGTGTCGGTTTGTGCACGTAAAACTCATCCGGGTTAACCGCACCCTGCACGACCATTTCACCAAGGCCCCATGCGGAAGTGATAAACACCACCTGGTCAAAGCCGGATTCGGTATCAATGGAGAACATCACGCCAGAAGATGCGAGGTCGGAGCGCACCATCCGCTGAACACCGGCGGACAGCGCCACGCCACGGTGATCGTAACCCTGGTGCACACGATAAGAGATGGCGCGATCGTTAAACAGAGAAGCAAATACATGTTTCACAGCCACGAGAACGGCGTCAAAACCCTGAACGTTGAGGAAAGTTTCCTGCTGACCGGCAAAAGAAGCGTCCGGCATATCTTCTGCAGTAGCGGAGGAACGCACCGCAAACGAGGCGTTTTCGTCATCGGCGGAAAGCTGTGCATAGGCTTCGCGGATGGCGTTTTCCAGCTCAGGCTGGAAGGGAGTGTCGATAATCCACTGGCGGATTTGCGCGCCCGCTTTCGCAAGCTGGGTAACATCGTCAATATCCGTTTTATCCAGCAGTTCATAAATGCGCTGGTTTACGCCGCTTTGGTCCAGAAACTGGTTAAACGCGTCGGCGGTTGTGGCGAAACCATTCGGAACGGAAACACCCATTCCGGAAAGGTTAGTAATCATTTCACCCAGGGAGGCATTTTTGCCCCCAACCCTGTCTACATCATTCATGCCGAGTTGGTTATACCAAAGCACCAGCGGTGACGAGCCATTGTTGGACATCGAACAATCCTTTTGTGATAAATGAACGGTTTGAGAAACACATTTCTGCGCATTTATCTTTGCATATTTAACCGGATGAAAAAAACGGTGAATCGTTCAAGCAAATATATTTTTTTACTTTTTAAGACTGATCCCAGCGTTGCGCAAATCTGCTCTCTTCGACAATTTCCACATAAACCATCGGTATAAACGAAACCGTAAAAATGAAATGCTGTTTTCATAAAAAATAAAATTGAAGGTTCATTTTATAAACCAGACATAACGTTCTACGCTTCTGTGCGTTTTTAATTTATGCTTTCATAGAATTATGTCTGCATCACGGGAAGAACAAAATGGATAATGCTGTTGATCGCCACGTTTTTTATATTTCTGATGGTACGGCAATAACTGCGGAGGTATTAGGACACGCAGTAATGTCACAATTTCCCGTCACTATCAGCAGCATTACGCTGCCGTTTGTCGAAAATGAGAGCCGTGCACGGGCAGTGAAGGATCAGATTGACGCAATTTATCACCAGACAGGTGTGCGCCCGCTGGTCTTCTACTCCATCGTGTTGCCGGAGATTCGCGCCATCATCTTGCAAAGTGAGGGCTTTTGCCAGGATATCGTTCAGGCGCTGGTTGCCCCGCTACAACAAGAGATGAAACTGGATCCAACGCCGATTGCTCATCGTACCCATGGCCTTAACCCTAATAATCTCAATAAATATGATGCGCGCATTGCTGCGATTGATTACACCCTCGCCCACGATGATGGCATTTCGTTACGCAATCTGGACCAGGCTCAGGTGATCCTGCTCGGCGTTTCTCGCTGTGGTAAAACCCCCACCAGTCTGTATCTGGCAATGCAGTTTGGTATCCGCGCGGCAAACTACCCCTTTATTGCCGACGATATGGATAATCTTGTGCTACCCGCGTCGCTCAAACCGCTTCAGCATAAATTGTTCGGCCTGACTATCGACCCGGAACGTCTGGCGGCGATTCGCGAGGAACGTCGGGAGAACAGTCGCTATGCCTCGCTTCGTCAGTGCAGGATGGAAGTCGCGGAAGTGGAAGCGTTGTACCGTAAAAATCAGATCCCGTGGATTAACAGTACCAATTATTCGGTAGAAGAGATTGCCACCAAGATCCTCGATATCATGGGCCTTAGCCGTCGAATGTACTAGAGAACTAGTGCATTAGCTTGTTTTTTTGTTATCATGCTAACCACCCGGCGAGGTGTGACACACCTCGCACTTGAAATCAGCTGCGATTGGTTTATCGTGATGCGCATCACTTCCCGGTAGTCCTGCCGTAGAAGCAACAAATTTCTGAGACTTGTAATGAACAGAACTGACGAACTCCGTACTGCGCGTATTGAGAGCCTGGTAACGCCCGCCGAACTCGCGCTACGGTATCCCGTAACGCCTGGCGTCGCCACCCATGTCACCGACTCCCGCCGCAGAATTGAAAAAATACTGAATGGTGAAGATAAGCGACTGTTGGTCATTATTGGCCCCTGCTCGATCCACGATCTCACCGCTGCAATGGAGTACGCCACCCGTCTGCAGTCGCTGCGCAACCAGTACCAGTCACGGCTGGAAATCGTAATGCGCACCTATTTTGAAAAACCACGAACTGTTGTCGGCTGGAAAGGGCTAATCTCCGATCCAGATTTAAACGGCAGCTATCGGGTAAATCACGGTCTGGAGCTGGCGCGCAAATTACTTTTACAGGTAAATGAGCTGGGCGTCCCTACCGCGACTGAGTTCCTCGATATGGTGACCGGTCAGTTTATTGCTGATTTAATCAGTTGGGGCGCGATTGGCGCACGTACTACCGAAAGTCAGATCCACCGTGAAATGGCTTCGGCACTCTCCTGTCCGGTAGGTTTTAAAAATGGTACCGATGGCAACACGCGGATTGCCGTGGATGCTATCCGCGCAGCCCGCGCCAGCCATATGTTCCTCTCGCCAGACAAAAATGGTCAGATGACCATCTATCAGACCAGCGGCAACCCGTATGGCCACATTATTATGCGTGGCGGCAAAAAACCGAATTATCATGCCGATGATATCGCCGCAGCCTGCGATACGCTGCACGAGTTTGATTTACCTGAACATCTGGTGGTGGATTTCAGCCACGGTAACTGCCAGAAGCAGCACCGACGCCAGTTAGAAGTTTGTGAGGATATTTGTCAGCAAATCCGCAATGGATCTACGGCGATTGCTGGAATTATGGCGGAAAGTTTCCTGCGCGAAGGAACGCAAAAAATCGTCGGCGGTCAGCCGCTCACTTACGGTCAATCCATTACCGACCCGTGTCTGGGCTGGGAAGATACCGAACGCCTGGTCGAAAAACTCGCCTCTGCGGTAGATACTCGCTTCTGAATGCGTGCCCATTCCTGACGGGATGGGCATTTCTGCGCAACTTGTTGTCTTCTCAACAAATTACTGCTTGCTCTGGCCCGCCATAATATTGATAATAAGAATCATTGTTATATAAATTATTATTAATTTTTATGCGTTATACGGATAGCAGAAAACTCACGCCTGAAACGGATGCCAATCACAAGACCGCTTCCCCGCAGCCCATCCGGCGAATTACCAGCCAGACACTGTTAGGTCCGGATGGCAAACTGATTATCGATCATGACGGGCAAGAATATCTGCTCCGTAAAACTCAGGCTGGCAAGCTGCTGTTGACCAAGTAGCCTTTAACTCGAGCAGCTGACTTCCAGCCGTTTACCCCAGTCAGGTGGACGACTGACATAGTCATCATCTCTGTCGCTGAAAGGATTTCGCAACGCCTCATGCAGGCGGTGCAATTCCGTCATATCACCCTTTTCTGCCGCTTCAATCGCCCGTTGCGCCAACCAGTTGCGCAACACCAGAGCTGGGTTAACACTTTGCATCAGCTGCTGACGCTCACTATCGCTAACCTCGTCTTGTTGCAAACGTACCCGATAACGGGCAAACCAGTCATCAAATGCCGCACGATCAATAAACTCATCACGTAGCGGTGACGCCGCGCTGTGCTGCTCGGTCAGACTCAGCATGCGGAATGTGCGGGTATAATCGCTGCGCTCTCGCGCCATCAGACTGAATAATTCATTCAGTAGCGCGTTATCCTCTTTTTGCTCCGTCATGAAGCCCAGTTTCTGCCGCATCCGTTGTCCATAATGCGTCAACAAAACCTGCTGATAACTGTCCAGGGCCTCATTCAGGGCATCTACGGCGACAAATGGTGACAATGTCTGCGCCAGACGCTGTAAATTCCACAACGCGACAGCAGGTTGATTATCAAAGCTATAACGCCCTTGATGATCCGAGTGATTACAAATAAAACCGGGTTCGTAATCATCAAGAAAACCAAAAGGCCCGTAATCAAGCGTCAGTCCCAGCAGCGACATGTTGTCGGTATTCATCACCCCATGAGCAAAGCCGACCGTCTGCCATTGGGCAATTAGCGATGCGGTACGTGCGACAACATCGCTAAACCAGAGACGGTATTTGTCCTCATCATCTGCAAGATGTGACCAGTAATGACGAATGGCAAAGTCAGCTAACTGACGAACCTTTTCCGGCTCGCGGCGATAGTAAAAATGTTCGAAATGACCAAAGCGCAGATGACTTGGTGCCACACGCATCAGCATCGCGCCTGGCTCCACCGTTTCCCGATACACTGGCGAATCGCTGGTGACGATACTTAACGCGCGGGTCGTCGGAATGCCCAGATAATGCATCGCCTCACTGGCGAGACTTTCTCGTATCGTCGAACGTAAAACCGCCCGTCCATCACCCATTCGCGAATAAGGCGTCAGGCCAGCACCTTTCAGATGCCAGTCCATTGTAGTGCCATCAGCAAGCCGTTGTTCGCCGAGTAAAATGCCGCGCCCATCACCCAGTTGGCCCGCCCAGACGCCGAACTGATGACCACTGTAAACCTGCGCCAGTGGTGACATACCAGGCAGTAGGGTTTCGCCGCCCCAGACACCTGCGCCATTTTTAAACAGCGACGATGGAATACTCAGCGTGTTAGCGAGTTCGGTATTATGCCAAATCAGCCGGGCATTATTTAAAGGCGTAGGGGAAAGTGCTGTATAGGTTTCTGGCAATTCATCGCGCCAGCGGGTAACAAAAGACAGGGTCATAGATCCTCCTGTTTGATAGTGTAGACGGTTACTCTCGTCTTAAACACCAGCAAACAGGAGGGTTATCGCTGAACCAACGTCGTTATCTGATTTATGGGAACGGCAGGCCACAGACATCCCTGGAGAGCATGGAAATCGAAGGGGGTAATCTGTGCTAATATTTCTGGCGTATCAATGCCCCCCGCGATGATGCAATTGCAACAAGGGGAAATTTGCGCCTGAATCGCACGAATAAACGGTTCGAAGGAGCGATGCGTGATTTGTTGCTGAATAAAACTTTTATCCAGCATTACGCGGGTGAAAAGACCATCAAAAACCGCTTTCATTGTGCTATTGCCTGCGCCCAAATTACCTAACACAAGGGGATACATTTGCGATAAGGAAAAAAGATCGCGATTATCTTTTCCTTCATCGAGATGCGGGTAATTCTCATTAATCAACAGTTCAATAAACGGATATTTTAATAGTTCGCCTGCGTAATTATCCCTGTCTAATAATAAAGTAGCCACTTGTGGGGTTAAATTAAGCCAGGCAAAGAGTTTATGTTGAATAAAAAAGTGTTGGCATGATTTTAGTAATTCCAACTGCTCTGAAAATAATTGCCAATGTTGCTCCTCGGTAAGTTGCGCTATAACCCGACTCGTCGGGATACGAACCGTACCATCTTCACTGGAGAAATGGGTAATTAACTCAACGCCGACAAGGTCTTGCTGGTTATCTCTTATCGGCAGGAAATAGCAATCAGAATGATAAAGATTCTCCAAAAAAATCTTCATGGTAACCGTCCCTCTCGAAGGATGTTTTTCAGTATCCGGCTAAAAGGGATGAGGCCATAAGACATAACAATTACAGAAGGAGTAACTTTCATTTGTTCCATGTTAACCACTTTTTCAGGGGTCCTTTTTTTAGATTATCCTGATTATAAACGAATAATCCATTTACGGAATTTTTGTCTGCAAAATACTACCGTATTCTGGAGTAAATTGACGGCGATGTATCATCGCCGTCAATTTTTCGACATACTAGATTCGTCTCGCCTGCCAGAAATTTTTCTGCCAATAGACATTATCAAGTGAGGAACGCATCACTCCCTTGCTGGTAGAGGCGTGGATAAATTGGTTGTTGGTATCGTAAATACCTACATGCAAACCATTTTGTCCGGAGCCCGTTTTGAAAAAGACCAGGTCACCTGGCAGCAACTCGTCTTTATCAATTTGCGTGCCGATAGAGGCTTGTTGTTTGGTTTCACGGGGCAGCTGCAAATCGAAACGATCGCGCATCGTCACAACCACAAATCCCGAACAGTCCACACCGCGCCGCGTCATTCCACCATAACGATACGGCGTGCCATGCCAGCTTTGTAGCTGGTCGTTCAAACCGGCAATAACGGTAATCGAATCAGAAAGTCTGGCATTTGGCGGCGGTGCTTTATGGTGGCTACACCCGGCCAGAAACAGTGCTGTGATCAAAATAAGGCAGAAACGCATTCCGTACGGTTCCTCTGTTTTTTATTCTTGCATTAATTTAGCGTCGTAATTACCCGATTTTCAAGATACTAATGAAATCAGATGGTCGAAATCAGCATTCTGTGACCTTCGATATCCAGACGGCGAAAATTCATCCCATAGGCCTGCGCCAGATTTGGCGGCGTGAGCACCTCTTCCCTGCGTCCACTGGCCAGCATTTTTCCACCTTTTAGCAACCACGCCCGATGCGCATGACGCAATGTATGGTTGAGATCGTGACTGCTCATCACAATCGCCAGTCCTTGCTGACACAGCGCGCTCAGAATTTTGTCTAATGCACTTTGTTGCGCAACATCAAGACTGTTCATCGGCTCATCAAGAAGCAGCAATTGGCCTGCGGGATTGGCTTGTGGTGTGATTTGCAGCACCACCGCAGCAAGACGTACGCGTTGCCATTCGCCGCCGGAAAGTTGATTGGTGCTACGTCCGAGTTTGTCATCAAGAGCCAGCGCCCCTGCGACATCATTCAGTAGTTCGGTACGCGTTTTATCGTGCTGATGCAGTGTCAGGTAGTGCCAGACCGGCATTGCAAACGGTGGCGTCTGTTGTTGTGAAAGATAGGCGCGATGCAGCGCGAGTTTTGTTGCGGACCATGCTTCCAGTGGTTGCCCCGCGAACTGAATGCTTCCCTTACCGCTGGTCATTCCGGCCATTCGCGCCAGTAAGGTACTCTTACCCGCGCCATTCGGCCCCACCAGGTGCAGGATCTCCCCAGCCCGAACCTCGCCAGAAAGCGGCCCCAGGCGGGTAGACTCCGCAACATCCTGTAACTGCATCACAATAGACATTATTTTGCCAACGCCAGTTTAATGCTTTCCATCACAATGGGATCTTCCGGCGTCATATCCGGGGAAAAACGCTGGATGACCAATCCGTCCCTGCCAACTAAAAATTTCTCAAAATTCCATAAGATATCATCAGGGTACAGCGGTGCACGACCTTTGCTGACCATACGGGCATAGAATCCGCTCTCTTCCGGCGCGACTGCGGTCGGCGCTGCGGCAATCAATTTTTGATACAGCGGATGGCGTCCTTCACCATTAACTTCAATCTTACTGAACATCGGGAACGTCACCCCCCATGTAGTGGTGCAGTAAGTTTTAATCTCTTCATCGCTGCCCGGTTCTTGCTCCAGAAACTGGTTGCACGGGAATCCCAGCACCACAAAACCACGATCGGCCCAGGCTTTCTGAATATTCTCCAACTGCTCATATTGCGGCGTTAAGCCACACTTTGAGGCGACATTGACAATCAACAGCACATTACCGGCGTACTTCTCCAGCGTGGTCACTTCACCGTCGATATCTTTCACTACGGTCGTCAGAATGGAATCTTGCATCGTTTCTCCTGGGTGTGGTCAGTAAAAATCTTAGCTTTTAATCATAGACCGTCTTTTTGCGGCTAACGTCCTGCTTTTAACAATAACCAGATAAACACCGGCGCACCCAACGTTGCGGTGACCACGCCAATAGGCAGCTCTGCGGCAGCTAATGCCAGGCGCGCTACAACATCAGCCAGCAGCAATGCGCTCGCCCCTGCCAGCGCGCAGCCGGGAAGTAATACGCGATGATCGGTTAAACCACATAACCGGAGAATATGGGGGATCACCAGACCAATAAAGCCGATAGCACCCGCCAGCGCCACACTGACGCCAACCATCCAGCCGGTCGCTGCCACCAGCACATTGCGCCAGAACCACAGGGGTAAACCCAGTTGCCGCGCCGAGATCTCGCCAAGTGCTAACATATTCATCGGCCTGGACTGACAACAGATCCACAACAACACGGGGATCAATGCCAGCATCAGCCAGCTTTGCCGCCAGTCTACGCCGCCAAAACCGCCCATCATCCAGTACATCAGCTGACGTAAATCAACAGAGGTGGAAAAGTAGATAGCCCACGTCATTAGTGCGCTACAGATAATCCCTAATGCAACGCCAGCCAGCAATAACCGACTGGTCGAAAGATGACGACGGGCGAAACGTAAGAGTATTAAAGTGATGATAAGCGCGCCAGCAATCGCACACAGCCCCAGCGCCCAGTTGGGGAGTTGCCCTTGCCCAAGCAATACCGCGGCGATAAGCCCCACGCCTGCGCCATTAGAGACGCCAAGTAGTCCAGGTTCTGCCAGAGGATTTTCAAATAACGCCTGCATTACAGCGCCGGATATAGCCAACGCCGCACCAACCAGCAATACAGCCAGCGTACGTGGCAGGCGAATCTGCCAGACGAACAGTTCGCCTCGAGGAGAAAACCAGTCACCTGGCGAGATCCATTGTTCACCGGCGCAAAGGCTTAAGAGAAGCGCCAGCAGCATCAAAACTGACAGGCATAATAACCAGCGAATATTTTGTCGCTGTTGTTGGCGGGCAAGTGTCAGCATGGTATCCGTTCTGCTGAAGTGTCATGGCGTTGATTTTACGGTGACTCTTCGACAGTGAAAAGAAAAAAGGCCGCAGAGCGGCCTTTTTAGTTAGATCAGATTACTCGTCTTTGGGCGAAGCGTTTTCGACCCGGCTTTTTAACTTCTGCCCGGGTCTGAAAGTCACCACACGCCGTGCTGTAATGGGAATATCTTCGCCCGTTTTCGGGTTACGTCCCGGGCGTTGATTCTTATCACGCAGATCGAAGTTACCAAAACCAGAGAGTTTCACCTGCTCGCCGTTTTCCAGAGCGCGACGGATCTCTTCGAAAAACAGTTCAACCAGTTCTTTGGCATCCCGCTTGCTAAGCCCAAGCTTATCAAACAGATATTCTGACATTTCAGCTTTTGTAAGCGCCATAGGTTCAATCCCTCAATGATGCCTGGAATCGCTCTTTTAATGCCTCTACACATTTGGCGACGGTAGCGGCAATCTCCTCTTCTTCGAGTGTACGGCTGGTATCTTGCAGGATCAGGCTTATGGCGAGGCTCTTATACCCCTCCGCAACACCCTTACCGCGGTACACGTCAAATAAGTTTACGCCAACTACCTGATTTACGCCAACTTTCTTACATTCGGATAAAATATCCGCTGCGGGAACGTTTTCTGCGACCACCACCGCGATGTCACGACGGTTCGCCGGGAAGCGAGAAATCTCGCGCGCCTGAGGCACCACGCGGTCTGCGAGCTTGTTCCACTCCAGTTCGAACACCAGAGTGCGACCGTTAAGATCCAGTTTACGTTCCAGTTCAGGATGAACAACCCCAACAAAACCAATACGTTCACCTTTCAGATAAATCGCTGCGGATTGCCCCGGATGCAGTGCCGGATTCGCTTCTGCACGGAACTCAACCTCATTCAGTTTACCGGTCAGGTCGAGAACGGATTCAAGATCGCCTTTCAAATCATAGAAATCAACGGTCTCTTTTGCCAGGTTCCAGTGCTCTTCGTAACGGTTACCGCAAATCACACCGGCTAACATCAGATCCTGACGAATGCCCAACGGTGCCTGAGTATCTGGCACGAAACGCAGACCGCTTTCGAAAATGCGTACACGGTTCTGCTGACGGTTCTGGTTGTACACCACAGTTGCCAGCAGGCCGGTCCACAGAGAAAGACGCATTGCTGACATTTCAACGGAAATCGGGCTTGGCAGCAGTAAGGCTTCAACGCCTGGATGGATCATCTGCTGCACTTTCGGATCAACGAAGCTATAGGTGATCACTTCCTGATAGCCTTTGTCGTTGAGCAGCGTTTTCACGCGCTTGAGCGACAGGTCAGCTTCACGGTGAGTACCCATAATCAGGCTTGCCTGTACCGGCTCATCCGGGATGTTGTTGTAGCCGTAAACACGCGCGACTTCTTCGACCAGATCTTCTTCAATCTCCATGTCGAAACGCCAGCTCGGCGCAACTGCCTGCCACTCGTCTTTGCCTTCGGTCACTTCGCAGCCGAGACGACGCAGAATGTCAGTGACCTGCTCATCGGCAATATGATGGCCAATCAGGCGATCCAGTTTGCTGCGACGCAAAGTGATGGTTGCACGCTTCGGCAGCGTTGCTTCGTTGGTGATATCAATTACCGGACCAGCCTCACCACCGCAGATGTCGATCAGCAGACGGGTCGCACGTTCCATCGCTTTGTGCTGCAGTGCCGGATCAACGCCACGCTCATAACGGTGAGACGCATCAGTATGCAGGCCATGACGACGAGCACGACCGGTGATAGACAGAGGGCTGAAGAAAGCGCATTCCAGCAGAACGTTTTGTGTTTCGTCATTCACGCCAGAGTGTTCGCCACCAAAGATGCCGCCCATCGCCAGCGCCTTGTTGTGGTCGGCGATGACCAGAGTGTCAGCGTTCAGCATCGCTTCGGTACCGTCGAGCAATACCAGCGTTTCGCCCTCTTTCGCCATCCGCACCACAATGCCGCCTTCAATGCGATCTTTGTCGAAGGCGTGCATCGGCTGGCCCAGTTCAAGCAGTACATAGTTGGTGACGTCAACAACTGCATCGATAGAACGGATCCCGCAACGACGCAGTTTTTCTTTCATCCACAGCGGAGTTGGCGCTTTAACGTTAATGCCTTTTACCACACGGCCAAGATAGCGCGGGCAGGCTTCCGGCGCTTCGACTGCAATCGGCAGCGTGTCGTCGATGGTCGCACCAACCGGAACGATTTCCGGTTCAACCAGCGGCAGCTGGTTCAGCACGGCAACATCACGCGCCACGCCGATAATGCCTAAGCAATCGGCACGGTTTGGCGTTACGCTGATTTCGATGGTGTTGTCATCGAGTTTCAGGTATTCGCGGATGTCGGTGCCAATCGGCGCATCCGCAGGCAGTTCGATAATGCCGCTGTGATCGTCAGAAATTCCCAGCTCAGAAAAGGAGCACAGCATCCCTTCAGACGGTTCGCCACGCAGTTTCGCCGCTTTAATTTTGAAATCGCCCGGCAGAACAGCACCAATGGTCGCTACCGCCACACGCAGGCCCTGACGGCAGTTTGGCGCACCGCAGACGATATCCAGCAGGCGATCGCCGCCGACATTCACTTTTGTCACACGCAGTTTGTCAGCGTTCGGATGCTGCGCACACTCAACCACTTCACCAACAACCACGCCGTGGAAGCTACCGGCAACCGGTTCTACACCGTCAACTTCCAGGCCCGCCATAGTGATTTGATTTGCCAGCGCGTCGCTATCAATCGCCGGGTTCACCCATTCGCGTAACCACAGTTCACTGAATTTCATAATCTATTCCTGCCTTATTTAAACTGTTTGAGGAAACGCAGATCGTTTTCAAAGAATGAACGCAGGTCGGTGACGCCGTAACGCAACATAGTCAGACGCTCCATCCCCATCCCGAAGGCGAAACCAGAGTAAACTTCCGGGTCGATGCCAACGTTACGCAACACGTTCGGATGCACCATCCCGCAGCCCAGTACTTCCAGCCATTTACCGTTTTTACCCATGACGTCCACTTCTGCAGAAGGTTCGGTAAACGGGAAGTAGGAAGGACGGAAGCGGATCTGCAAATCTTCCTCAAAGAAGTTACGCAGGAAGTCGTGCAGCGTGCCTTTCAGGTTGGTAAAGCTGATGTTGGTATCAACAATCAGACCTTCCATCTGATGGAACATCGGCGTGTGAGTCTGGTCGTAGTCGTTACGATAAACGCGGCCAGGCGCGATGATACGAATCGGTGGCTGCTGGGCTTTCATGGTGCGGATCTGTACGCCAGAGGTCTGGGTACGCAGCAGGCGGGTAGCGTCAAACCAGAAAGTGTCGTGGTCAGCGCGCGCCGGGTGGTGACCAGGAATGTTCAGAGCATCGAAGTTATGATAATCGTCTTCGATTTCCGGCCCGGTTGCCACGGTAAAGCCAAGCTCACCGAAGAAACTTTCGATACGGTCGATGGTACGGGTCACCGGATGCAGCCCGCCGTTTTCAATGCGACGACCCGGCAGGGAGACATCAATCGTTTCCGCCGCCAGACGCGCATTCAGTGCAGCGCTTTCCAGTTCCGCTTTACGCGCATTCAGCGCCTGCTGAACCTGCTCTTTCGCTTCGTTGATAACCGCACCAGCTGCCGGACGCTCTTCTGGCGGCAGCTCACGCAGGGTCGTCATCTGAAGGGTTAAGTGCCCTTTTTTACCCAAATATTCGACGCGCACATTATCTAACGCGGCAACATCTGACGCCTGGCTAATGGCCGCCTTCGCACTGGCAACCAGTTCTGCGAGATGTGACATGTTTTTCCTCATTGTGTCAGTGGTGACACTGGTTCGTTGGACTTAGAGCCCATCCCATCAGGCTATTTTACTTGCCATTTTGGTCCCGGGCAGTGCTCGAAATCCTCACGTACTTAAGTACGCTCCGGTTTCTCCGCGCTGGCCGTGTCCAGACTGGCTGCGACAATTACGCCTGATGAGACAGGCTTTTTATTTTTCAAAACGCGCATACAAAAAAAGCCTCCACTGGGAGGCTTTCAGGCGCTGTTTTCCGTTTCTCTTCTCACGCGCTAGCCTCCTGGAGTCAGGTGCTAAAGTAAAAAAAGAAGCGGAAAATAGCAGCATTCATTGCTTGCGTTACCTTTTGGTACTCTTCAAAAGACCTTTATTGAAAAGGCTACGGCGATAAAAGTCAATGTTTTGATGGCGTTGAAACGAAAAGAGGGAGACTAGCTCCCTCTTTCAACTGGCTTATGCCAGAGCTGCTTTCGCTTTTTCAACCAGAGCGGCGAACGCTACTTTGTCGAATACTGCGATATCAGCCAGGATCTTACGGTCGATTTCAACAGAGGCTTTTTTCAGGCCATTGATGAATTTGCTGTAAGAAATACCGTTCTGACGTGCTGCTGCGTTGATACGCGCAATCCACAGTTGACGGAACTGACGCTTACGTTGACGACGGTCGCGGTAAGCATACTGACCAGCTTTGATAACAGCCTGGAAGGCAACGCGGTATACGCGAGAACGCGCACCGTAGTAGCCTTTAGCTTGTTTCAAAATTTTCTTGTGACGTGCGCGTGCAATAACACCACGTTTTACGCGAGCCATATGTGCTCTCCTGTATCTATATTCTAATTAAAAAGTTAAAAAACGTTAACGGCTTATGCGTACGGCAGGCACGCGATTACCAGGCCCAGATCGCCTTTGGAAACCATGGCTTTCGGACGCAGGTGACGTTTACGTTTGGTCGCTTTTTTGGTCAGAATGTGACGCAGGTTAGCGTGCTTGTGCTTAAAACCACCTTTACCGGTTTTTTTGAAGCGCTTAGCAGCACCGCGTACGGTCTTAATTTTTGGCATTTTAATAACTTCCACTTCGCATTGTTAATAAACAGAAACAAAGGCGAACAAAGTCTGCGAAGCCCGAAGGCTCCACAGACAGTGCTACTTGAAGGCCTTACTGTTTCTTCTTAGGAGCGAGCACCATGATCATCTGGCGGCCTTCGATCTTCGTTGGGAAGGATTCGACTACTGCCAGTTCTTGCAAATCGTCTTTCACGCGATTAAGCACTTCCATACCGATTTGCTGGTGCGCCATCTCACGACCGCGGAAACGCAGCGTGATTTTGGCTTTATCACCCTCTTCGAGAAAGCGAATCAGGCTGCGGAGTTTTACCTGATAGTCGCCTTCATCTGTACCAGGACGGAATTTAATTTCCTTAACCTGGATAACTTTTTGCTTTTTCTTCTGTTCCTTAGAAGACTTGCTCTTTTCATAGAGGAATTTGCCGTAATCCATTATACGACAAACCGGCGGCTCGGCGTTAGGGCTGATCTCGACTAAGTCTACTCCGGCTTCTTCTGCTTTCTCCAGAGCTTCTCTCAGACTCACAATACCAAGCTGCTCGCCTTCCAGACCTGTTAAGCGAACTTCCTGGGCGCGAATTTCGCCATTGATACGGTTAGGGCGCGCCGTTTGAACTCGTTTTCCGCCTTTAATACCTTATTCCTCCAATTGTTTAAGACTGCGGCTGCGAATCTCTTGTTGCAGCTTCTCGATCACTTCATTTACGTCCATGCTTCCCAGGTCTTTACCACGGCGGGTGCGAACGGCAACTTTGCCAGATTCCACCTCTTTATCACCACAGACCAGCATATATGGGACGCGACGCAAAGTGTGCTCGCGGATTTTAAAGCCAATCTTCTCATTTCTCAAGTCTGCTTTAACACGAATGCCCGCATTTGATAGTTTTTGCGTCAATTCGTTAACGTATTCAGACTGAGAATCGGTAATGTTCATGATAACAACCTGAACTGGCGCAAGCCAGGTCGGGAAGAAACCAGCAAACTCTTCGGTCAGGATACCGATGAATCGTTCCATCGACCCCAGAATTGCGCGGTGAATCATTACCGGTACCTTACGCTCGTTGTCTTCGCCCACATAGGAGGCGCTCAGACGAGACGGCAAGGAGAAGTCCAGCTGTACTGTACCGCACTGCCATGCACGATCGAGGCAGTCATACAGGGTAAATTCAATTTTCGGACCGTAGAAAGCGCCTTCACCCAGTTGATATTCAAACGGGATGTTGTTTTCTTCCAGCGCAACCGCCAGGTCCGCCTCAGCACGATCCCACATTTCGTCACTGCCAATACGTTTTTCAGGACGAGTGGAGAGTTTGACGACGATCTTCTCGAAGCCAAAAGTGCTGTACATATCATAGACTAAACGGATACATCCGTTAACTTCATCGCGAATTTGTTCTTCAGTACAGAAGATATGTGCGTCATCCTGGGTAAAACCACGCACACGCATCAGGCCATGCAGCGAACCTGACGGCTCATTACGATGGCAGCTGCCGAACTCGGCCATACGCAGCGGCAGGTCGCGATAAGACTTCAGCCCCTGGTTGAAAATCTGCACGTGACCCGGACAGTTCATTGGCTTAATGCAATACTCACGGTTCTCAGAAGAGGTGGTGAACATCGCATCTTTGTAGTTTTCCCAGTGACCGGTTTTTTCCCACAGGACACGGTCCATCATAAACGGACCTTTAACTTCCTGATACTGGTACTCTTTCAGTTTGGTACGAACGAACACTTCCAGTTCACGGAAGATTGTCCAGCCGTCGTTATGCCAGAACACCATTCCTGGCGCCTCTTCCTGCATATGGTACAGGTCGAGCTGTTTACCGATTTTACGGTGGTCGCGTTTAGCGGCTTCTTCCAGACGCTGCAGGTAAGCGTTGAGGGCTTTTTTATCTGCCCATGCAGTACCATAAATACGTTGCAACATTTTGTTGTTGCTGTCGCCGCGCCAGTAGGCCCCTGCCGTTTTCATTAGTTTGAAATGATGGCAGAAACGCATGTTCGGTACGTGCGGACCGCGGCACATATCGACATATTCTTCATGGAAGTACAGACCTGGCTTGTCATCATGGGCGATGTTTTCGTCAAGAATGGAGACTTTGTAGCTCTCCCCACGGTTGGCGAAAGTTTCACGCGCTTCGTGCCAGCTGACTTTCTTCTTAATGACGTCGTAGTTTTTCTCAGCAAGCTCATGCATCCGCTTCTCGAGTGCTTCGACATCTTCCTGGGTTAACGTGCGGTCAAGATCAACGTCGTAATAAAAACCGTTGTCAATAACCGGGCCGATTGCCATTTTGGTATGCGGCCAAAGTTGTTTAATCGCGTGCCCTAACAGGTGCGCACAGGAGTGACGAATGATCTCCAGACCTTCTTCGTCTTTGGCGGTAATGATCGACAGTTGTGCGTCGTTTTCAATCAGATCGCAAGCATCAACCAGTTCACCATTAACGCGCCCTGCGATACAGGCTTTCGCCAGACCTGGACCAATGTCCAGCGCAACATCCATGGGGCTTACAGCGTGGTCGTAATGGCGTTGGCTGCCATCAGGAAGAGTTATAACAGGCATTTTATATCCTTATTTGCAGTGGTGACCCACACGAAAGATCACATACAAAGAAAAATTTGTTTATTAACAGTTCATTGCGAAACCATCTAGCCAACAAATGCTAAATTGGTTCGCAATCAGGTACACAAATGAAAGACATTAACCTCTCACCTTCCACCCGGTTGAGCGATGTTAACACTAAAAAAAGGGAGATTGTACCTTTCCGTTTCACATTGATTCGATTCGCAATTCGTTTGTAGTGAGTACACCAGCAAAACGCTTAAAGAACCACTGATAACATCACGGAGCGTCTGAAAGGTTTACTGCGAGCGGATTTACAGCAGCATAAACTGAATCCAGCAAAGTTCGTTGCATGATTTGGCGGTAGTATTTAAACGATCATGAGATTAATGACGAACTGGTCATATCACAATGATAAAAGTGACACAATTCTTATAGCAATTTTTCGTGCACATTTCGTTCTGGCGATAATAATTAATCATCATCCTCAAAACCTCCAGACATATATAAGACGAATAGATTATGAGTCAAAACGACATTATTATCAGAACTCATTATAAGTCTCCTCATAGAATGCACATCGATAGCGACATACCAACGCCTTCATCAGAGCCTATTAATCAATTTGCGCGCCAACTCATCACCCTACTTGATACCTCTGACTTAAGTTCGATGCTGTCATACTGTGTTACTCAGGAATTTACCGCAAACTGTCGAAAAATATCACAAAATTGTTATTCCACTGCCCTTTTTACCATTAACTTTGCCACTTCACCCATCCATGCAGAAAATATACTCATTACATTACACTATAAAAAAGAAATCATTTCCTTATTACTGGAAACCACGCCTATTAAAGCTAACCATTTGCGAAGCATACTGGATTATATTGAACAGGAACAGTTAACTGCCGAAAATCGTAACCATTGTATGAAACTGTCTAAAAAAATCCATAGAGAAAAAACTATACAACCAACAGTAAATCTCAATGGTAGTGCATTTTTTTCGCAATCTCCTTCTGACGCTATTTTTTGTCGCCATCTGTCATTGCAATACGCACTTGATTCACTGAGAAATGGAAAAGGCAAAGTCAATCTGATTAAACATTACTCCTCCGTTGAATCCATACAGCAGCATGTTCCCTTAGTCCGGGACGCGGAGTTCAGATCATTACTTCGCCATCCTCCTGCAGGGAGTCGCGTTATCGCGAGTAAGGATTTTGGCTTCGCTTTAGATATTTTCTTCTGTCGAATGATGGCAAACAATGTCAGTCATATGTCCGCGATTTTATATATAGACAATCATACTTTGTCAGTAAGGCTACGAATAAAGCAGTCAGCGTATGGGCAATTAAATTATGTTGTGTCCGTTTACGACCCGAACGATACCAACGTTGCCGTCAGAGGCACCCACAGGACAGCACGGGGCTTTCTCTCGCTCGATAAATTCATCAGTTCAGGTCCCGATGCTCAGACCTGGGCTGATAGGTATGTTCGCAACTGTGCAATTGCTTTTCTGCCCCTATTACCTGAGGGAGTTCCAGGGGCTATTTTCGCGGGTATTGCATCACGAATGCCATTTGCCCCTATACATCCATCGGCAATGTTGTTAATAATGGCCACAGGCCAGACTCAACAGCTTATTGCATTATTCAAACAGTTACCCATACTCCCTGAAAAAGAAATCATTGAAATAATAACTGCGCAGAATAGCGTTGGTACACCTGCTTTATTTCTGGCTATGATGAACGGACATACTGACAACGTAAAAATATTTATGCAAGAAATTCAGTCACTGGTAGATAATCATATCATTCATGAAGATAATCTGGTTAAATTACTGCAAACTAAAAGTGCTAACGAAACACCTGGACTCTATATCTCCATGTTGTATGGATTCGATGAAATAATCGATATCTTTCTGAATGCATTAACCACTCCAATAACACAAGAGCTTTTAAGCAAAAAAATGGTGATGGATATTTTAGCAATGAAAACACGTGATGGTGAGCCAGGATTATATGCCGCAATGGAAAATAATCACCCTTTGTGTGTCACACGGTTCCTCTCTAAAGTTTATGGAATCGCTGTTAAATATAACCTCAGCAAAATTAACATCATGGATTTATTAAAAGGCGCAACAGCATATGGAACCCCTGCTTTATACATCGCCATGAGCAAGGGTAATAAAGACGTCGTGTTATCTTATATATCAACGCTGGGTACTTTTGCAAAAAAATATTCTTTTAGTCAATGTCAGTTATTCACATTGTTGGCCGCTAAAAATCATGACAATATGTCAGCTGTTCATATAGCCATTCATCATAATCATTATAAAACTGTAGAAACATATTATGCTGCTATAAACGTAATCAGCCAAAGCCTGAGTTTTAGTGCTGATGAACTAAAGACGTATTTATAACCAGATATTTATATATCGATACATAATTTTATTTTTTTCATAAACCGCAAAAACAGTGATCAGGTGTACAACGCCACCCGACGGCTGTAATAACAAAAAATCCCTTGATGCCTGTCCCTTTTGTTACACTCCGTTATCACGCACAAGAGATATGCAGGACACTGGTATGCCGACTAAACGCTTTGATAAAAAACACTGGAAGATGGTGGTGGTGCTACTGGCAATCTGTGGCGCTATGTTGTTGCTACGTTGGGCAGCAATGATTTGGGGCTGAGCAGTGACAAACGAAGACAGCCAGACCGCATAACACGGTCCGGCAGATAATTTTACATGCTGTAGCCCAGCGATAAGGTTGTCCGACGATCGGTATGTTCCGGTGCAGACTCTGGAGGTTCAGAGTTCCATGTGACGTTGTAAGCCACCTTCAGTCCAAAATGTTCATTAATAGCAACATTTAATGCGCTTTCGGAGTTCAGCGTTGTGTCTTCCGCGCCAAAGACGGAAACACCCTGCGTAAATTTAGCGTTGTCAGTCAACTGCCATGCATAAGCCCCGGAGGCATAACCCAGCGGCTGGGTTTCACTGGCATTATCGGTATATTTGTCGTAACGCACACCTGGACCAAATTCAAAGCGGAAACTGTGTACCGGGCCATTCAAAAACTGGCGACCATAACCCGCGGTCAACACATCGCGCTCTCGATAGCCGTTATAACGGTCTGTCAGCCAGCTTGCCTGCCCAAATAAATAGTCATAATCAGTTAAATTAAAACGGCTACGCCCGCCCGCCGCATATTTTTCTGAAGAACGCTCATCATTAGAAGAAGTATTACTGGCGTTCCCCCACAGCGACCAGGCAGTGGTTTGTCCATACCAGGTCATGGTGGTGTCAGCCGTAAGTGAGGAGCTTTTCGTATTGCCTGATTGTGCAAGATATCCTGCGTTCAGATTACCTTCGAAAGGTTTTTTAGCGCTGGCAGGATCGTCCATGACAGTAAAAACGGAATCATCGGCAGCTGCATTCAGTGACGCAAACATGCCCCCCGCCAACATAACGATGGCAGGAACTGTCTTCAAAAGCTTCATTTATCAAGAGTCCGTACAACAAAAAAAGAGACCTTCGCGGTCCCGGAAACTTTCTTAAGGATCAAAGATTAGCGTCCCTGGAAAGGTAACGAATTATAAAAAGGCGCGAATAACTTAGCAATGTATTCTTATTTCATTTTTTGAATAAGCATGTGGCGAAAACAGATTTTTATTTATATATATTTATCTGCAAAATTTTAAATAAAGCTCCAATAAATCATATTGTTAATTTCTTCACTTTCCGCTGATTCGGTGCCAGACTGAAATCAGCCTATAGGAGGAAATGATGGTACGTATCTATACGTTGACACTTGCGCCCTCTCTCGATAGCGCAACAATTACCCCGCAAATTTATCCCGAAGGAAAGCTGCGCTGTACCGCACCGGTATTCGAACCCGGAGGCGGCGGCATCAACGTCGCCCGCGCCATTGCCCATCTTGGAGGCAGTGCCACAGCGATCTTCCCGGCGGGTGGTGCGACCGGCGAACATCTGGTTTCACTGTTGGCAGATGAAAATGTCCCCGTCGCTACTGTAAACGCCAAAGACTGGACCCGGCAGAATTTACACGTACATGTGGAAGCAAGCGGTGAGCAGTATCGTTTTGTTATGCCAGGCGCGGCATTAAATGAAGATGAGTTTCGCCAGCTTGAAGAGCAAGTTCTGGAAATTGAATCCGGGGCCATCCTGGTCATAAGCGGAAGCCTGCCGCCAGGTGTGAAGCTGGAAAAATTAACCCAACTGATTTCCGCTGCGCAAAACCAAGGGATCCGCTGTATCGTCGACAGTTCTGGCGAAGCGTTAAGTGCAGCACTGGCGATTGGTAACATCGAGTTGGTTAAGCCTAACCAAAAAGAACTCAGTGCGCTGGTGAATCGCGAACTCACCCAGCCAGACGATGTCCGCAAAGCCGCGCAGGAAATCGTTAATAGCGGCAAGGCCAAACGAGTTGTCGTTTCCCTGGGTCCACAAGGGGCGCTGGGCGTTGATAGTGAAAACTGCATTCAGGTTGTGCCACCACCGGTGAAAAGCCAGAGCACCGTTGGCGCTGGTGACAGCATGGTCGGCGCGATGACACTGAAACTGGCAGAAAATGCCTCTCTTGAAGAGATGGTCCGTTTTGGCGTAGCTGCGGGGAGTGCAGCCACACTCAATCAGGGAACACGCCTGTGCTCCCATGACGATACACAAAAAATTTACGCTTACCTTTCCCGCTAACTGAAACATTCCCCCAGCATTGGGGGAATCACCACCAACCTGTCGGCAACGCGTTTCTCCGACTATGCTCAAAAGTCATGTGATAACAAAGGGGTGAACTATGGCCAGTGGCGATCTTGTCCGTTATGTCATAACCGTCATGTTGCATGAGGATACATTGACTGAAATTAACGAGTTGAATAATTACCTGACTCGCGACGGTTTTTTGCTAACCATGACGGATGATGATGGAAATATCCATGAGCTGGGGACTAATACTTTTGGACTTATCAGTACCCAAAGTGAAGAAGAAATTAGAGAACTTGTTTCGGGGCTTACCCAAAGTGCAACCGGTAAAGATCCTGAAATAGCCATCACGACCTGGGAGGAATGGAATAGCAACAGAAAATAAATGGTTTTTGGGCAATAATCAGTCTGTGGTGTGCGTTAGCTCGTGTTTTTACACCGCATTCTTGCGCTAACCTTATGATCTGGCAGACAACATGGGAGAGACATCATGTGGCAGGCAATCAGTCGTCTTTTGAGCGAGCAGTTAGGTGAAGGCGAAATCGAACTGCGTAATGAACTGCCTGGCGGAGAAGTCCATGCCGCATGGCATTTGCGCTATGCAGGACATGACTTTTTCGTCAAATGTGATGAAAGGGAACTGCTTCCCGGTTTTACCGCCGAAGCCGACCAACTGGAGTTACTGTCGCGTAGTAAAACCGTCACCGTGCCTAAGGTTTGGGCAGTTGGCGCTGACCGTGACTACAGTTTTCTGGTGATGGATTATCTCCCACCTCGCCCGCTGGATGCGCATAGCGCATTTATTCTTGGTCAGCAAATTGCACGTTTACATCAATGGAGCGACCAACCGCAATTTGGCCTCGATTTCGATAACGCGCTCTCCACAACTCCCCAGCCCAACACCTGGCAACGTCGCTGGTCAACTTTTTTTGCTGAACAACGGATTGGCTGGCAGCTGGAACTGGCGGCAGAAAAAGGGATCGCTTTCGGCAATATCGATGCCATCGTCGAGCATATTCAGCAGCGTCTGGCCTCGCATCAACCGCAGCCTTCTCTGTTGCACGGCGATTTATGGTCCGGCAACTGTGCGCTGGGTCCGGATGGCCCGTACATTTTCGACCCGGCCTGCTACTGGGGTGACCGAGAGTGCGACCTGGCGATGTTACCGCTGCATACTGAACAGCCGCCACAAATCTATGACGGCTATCAGTCAGTATCCCCGCTACCTGCCGATTTCCTTGAACGTCAACCGGTTTACCAACTCTACACGCTGTTAAATCGTGCAAGGTTATTTGGCGGTCAGCATTTGGTTATTGCTCAGCAGTCACTGGATAGATTATTAGCAGCATAATATGGGGTGAGGATAATGGCCGCTCCGTGCGGCCTTTTGATTAAATAAACCCCAGCAGAGAAAAGAACACATAACCTGCAGCAATACAAATAACCGGCAGGATATACAGCGAGAAAAACTGCAGGAAAATAGTATGGTGCGGCACAACAATACGTGACTCAATTTGTTCACGCGTTAGCCCCTCTTCCCCTTTGGCTTTTTCCAGAATGAGTTGATCTTCAACACCTTCCCGCAAGAAGCGCGCCTGGCGACTCATCCGGGCACCGGAATCCTGCAACGCCAGTCCGACAAAAATCAGGAAGAAAATCACCCAGAACATAACGTTCACGCCACCATTAAAATTGGGCGTCGGGGAGTTATACCAGAACAGATTCAAAAAAGGCGTATTCGCCTGCATCATATCGATCATGACATGAGTAAAGTCGAGCATGACCGCATTAATGCCTTCCTGGTTTTCCTGCCGGGTATTCATAAATTTAAGCAAAGAAATCAATGTAGAGATCAATGCAGGTATAAAAATCACCCAACCCAAAATCCTTTTCAAAACAGCAATGCGTCCAGCTTGTTGATACGTCATGAGTTCTCCTTGATTAAGACGCGTCGTTTCACTTAGTTTACCTGTAGATATCTGTTTTCGCCCATTCTTTAAAGGCGATATGATAGGCGCTTAATCATAAGCACGGCTTAATACCTTACATATAATGCTCTAAAGGAGAGGTTGTAATGTCAACCCCGCGTCAGATTCTTGCTGCAATTTTTGATATGGATGGATTACTTATCGACTCAGAACCTTTATGGGATCGAGCCGAACTGGATGTGATGGCAAGCCTGGGGGTGGATATCTCCCGTCGTAACGAGCTGCCGGACACCTTAGGTTTACGCATCGATATGGTGGTCGATCTTTGGTACGCCCGGCAACCATGGAATGGGCCAAGCCGTCAGGAAGTAGTAGAACAAGTTATTGCTCGTGCCATTTCACTGGTTGAAGAGACGCGTCCATTATTACCAGGTGTGCGTGAAGCCGTTGCGTTATGCAAAGAACAAGGTTTATTGGTGGGGCTGGCCTCCGCGTCACCGCTGCATATGCTGGAAAAAGTATTGACCATGTTTGATTTACGCGACAGTTTCGATGCCCTCGCCTCGGCTGAAAAATTGCCTTACAGCAAGCCGCATCCGCAAGTATATCTCGACTGCGCAGCAAAACTGGGGGTTGACCCTCTGACCTGCGTGGCACTGGAAGATTCGGTAAATGGCATGATCGCCTCTAAAGCAGCCCGCATGCGTTCCATCGTCGTTCCTGCGCCAGAAGCGCAAAATGATCCACGTTTTGTATTAGCAAACGTCAAACTCTCATCGCTGACAGAACTCACCGCAAAAGACCTTCTCGGTTAATGACCAGGGGGCAGTGATCACACTGCCCCTGGTTCTTTATCTGAATTTGCATTCAACTGACGGATTAATCGCCAATTTAAGAGAAAGAGTTACACCGTCACCACTTCCGTGCACTGTATAAAAACCCTATACTGTACGTATCGACAGTTTAGTGAGTTTTATCATGACGGCGGAAGGTCACCTTCTCTTTTCTATTGCTTGTGCGGTATTTGCCAAAAATGCCGAGCTGACGCCCGTGCTGGCACAGGGTGACTGGTGGCATATTGTCCCTTCCGCAATCCTGACGTGTTTGTTACCGGACATCGATCACCCAAAGTCGTTTCTTGGGCAGCGATTAAAGTGGATATCAAAACCAATCGCCCGCGCTTTTGGGCATCGTGGTTTTACCCACAGTCTGCTGGCGGTATTTGCGCTGCTGGCAACCTTTTACCTTAAGGTTCCTGAAAGCTGGTTCATTCCGGCTGATGCGCTACAAGGAATGGTGCTGGGTTATTTGAGCCACATACTTGCCGATATGCTGACACCCGCCGGTGTTCCCCTGCTCTGGCCATGCCGCTGGCGTTTCCGCTTGCCTATCCTGGTTCCCCAAAAGGGCAACCAACTGGAACGTTTTATCTGCATGGCATTATTTGTCTGGTCGGTATGGATGCCCCATTCATTACCCGAAAACAGCGCTGTCCGTTGGTCATCGCAAATGATCAATACCTTGCAGATCCAGTTTCATCGGCTTATTAAGCATCAGGTTGAATACTAAAAAGGCAAAAATCACCTTTCTGGAATAAGCAATTCCATTTGAATATAAGAGCCAGCTCACAGTTCTGTTAATCTTGCGCCAACACTATGACTGCTACGCAGTGATAGAAATAATAAGATCAGGAGAACGGGGATGAACTTTCCATTAATTGCGAACATCGTGGTGTTCGTTGTACTGCTGTTTGCGCTGGCTCAGACCCGCCATAAACAGTGGAGTCTGGCGAAAAAAGTGCTGGTGGGTCTGGTGATGGGTGTGGTTTTTGGCCTCGCCCTGCATACCATTTATGGTTCTGACAGCCAGGTACTTAAAGATTCTGTACAGTGGTTTAACATTGTTGGTAACGGCTATGTTCAACTCCTGCAAATGATCGTTATGCCGTTAGTCTTTGCCTCTATTCTGAGCGCGGTTGCCCGTCTGCATAACGCATCACAGTTAGGCAAAATCAGTTTTCTGACCATCGGAACGCTTTTGTTTACCACACTGATTGCGGCGCTGGTCGGTGTGCTGGTCACCAACCTGTTTGGTTTGACGGCTGAAGGTCTGGTTCAGGGTGGTGCAGAAACTGCACGTTTGAACGCCATCGAAAGTAACTATGTTGGTAAAGTCTCTGACCTGAGCGTTCCGCAGCTGGTCTTGTCCTTTATCCCGAAAAACCCGTTTGCCGATTTGACCGGAGCCAATCCGACGTCAATTATCAGCGTGGTAATTTTTGCCGCATTCCTCGGCGTAGCTGCGCTGAAGCTGCTGAAGGATGATGCGCCGAAAGGTGAACGCGTCTTAACCGCTATCGATACCCTGCAAAGCTGGGTGATGAAACTGGTTCGCCTGGTCATGCAGCTGACCCCTTACGGCGTTCTGGCGCTGATGACCAAAGTGGTTGCAGGTTCTAACCTGCAAGACATCATCAAACTGGGAAGTTTCGTTGTCGCGTCCTACCTCGGTCTTCTGATTATGTTTGCAGTGCATGGCCTTCTGCTGGGTATTAATGGCGTGAGCCCGCTGAAGTACTTCCGTAAGGTATGGCCAGTACTGACGTTTGCCTTTACCAGCCGTTCCAGTGCTGCGTCTATCCCACTGAATGTGGAAGCACAAACGCGTCGACTCGGTGTTCCTGAATCCATCGCCAGTTTCGCCGCCTCTTTCGGTGCAACCATTGGTCAGAACGGCTGTGCCGGTTTGTATCCGGCGATGCTGGCGGTGATGGTTGCGCCTACGGTTGGCATTAACCCGATGGACCCGATGTGGATTGCGACGCTGGTCGGTATTGTTACCGTTAGTTCCGCAGGCGTTGCCGGTGTCGGTGGTGGTGCAACTTTCGCCGCACTGATTGTGCTGCCTGCGATGGGCCTGCCGGTAACGCTGGTGGCATTGTTAATCTCCGTTGAACCGCTTATCGACATGGGTCGTACGGCGCTAAACGTTAGTGGCTCGATGACCGCTGGCACGCTGACCAGCCAGTGGCTGAAGCAAACCGATAAAGCCATTCTGGATAGCGAAGACGACGCCGAACTGGCACACCGTTAATTCTTATGCTGGCAACGGTCCGTTTTGTATAGGAGCCGTTGCCTTACTTTTTAAATGTTCCATCGCGGCGATGCATACTGACTCATATTGAAACAGATCGTCAGCGAAAAAAATGGCCAACTTATCAATACATTCCTGGCTCAATGAATGTGCCTGTAGCGAGAAGCTTAAAACCTCATACCCGAGACGTTTTCTAAGTGAACTATCTGGAATACTCATAATATCTTCAAGCACACCATTTCCCATTCCCGGAAGATTTAGTGGATTAAA
>X264_Eurasian_Magpie__coassemble_211_pt1 | contig 26570 bp, 23 predicted proteins | sample X264_Eurasian_Magpie__metabat2_low_PE_002 | metagenome-assembled genome bin X264_Eurasian_Magpie
TTGGAGTATAATTTTTAACTCCAGGAGAGAATAAATGAAAAAAGCACTGCAAGTCGCAATGTTTAGTCTGTTTACCGTTATTGGCTTTAATGCCCAGGCTAACGAACATCATCATGAAACCATGAGCGAGGCACAACCACAGGTCATTAGCGCCACCGGTGTGGTAAAAACCATTGATCTGGAAAGCAAAAAAATCACCATCCACCACGATCCAATTACCGCGGTGAACTGGCCGGAGATGACCATGCGCTTTACCATCACCCCGCAGACGAAAATGAGTGAAATTAAAACCGGCGACAAAGTGGCGTTTAATTTTGTCCAGCAGGGCAACCTTTCTTTATTACAGGATATTAAAGTCAGCCAGTAACCCAGGTTTAATGAGATGAAAAAAATCGCGCTTATTATCGGCAGCATGATCGCGGGCGGTATTATTTCTGCGGCAGGTTTTACCTGGTTTGCAAAGGCTGAACCGCCCACAGAAAAAACGCCGACCGCAGAACGTAAAATCTTATTCTGGTACGACCCGATGTATCCCAATACGCGGTTCGATAAACCAGGTAAATCGCCGTTTATGGATATGGATCTGGTGCCGAAATATGCCGATGAAGAGAGTTCTGCGTCTGGTGTACGCATTGACCCGACCCAGACGCAGAATCTGGGGGTGAAAACGGCGACCGTCACGCGCGGGCCGCTGACTTTTGCCCAAAGTTTCCCGGCGAATGTCAGTTACAACGAGTATCAGTATGCCATTGTGCAGGCTCGCGCTGCCGGGTTTATCGATAAGGTGTATCCGCTTACCGTGGGCGATAAAGTACAAAAGGGCACACCGCTTCTCGACCTGACCATTCCCGACTGGGTGGAAGCGCAGAGTGAGTATTTACTGCTGCGCGAAACCGGCGGTACGGCGACCCAGACTGAAGGCATTCTTGAGCGACTGCGACTGGCGGGAATGCCGGAGGCGGATATTCGCCGCCTGATCGCCACGCAAAAAATCCAGACTCGCTTTACGCTCAAATCGCCCATTGATGGCGTGATCACCGCGTTTGATCTGCGCGCGGGAATGAATATCGCCAAAGATAACGTGGTCGCGAAAATTCAGGGTATGGACCCGGTGTGGATCACTGCCGCGATCCCGGAGTCCATCGCCTGGCTGGTGAAAGATGCCTCGCAGTTTACGCTCACCGTTCCGGCACGACCTGATAAAACACTCACCATCCGCAAATGGACGCTGCTACCCGGCGTGGATGCCGCAACCCGCACGCTGCAGCTGCGCCTGGAAGTCGACAACACCGACGAGGCGCTAAAGCCGGGAATGAACGCCTGGTTGCAACTCAACACCGCCAGCGAACCGATGCTGCTCATTCCGTCACAAGCGCTGATTGATACCGGCAGCGAACAGCGGGTGATTACCGTTGATGCCGACGGGCGCTTTGTACCGAAACGCGTTGCCGTTTTCCAGGCATCGCAAGGCGTCACCGCATTACGCTCTGGTCTGGCGGAAGGTGAAAAGGTGGTTTCCAGCGGCCTGTTCCTGATTGATTCCGAAGCCAATATTTCTGGCGCACTGGAGCGGATGCGCTCTGAAAGTGCTACCCATGCGCATTGAGGGAATAACCAATGATTGAATGGATTATTCGTCGCTCGGTGGCGAACCGTTTTCTGGTGCTGATGGGCGCGTTGTTTCTGAGTATCTGGGGCACCTGGACCATCATTAACACGCCAGTGGATGCACTGCCGGATCTCTCTGATGTGCAGGTGATTATTAAAACCAGCTATCCCGGTCAGGCACCGCAAATCGTTGAAAATCAGGTGACTTATCCGCTAACCACCACCATGTTGTCGGTGCCTGGCGCGAAGACTGTGCGCGGTTTCTCGCAGTTTGGCGACTCTTATGTGTATGTCATTTTCGAAGATGGCACCGATCCGTACTGGGCGCGCTCGCGGGTGCTGGAGTACCTCAACCAGGTACAGGGTAAGCTGCCTGCGGGAGTCAGCGCCGAGCTGGGGCCAGATGCCACGGGTGTTGGCTGGATCTATGAATATGCACTGGTGGATCGCAGCGGTAAGCACGATCTTGCCGATTTACGCTCATTGCAGGACTGGTTTCTCAAATATGAGCTGAAAACCATTCCTGACGTTGCGGAAGTGGCGTCGGTAGGCGGTGTGGTGAAAGAGTATCAGGTGGTTATCGATCCTCAGCGCCTGGCGCAATATGGCATCAGTCTCGCCGAAGTAAAAAGCGCGCTGGATGCTTCAAACCAGGAAGCGGGTGGTTCGTCGATCGAACTGGCGGAAGCGGAATATATGGTGCGAGCCAGCGGCTATCTGCAAACGCTCGACGACTTTAATCACATCGTTTTAAAAGCCAGTGAAAATGGCGTGCCCGTTTATCTGCGTGATGTTGCGAAGGTCCAGATTGGCCCGGAGATGCGCCGGGGCATTGCCGAACTGAACGGCGAAGGCGAAGTGGCGGGCGGGGTGGTGATCCTGCGCTCCGGCAAAAACGCCCGAGAAGTAATCGCCGCCGTGAAGGACAAACTGGAAACGCTGAAAAGTAGTCTGCCGGAAGGTGTGGAGATAGTTACAACATACGATCGCAGCCAGCTCATTGACCGCGCCATCGACAACCTCAGCGGCAAGTTGCTGGAAGAGTTTATTGTGGTGGCGGTAGTCTGTGCGCTGTTTCTCTGGCATGTGCGCTCGGCGCTGGTGGCGATTATTTCGTTGCCGCTGGGGTTGTGTATTGCTTTTATTGTCATGCACTTTCAGGGACTGAACGCCAATATTATGTCGCTGGGCGGCATTGCGATTGCCGTCGGGGCGATGGTCGATGCCGCTATCGTCATGATCGAGAATGCGCATAAACGGCTGGAAGAGTGGCAGCACCAGCATCCTGACGCCACGCTGGATAATAAAACGCGCTGGCAGGTGATTACCGATGCGTCTGTTGAAGTGGGGCCGGCGCTGTTTATCAGTCTGCTGATTATCACGCTGTCGTTTATCCCGATCTTCACCCTGGAAGGGCAGGAAGGGCGTCTGTTTGGCCCGCTGGCGTTCACCAAAACCTATGCGATGGCGGGTGCGGCGCTACTGGCGATCGTAGTGATCCCGATCCTGATGGGCTACTGGATCCGTGGCAAAATTCCGCCGGAAAGCAGTAACCCGCTCAATCGCTTTTTGATTCGTGTTTATCATCCGCTGTTGCTGAAAGTACTGCACTGGCCGAAAACCACGCTGTTGGTGGCAGCGCTTTCGGTGCTGACGGTTCTCTGGCCGCTCAATAAAGTTGGCGGGGAATTTTTACCGCAGATCAATGAAGGCGACTTGTTGTATATGCCATCGACGCTGCCGGGGATTTCCGCAGCAGAGGCGGCGAGCATGCTGCAAAAAACCGACAAGCTGATTATGAGCGTACCGGAAGTGGCGCGGGTATTTGGCAAAACCGGGAAAGCGGAAACCGCCACCGATTCAGCTCCACTGGAGATGGTAGAAACGACTATCCAGCTTAAGCCGCAGGATCAGTGGCGGCCTGGCATGACGATGGACAAAATCATTGAGGAACTGGATAACACCGTGCGTCTGCCGGGGCTGGCGAATCTGTGGGTGCCGCCAATTCGTAACCGTATCGATATGCTCTCGACTGGCATTAAAAGCCCTATTGGCATTAAAGTTTCCGGCACTGTGCTGGCGGATATCGACACGATGGCGGAGCAAATTGAAGAAGTGGCGCGAACGGTGCCAGGCGTGGCTTCTGCGCTTGCTGAGCGTCTGGAAGGTGGGCGTTATATCAACGTTGAGATTAACCGTGAAAAAGCCGCGCGTTACGGTATGACGGTGGCGGATGTGCAGTTGTTTGTGACTTCTGCGGTGGGCGGGGCGATGGTTGGCGAAACGGTGGAAGGGATTGCTCGTTATCCAATTAATCTGCGTTATCCGCAAAGCTGGCGCGATAGCCCGCAGGCACTGCGCCAGTTGCCGATCCTCACGCCGATGAAGCAGCAAATCACCCTGGCAGACGTGGCTGACGTTAAAGTCTCTACCGGACCGTCGATGCTGAAAACCGAGAATGCGCGCCCGACGAGCTGGATTTATATCGATGCCCGCGATCGTGACATGGTGTCGGTGGTTCACGATCTGCAAAAAGCGATAGCTGAAAAAGTGCAGTTAAAACCGGGCACCAGCGTGGCATTCTCCGGGCAGTTCGAGCTACTGGAGCGCGCCAACCATAAGCTGAAACTCATGGTGCCGATGACGTTGATGATCATCTTCGTGCTGTTGTATCTGGCGTTCCGTCGGGTGGGCGAAGCGTTGCTGATTATCAGCAGTGTACCGTTTGCGCTGGTGGGTGGCATCTGGTTGCTGTGGTGGATGGGCTTTCATCTTTCCGTGGCGACGGGTACCGGTTTTATTGCCCTTGCCGGGGTTGCTGCCGAATTTGGCGTGGTGATGCTGATGTATTTACGTCACGCCATAGAGGCCGAGCCGTCGTTGAATAATCCGCAAACATTCAGCGAGCAGAAGCTGGATGAGGCGTTGTATCACGGCGCGGTCCTGCGCGTGCGCCCGAAAGCGATGACGGTGGCGGTGATTATCGCTGGTCTGCTGCCGATTCTGTGGGGAACGGGAGCAGGTTCAGAGGTGATGAGCCGGATTGCCGCGCCGATGATTGGCGGCATGATCACCGCGCCTTTGCTATCGCTGTTTATTATCCCGGCGGCGTATAAGCTGATGTGGCTGCACCGACATCGGGTACGGAAATAAAAGCAGGATACCCGGTTTAACCGTGTGGATTGTGTCTTGCGACGATGGGCACTAAATGTTAAAAGGTGCCCCTCAACAAAAAAGACACACAGGGGAAAGGCGTGAAAAACGCGTCAACCGTATCGGAAGATACTGCGTCGAATCAAGAGCCGACGCTTCATCGCGGATTACATAACCGTCATATTCAACTGATTGCGCTGGGTGGCGCAATTGGTACTGGTCTGTTTCTTGGCATTGGTCCGGCGATTCAGATGGCGGGTCCGGCTGTATTGCTGGGCTACGGCGTCGCCGGGATCATCGCTTTCCTGATTATGCGCCAGCTTGGCGAAATGGTGGTTGAGGAGCCGGTATCTGGTTCATTTGCCCACTTTGCCTATAAATACTGGGGACCGTTTGCGGGCTTCCTCTCTGGCTGGAACTACTGGGTAATGTTCGTGCTGGTGGGAATGGCAGAGCTGACCGCTGCGGGCATCTATATGCAGTACTGGTTCCCGGATGTTCCAACGTGGATTTGGGCTGCCGCCTTCTTTATTATCATCAACGCCGTTAACCTGGTGAACGTGCGCTTATATGGCGAAACCGAATTCTGGTTTGCGCTGATTAAAGTGCTGGCGATCATCGGTATGATCGGCTTTGGCCTGTGGCTGCTGTTTTCTGGTCACGGCGGCGAGAAAGCCAGTATCGATAACCTCTGGCGTTACGGTGGTTTTTTTGCCACCGGCTGGAATGGGCTGATTTTGTCGCTGGCGGTAATTATGTTCTCTTTCGGCGGTCTGGAGCTGATTGGGATTACTGCCGCTGAAGCGCGCGATCCGGAAAAAAGCATCCCTAAAGCAGTGAATCAGGTGGTGTATCGCATCTTGCTGTTTTATATCGGTTCACTGGTGGTTTTACTGGCACTCTATCCGTGGGTGGAAGTGAAATCCAACAGTAGCCCATTTGTGATGATTTTCCATAATCTCGACAGCAACGTGGTGGCTTCTGCGCTGAACTTCGTCATTCTGGTGGCATCGTTATCGGTGTATAACAGCGGGGTTTATTCTAACAGCCGCATGCTGTTTGGCCTTTCTGTGCAGGGTAATGCACCGAAGTTTTTGACTCGCGTCAGCCGTCGCGGCGTGCCGATTAACTCGCTGATGCTTTCCGGAGCCATCACTTCGCTGGTGGTGTTAATCAACTATCTGCTGCCGCAAAAAGCGTTTGGTCTGCTGATGGCGCTGGTGGTAGCAACGCTGCTGTTGAACTGGATTATGATCTGCCTGGCGCATCTGCGTTTTCGCGCGGCGATGCGACGTCAGGGACGTGAAACACAGTTTAAGGCGCTGCTTTATCCGTTCGGCAACTATCTTTGCATTGCCTTCCTCGGCATGATTTTGCTGCTGATGTGCACGATGGATGATATGCGCTTGTCAGCGATCCTGCTGCCGGTGTGGATTGTATTCCTGTTTGTGGCATTTAAAACGCTGCGTCGGAAATAAGGCATTCACGCTACATCCGACAAAACGATGTCCGCTCTCATCCATTCGATGAGAGCGTTTTTTTTAATTACTGCTTAAATGCACCCGCCAGAGAGCGAATATCATTGCCGGTTGGCGACTGATGAAGTCGCAGACCAAACTCTTCGACAATCGCAAATATGTGATCGAATATATCAGCCTGAATGCTTTCATATTCCAGCCACACCACGGTATTAGTAAACGCGTAGATCTCAAGCGGTAAACCGTTATCGCCCGGAGCTAATTGGCGCACCATTAAGGTCATATCTTTGCGAATCCGCGGATGATTCCGCAGATATTCGTTCAGATAGGCACGAAAGGTTCCAATATTGGTCATTCGGCGCAGGTTTAATACCGACTCCGTAGAACCTTGCTGGCGATTCCACTCATTAATTTCCTGATGGCGGCTGGTTAAATAAGGCTTTAACAAATGCGCTTTATTCAGACGTTGCATTTCGTCTTCATCAAGAAAACGAATACTGGTGACATCAATACTGATACTGCGCTTAATACGTCGCCCGCCAGATGCTGACATCCCGCTCCAGTTTTTAAAGGAGTCAGAAACCAGAGACCAGGTGGGAATAGTGGTAATGGTATTGTCCCAGTTACGTACTTTGACGGTGGTTAACCCAATATCGATCACCGCGCCATCCGCGCCGTATTTCGGCATCTCCAGCCAGTCGCCCAGTTTCAGCATATCGTTCGCGGAAAGCTGAATACCTGCCACCAGACCAAGAATCGGATCTTTAAATACCAACATCAGCACGGCAGCCATTGCACCAAGACCGCTGATCAGAATCGCTGGCGACTGACCAATCAGCAGCGAGATCATCAAAATGCCGACCAGAATCGCGCCGATCAGTTTAATCCCCTGAAATATCCCTTTCAGCGGTAACTGAGATGCCGCCGGGAATTTCTGCGCCAGATTCAAAATCACATCCAGCAACGAGAAGACTGAAAGCAGCGCATACATCATGATCCACAACTGCGCGCAGGTAGTCAGAATATCTGCCGCTTCGGTGCCTTTTTGTAGCCAGAATACCGCCTGAATATTGACGATAATCCCCTGCAGGGTAAAAGCTAAACGGTGGAAGAGTTTATTCTGGGTAATGATTTGCAACCAAAGCCGTGAACTGGCGATGGCGCGTTTTTCGAAGGTCCGCAGTACCACCCAATGCAAAAAAATATGCACCACGACGGCGGTCAGAAAAATAATACCGAAAATCATCACCATTGAGGTGGTGTGATCGATCTCAATACCCGCTAAATCTTCAACCTGGGATATTAAATCCTGCATAACGTCTCCTTTATACAACAGCAGACTATGATGACGGCTGAAACAGGGTTATGCAAATCAGGAGAATCTGAGGGGAAATAGCCGGGCAGATGCCCGGCAAGAGAGAATTACACTTCGGTTAAGGTGATGTTTTGCGGCAGACGAGATTTCGGCAGCGTAGCGTTAAAATCTTCAACGCTGTGATGACCCACCGGAACAACTACCAGACTGGTGTAGCCTTTCTCTTTCAGACCAAATTCTTCGTCGAGGATGGCGGCGTCAAAACCTTCGATGGGTACCGCGTCCAGACCCAGCGCCGCCACGCCGAGCAGGAAGTTGCCGACGTTGAGATAAACCTGTTTTGCCATCCACTCTGCATCATCATGCAGATCTTTACGGTGCATATCGGCGAAGAACTTGCGACCTTTATCGTTCGCGGCTTTCGCTTCCGGCGTGGCAAAGCGGCCATCGGCATCTTCCTGGTCAACAACCAGCTTCAGCCAGGCATCGTCCATCGCGGTTTTTGCACAGAACACCACGACGTGCGAGGCATCAAGCATTTTACGCTCGTTGAATACGTAATTATCGGCAGCGGATTTGGCAACACGCGCTTTACCTTCTTCCGTGCTGGCAACAATAAAATGCCATGGCTGGGAGTTGGTGCTGGATGGGCTGTATTGCAGTAGCGTTTTTATCTGCTCGGCCTGTTCCGGGGTAAGTTTTTTGCTGGCATCAAATGCCTTAGTGGAATGACGCTTTAAGGCGACAGAAATGATATCCATAAAGACTCCATGTGAAAGTAATTTTGCGTGCCAGCAGATTACAAGGATCGAGATGAAATGGTAAGCGAGAAAAATGCGCTATTGATTTACGGTTGAGTCAGGACGCAGTCGTTTTTGATCGCGTTTAGCCAGACCATCAACCACCAGATTCCACGAATCGTTGATCAGATCGCGAAGTAACGCTTCGGAGATTTCCTCGCCGGGATACACCGAAATCCAGTGCTTTTTATTCATGTGATACCCTGGCTTGATGCTTGGGTATATTTGCTGATTTAGCAGGGATTTTTGTGGATCGGACTTCAGATTGATAAAGGGGACGCCGCGCAGCTCCGACGACAGCATAAAAATCTTGCCGCCAATTTTAAAAACATCGAACTCCGGGCCAAAAGGCCAGCAAAGCTCGACAAAGGGTAACTCAAGAGCCAGGCGTTTCGCCGTTTCGTGCAGTGATTGCTTATCCATAAACGTTCCTTTAGGCGAAGGAGAATAAGCAAAGTATGCCGCGAAGTTCGGCGATAATCGACGTTTAATCCGCCAGCGAGAACCAGCGTCGCCAGATAAAGCGCAGAACAAAATACTCAATAGCGCCCAGCACTAAAAACCACAGACAAAACAATAAAGTGTAAAGCTGGCTAAGATCCATCAGATGGAACATGGTCACCAGTTTTTGTGCCAGCGTCAGCCCCAGTGCGGGGGCGGGCAGCAGCAGGCAAGAGAGGAAAGCCATCAGCAAAATGCCTGCTGCGGTGGTCAAGGTTTCTAAAGGGTGTTTCATAACATTGTTAAATGTAAGTTAAAACACCATTGTCAGGGATATTCTTCTGTAAGGCAATTCCCGGCTTAGTCACCAGCCCAGATCTCACAATGCTTTTTCACCAGCCCAATCAGCGAGCCGCCATCGGCGACGAAATCGCGCATCAGCTGCGCTTCATTCAGACCGCTGACGACCTGGTGATGCAGGGCCTCAATCGCACTCGATGCACCCATTTTATGTGCCGAAGGGGCGATTTTTTCCAGCAATCGCAAGGTGTCTTCCGTCAATGGTCGACGATCGCCAGTGTGCGGATCGGTAATGACGCCTTCCAGCCCATAGCGGCAGGCCTGGAAACGGTTGAATTTATACAGCAGGTAATCTTTCTCCTGATGTTTAAACGGGCGTTCCGTCAGTAACCAGTGGGCGGTAGCCTGAATCAATCCTGCCATATTTACCGCATGGCTAAGAGTTAACGGGGTATCCATTACCCGAACCTCCACCGTGCCAAAATGAGGACTGGGGCGAATATCCCAGTGCAGATCTTTAATGCTGTCGATCATCGTGGTGTAACTCAGGCAGCGAAACAGGGTTTCAAATTGTTGCCAGTTACTGACCCACGGCATCGGGCCATTATCGGGAAAGGCGGAAAAAATATTCGGTCGTGAGGAGGCAAAACGCGTATCCGTTCCTTGCATATATGGCGACGCGGCGGAAAGGGCGATAAAGTGCGGCACAAACCGTGACAAGCCGTGCAGCAAATAAATGGCATCATCGCCACTGGCGCAACCAACATGGACATGCTGACCAAAAACGGTCGCCTGTTGAATGAGATAACCAAAGTTTTCCAGCGTTCGTTGATAGCGTTCGTTATCGCATACCTCCTGACGCTGCCATTTCTGAAACGGGTGCGTGCCACCGCCGCAAATTTCCAGATGATGGTCTGCGGCTGCCTGCAATACGACTTTCTGCATCGCTGAAAATTGCCCGGCAGCCTGGTTGATATCACGGCAAACATCCGTCGCCAGCTCCAGCATACTTTCGGTGATATCGTGCTTTACCTCTCCGGCCGTGATCTTATTTTTAACCGCGTCAATCAGCATTGAAGAGTCCTGGCTTAAGTCATAGCCCGGCGGATTAACCACCTGCATTTCCAGTTCAATACCGAGGGTAAAAGGTTCAGAAACATGAAAATCGGGTAATGGCATAGGTTTCTCTTATGTTGGCGTTTTCTATTCAGTATAGAAGTCGGAGCGGCTGGGCGAGATGCGGAAGTTCTGGAATGTTTCTTTTTTTGATGATGGTGACTGAAGCAAATTGGCTACATTTTGCAATATGACAAGTTATGGCAGTGCGGACTGGTGGCGAAGAATTTTGACGATTGAGGCATGCAGAATAAAACGGGTTCAGCTTCAGTTGATCAAATGAGGATTGAGAAGTCCGAAACAGGACTTACTGTATAAATAAACAGCTGTTTTGCTAAGGAAGGGTAAGATAACGGCGGGTGCCTGAAGCTTTCCGGTTTCAGGTTTACTCTGAGGTCTGGAAAGATGAAGCCCCAGGACGATATTTCTATCAACCCTGGGGCTACCTACCCAAACCTGAACAATTTGGATGGTAGTCCCTTCTTCGCATGGAGGCAATATAAACATGCTGACGAAATATGCCCTTGTGGCAGTCATAGTGCTGTGTTTAACGGTGCTGGGATTTACGCTTCTGGTCGGAGACTCGCTGTGTGAGTTTACGGTGAAGGAACGTAATATTGAGTTTAAGGCTGTTCTCGCTTACGAACCGAAGAAGTAGCCGTTGTGCGGGGAGCAATCCCCGCATATCCGGTTGTCAGGTCAGGGTGGTAAGGCACCTGCTTTACACTTTCGCCCGCGGTCAGCAATGGCTGCGGGCGATTTCGTTTTACGAGCAATAACGAGTGTTGCCAACAGAAGTCCGAAACAGGACTCGCTGTATAAATAAACAGTTATTTTGCTAAGGAAGGGTAAGATAACGGCGGGTGCCTGAAGCTTTCCGGTTTCAGGTTAACTCTGAGGTCTGGAAAGATGAAGCCCCAGGAGATATTTCTATCAATCCTGGGGCTGCCACTCCAAACCCAAACAATTTGGATGGTAGTCCCTTCTTCGCATGGAGGCAATATAAACATGCTGACGAAATATGCCCTTGTGGCAGTCATAGTGCTGTGTTTAACGGTGCTGGGATTTACGCTTCTGGTCGGAGACTCGCTGTGTGAGTTTACGGTGAAGGAACGTAATATTGAGTTTAAGGCTGTTCTCGCTTACGAACCGAAGAAGTAGCCGTTGTGCGGGGAGCAATCCCCGCATATCCGGTTGTCAGGTCAGGATGGTAAGGCACCTGCTTTACACTTTCGCCCGTGGTCAGTGATGGCTGCGGGCGAATCGTACCAGATGTTGTCAATTAATCGTGTTGGCACAGCGTTATGACTATTTTTTCTTTTATCTGCCAGTGCACAGCAAACTGCTCATCCTCTAGTCGAATGATGAGCTGCTGTTTATTCCAGCTAATTATTTGATAATCCAGAAAACCTTGAGCGGCCTGTATCTTGCTTGCCTTAAATGCGCTCTCTTTGGCGGAAAATGCCAGTGTCAGCGCCAGAGAAAAGGTTAAACCGCATTCTGCGAGTCGCTCGTGTTCTGCTGGTGTAATAATGTTGTCTGTCAATTCTCTTGCGGTTTGTACAGAGAAAATCTCTTCGATATCAATGCCAATCGGTTGACGAGATACCACGGCTAATGCCGTAGCCCCACAGTGGCTAATACTGCCGTATACCTCCGCAGGCCACACAGGTTGGCGTAGCTCGCCGATTGCGGGCACACATTTATAGCCATATTCCCGCAGCGCATAAACTGCAGCGATCCGTCCGGCTAAATGCTCTGTTTTACGTTTACGTCCAGCGTGTTGCAGTTGCGCGTAGTGCGGCAGCCAGAGTAAATCCTGCTCGCGAAAACTCGCCGGATCAAACTCAACAAAATGCAGCGTATGTCCTACAAAGGGGAGGGAGGTATGCGTAGTTTTCATGTCGACCATATTAGAGAATGATGACAAACGCAAAACTGCCTGATGCGCTACGCTTATCAGGCCTACGTGGTCCTGCAATATATTGAATTGGCAAGATTTTTGTAGGCCGGATAAGGCGTTCACGCCGCATCCGGCATGAATTACGCGCACTTTGTCAACAATCTGACGTTAGCATCAGAAGTGAGTATTAATGCTCATATACCACGTACGTCCCGGCTCGTTATAGGTATACGCCCCGGCACCGGCGATATAGTTGGCTCCTGCCAGATCGCCCGTGGTCTGGGCATTACCCGCACGCCACAAACGTTTGTCGAACAGGTTGTCCACGCCGCCGGTCAGACTGACATTCTTCGTCACATCCCAGGTCGCGCTCAGACCCACAATGCTGTAAGGACTGATTTCTTTGGTTTCCGGTCCAACCGCTGGCTGACCTTTATAGTTGTACTTCTTCGGCTGCTGCTTGCCGTACCAGGTGAAGGTTGTTTGCATCGACAAATCTTCCCGTGCCTGCCAGCTCAGCGTTGAGTTCAACGTATACTCCGGGATGATCGACAAACGGTCGCCCGTGGTTTTGTTTTCACTCTTCAGCATATAAGTGATGTTATTGGTCCACATCACCGTTTCGCTAACCGGTACGTTTAACGATCCTTCCAGACCTTCAACCACCGCTTTCGGTACGTTATCCCACTGATAGAGATCGGTGCCGACTGCGTTTTGCCCTACAGCCACATAGCCCGCTTCAATCTTATTGCGATAATCGTTACGGAACCAGGTGACGCCCGCCAGCCAGCCGTCGCGCTTGAACTCCAGGCCAATCTCTTTGTTAATACTGGTTTCCGCTTTCAGGTCATCATTACCTTGCAGATAGCAGCCGCCCGCGCTGGCATAGCAGCCCTGACCTTTACTGTAGAGAATGTAGTTTGGGTTAGTCTGGTACAGACTCGGCGCTTTATAAGCACGGGCAATGCCCATTTTCAGCGTGAAGTCATCGCCTAAACCTTGCGATATGTTCAGCGCCGGACTCCAGTTATTGCCGACAATACTGTGATGATCGAAACGCAGCCCCGGCGTTACGATGGTGCTGTCAGTTAGCTCCATATTGTTTTCGGCAAACAGCGAGAAAATTTCTGCTTTTGAATACGGGCTACGGTCGGTGGCACTCACGCCATCAATAGCGCCGCCGGTATTCGTCCCGGTGAGCGCCTGGGTGTTGGAACTCAAGTCCTTCATCCGCTGCTGATTCCACTCCGTACCCAGCGTCAGCGTCTGGTTAACGAGGAAATCAATCGGCAGGTTAACTTCGCTGTGCAGCATCACGTCATCGAGATCGATATCGACGAAATCCTGTGTCGCTTTTTCGTTAAATTTCCCTTCGGTACCGCCCGCCAGACCTTCCGGAATACGCGAGTTACGGGTGTGTTCGTACTGCACCCAGTTGCTGGTGGTCACGCCGTTATCCCAGCCGCCGTTCCATGTCAGCGAGTAGTTCTGGCGATACAGACGGTTGGTTTCATCGCCATATTTCGAGCGGGTATAGGAGTCAGAGTTGGTGTTCTGGGTATCGCCCGCATACAGGTTACCCTGGCGGCTGTAACCCGCTTCCAGTTCCAGCGATTGCAATGGTGCGAAGTCCCAGCGCACCACGCCGTTAATATCTTTATTGATCACCCCTTCGCGCCCGGCTGGTAACGTCGTGGCATACGTTCCGGCACGCGCGGACTGATGGCCCTGGTTGATATCCCACGCGTCAGCCTGAGTTTTGTCGAGGTTGCCATACAAGCGGAAGCTGAATTCGTCGCCCAGCGGACCGGTGAGGCTAAAGTTAGTGCGTTTGGTGGCACCTTCCTCTTTATGTTCTGGCGCATTGAAATAAGCGTCCCACGAGCCGTGCCACTCACCACTGCTTTTTTGGTAATGATGTTAACCACGCCGCCCGCCGCGCCGTTGCCATAACGCGCAGCTGCCGGACCACGCAGAACTTCAATACGTTCAATCATTTCAGGTGGCACCCAGGAGGTATCACCACGGGTATCGCGCTCGCCACGCCAGCCCTGACGCACCGAGTTACGGCTGCTTACCGGCTTGCCGTCAATCAAAATCAGCGTGTTTTCCGGACCCATACCGCGAATATCAATCTGGCGGTTATTCCCACGCTGACCACTGGTGGAGTTACCGGTCAGGTTAACGCCTGGCATGGTACGGATGATCTCCGACACATCGCGGGCAACCGGGTTTTTGCGGATTTCATCTGCGGTGATGGTCGAAACGCCAGGTGCCTGCAAGTTCTGCTCGGCGGCGGTAACGACAATGGTATCGTCATGTGAAACAGGAGTATCGGTCGGCTCTTGTGCCTGCGCTACCCCATAAATCCCCAGATTGACCAACAAGGCCAGGGAATGAATCTTCTTGTTCATTGTTTTATTCCTGCATTTTTGCCACGAATTGCAACTGTCGGGCATGGTCGTCATCAACACGACGCATCCCGCTACCGCGAAAACCTTTGATCCTGAAAGACACGCAGTGCAGTTGGTTAATTAATGTCCGCGCTTCCCACGGCGCGCCATTACGCTATTGCAAATGCAAATAGTTATCAATAATATTATCAATATATTTCTGCAATCAATGAAAAATTGCACAGTAAACATGGGGTTATGGTGTGACGGCGTTAAAAGTAGGAAGTGAGAGCTGGTGGCAGTCGAAACATGGCCCGGAATGGCAGCGTCTGAATGACGAAATGTTTGAGGTCACTTTCCGGTGGCGTGATCCCCAGGGTTCTGAAGAATACTCGACGATAAAGCGCGTATGGGTCTACATCACTGGTGTGACCGATCACCATCAGAACAGCCAGCCCCAGTCGATGCAGCGAATTGCAGGCACCAACGTCTGGCAGTGGACGACACAACTTAATGCCAACTGGCGCGGCAGCTACTGTTTTATTCCCACCGAACGCGATGACATTTTTTCTGCACCATCCCCCGATCGCCTCGAATTACGTGAAGGCTGGCGAAAACTATTACCCCAGGCGATAGCCGATCCGCTGAATCCACAAAGCTGGAAAGGCGGGCGAGGGCACGCTGTTTCTGCACTCGAAATGCCGCAAGCGCCCCTACAACCGGGATGGGATTGTCCGCAAGCGCCAGAAACACCTGCCAAAGAAATTATCTGGAAAAGTGAGCGGTTGAAAAATTCACGCCGTGTATGGATTTTTACCACTGGCGATGCAACAGCAGGAGAACGTCCGCTGGCAGTTTTGCTCGATGGCGAATTTTGGGCGCAGAGTATGCCTGTCTGGCCTGTGCTGACTTCGTTGACCCATCGTCAGCAACTTCCTCCAGCCGTGTATGTGTTGATCGACGCTATTGACACCACGCACCGCGCCCACGAACTGCCGTGTAATGCGGATTTCTGGCTGGCAGTACAGCAAGAGTTATTACCCCTGGTGAAAGCTATTGCCCCTTTTAGCGATCGCGCCGATCGCACCGTGGTCGCCGGGCAGAGTTTTGGTGGGCTTTCCGCGCTGTATGCCGGACTGCACTGGCCTGAACGCTTTGGCTGTGTATTAAGCCAGTCAGGATCGTACTGGTGGCCGCATCGGGGCGGGCAGCAAGAAGGTGTTTTACTTGAGCAACTTAAAGCTGGTCAAGTTAGTGCCGAAGGTCTGCGCATTGTGCTGGAAGCGGGTATTCGCGAGCCGATGATCATGCAGGCCAATCAGGCGCTGTATGCGCAATTACACCCCATAAAAGAATCCATTTTCTGGCGTCAGGTTGACGGCGGACATGATGCGCTTTGTTGGCGCGGTGGCTTGATGCAGGGGCTAATCGACCTCTGGCAACCACTTTTCCATGACAGGAGTTGAATATGGCATTCAGTAATCCCTTCGATGATCCGCAGGGAGCGTTTTACATTTTGCGCAATGCGCAGGGGCAATTCAGTCTGTGGCCGCAACAATGCGCCTTACCGGCAGGCTGGGACGTTGTGTGTCAGCCGCAGTCACAGGCGTCCTGCCAGCAGTGGCTGGAAGCCCACTGGCGTACTCTGACACCGGCGAATTTCACCCAGTTGCAGGAGGCACAATGAGCCAGCATTTACCTTTGGTCGCCGCACAGCCCGGCATCTGGATGGCAGAAAAACTGTCGGATTTACCCTCCGCCTGGAGCGTGGCGCATTACGTTGAGTTAACCGGAGAGGTTGATGCGCCATTACTGGCCCGCGCGGTGGTTGCCGGATTAGCGCAAGCAGATACGCTGCGGATGCGTTTTACGGAAGATAACGGCGAAGTCTGGCAGTGGGTCGATGATGCGCTGACGTTCGAACTGCCAGAAACTATCGACCTGCGAACCAACATTGATCCGCACGGTACTGCGCAGTCATTAATGCAGGCGGATTTGCAACAAGATCTGCGCGTCGATAGCGGTAAACCACTGGTCTTTCATCAGTTGATACAGGTGGCGGATAACCGCTGGTACTGGTATCAGCGTTATCACCATTTGCTGGTCGATGGCTTCAGTTTCCCGGCCATTACCCGCCAGATCGCCAATATTTACTGCGCATGGCTGCGTGGCGAACCAACGCCTGCTTCGCCGTTTACGCCTTTCGCTGATGTAGTGGAAGAGTACCAGCAATACCGCGAAAGCGAAGCCTGGCAGCGTGATGCGGCATTCTGGGCGGAACAGCGTCGTCAACTGCCACCGCCCGCGTCACTTTCTCCGGCACCTTTACCGGGGCGCAGCGCTTCGGCAGATATTTTGCGCCTGAAACTGGAATTTACCGACGGGGAATTCCGCCAGCTGGCTACGCAACTTTCAGGTGTGCAGCGTACCGATTTAGCCCTTGCGCTGACGGCTTTGTGGCTGGGGCGATTGTGCAACCGCATGGACTACGCTGCCGGATTTATCTTTATGCGTCGACTGGGCTCGGCGGCGCTGACGGCTACCGGACCCGTGCTCAACGTTTTACCGTTGGGTATTCACATTGCGGCGCAAGAAACGCTGCCGCAACTGGCAACCCGACTGGCAGCACAACTGAAAAAAATGCGCCGCCATCAACGCTACGACGCCGAACAAATTGTCCGTGACAGTGGGCGAGCGGCAGGTGATGAACCGCTGTTTGGTCCGGTACTCAATATCAAGGTATTTGATTACCAACTGGATATTCCTGATGTTCAGGCGCAAACCCATACCCTGGCAACCGGTCCGGTTAATGACCTTGAGCTGGCCCTGTTCCCGGATGAACACGGTGATTTGAGTATTGAGATCATCGCCAATAAACAGCGTTACGCTGAGCCAACGTTAATCCAGCATGCTGAACGCCTGAAAATGCTGATTGCCCAGTTCGCCGCGGATCCGGTGCTGTTGTGCGGCGATGTTGATATTATGCTGCCAGAAGAGTATGCACAGCTGGCGCAGATCAACGCCACTCAGGTTGAGATTCCAGAAACCACGCTGAGCGCGCTGGTGGCAGAACAAGCGGCAAAAACACCGCATGCTCCGGCGCTGGCAGATGCGCGTTACCTGTTCAGCTATCGGGAAATGCGCGAGCAGGTGGTGGCGCTGGCGAATCTGCTGCGTGAGCGCGGCGTTAAACCAGGCGACAGCGTGGCGGTGGCGCTACCGCGCTCGGTCTTTTTGACTCTGGCGCTACATGCAATTGTTGAGGCTGGTGCGGCCTGGTTACCGCTGGATACCGGCTATCCGGACGAACGCCTGAAAATGATGCTGGAAGATGCGCGTCCGTCGCTGTTAATCACCACCGACGATCAACTGCCGCGCTTTGCCGATGTTCCAGATTTAACCAGCCTTTGCTATAACGCCCCGCTTACACCGCAGGGCAGTGCGCCGCTGAAACTTTCACAACCGCACCACACGGCTTATATCATCTTTACCTCTGGCTCCACCGGCAGACCGAAAGGGGTAATGGTCGGGCAGACGGCTATCGTTAACCGCCTGCTTTGGATGCAAAACCACTACCCGCTTACAGGCGAAGATGTCGTTGCCCAAAAAACGCCGTGCAGTTTTGATGTCTCGGTGTGGGAGTTTTTCTGGCCGTTTATCGCAGGGGCAAAACTGGTGATGGCTGAACCGGAAGCGCACCGCGACCCGCTCGCTATGCAGCAATTCTTTGCCGAATATGGTGTAACGACCACGCACTTTGTGCCGTCGATGCTGGCAGCATTTGTTGCATCGCTGACTCCGCAAACCGCTCGTCAGAATTGCGCGACGTTGAAACAGGTTTTCTGTAGTGGTGAGGCCTTACCCGCTGATTTATGCCGCGAATGGCAACAGTTAACCAGCGTGCCGTTGCATAATCTATATGGCCCGACGGAAGCGGCGGTAGATGTCAGCTGGTATCCGGCTTTTGGCGAGGAACTGGCACAGGTGCGCGGCAGCAGTGTGCCGATTGGTTATCCGGTGTGGAATACAGGCCTACGTATTCTTGATGCGATGATGCATCCGGTGCCGCCGGGTGTGGCGGGAGATCTCTATCTCACCGGTATTCAACTGGCGCAGGGGTATCTTGGACGACCCGATCTGACCGCCAGCCGCTTTATTGCCGATCCTTTTGCCCCTGGCGAACGGATGTACCGTACCGGAGACGTTGCCCGCTGGCTGGATAACGGCGCGGTGGAGTACCTCGGGCGCAGTGACGATCAGCTAAAAATTCGCGGGCAGCGTATCGAACTGGGCGAAATCGATCGCGTGATGCAGGCACTGCCGGATGTCGAACAGGCCGTGACCCACGCCTGCGTCATTAACCAGGCTGCCGCAACGGGAGGCGATGCGCGTCAGTTGGTTGGGTATCTGGTGTCGCAATCAGGCCTGCCGCTGGATACCACTGCATTGCAGGCGCAGTTGCGCGAAACATTGCCACCGCATATGGTGCCCGTGGTTCTGCTGCAACTTCCGCAGTTGCCGCTTAGCGCCAACGGCAAGCTGGATCGCAAAGCCTTACCGTTGCCTGAACTGAAGGCACAAGCGCCGGGGCGTGCGCCGAAAGCGGGCAGTGAAACGATTATCGCCGCGGCATTCTCGTCGTTGCTGGGTTGTGACGTGCAGGATGCCGATGCTGATTTCTTTGCGCTTGGCGGTCATTCGCTACTGGCAATGAAACTGGCTGCGCAGTTAAGTCGGCAGTTTGCCCGTCAGGTGACGCCGGGGCAGGTGATGGTCGCATCAACCGTCGCCAAACTGGCAACGATTATTGATGGTGACGAGGACAGCTCCCGGCGCATGGGATTCGAAACCATTCTGCCGTTGCGTGAAGGTAATGGCCCGACGCTGTTTTGTTTCCATCCTGCGTCCGGTTTTGCCTGGCAGTTCAGCGTGCTCTCGCGTTATCTCGATCCACAATGGTCGATTATCGGCATTCAGTCGCCGCGCCCCAATGGTCCCATGCAGACCGCGGCAAATCTGGATGAAGTCTGCGAAGCGCATCTGGCAACGTTACTTGAGCATCAACCGCACGGCCCTTATTACCTGCTGGGTTATTCGCTGGGCGGTACGCTGGCGCAGGGTATTGCGGCGCGACTGCGTGCCCGTGGCGAACAGGTGGCATTTCTTGGCTTGCTGGATACCTGGCCGCCAGAAACGCAAAACTGGCAGGAAAAAGAGGCTAATGGCCTGGACCCGGAAGTGCTGGCGGAGATTAACCGCGAGCGCGAGGCCTTCCTGGCGGCACAACAGGGAAGTACTTCAACGGATTTGTTTACCACCATTGAAGGCAACTACGCTGATGCTGTGCGCCTGCTGACGACTGCTCATAGCGTACCGTTTGAAGGTAAAGCGACGCTGTTTGTTGCTGAACGCACACTTCAGGAAGGTATGAATCCCGAACGCGCCTGGTCGCCGTGGATTGCGGAGCTGGATATCTATCGTCAGGATTGTGCGCATGTGGATATTATCTCTCCAGGGGCGTTTGAAAAAATTGGGCCGATTATTCGCGCTACGCTAAACAGGTAAATTAATATTATCCATAAACCCATAATTACAGGAAATGATTATGGGTTTATCATTTATTTAATTTATAAGTTTGGTGGATATTTCTCTTAAATAGAGTGAATGTTGCATTCAGTGGAAGGAATTTACAAACTTCAGCTTCGGATAATTCTCACCAACTGGTAAAGTGAGCGCCGTGGAGATTTCCCCCTATTGGACTCATTTTCAGGTTATACCCCATGTCATCACTGAATATTAAACAGGGAAGTGACGCTCATTTTCCCGAGTATCCTCTGGCGTCGCCCAGTAATAATGAAGTTGATTTACTTAATCTAATTGAAGTTTTATGGCGGGCCAAAAAAACGGTCATGGCGGTCGTTTTTGCGTTTGCCTGCGCAGGTTTACTGATCTCTTTCATCCTGCCGCAAAAATGGACCAGCGCGGCGGTTGTCACGCCTCCAGAACCTGTTCAGTGGCAGGCGCTTGAGAAAACATTCACTAAGCTTCGTGTGCTGGATCTGGATATCAAAATTGATCGTACAGAAGCATTTAACCTGTTTATCAAGAAGTTTCAGTCGGTTAGCTTGCTGGAAGAGTACCTGCGCTCAACACCTTATGTGATGGACCAATTAAAAGAGGCGAAAATCGACGAACTGGATTTGCATCGCGCAATTGTCGCATTGAGCGAAAAAATGAAAGCGGTTGATGACAATGCCAGTAAGAAAAAAGATGAGTCTGCATTGTATACTTCCTGGACGCTAAGTTTCACCGCACCCACCAGTGAAGAGGCACAGAAAGTGTTGGCCGGGTATATCGATTATATCTCTGCGTTGGTGGTGAAAGAGTCGATAGAAAACGTCCGTAATAAACTGGAGATCAAAACCCAGTTTGAAAAAGAAAAACTGGCTCAGGATCGCATTAAAACGAAAAATCAACTTGATGCAAACATTCAGCGCCTCAATTATTCACTCGACATTGCCAACGCGGCAGGAATTAAAAAGCCCGTATACAGTAATGGTCAGGCCGTTAAAGATGACCCCGATTTCTCTATTTCTCTCGGCGCAGACGGTATTGAACGCAAACTGGAAATTGAAAAAGCAGTCACTGACGTTGCGGAATTGAACGGTGAATTACGTAATCGTCAGTATCTAGTCGAGCAATTAACAAAAACAAATGTCAACGATGTGAATTTTACACCGTTTAAATATCAGTTGCGTCCGTCATTACCCGTAAAAAAAGACGGTCCGGGTAAGGCGATTATTGTGATCCTTTCTGCGTTGATCGGCGGTATAGTGGCTTGTGGTGACGTGCTATTGCGCCATGCGATGGCATCCAGAAAACAGGATGCCATAATGGCAGACCACTTAGTTTAAATCTTCGCGGTTGAAGGTGTCGTTCGTCCGAGCGGCACCACGAGCGGCGTTCCGGCAACCGGATCGTCAATAATCATGCAGCGCAGACCATAAATGCGCTCGATCAGTTCAGCAGTGACAATCTCCTTCGGCGCTCCCTGAGCAACAATTTTCCCTTCCCGCAATGCAATCAAATGGCTGGCGTAACGACAGGCCTGATTAAGATCGTGCAGCACCGCCGCCAGGGTATAGCCTTTCTCGCGGTTCAGTTCGCTTAACAGTTCCAGCAAATCAATCTGATGACTGATATCCAGCCAGGTCGTGGGTTCATCGAGCAGCATAATTGCCGTTTCCTGGGCCAGCACCATTGCTATCCACGCTCGCTGGCGTTGTCCGCCAGAAAGGGTATCCACGCTTTGATCTGCCAGATGAGTGATTCCCGTGGCCTGCATCGCTTTCGTTACCGCGTCTTCATCTTCTTTGCGCCAGCGGGTAAACAGCGGTTGATGCGGGTAACGCCCACGCGCCACCAGCTCCTGCACGGTGATATCTCCCGGCGTGGTGGCGTTTTGCGCCAACAGGCCAATCCGGCGTGCAACCTCTTTACTGGCGTAATGTTGAATGTGCTCGCCATCCAGCCAGACATGCCCGTGAGCAGGCGTCATCAGGCGGCTTAAGGTACGCAGCAACGTGGATTTACCGCAGCCATTTGGCCCGATAATTGCCGTGAAGTGACCATCAGGTATTTCTACAGTCAGATTTTCCGCAACGGTATATTTGCCATATCCGAGGGTTAACTGTTCGCCGCGCAAACGGGCTACTGATTCGGTCATTTTTTGCGAGACTCCTGAATTAACAAGACGATAAGGTAAATACCACCGAGGCTGACGGTAACGACGCCAACCGGAAGTTGATACGGCATAAACAGTAGTTGGGCGCAGAGATCGGCCACCAGCAGTAACAACGCCCCGCACAGCGCCGCCTGGGTTAGCCCCCAGCGAGCGGTGCCACTAATGCGGCGGGCAATGTGCGGCGCGACTAAAGCAATAAAGGAAATCGGCCCGGCAAGCGCTGTTGCCGCAGCGGTAAGCACTACGGCGACCAGCATCATTAACAGCCGCGAACGTTCGACGCTGACGCCCAGCGCACATGCGGTATCATCGCCCATTTCCAGCAAGCGCATTCGCCGCACCAGCAAGGAGGCGGCAATGAGCATCAATATAATGATTGGCGCGGAAGGTGAGGTTTTTGCCCACGTCAGGCCGTTGAGCGATCCGGCATTCCACAAACCCGCTGTTAGCGCCGTTTCTAAAGACGCTTTCAGCAACAGCCAGGTATTAAAGGCCACCAGCATGGCGCGAACACCGATACCGATAATAATCAACCGAAAGGTGTCGATACCGTTACGCCAGGCGAGCAGCCAGACCAACAGCGAGGTGACAATACCCCCCGCCATTGCTGCCAGCGCGATAGCCGTCAGATCCTGACCAAACAGCACCATCGCCACCAGTACGCCGCTCCATGCCCCGGTGTTAAAGCCCATTACGTCAGGGCTGCCGAGCGGGTTACGCATCAGCGACTGAAAAATCGCGCCGCTGACGCCCAGCGCCGCGCCAATCAACAGCGCCATCAGCACGCGTGGTAAACGCCATTCGGTGACCACCATCGTCATACTGCGCGGCGCATCGCCCATCAGCGCGGCGAATACCTGCGAGGTTTCCAACGTGATGGCACCGCTGCGTAATCCCCAGATACCTGCAACCACACAGGCGGAAACCAGCAGCAAACAGGTGATAATTAATCGGCGAGAGACGTAAATCATGCGCCACCTCGCGTTTTACGTCGCACGAGGAAGATCAGCACCGGTGCACCAATAAACGCACTGACCACGGAAACTCGCAGTTCGCCGGGCACAATCACCCGCCCGATGATATCGGCAAACAGCAGCAGGGCAGGGGTGGCAAGTAGCGTGACGGGCAGCGACCAGCGATGATCTGCTCCAACCAACCAACGCGCCATATGCGGCATCATCAGGCCAATAAAGGCAATCGGGCCAACTACCGCCGTCGCACTACCACAAAGCACGGTAATCGCCAGCAGACCAATCAACTGTGTGCGCGCCACGCGGCTGCCCAGCGCTGTCGCGGTGTCACTGCCGAGGCTTAAACTGTTCAGCGCGCGGCTCAGTAATAGCGCGGTTGCTCCGGCGATCAGCACCGGGATCAGCACAACTTTTAAGGTATATAGATTGCGAATATCCAGCGAACCGGCTTGCCAGAAACGCAGTTGATCGTAGACGTCAGGATTAAGCAGGGCGATGCCGCTGGTCAGCCCTTCCAGCACCGCCGCCAGCGCCACGCCCGCCAGGGTTAAACGCACCGGACTTAACTGCCCGCCGCCCTGGCTGCCGGTAAAGGCAACAATCAACGAGGCCACCAGCGCCCCGGCGAAGGCCATCGCCAGTTGTTCCTGCGCGGATGAGTAACCAAACAGCGCCGCACCCAGCACAATGGCAAAGCTGGCTCCGGCGTTTACGCCAAGCAAGCCGGGGTCGGCAAGTGGGTTTCGGGTGAGGGTTTGCATTAACGCCCCGGCAAGCCCAAGCGCGCCGCCTGCCAGTAAACCGGCAAGGGTGCGCGGCAGCCGCGCGTCGAGCACGATGGTGCAGTCGGCGCTCTGGCAGGTGCCGGAGAGGGCCTCCAGCACTACGGAAGCGGGGAGTGATTTTGCCCCAATGAGCAGGCTTAATGCCGTCGCGATAATCAGTAATAACAGCAATCCGGGCACGGCAATGGCGCGTGTCACGGCAACAGAACCAGACATACGAACTTCCATGATAATGAAATTAATTATCGTTATCGATCTTATTTGGATATGTTAGCATGTGCAGCCTAAGAATAGGTATTTAAAATATTTGATGGCAAGGCATTGTAATGAATAAACAATCCTGGCTGCTTAACCTCAGCCTGTTGAAAACGCACCCGGCGTTTCGCGCAGTATTCCTCGCTCGTTTTATCTCAATTGTGTCTCTGGGTTTGCTCGGCGTCGCGGTACCGGTGCAGATCCAGATAATGACGCATTCTACCTGGCAGGTGGGGCTTTCGGTGACGCTGACCGGCGGCGCGATGTTTGTTGGCCTGATGGTCGGCGGTGTGCTGGCGGATCGCTATGAGCGCAAAAAAGTGATTTTGCTGGCGCGCGGCACCTGTGGCATTGGCTTCATTGGACTGTGCCTTAATGCACTGCTGCCGGAGCCGTCATTGCTGGCAATCTATTTACTTGGTTTATGGGATGGTTTTTTCGCATCACTTGGCGTTACGGCGCTACTGGCGGCGACACCTGCACTGGTAGGGCGTGAAAACTTAATGCAGGCCGGGGCGATCACCATGTTGACTGTGCGCCTGGGATCGGTGATTTCGCCCATGATTGGCGGTTTACTGCTGGCGACCGGAGGCGTAGCCTGGAACTACGGGCTGGCGGCGGCGGGCACGTTTATTACCTTGCTACCGTTGTTAAGCCTTCCGGCGTTACCACCACCACCGCAGCCGCGTGAGCATCCGTTGAAATCATTACTGGCAGGATTTCGTTTTCTGCTCGCCAGCCCGCTGGTAGGAGGGATTGCGCTGTTGGGTGGTTTATTGACGATGGCGAGCGCGGTGCGGGTACTGTATCCGGCGCTGGCTGACAACTGGCAGATGTCGGCGGCACAGATTGGTTTTCTCTATGCGGCGATCCCGCTCGGCGCGGCTATTGGTGCGTTAACCAGCGGGAAGCTGGCACATAGTGCGCGACCAGGGTTATTGATGCTGCTCTCCACGCTGGGATCGTTCCTCGCCATTGGTCTGTTTGGCCTGATGCCGATGTGGATTTTAGGCGTGGTTTGTCTGGCGCTGTTCGGCTGGTTGAGTGCGGTCAGCTCGTTGCTGCAATACACAATGCTGCAAACGCAAACCCCGGAAGCGATGTTAGGGCGGATTAACGGTTTGTGGACGGCGCAAAACGTGACGGGCGATGCCATAGGCGCGGCGCTGTTAGGCGGTCTGGGAGCGATGATGACACCGGTTGCTTCCGCAAGCGCGAGCGGTTTTGGTTTGTTGATTATCGGCGTGTTGTTATTGCTGGTGCTGGTGGAGTTGCGGCGTTTTCGCCAGACGCCGCCGCAGGTGACAGCGTCCGACAGTTAATGCTTAAAACAGCGCCTTAAGTCGTTCCAGCACTTGCATGGCGCTGTAGTAATCCAGTCGGAACGTCTCGGTTCCCAGCGCATAAACCTGCTTGTTTTGTACTGCAGGCAGGTGCGCGAGCAGCGGATTGGCATAAATCGCATCGGCATCTTTCTGATCACCGGCGAACAGGAATAGTGACTCGCCATTTAACCCTGCAGCCAGATTTTCCCCACCAAGCTGAATGATGTCATGGCGTTTACCCTGGCTTTGGCTGGCATTTAACCCTGCGGGTAACTTCGCCAGCGTAAAGCCGAGTTGTTCCAGCATCTGCCCTTGTGCTGATTCCGGCGTCCAGAGATTGGCACTGTGTGCAGCGGCAGTATAGACAATGGCAGTGACCGGCTGCGGCGGTAATTTGATTTGCTCTTTCGCCGCCGCCAGTTGCTTATCAAACTGCGCAATCCGCTCTGCCGCTTGTTTCTCATGCCCGGTAATTTCGCCAAGTTGCGTTAACAGCGCCTGCCAGCTTTTGTCGTCGTAATTGATGATTAATGTCGGGGCGATGGTGGAAAGCTGATCATACAGCGCCAGCGCCGAATCACCGCCGGTTGCGCTAATTAAAATCAGATCCGGCATTTGCGCGGCAACGGCTTCGGCGCTCGGTTCGCCGATATAGAGCCGTTGCAGTTTGCGTTCTTTCGCCACCTTGCTCCACTGGCGTAAAAAGCCCTGGTCATCCGCTACGCGGTTATTCGGCGTGGTCGCGCCGCTGGCGATCACCGGAGCATCAATCGCCAGCAGTGAGCCGGTCAGGGTGACGCTGGTGGAAACAATACGCTGCGGCTGGCTTTCCAGGGTATGAGTGCCCCGGCTGTCAGTAATCTGACGCGGCCAGTCGGCAGCCTGAACTGCGGCTATTCCTGAAAGCAAAAGTCCTGTTAATAGAAGGGCGTTGCGGTAGAGCGGGGCGAGTCTCACAAGTCAGCTTCCTGTTATTAATGAAG
>X264_Eurasian_Magpie__coassemble_233_pt1 | contig 23083 bp, 16 predicted proteins | sample X264_Eurasian_Magpie__metabat2_low_PE_002 | metagenome-assembled genome bin X264_Eurasian_Magpie
GCCGATGGAGTGCAATATGCGAAAAAAAAAGCTCGCACTTTCGTACGAGCTCTTCTTTGAATATGGCGGTGAGGGGGGGATTCGAACCCCCGATACGTTGCCGTATACACACTTTCCAGGCGTGCTCCTTCAGCCACTCGGACACCTCACCAAATTGTTTTGCTACCAAACCTCATGGGTGGCAACGGGGCGCTACTATAGGGAGTTGGAGTAAAACGGTCAAGAAGAATTTTAATGATAATTATTGTTTGCTCATACTGTAAACAAGTTGTGCAGTATATCTACATCGAGACAAGTTATGGACTTATACTTCCAAAGTACTTCATACATATCACAAAATAAAAAGGCCGGCTATACCGACCTTTTACTCGTTCTTTCTCTTCGCCCATCAGGCGGTAAAACAATCAGCGACTACGGAAGACAATGCGGCCTTTGCTCAGGTCGTACGGGGTCAGTTCAACAGTCACTTTGTCGCCCGTCAGGATGCGGATGTAGTTTTTGCGCATTTTACCGGAGATGTGTGCAGTAACCACGTGACCGTTTTCTAACTCTACGCGGAACATGGTATTAGGCAACGTTTCAAGAACGGTACCTTGCATTTCAATATTGTCTTCTTTGGCCATCTAATCCTCTGGGGTATCACTACCGTAATTTGAACCGGCAAGATAATGCCGAAGTTCTGTAAATAAGTAAAGATTTGCGCGCTAAATCGCAACAAACAGGTTCGGCACATTACTCCGAAAACACACGGCTAAGCCGCACCAAAAGCGCAACGTATAAGGGAGCGGTGAGATAAACGATGGGCGTTACCTGACGCGAAAAATTCCTTATCGGCAGCGGGGTAATGAGCGTAACCAACTCTGCGACCGCAATTATAACACTCTGGGGAGAAATGTGCCGAAAACATTCATTCTTGTGGTGAAAACAAGCACCGTGGTACCCAGAAATTATTCGGCAATCGTCCGAGGCGCATTTGATTGAGATAATTGAGGTAATCCCGGCGGGGAATTTCGCAGGCACCAAGCGACGCTGTGTGATCGTTAAGGACCTGGCAGTCGATAAGTTTACCGCCATGACCAATAAATTCCTCACAGAATACCAGAAGCGCCGTTTTAGACGCATTTTCCATCCGGCTGAACATGGACTCGCCACAAAATAGCGTTCCCTGGGCCACGCCGTACATACCGCCGACAAGCTCATCTTCACGCCAGACTTCAATAGAGTGGGCATGACCGAGTTCGTGAAGGCGATGGTAGGCTTCGACCACGCCACGCGTGATCCAGGTTCCTTCTTCGCGATCGCTGGCACAGCCTTCAATGACCTGACCAAAAGCGTAATTCATCGTGACTCGATAGGGCGAGCGTTTATGAAATCGCTTCATACTACGGCTGATATGCAGTGATTCAGGCCAAAGCACCGCGCGGGGATCGGGCGACCACCAGAGGATGGGGTCACCTGGAGAAAACCACGGAAAAATACCACGCTGGTAAGCCATTAACAGGCGCGCAGGGCTAAGATCGCCTCCCAGTGCCAGCAGGCCGTTAGGCTCACGTAATGCGCCTTCCGGGGAAGGGAAGGCTATTGAATGGCGAGAAAGCTGAACCAGGCGCATGACCGCAAAACTCCACGCAAGTCGGATCGTTCAATAATAGCTTACAAACCCTGCTTAAACTGGTAATAACGCCCCTGTCTGGCAAGCAGTTCTGCGTGAGTACCTTGCTCAATAATTTGCCCGTTGTCCATCACTATTATTTGTTGGAAACGAGAGAGTCCGCGAAGTCGATGGGTGACCATTAACACCGTTTTCTCATGCATCATTTCTGCAAGCAATTCAAGGATCTGACTTTCGGTTGTGGCATCTAAGCCTTCTGTAGGTTCATCCAGCAATACCAGCGGCGCATTATGTAACAGCGCACGGGCGATAGCCAGACGGCGTAGTTCACCACCGGAGAGCTGGCGTCCGCCTTCACCCAACCAACTGTTGAGACCTGCATCCTCGAGCAGCTTCTCCAGACCAACGCGACGTAAGATCTCCGCCAGAGCCTCATCACTACTGCCAGGCGAGGCGAGTAACAGATTATCACGCAGCGTGGCGCTAAACAGATGCACTCGCTGAGGAACAACGCTGATGGTCTGTCGTAGAGTCGCTTCATTCAGGCTGGCTATGGGGCTACCGTTAAGCAAAATCTCGCCCTGTTGCGGGTCCCATGCGCGGGTCAGCAGTTGTAACAGTGTTGATTTGCCGCATCCGGTTCGCCCGAGAATCGCTATATGTTCCCCGGCGTTTACCTGAAGAGAAATCCCTTTAAGTGCCTGTTGGGATTGCTCCGGATAATTGAATTGAACATCCCGTAACGTCAGCGAAACGCGATCGGCAACACGAGTTTGGGTATCAGGGAAGGTGACTTCCGGTTTTTGATCCGTTAAGTCAGTGATCCGTACGGCAGAGGCAATGACTTGCCCCAGATGCTGAAATGCACCCGTTACTGGTGCCAGTGCTTCAAACGCGGCTAACGCGCAGAAGACAAACAGGGCAATTAACGCGCCGGGTTGAGCATTGCCGCCAACGCCGCCAGACGCCATCCACAGCATCAGGATCACCGCTAACGCGCCAATGAGCAGCATTATCGCTTGCGACAATGCGGTGAGTTCAGATTGACGACGTTGCGCTTCCAGCCACTGAATTTCTGTATTCTCTAATTGCGTGCGATAACGATCGCTGGCACCAAAGATGGTCAGCTCAGCTTGCCCTTGCAGCCAGGCCGTCAGTTGTTGGCGATACTGCCCGCGAAGATGAGTCAGATTTTGCCCGGTGCTTTTTCCCGCACGATAAAACAGTGGTGGCATAAGGAAAAGCGTCAGTAACATAATGCCGCCCAGCGTAAAGGCGAGGGTGAAATCAAGGAAACTTAACCCGATTGTCACCACCATAATCACCACAAAAGCGCCCACCAGCGGCGAGATAACGCGCAGGTAAAGATGATCGAGCGTATCAACATCCGCCACCACGCGGTTGAGCAATTCGCCCTGACGATAGCGCGCCAGTCCGGCAGGGGATAGGGGCAGCAATTTGCTGAAGGTGTAAATGCGCAGATGCTGCAACACGCGGAAAGTCGCGTCGTGACTTACCAGACGTTCAAAATAGCGCCCGGCAGTACGGGTGATTGCTGCGCCACGCACGCCCGCAGCGGGTAGCATATAGTTGAAGCTGTACAGTCCGGCAACCCCCGCTACCGCTGAGGCGGAGAGGAACCAGCCGGAAAGTGTCAACAGACCGATACTGGCGAGCAGCGTGACAATTGCCAGCACAATACCAAGACTTAACATCCATTTATGACGTTTATACAGTGCCAGATAGGGTAGCAAAGCGCGCATTTAAATCTCCTCCTGACGATGGGCCAGCAATGTGGCGAAAGGACCACCAGCCACGCTTAATTCCGCGTAACGTCCTTGCTCAATAATCTGACCATCCTGCATTACCCAAATGACATCCCAGTCAGCAAGATCTTCTAACTGGTGGGTGACCATTAACGTTGTCTGGCGCAGAGAGGCGGCATTAAGCGCCTCCATTACGCGCTGTTCACTGTGAGCATCAAGGCTGGCAGCGGGTTCATCCAACAGTAATAGCGAACAGGGATTTAGTAATGCTCGGGCCACCGCCACGCGCTGCGCCTGCCCCACGGAAAGGCGGGCAGCCTGGTCGCCAACAGGCGTATCAACGCCTTGTGGCAGGAGCGGTAGAAACTCGCTGACCCAGGCGTTATCCAGCGCTGCTTGTAATTCTTGTTCGCTGGCATCAGGTCGCGCCAGTAGTACGTTATCCCGCAATGTTGCTGCCGGTAATTGTGGGTTTTGCCCAACCCAGGAGAGATGTTTACGCCATGATTCTGGTGATAAATCACGTAATTCTATCCCGTTGATTCGTAGCGATCCCTGATATGAGAGAAAACCAGAAAGCGCGTTCAGCAGTGAGCTTTTACCTGAACCGCTGCGACCAACCAACACTGCACGTTGGCCTGCTGGCAAAGTAAAGTTCAGCGGTCCAGCCAGCGTTTTACCTTCTGGTGATGTAATAAACAGATCCTCGGCTTCAATGGTCACCGGATCGGTTGATGCTAATTCCGCCTCACCACGTTGCGGATGGGCGAGCGGGGTTTCCATAAACGTTTTCAGACTGTCAGCTGCGCCAACAGCCTGGGCTTTAGCATGATAAAACGTACCGAGATCGCGTAATGGCTGGAAAAACTCCGGCGCAAGGATCAGGGCCAGAAAACCCGCAGCCAGCGTCACGCCAGTATCATAGTGACCAAAATCCAGCTCGCCGAGATAGGAAAAACCAAAGTAGACCGCCACCAGAGCAATTGACAGCGAGGTAAAAAATTCGAGAATGCCGGAGGATAAAAACGCCAGCCGTAGCACTTCCATTGTCCGTTGGCGGAAATCTTCCGAAGCAGAACGAATACTTTCAATTTCAGCTTCACCACGACCAAAAATACGCAATGTTTCCATGCCGCGCAGGCGATCGAGAAAATGCCCACTTAAGCGAGCAAGAGCGAGAAAGTTACGTCGGTTAGCATCGGCAGCCCCCATTCCAACCAGCGCCATAAATAACGGAATTAGCGGTGCAGTGCCCAGCAGAATGAGCGCCGCAGCCCAGTTTGAGGGGAAGATAGCCACCACAATCAGCAACGGCACCGACACTGCCAGCGCCATTTGCGGCAGGTAGCGTGCATAGTAATCATGCATATCGTCAATTTGCTCGAGTACCAGCGTCGCCCAGCTCCCCGCCGGTTTACCCTGAATCCACGCTGGCCCTGCTTGTTGCAGACGGTCGAGAACCTGACGGCGGATGGCAAAGCGGATATGCTGCCCGGCGTGATAACCCACCCGTTCGCGTAACCAGACCACCCATGCGCGCAGTACAAAGGTCAGAACCAGTAACGTAAAGGGAAGCAGCAGGGCTTCACGGGGAATATTCTCCATAATCATATGTTGCAGAATTCGCGCCATGAACCAGGCCTGGGCAATGATCAATATGCCGCTCACAAAGCCCAGCAGACGAGAAATATTCAGCCAACGTTGGGAGATGACGCTTTGCTGTTTTAACCAGCGGGTTAACTCTTTTTGACGGGATTTATTCATTGCACGCTTAGCAGGTGAGTTATCAGAATTATTTGCAGAGCAATGTTACAACGAGGAAAAAATAAAGGCGACCCATAGTCGCATGGTGTCGCCTTCTTTACTTTTGTTACTGATTTGTAAAATTATTTTGCGTCAGCTAAACCATCGAGGTAGCGTTCCGCATCAAGTGCTGCCATGCAGCCTGTACCAGCAGATGTAATAGCCTGGCGATAAATGTGATCCATCACGTCGCCTGCGGCAAAGACGCCAGGGATGCTGGTCTGGGTGGCATTACCATGAATACCCGACTGTACTTTGATGTAGCCGTTTTCCAGTTCCAGCTGCCCTTCGAAAATCGCAGTATTCGGGCTGTGACCGATAGCAACAAACAGACCGGCAACGTCGAGTGACTCGATGTTATCGCTGTTTTGCGTATCGCGCAGACGAACGCCAGTGACGCCCATCTGATCGCCGGTCACCTCTTCCAGCGTACGGTTGGTGTGTAGAATGATGTTGCCGTTCTCCACTTTATCCATCAGACGCTTAATAAGGATTTTTTCCGCGCGGAAACCGTTACGGCGGTGAATCAGATGCACTTCCGAAGCGATGTTAGACAGATACAGCGCCTCTTCAACCGCGGTATTGCCGCCGCCGATGACCGCAACTTTCTGGTTGCGATAGAAGAAACCGTCGCAGGTTGCACAAGCAGAAACCCCACGGCCTTTAAAGGCTTCTTCAGATGGCAGGCCGAGATAGCGTGCAGAAGCTCCGGTGGCAATAATCAGCGCGTCGCAAGTGTATTCGCCGCTATCGCCAGTCAGACGGAACGGACGATTCTGCAAATCAACTTTGTTGATGTGATCAAAGATGATTTCAGTTTCAAATTTGGTGGCATGTTCGTGCATGCGCTCCATTAATAACGGACCGGTCAGATCGTTTGGATCGCCAGGCCAGTTTTCCACTTCCGTGGTGGTGGTCAGTTGGCCGCCTTTTTCCATGCCGGTAATCAGCACAGGTTGCAGGTTGGCGCGCGCCGCATAGACAGCAGCGGTGTATCCCGCCGGGCCTGAACCCAGGATAAGCAGTTTACTGTGTTTGGTCGTGCCCATGAGATCCCCATAGTTGTTGGCAGACAATGGGCAGGATTGTAGGGAATTTACAGACGTAAAAAAAGAGTATGACGATTTTGTTAACAATTTGTGCAATCGGCAGCATCGATAAGCCGGTCAAATTCTCCCGTCATTATCACCTCTGCTACTTAAATTTCCCGCTTTATAAGCCGATTAAATGATGAATAAACGCCCCTGTTAATGAATATCTGGCATGTTGTACTAAAAATCGATGTTTTGCTTTGACAATCCCCTGGTGTTTTGCGAAAACATTCGAGGAAGAAAAAAAACAGTATTCTTATATGCGCATAACCATGCATGTAAATACCATGTTTACCGTGCTAGTGAAATCTACGTATGGCGTGGACAGACGCCATTCGTGATGTCGATAGCTGCCACAAGGCAACGGTCTTCTCACCGTAGACCCAGGCATTGCGCGCCGTGAATCTTCATGATTTCGGTCTATCGTGACGGGTAGCGACTCTGAACAGTGATGTTTCAGGGTCAGACAGGAGTAGGGAAGGAATACAGAGAGACAATAATAATGGTAGATAGCAAGAAGCGCCCTGGCAAAGATCTCGACCGTATCGATCGTAACATTCTTAATGAGTTGCAAAAGGATGGGCGTATTTCTAACGTCGAGCTTTCTAAACGTGTGGGACTTTCCCCAACGCCGTGCCTTGAGCGTGTGCGTCGGCTGGAAAGACAAGGGTTTATTCAGGGCTATACGGCGCTGCTGAACCCCCATTATCTGGATGCATCACTTCTGGTATTCGTTGAGATTACTCTGAATCGTGGCGCACCGGATGTGTTTGAACAATTCAATACCGCTGTACAAAAACTTGAAGAAATTCAGGAGTGTCATTTAGTATCCGGTGATTTCGACTACCTGTTGAAAACACGCGTGCCGGATATGTCAGCTTACCGTAAGTTACTGGGGGAAACCCTGCTGCGTCTGCCTGGCGTCAATGACACACGGACATACGTTGTTATGGAAGAAGTCAAGCAGAGTAATCGTCTGGTTATTAAGACGCGCTAACACGGAACAGGTGCAAAATCGGCGTATTTTGATTACACTCCTGTTAATCCATACAGCAACAGTACTGGGGTAACCTGGTACTGTTGTCCGTTTTAGCATCGGGCAGGAAAAGCCTGTAACCTGGAGAGCCTTTCTTGAGCCAGGAATACACTGAAGACAAAGAAGTCACATTGACAAAGTTAAGTAGCGGCCGCCGCCTTCTGGAGGCGTTGCTGATCCTTATTGTCCTGTTTGCCGTCTGGTTGATGGCTGCCTTACTAAGTTTTAACCCTTCGGACCCCAGCTGGTCGCAAACGGCCTGGCATGAACCTATCCATAATTTAGGTGGGATGCCCGGTGCGTGGTTGGCAGATACGCTGTTCTTTATTTTTGGCGTGATGGCTTACACCATTCCCGTCATTATTGTTGGCGGTTGTTGGTTTGCCTGGCGTCATCAGTCCAGCGACGAATACATTGATTATTTTGCCGTTTCGCTACGCATCATTGGCGTTTTGGCGCTCATCCTTACCTCCTGTGGTCTGGCGGCAATCAACGCTGACGATATCTGGTATTTTGCCTCCGGTGGCGTCATTGGCAGCTTACTAAGCACTACGCTACAACCACTGCTACACAGTAGCGGGGGAACTATTGCGCTGCTCTGCGTTTGGGCAGCGGGCCTGACGCTGTTCACCGGTTGGTCATGGGTGACCATTGCTGAAAAACTCGGCGGCTGGATTTTAAATATTCTTACCTTCGCCAGTAATCGTACCCGTCGCGATGATACGTGGGTCGATGAAGATGAGTATGAAGACGACGAAGAGTATGAAGATGAAAATCACGGCAAACAGCATGAATCACGCCGTGCCCGTATTCTTCGCGGCGCGCTAGCGCGTCGTAAACGGTTGGCGGAAAAATTCATTAATCCGATGGGGCGGCAAACAGACGCTGCGTTGTTCTCCGGTAAGCGGATGGATGATGACGAAGAGATTACCTACACTGCACGCGGTGTGGCTGCCGACCCTGACGACGTCCTCTTTTCGGGCAATCGTGCAACGCAGCCAGAATATGACGAGTACGATCCATTATTAAACGGTGCGCCAATTACCGAACCTGTTGCTGTAGCAGCTGCTGCTACCACGGCGACGCAAAGCTGGGCTGCACCGGTTGAACCTGTGACTCAGACGCCACCTGTTGCCTCTGTTGATGTTCCACCTGCGCAACCTACAGTAGCCTGGCAGCCTGTACCGGGGCCGCAAACGGGAGAACCGGTTATTGCTCCTGCACCGGAAGGTTACCCACAGCAGCCACAATATGCGCAGCCTGCAGTGCAATATAATGAGCCGCTGCAACAACCAGTACAGCCACAGCAGCCGTATTATGCACCTGCAGCTGAACAACCTGCGCAACAACCTTACTACGCTCCTGCGGCGGAACAACCTGTTCAACAACCGTACTACGCTCCTGCGGCGGAACAACCTGTTCAGCAACCGTATTACTCCCCTGCGCCAGAACAACCGGTGGCAGGTAACGCCTGGCAAGCCGAAGAGCAGCAATCCACTTTTGCTCCACAGTCTACATACCAGACTGAGCAAACTTATCAGCAGCCAGCCGCTCAGGAACCGTTGTACCAACAGCCGCAACCTGTTGAACAGCAGCCTGTTGTGGAGCCTGAACCCGTTGTAGAAGAGACAAAACCCGCGCGTCCGCCGCTTTACTACTTTGAAGAAGTGGAAGAGAAGCGAGCCCGTGAACGTGAACAACTTGCGGCCTGGTATCAACCGATTCCAGAACCGGTTAAAGAACCAGAACCGATCAAATCTTCGCTAAAAGCACCTTCTGTTGCAGCAGTACCTCCAGTGGAAGCCGCTGCCGCCGTTTCTCCGCTGGCATCTGGCGTGAAAAAAGCGACACTGGCGACGGGGGCTGCCGCAACCGTTGCCGCGCCAGTCTTCAGTCTGGCAAATAGCGCTGGACCGCGTCCGCAGGTCAAAGAGGGGATTGGCCCCCAGTTGCCACGACCGAAACGCATCCGCGTGCCAACTCGTCGTGAACTGGCGTCTTACGGTATTAAGCTGCCCTCACAGCGTGCGGCAGAAGAAAAAGCCCGTGAAGCCCAGCGCAATCAGTATGATTCTGGCGATCAGTATAACGATGATGAAATTGATGCGATGCAGCAGGATGAACTGGCGCGTCAATTCGCCCAGACACAGCAGCAACGCTACGGCGAACAGTATCAACATGATGTGCCCGTGAACGCAGAAGATGCAGATGCTGCGGCAGAGGCTGAACTGGCTCGTCAGTTTGCTCAAACTCAACAACAACGTTATTCCGGCGAACAACCTGCTGGGGCGAATCCGTTCACGCTGGATGATTTTGAATTTTCGCCAATGAAAGCTTTGCTGGATGATGGTCCACACGAACCGCTGTTTACGCCAATTGTTGAACCTGTACAGCAGCCGCAACAACCGGTAGCACCGCAGCAGCAATATCAGCAGCCGCAACAACCGGTAGCACCGCAGCAGCAATATCAGCAGCCGCAACAACCGGTTGCACCGCAGCCGCAATATCAACAGCCGCAACAACCGGTTGCACCGCAGCAGCAATATCAGCAGCCACAACAGCCGGTTGCACAGCAGCCGCAGTATCAGCAGCCACAACAGCCGGTTACACAGCAGCCGCAGTATCAGCAGCCGCAACAGCCAGTTGCGCCACAGCCGCAGGATACCCTGCTTCATCCGCTGTTGATGCGTAATGGCGACAGCCGTCCGTTGCATAAACCGACGACGCCACTGCCTTCTCTGGATTTGCTGACACCGCCGCCGAGCGAAGTGGAGCCGGTAGATACCTTTGCGCTTGAACAAATGGCGCGCCTGGTAGAAGCGCGTCTGGCTGATTTCCGTATTAAAGCCGATGTTGTCAATTACTCTCCGGGGCCAGTTATCACTCGCTTTGAACTTAACCTGGCACCGGGCGTAAAAGCGGCGCGCATTTCTAACTTGTCACGGGACCTTGCCCGTTCACTTTCGACGGTGGCGGTGCGTGTCGTTGAAGTTATTCCTGGCAAACCCTATGTAGGTCTGGAGTTACCGAATAAAAAACGACAAACCGTTTATCTGCGCGAAGTTTTGGATAACGCCAAATTCCGCGATAATCCGTCGCCATTAACCGTGGTGCTGGGTAAAGATATCGCCGGTGAGCCGGTGGTTGCCGATCTGGCGAAAATGCCGCACTTGTTGGTTGCGGGGACTACCGGTTCCGGTAAGTCTGTCGGTGTGAACGCGATGATCCTGAGCATGCTTTATAAAGCACAGCCAGAAGATGTGCGTTTCATCATGATCGACCCGAAAATGCTGGAGCTTTCGGTTTATGAAGGCATTCCGCATCTGTTAACGGAAGTCGTTACTGATATGAAAGATGCCGCCAACGCGCTGCGCTGGTGTGTTAACGAGATGGAGCGTCGTTATAAACTGATGTCTGCGCTGGGTGTGCGTAATCTGGCGGGTTATAACGAAAAAATTGCTGAAGCCGATCGCATGATGCGTCCGATTCCAGACCCGTACTGGAAGCCGGGTGATAGTATGGATGCGCAGCATCCGGTGCTGAAAAAAGAACCGTACATAGTGGTGTTGGTGGACGAATTTGCCGACCTGATGATGACGGTAGGTAAAAAAGTGGAAGAGCTGATAGCTCGTCTGGCGCAAAAAGCCCGTGCCGCGGGTATCCACCTCGTACTGGCAACGCAGCGTCCATCGGTTGATGTTATTACTGGTCTGATTAAAGCGAATATTCCGACCCGTATCGCCTTTACCGTATCCAGTAAGATTGACTCACGTACCATTCTTGATCAGGCTGGCGCGGAATCACTGCTGGGTATGGGGGATATGCTCTACTCTGGGCCGAACTCCACGTTGCCGGTACGTGTCCATGGTGCTTTTGTTCGCGATCAGGAAGTTCATGCCGTGGTGCAGGACTGGAAAGCGCGTGGTCGCCCACAGTATGTTGACGGCATCACCTCCGACAGCGAAAGCGAAGGTGGTGCGGGTGGTTTCGATGGCGCTGAAGAACTGGATCCGTTGTTCGATCAGGCGGTGCAGTTTGTCACTGAAAAACGCAAAGCGTCAATTTCAGGCGTACAGCGTCAGTTCCGCATTGGTTATAACCGTGCAGCGCGTATTATCGAACAGATGGAAGCGCAAGGGATTGTCAGCGAACAGGGGCACAACGGTAATCGTGAAGTGCTGGCCCCACCGCCGTTTGACTAATTAATGCATCGTAGTCCGGATAAGGCGCGGTAGCGTCGCATCCGGCACTCTAACAACTGAAAATTCAGTATTTTCTTCTTTCCTCAAGCTGATTATTAGCCTGGAATAGAGAGTAGAGGGAACTCCCGATCGGGAGTGACGTAATTTGAGGAATAATGATGAAAAAAATTGCCATCACCTGTGCATTACTCTCAAGCTTAGTAGCAAGCAGCGTTTGGGCTGATGCCGCAAGCGATCTTAAAAGCCGCCTGGATAAAGTCAGCAGCTTCCACGCCAGCTTCACACAAAAAGTGACTGACGGTAGCGGCGCGGCGGTGCAGGAAGGCCAGGGCGATCTGTGGGTGAAACGTCCAAATTTATTCAACTGGCATATGACTCAACCTGATGAAAGCATTCTGGTTTCTGACGGTAAAACACTGTGGTTCTATAACCCGTTCGTTGAGCAAGCTACGGCAACCTGGCTGAAAGATGCCACCGGTAATACGCCGTTTATGCTGATTGCCCGCAACCAGTCCAGCGACTGGCAGCAGTACAATATCAAACAGAATGGCGATGACTTTGTCCTGACGCCGAAAGCCAGCAATGGCAATCTGAAGCAGTTCACCATTAACGTGGGACGTGATGGCACAATCCATCAGTTTAGCGCGGTGGAGCAGGACGATCAGCGCAGCAGTTATCAGCTGAAATCCCAGCAAAATGGGGCTGTGGATGCAGCGAAATTTACCTTCACCCCGCCGCAAGGCGTCACGGTAGATGATCAACGTAAGTAGAGGCACCTGAGTGAGCAATCTGTCGCTCGATTTTTCGGATAATACTTTTCAACCTCTGGCCGCGCGTATGCGGCCAGAAAATTTAGCACAGTATATCGGCCAGCAACATTTGCTGGCTGCGGGGAAGCCGTTGCCGCGCGCTATCGAAGCCGGGCATTTGCATTCTATGATCCTCTGGGGGCCACCGGGTACCGGCAAAACAACCCTCGCTGAAGTGATTGCCCGCTATGCGAACGCTGATGTGGAACGTATTTCTGCTGTCACCTCTGGCGTGAAAGAGATTCGCGAGGCGATTGAGCGCGCTCGGCAAAACCGCAATGCAGGTCGCCGCACTATTCTTTTTGTTGACGAAGTTCACCGTTTCAACAAAAGCCAGCAGGATGCATTTCTGCCACATATTGAAGACGGCACCATCACTTTTATTGGCGCAACCACTGAAAACCCGTCGTTTGAACTTAACTCGGCACTGCTTTCCCGTGCCCGTGTCTATCTGCTGAAATCCCTGAGTACAGAGGATATTGAGCAGGTGCTTACTCAGGCGATGGAAGACAAAACCCGTGGCTATGGTGGTCAGGATATTGTTCTGCCAGATGAAACACGACGTGCCATTGCTGAACTGGTGAATGGCGACGCGCGCCGGGCGTTAAATACGCTGGAAATGATGGCGGATATGGCCGAAGTCGATGATAGCGGTAAGCGGGTCCTGAAGCCTGAATTACTGACCGAAATCGCCGGTGAACGTAGCGCCCGCTTTGATAACAAAGGAGATCGCTTTTACGATCTGATTTCCGCACTGCATAAGTCGGTACGTGGTAGCGCACCCGATGCGGCGCTGTACTGGTATGCGCGAATTATTACCGCTGGTGGCGATCCGTTATATGTCGCGCGTCGCTGTCTGGCGATTGCGTCTGAAGACGTCGGTAATGCCGATCCACGGGCGATGCAGGTGGCAATTGCGGCCTGGGATTGCTTTACTCGCGTTGGCCCGGCGGAAGGTGAACGCGCCATTGCTCAGGCGATTGTTTACCTGGCTTGCGCGCCAAAAAGCAACGCTGTCTACACTGCGTTTAAAGCCGCGCTGGCGGATGCACGCGAACGTCCGGATTATGACGTGCCGGTTCATTTGCGTAATGCGCCGACGAAATTAATGAAGGAAATGGGCTACGGGCAGGAATATCGTTACGCTCATGATGAAGCAAACGCTTATGCTGCCGGTGAGGTTTATTTCCCGCCGGAAATAGCACAAACACGCTATTATTTCCCGACAAACAGGGGCCTTGAAGGCAAGATTGGCGAAAAGCTCGCCTGGCTGGCTGAACAGGATCAAAATAGCCCCATAAAACGCTACCGTTAATGTTATCGTTGCGGTAATGTTGTTACTGTATCCCTGTGGTCGCAGGCTGTGGCCACATCTCCCATTTAATTCGATAAGCACAGGATAAGCATGCTCGATCCCAATCTGCTGCGTAATGAGCCAGACGCAGTCGCTGAAAAACTGGCACGCCGGGGCTTTAAGCTGGATGTAGATAAGCTGGGCGCTCTTGAAGAGCGTCGTAAAGTATTGCAGGTCAAAACGGAAAACCTGCAAGCGGAGCGTAACTCCCGATCGAAATCCATTGGCCAGGCGAAAGCGCGCGGGGAAGATATCGAGCCTTTACGTCTGGAAGTGAACAAACTGGGCGAAGAGCTGGATGCAGCAAAAGCCGAGCTGGATGCTTTACAGGCTGAAATTCGCGATATCGCGCTGACCATCCCTAACCTGCCTGCAGATGAAGTGCCGGTAGGTAAAGACGAAAATGACAACGTTGAAGTCAGCCGCTGGGGTACCCCGCGTGAGTTTGACTTTGAAGTTCGTGACCATGTGACGCTGGGTGAAATGCACTCTGGCCTCGACTTTGCAGCCGCAGTTAAGTTGACCGGTTCCCGCTTTGTGGTAATGAAAGGGCAGATTGCTCGCATGCACCGCGCACTGTCGCAGTTTATGCTGGATCTGCATACCGAACAGCATGGCTACAGTGAGAACTATGTTCCGTACCTGGTTAACCAGGACACGCTGTACGGTACGGGTCAGCTGCCGAAATTTGCTGGCGATCTGTTCCATACTCGTCCGCTGGAAGAAGAAGCAGACACCAGTAACTATGCGCTGATCCCAACGGCAGAAGTTCCGCTGACCAACCTGGTGCGCGGTGAAATCATCGATGAAGATGATCTGCCAATTAAGATGACCGCCCACACCCCATGCTTCCGTTCTGAAGCCGGCTCATATGGTCGTGACACCCGTGGTCTGATCCGTATGCACCAGTTCGACAAAGTTGAAATGGTGCAGATCGTGCGCCCGGAAGACTCAATGGCGGCGCTGGAAGAGATGACTGGTCATGCAGAAAAAGTCCTGCAGTTGCTGGGCCTGCCGTACCGTAAAATCATCCTTTGCACTGGCGACATGGGCTTTGGCGCTTGCAAAACTTACGACCTGGAAGTATGGATCCCGGCACAGAACACCTACCGTGAGATCTCTTCCTGCTCCAACGTTTGGGATTTCCAGGCACGTCGTATGCAGGCACGTTGCCGCAGCAAGTCGGACAAGAAAACCCGTCTGGTTCATACCCTGAACGGTTCTGGTCTGGCTGTTGGTCGTACGCTGGTTGCAGTAATGGAAAACTATCAGCAGGCTGATGGTCGTATTGAAGTACCAGAAGTTCTGCGTCCGTATATGAACGGACTGGAATATATTGGCTAATACCCAATTTTTCTGAATCTAAAAAGCGCCTGCGGGCGCTTTTTTTGTCTCCCTTTGATACCGAACAATAATTACTCCTCACTTACACGTAATACTACTTTCGAGTGAAAATCTACCTATCTCTTTGATTTTCAAATTATTCGATGTATACAAGCCTATATAGCGAACTGCTATAGAAATAATTACACAATACGGTTTGTTACTGGAATCAATCGTGAGCAAGCTTGAGTGAGCCATTATGAAAACGAAAATCCCTGATGCGGTATTGGCTGCTGAGGTGAGTCGCCGTGGTTTGGTAAAAACGACAGCGATCGGCGGCCTGGCAATGGCAAGCAGCGCGTTAACATTACCTTTTAGTCGGATTGCGCACGCTGTTGATAGTGCCCTTCCGGCAAAATCAGACGAAAAGGTTATCTGGAGCGCCTGTACAGTTAACTGTGGTAGTCGCTGCCCGCTACGTATGCACGTTGTGGACGGTGAAATTAAATATGTTGAAACGGATAATACCGGCGATGACAACTATGACGGCCTGCACCAGGTGCGCGCCTGTCTGCGTGGTCGTTCCATGCGTCGCCGTGTCTACAATCCGGACCGCCTGAAATATCCGATGAAACGAGTCGGGGCGCGCGGTGAAGGCAAATTCGAGCGCATTAGCTGGGAAGAAGCCTACGACATCATCGCGACCAATATGCAGCGCCTGATCAAAGAGTACGGCAACGAGTCTATCTATCTGAACTATGGTACCGGAACGCTGGGCGGCACCATGACCCGCTCCTGGCCGCCGGGAAATACCCTGGTCGCTCGCCTGATGAACTGCTGCGGCGGTTATCTGAACCATTACGGTGACTACTCTTCCGCGCAAATTGCGGAAGGTTTGAACTATACCTACGGCGGCTGGGCAGATGGTAACAGCCCGTCGGATATCGAAAACAGTAAACTGGTAGTGCTGTTTGGTAATAACCCTGGCGAAACGCGAATGAGTGGCGGTGGGGTGACTTACTATCTTGAACAGGCGCGCCAGAAATCTAATGCTCGCATGATCATCATCGATCCGCGCTATACCGACACCGGTGCCGGGCGCGAAGATGAGTGGATCCCTATTCGTCCGGGAACAGATGCCGCACTGGTTAACGGTCTGGCGTATGTCATGATCACCGAAAACCTGGTGGATCAGGCATTCCTCGATAAATATTGCGTTGGCTACGACGAGAAAACACTGCCAGCCAGTGCGCCGAAAAATGGTCACTATAAAGCTTATATTCTGGGTGAAGGGCCAGATGGCGTGGCTAAAACGCCGGAATGGGCCTCGCAAATCACTGGTGTTCCGGCAGACAAAATCATCAAACTGGCTCGTGAAATCGGTAGTACCAAACCGGCGTTTATCAGCCAGGGATGGGGCCCGCAGCGTCACGCTAACGGTGAAATCGCAACCCGTGCTATCTCGATGCTGGCGATTCTGACCGGTAACGTTGGTATTAACGGAGGCAACAGCGGCGCGCGTGAAGGTTCATACAGCTTACCGTTTGTCCGTATGCCGACCCTCGAAAACCCGATCCAGACCAGCATTTCGATGTTTATGTGGACCGATGCCATTGAACGTGGCCCGGAAATGACAGCGCTGCGTGATGGTGTGCGCGGGAAAGATAAGCTGGATGTGCCGATCAAAATGATCTGGAACTATGCCGGTAACTGCCTGATTAATCAGCATTCTGAAATCAACCGTACCCATGAAATCCTTCAGGATGATAAGAAGTGCGAGCTGATTGTGGTTATCGACTGCCACATGACCTCATCGGCGAAATATGCTGACATCCTGCTGCCTGACTGCACCGCTTCAGAACAGATGGACTTTGCACTGGATGCATCCTGCGGGAATATGTCTTACGTGATTTTCAACGATCAGGTGATTAAACCGCGCTTTGAATGTAAGACCATCTATGAAATGACCAGCGAACTGGCAAAACGTCTTGGCGTTGAGCAACAGTTTACTGAGGGCCGTACCCAGGAAGAGTGGATGCGGCATCTGTATGCCCAGTCGCGGGAAGCGATTCCTGAACTGCCAACGTTTGAAGAGTTCCGTAAGCAGGGGATCTTTAAAAAGCGCGACCCACAAGGGCATCACGTTGCTTATAAAGCTTTCCGTGAAGATCCGCAGGCAAATCCACTGACCACGCCATCGGGGAAAATTGAGATTTATTCGCAGGCGCTGGCTGACATTGCCGCTACCTGGGAATTGCCAGAAGGTGATGTGATCGATCCACTGCCGATCTACACGCCGGGCTTTGAAAGTTATCAGGATCCGCTGAACAAACAGTATCCGCTGCAGCTTACGGGTTTCCACTATAAATCTCGCGTTCACTCAACTTACGGCAACGTTGATGTGCTGAAAGCAGCTTGCCGTCAGGAAATGTGGATCAACCCGCTTGATGCGCAAAAACGCGGTATCAACAACGGCGATAAAGTCAGGATCTTTAACGATCGTGGTGAGGTTCATATTGAGGCGAAAGTGACGCCACGAATGATGCCGGGTGTGGTCGCACTGGGTGAAGGTGCCTGGTATGACCCGGATACAAAACGTGTCGATAAGGGCGGTTGTATCAACGTACTGACCACTCAACGTCCGTCTCCTCTCGCTAAGGGGAATCCGTCACATACAAACCTGGTTCAGGTTGAAAAGGTGTAAGGAGTAACCGATGACAACCCAGTATGGATTTTTTATTGATTCCAGCCGTTGCACCGGTTGCAAAACCTGCGAGCTGGCTTGTAAAGACTACAAAGATTTGACGCCAGAAGTCAGTTTCCGCCGCATTTATGAATATGCTGGCGGCGACTGGCAGGAAGATAACGGTGTCTGGCACCAGAACGTGTTTGCCTACTATCTGTCGATTTCATGTAACCACTGCGAAGATCCGGCTTGTACTAAAGTCTGCCCGAGCGGTGCGATGCATAAACGTGAAGATGGTTTTGTTGTGGTCGATGAAGATGTGTGCATTGGCTGCCGTTACTGCCATATGGCTTGCCCGTACGGCGCACCGCAATATAACGAAACGAAAGGCCATATGACCAAATGCGATGGTTGTTATGACCGTGTTGCGGAGGGGAAAAAGCCGATCTGTGTTGAATCTTGCCCGCTGCGGGCGCTGGATTTCGGCCCTATCGACGAGCTGCGTAAAAAACATGGCGATCTGGCGGCCGTTGCGCCGTTGCCGCGAGCTCACTTTACCAAACCGAATATTGTGATCAAACCCAATGCCAACAGCCGCCCGACCGGGGATACCACTGGCTATCTGGCAAACCCGAAGGAGGTGTGAGATGGGAAGTGGATGGCATGAATGGCCGCTGATGATCTTCACGGTCTTCGGGCAATGTGTAGCGGGTGGTTTTATCGTTCTGGCTTTGGCGCTGCTCAAAGGCGACCTGCGAGCAGAAGCCCAGCAGCGTGTTATTGCCTGCATGTTTGGTTTATGGGTGCTGATGGGCATTGGCTTTATCGCCTCTATGCTTCATCTTGGTTCACCGATGCGCGCCTTTAACTCGCTCAACCGGGTAGGGGCTTCAGCACTCAGTAACGAAATCGCCAGCGGTTCGATCTTTTTTGCTGTTGGTGGCATCGGCTGGTTGCTGGCAATGCTGAAAAAGCTGTCACCGGCATTGCGTACGCTGTGGCTGATAGTGACGATGGTTCTTGGCGTCATCTTTGTCTGGATGATGGTGCGTGTGTATAACAGCATTGATACCGTTCCGACCTGGTACAGCATCTGGACGCCGATGGGCTTCTTCCTGACGATGTTTATGGGCGGCCCGTTACTGGGTTACCTGTTGTTGAGTCTGGCTGGCGTCGATGGCTGGGCGATGCGTCTGCTGCCAGCCATTTCTGTACTGGCACTGGTAGTGAGTGGCGTGATGTCAGTGATGCAGGGCGCAGAGCTGGCGACTATTCATAGTTCTGTGCAGCAGGCCGCAGCGCTGGTGCCGGACTATGGTGCGCTGATGTCCTGGCGGATCGTGCTTTTGGCTGTTGCCCTGTGCTTGTGGATTGCACCACAGCTAAAAGGTTATCAGCCTGCGGTTCCGCTACTTTCCGTATCATTCATTCTGCTTCTGGCAGGGGAATTAATCGGTCGTGGCGTATTCTATGGTTTGCATATGACCGTGGGGATGGCCGTCGCAAGCTAATCATAACAACCGGGGTTTCGGCCCCGGTTCTCTTTTATTTCTGCTTCGTTAACGTGTCATAACTGGTCATCAAATTACGATAATCAGGAATATGGTTAGAGAACAACGTCGCCAGTCCTTCAATATCATTACGCCAGTCGCGATGCAGCTCGCACGCCACGCCGAACCATGTCATCAATTGCGCACCAGCTTGCGACATGCGATCCCATGCCGAATGCCGGGTAATTTCATTAAAGGTCCCTGATGCGTCAGTCACGACAAACACATCAAACCCCTCTTCAATGGCTGAAAGCGCCGGGAATGCCACGCAAACTTCGGTTACCACACCGGCAATAATTAACTGTTTTTTACCTGTCGCTTTGACTGCTTTTACAAAATCTTCGTTATCCCAGGCGTTAATATTTCCCGGGCGAGCAATGTAAGGTGCATCGGGGAATTGTGCTTTCAGTTCTGGAACTAATGGGCCGTTAGGACCGGTTTCAAAACTGGTGGTAAGAATAGTTGGTAAGTTGAAATACTTAGCCAGGTCACCCAGCGCCAGCACGTTATTTTTAAACTTATCGGGTTCGATATCCCGTACAAGGGAAAGTAAACCAGCCTGGTGATCAACAAGCAAAACGGCAGCATCATTTTTATCAAGACGAACATACGGTTTGGTCATCCTCTTCTCCTTTCGAGAGTCAGTGGTACGTCTGAAATCGGTCAGACGCGATGCATTGCTCTGAAAGCATAGACGGGAAATATGAGTTTGCTGTGACCATGAAATTTTTCGACTGAACGAAGCGTATGAAATTTGTGTTAGATCAATAAAAACAATCAGATGAGATTAATCGTCTCTCCAGCATTAGCGTTATGAATGAGTAATATAAATCGATAATACCTCCGCTGCGATATGCGCGTATTTTCACCCATTGACAATGTTTTTGGCGGTGGCATGATGCGCATGAAATTTGAACTTCCTCACGGTTTTAATTCATGTCCACGTATACCCGGCCTGTCATGCTTTTGCTGTCTGGCCTGCTTTTGTTGACTCTGGCGATCGCAGTGTTAAATACACTCGTGCCGCTTTGGCTCGCCCAGGAACACATGTCCACATGGCAGGTAGGCGTTGTCAGCTCATCCTATTTTACCGGCAACCTGGTCGGTACATTGCTGACAGGGTATGTCATTAAGCGCATTGGCTTTAACCGCAGCTATTATCTGGCCTCCTTCATTTTTGCCGCTGGCTGTGCCGGCCTTGGCCTGATGATTGGATTCTGGAGCTGGTTGGCTTGGCGTTTTGTCGCCGGTGTCGGTTGTGCCATGATTTGGGTGGTTGTTGAGAGCGCGCTGATGTGCAGTGGGACGTCACGTAACCGTGGGCGTTTGCTTGCTGCGTATATGATGGTTTATTACGTGGGAACGTTTTTAGGCCAGTTACTGGTCAGCAAAGTTTCAACCGAGCTGATGTCCGTATTGCCGTGGGTTACAGGTTTGACGTTGGCAGGGATCTTACCGCTGTTGTTTACGCGTGTGCTGAATCAGCAGGCTGAAAACCATGATTCGACGTCAATTACGTCAATGCTAAAACTCCGTCAGGCGCGGCTTGGCGTGAATGGCTGCATTATCTCAGGAATCGTGCTGGGATCTCTATATGGCCTGATGCCGCTGTACCTCAATCACAAAGGGGTGAGCAATGCCAGCATTGGTTTCTGGATGGCGGTACTGGTCAGTGCGGGTATCCTCGGACAATGGCCGATCGGACGTCTGGCGGATAAGTTTGGTCGACTGCTGGTGTTGCGTGTTCAGGTCTTTGTCGTCATTCTCGGCAGTATCGCGATGCTTAGCCAGGCGGCGATGGCCCCAGCGTTATTCATCCTCGGTGCCGCTGGCTTTACGCTATATCCGGTGGCGATGGCCTGGGCTTGTGAGAAAGTTGAACATCATCAACTGGTGGCGATGAACCAGGCCTTACTGTTGAGCTATACCGTGGGAAGTCTGCTTGGCCCGTCATTTACCGCTATGCTAATGCAGAATTTCTCCGATAATTTATTGTTTATCATGATCGCCAGCGTATCGTTTATCTATTTGCTGATGCTGCTTCGCAACGCCGGTCATACGCCGAAACCCGTTGCTCACGTGTAAATGAATTCAAGCAGAGTGTGAACTTACTGTTTCACACTCTGCTTTTTTGTTTCTTCTATCTGACTTGCTTTATTCCAAATTTTATTCGTTTAAAAATAAAATGTGCAGCAGGTTATAATTTTGCATTTCGCTATTTCCGCACTTCTTATTTGCCGCGCATAATCCCTCGTTTTACAGATGCCCCTTTAATTTTGGCGAAGGATTTGTCTATGGCTGGGAATGTTCAGGAAAAACAGCTGCGATGGTACAACATTGCGCTGATGTCTTTTATCACTGTCTGGGGTTTTGGCAATGTTGTTAATAACTACGCCAACCAGGGGCTGGTGGTTGTTTTTTCATGGGTGTTTATCTTTGCGCTCTATTTCACACCTTATGCGCTAATTGTTGGTCAGTTAGGCTCGACCTTCAAAGATGGGAAGGGCGGGGTCAGTACCTGGATTAAACACACGATGGGACCCGGACTGGCTTACCTCGCCGCGTGGACCTACTGGGTAGTGCATATTCCCTATCTGGCACAAAAACCCCAGGCAATACTGATTGCGCTCGGTTGGGCGATGAAAGGCGACGGTTCGTTAATCAAAGAATATTCAGTCGTAGCGTTACAGGGGTTAACGCTGGTGCTGTTTATCTTCTTTATGTGGGTTGCTTCACGCGGTATGAAATCGCTGAAAATCGTCGGTTCTGTGGCAGGGATTGCGATGTTTGTTATGTCGCTCCTGTATGTGGCGATGGCGGTAACCGCGCCTGCAATTACTGAAGTGCATATTGCGACCACAAACATTACCTGGGAAACGTTCATTCCTCATATCGACTTTACCTACATTACCACTATTTCAATGCTGGTTTTCGCGGTTGGCGGAGCAGAGAAGATTTCTCCTTACGTTAATCAAACGCGCAACCCAGGAAAAGAATTTCCAAAAGGGATGTTATGCCTGGCGGTGATGGTTGCGGTTTGTGCCATTCTGGGTTCACTGGCGATGGGGATGATGTTTGACTCGCGTAATATCCCGGATGACTTAATGACTAACGGTCAGTATTACGCCTTTCAGAAGCTGGGCGAGTATTACAACATGGGTAATACTTTAATGGTGATTTACGCCATTGCGAATACCCTGGGACAAGTAGCTGCGCTGGTATTCTCGATTGATGCCCCGCTTAAAGTGCTATTAGGCGATGCTGACAGCAAATATATTCCAGCCAGTTTATGTCGTACCAACGCTTCTGGTACGCCCGTTAATGGCTATTTTCTGACCCTGGTGCTGGTGGCGATCCTGATAATGCTACCGACTCTCGGCATTGGTGATATGAACAATCTCTATAAATGGCTGTTGAATCTTAACTCGGTAGTGATGCCGCTGCGTTATTTATGGGTATTTGTTGCATTTATTGCAGTTGTTCGCCTGGCGCAGAAATATAAGCCGGAATATGTCTTTATTCGTAATAAGCCGCTGGCAATGACCGTCGGAATTTGGTGTTTTGCCTTTACCGCTTTTGCCTGCCTGACTGGTATTTTCCCGAAAATGGAAGCCTTCACCGCAGAGTGGACATTCCAGTTGGCGCTGAATGTTGCAACGCCGTTTGTGCTGGTAGGATTAGGGCTGATATTCCCGCTGCTGGCGCGTAAAGCGAATAGCAAATAATTATTGTGGTCGGTGACGCTGACTCTGGCAGATCTGACCCGTTTTTACATAATCGAGAAATGCGCGCAAGCCGCAGGACATATACTGGCGGTTTGGGTAATACATTTGGAAGCTGTCTGTAAGGGC
>X264_Eurasian_Magpie__coassemble_230_pt1 | contig 22978 bp, 24 predicted proteins | sample X264_Eurasian_Magpie__metabat2_low_PE_002 | metagenome-assembled genome bin X264_Eurasian_Magpie
ATTTTGATCTGCCTTAAGATTAATTAAACCCGGCTACCCCACAAATCGTACTCATCGGCGTGCTCGACTTTCACACGCAGGATATCACCCGGCTTAACGTTGGTTTCACCATTGAGATAAACCGCGCCGTCGATTTCCGGTGCATCTGCCATGCTGCGACCAATCGCGCCTTCTTCGTCCACTTCGTCGATAATCACCAGAATTTCACGGCCCACTTTCTCTTGCAGGCGCTCGGCGGAAATTTGCTGCTGCAACTGCATGAAACGGTTCCAGCGTTCTTCTTTCACTTCTTCCGGAACCTGGTCAGGCAGGGCATTGGCGTCTGCACCTTCAACCGGGCTGTATTTAAAGCAGCCAACGCGATCCAGACGTGCTTCTTTCAGGAAGTCGAGTAGCATCTGGAAATCTTCTTCCGTCTCGCCAGGGAAGCCAACAATAAAGGTTGAGCGTAGGGTCAGTTCCGGGCAGATTTTGCGCCACTGTTTGATGCGCGCCAGTTGGCGATCTACAGAACCCGGACGTTTCATCAGTTTGAGAATGCGCGGGCTGGCGTGCTGCAACGGAATGTCCAGATACGGCAGGATTTTGCCCTCTGCCATCAGTGGGATGACGTCGTCCACATGCGGATAAGGGTAAACGTAGTGCAGACGTGTCCAGATCCCCAGTTTCGATAACTGTTCGCACAGGCTGACCATGCTGGTTTTTACCGGCTCGCCGTTGTGGAAGCCAGTACGATGTTTAACATCGACGCCATAGGCGGAAGTATCCTGCGAGATCACCAGAATCTCTTTAACGCCCGCATCAACCAGACGTTTCGCTTCACTTAACACTTCGCCAATCGGACGGCTCACCAGGTCGCCGCGCATAGACGGAATAATGCAGAAGGTGCAGCGGTGATTACAGCCTTCAGAAATTTTCAGATAGGCATAATGACGCGGCGTCAGTTTCACGCCTTGTTCTGGCACCAGGCTCAGGAATGGGTTGTGTTTCGGTTTTGGCACGTAGTGATGAACGTGCTCCAGAACCTGCTCATAGCTATGAGGCCCGGTGATTTCCAGCACTTTCGGGTGGACTTCGCGGATCTGATCTTCTTTTGCCCCCAGACAACCGGTCACAATTACCTTGCCGTTTTCATTCAACGCTTCACCAATGGCTTCCAGTGATTCTTGTACCGCGCTGTCAATAAAGCCGCAGGTGTTGACGATCACCATGTCCGCATCGTCATAGCTCGGTACCACGTCATAACCTTCAGTGCGTAGTTCGGTGAGAATACGCTCTGAATCGACAAGGTTTTTCGGACAGCCAAGGGAAACAAAGCCGATTTTCGGCTGGGGAGTTACTTTGCTCATAGCTTAAAAAATATTCAGTTACAGGAAAGGTCAGGGCAGGGATTCTACAGAGTTCTGGATAAAATTTGTATCGCAATCTCATTCGCTGGCGGAGGCGAAGGAAATGTAAATTTTGTTAATTCGGCGTGAAGAATTGATCCTGGACAGCATTTTGCTCAAAAAATAGCCATACTATTTAATTGCAATAAGGCTGGAAAGAGGAGGATCGAAGTATGTTCGTTGACAGACAGCGAATCGATCTGCTGAACCGGTTGATCGACGCACGCGTTGACCTCGCCGCATACGTGCAACTGAGGAAGGCAAAAGGATACATGTCCGTCAGCGAAAGCAATCATCTACGAGATAACTTTTTTAAACTGAATCGCGAACTGCACGATAAATCGCTGCGGTTGAATCTTCATCTGGATCAGGAAGAGTGGAGTGCTCTTCATCATGCTGAAGAAGCATTAGCGACAGCCGCAGTATGTTTGATGAGTGGGCACCATGATTGCCCGACTGTTATTACCGTCAACGCCGATAAGCTTGAAAATTGTCTGATGAGCTTAACGCTGAGTATCCAGAGCCTGCAGAAGCACGCCATGCTTGAGAAGGCCTGAAAACTAAGGGGGAGAAAGCGTCTCCCCCTTCATGTTTAAGTTTTTGTAAAAATAAATTTGTTATCTCCTCCACTGACTACGCTTTAAGCCAGAGTCAATCCGGAGGCGTTATGCATCGACAATCCTTTTTCCTTGTGCCCCTTATTTGTCTTTCTTCCGCTCTCTGGGCGGCTCCTGCAACGGTAAATGTCGAAGTACTGCAGGACAAACTCGACCATCCCTGGGCGCTGGCCTTTTTACCCGACAATCACGGTATGTTAATCACTCTGCGCGGCGGCGAGTTGCGTCACTGGCAAGCAGGAAAAGGATTATCTGCGCCGCTTTCCGGAGTGCCGGACGTTTGGGCGCACGGGCAGGGCGGCCTGCTGGACGTGGTTTTAGCGCCCGATTTTGCTCAGTCGCGCCGCATCTGGTTAAGTTATTCCGAAGTTGGCGATGATGGCAAAGCCGGAACTGCTGTGGGTTATGGCCGCTTAAGTGATGATCTCTCAAAAGTGACCGACTTCCGCACCGTCTTTCGTCAGATGCCAAAACTGTCTACCGGCAACCATTTTGGCGGGCGGATGGTATTTGACGGTAAAGGTTATCTTTTTATTGCTCTGGGCGAAAACAATCAGCGCCCGACGGCGCAGGATCTGGATAAATTACAGGGCAAACTGGTGCGACTGACCGACCTGGGAGAAATCCCGGATGATAATCCTTTTATAAAGGAATCTGGTGTGCGCGCCGAGATCTGGTCTTATGGCATTCGTAATCCGCAAGGAATGGCGATGAATCCGTGGAGTAATGCACTATGGCTGAATGAACATGGCCCGCGCGGTGGCGATGAAATTAATATCCCGCAAAAAGGCAAAAACTACGGCTGGCCGCTGGCAACCTGGGGAATCAACTATTCAGGCTTTAAGATACCGGAGGCGAAAGGGGAGATCGTCGCCGGGACCGAGCAACCTGTTTTTTACTGGAAAGATTCGCCCGCCGTGAGCGGCATGGCCTTCTATAACAGCGACAAATTCCCCCAGTGGCAGCAAAAATTATTTATTGGCGCGCTGAAAGATAAAGATGTCATTGTGATGAGCGTCAACGGCGACAAAGTGACAGAAGATGGCCGTATTTTAACGGACAGAGGGCAGCGAATTCGTGATGTTCGCACTGGACCCGACGGTTATTTATACGTTCTCACCGACGAGTCCAGTGGGGAATTACTTAAAGTTAGCCCACGCAATTAGCTAACGGGAATCATCACCACTTTGCGCACTGCGGGGCGTTCAGTGAGTTGCTGATACCAGCGTTGCAGATTTGGACGCGGTGTCCAGGTCAGGCCAACGTTAAACAAATTGTAGATGAACGGTGCGATAGCGATATCGCCCACACCAAACTCGTCGCCTGAGAACCATTTTACTTTTGCCAGTTCCGCATCGAGCAGGGCAAACAGGGCGTCGCACTCTTTGCAACTGGCATCAATGGCGGCCTGATCGCGCTCTTCCGGTGGTGTTCTGACTAATCCCATCAGGATCCCGCGATGAGCATTACTGAGCGTCTGGTTTGCCCAGTCCATCCATTTTTCGGCTTCCGCACGACGTGCCGGTGAGTCGATCCACAGGCGTTTTTGCCCGTACTGTGCCGCCAGATAGCGGACAATGGCGTTTGATTCCCAAAGAATGAGATCACTTTCGTCGTCACGCAACAACGGCACCAGCCCGTTAGGGTTCATCGCCAGAAAATCAGCATCGTGATTTATCCCAAACTCACGGCCCGCGAGAATTTGCTCATAAGGTAGTTCCAGTTCTTCGAGCGTCAGCAATACTTTTTTTACGTTGGTTGAATTATTCCGACCCCACAGCGTAATCATACTCACCCCTTTTCCGACAGGCAGCCACGGCTGAACAGGACTCCGATGGTGAAGTAAAGTTAACTTTTAAGCAACAGCTGGCAAAAAAATGACACCAGAAGCAGCGAAGCGGCAGGATATTGCATAAACTTTAAAAACTTTACCAACTTACGGTTTCTTTAAGTTTGTGTGTGCGTTATTAATCACCGAACTTATCATACGGCGATATAACGTATTTTTTTTGAATGGATACTCGGGTGGCATTTATGACGCAATACTCCTCTCTCCTTCGTGGTCTTGCAGCGTGTTCTGCATTTTTATTCCTTTTTGCCCCAACGGCATTCGCGGCGGAACAAACCGTTGAAGCGCCGAGCGTGGATGCGCGTGCATGGATTTTAATGGATTACGCCAGCGGTAAAGTGCTGGCAGAAGGCAATGCGGATGAAAAACTGGACCCCGCGAGCCTGACTAAAATCATGACCAGCTATGTGGTTGGGCAGGCGCTTAAGGCCGATAAGATTAAACTCACCGATATGGTGACGGTCGGTAAAGATGCCTGGGCGACGGGAAATCCGGCACTGCGTGGTTCATCGGTAATGTTCCTCAAACCGGGCGATCAGGTTTCGGTGGCAGACTTGAACAAAGGTGTGATTATCCAGTCCGGTAATGACGCCTGTATTGCGCTGGCTGATTACGTTGCCGGGAGCCAGGAGTCATTTATTGGTCTGATGAATGGTTATGCCAAAAAACTGGGTCTGACCAACACTACCTTCCAGACGGTGCACGGTCTGGATGCGCCGGGGCAGTTCAGTACCGCGCGCGATATGGCATTGCTGGGTAAAGCATTGATCCACGATGTGCCGGAAGAGTATGCCATTCATAAAGAGAAAGAGTTCACCTTCAACAAAATTCGACAGCCTAACCGTAACCGTCTGCTGTGGAGCAGCAATCTGAATGTTGATGGCATGAAGACAGGAACCACGGCAGGCGCGGGATATAATCTGGTTGCTTCGGCTACCCAGGGCGATATGCGTTTGATCTCCGTAGTACTGGGTGCGAAAACTGACCGTATCCGTTTTAATGAGTCTGAGAAATTATTGACCTGGGGTTTCCGCTTCTTTGAAACCGTGACGCCAATTAAACCTGATGCCACCTTTGTGACTCAGCGCGTCTGGTTTGGTGATAAGAGCGAAGTGAATCTCGGGGCAGGCGAAGCGGGCTCAGTGACCATACCGCGTGGGCAGCTGAAAAACCTGAAAGCGAGCTACACGTTAACGGAACCGCAGCTTACCGCACCGCTGAAAAAAGGTCAGGTTGTCGGGACCATTGATTTCCAGCTTAACGGTCAATCCATTGAGCAGCGTCCGCTGATCGTGATGGAAAATGTGGAAGAGGGCGGATTCTTTGGTCGGATGTGGGATTTCGTTATGATGAAATTCCATCAGTGGTTCGGCAGCTGGTTCTCTTAATCTTCTGATAACCGGATGGCGCGAAACGTCATCCGGTTATACGTCATTAATACATCAACTTAATACGCTGCGTCTGAGCGTACTTCACATACTCATCTTCCGGGCAACAATCGCTCACCACAATATCAAAGCGTTTCAGGTCACCCATGCGCGCCGGACGCACCTTACCAAATTTACTGTGGTCGACAACCAGCACATGCTTTTGCGCCATCGACATGGCCCAGTGTTTTACCGGCAACTCTTCAAGATTAAAGCAGGTAGCGCCTTTACTGACATGCACGCCCGCAGCGGAATAAAAAGCGATATCCGGGCAAAAATTATTCAGCGTTTGCTGAAAATCGATGGGTTTGAAAATGGCGTTGCTGGCGTGAAATTCACCACCGCAAAGAAACGCGCGGCAATGGGGTTTCTCTTTCAGCGCCAGAAAAGTATTTAGCGAATAACAAACGGCGGTAAAAGGGATTTCATTATCAATTGCTTCAATAATCCACGGCGTGGTGGTGCCACAGTCAAAAAAGAGGGTCTGATCGGGTTCTATCAGCGTCGCAGCCAGTTTTGCCGCCCGGCGTTTTTCTTCCACCAGGCGGGATTTTTGATCGCTTAACAGGTAATGGCTGGCGCTGCGTGGTTCCAGAACAATATAGCCGCCGAGCAAAACGACGGGCGCACTGTGGTTGTTCAGATCGCGACGAATCGTCATCTCCGAAACCCCAAGCAGGGCGGCGGCGTCTTTAAGATGTAACTTATCACTGCGTTTTAATTCTTGCAGCAGCTGCCCGATACGCTCTTCGCGACGTGTTTCCATAATCCCTCTGAATAGTTATTGAAGCGAGCCGCTCAATACTACACTTTTTAGCAGAGATCAGTCACGCACCCAGCCTTTGCGGATCGGTAATGCAAAACAGAAGCGATACCACGATTGCAGACGTTGATAGAGTTTATGCCCCATCGCTTGCCAGATAATCTGGGCGCTAAGGCAGCCAATCATACCTGCCAGCAATCCACCGAGCATATCCAGCGGCCAGTGGACGCCAAGATAAACGCGCGACCAGGCAATGACGACGGCCAGCACCATTAAAAGTGAGCCGGACCACAGGCGATGCCAGCATAAAAATGCCAGTGCAAAGGTGAAAATCACCGTACCGTGATCGCTCGGGAATGAGTCATCCGCCGCATGATGCAGGAAGTTATAGCCGATATTTTCGACAAAGGGTCGGTCGTGCGGAAAAAGATGTCCCATCGTCCAGGACACAAACAGGCTGACCGCCAGCGCGATAGCGATTTTTATCACCAGTTGCCGTTGTGCTGTAAGCCCCCACAACCAAAGTACTGCGGCCAGCAACGGCACCACGGTAATCAAATCTTTAGCAATAAAAATCGCCAACGAGATCATCCACGGCGCAGAGTCTGGCGTTGCGTTAATAAGAGAGAATAGAGAGAGATTCAAATTTTCCAGCATAACTTCCCGACGCAAAGTGATTAAAAGGGAGCCAATACAGGCAAGTCGTTGAGAATAAAGTGCAGGTTAAACTGGGTAAAGCGGCATCGTCTTATTTCCCTCAAGCGGCCTGTTTACGGTAGGTGATTGTAACGGGCAAAGGTTAAATAAAACTTAAAGAAAGCGTAGCTATACTCGCAATAATGTAAGAATGTGCTTAACCGTGGTTTCAGCTACAAAATTCGCTTTCTCGTTAGCTGCGCTTTTATTAAACTTTGCGCGATTATTATTGGCGAAGAAATTGCATGCAAAATAAATTAGCTTCCGGTGTCAGGCTTGGACGTCAGGCGTTACTTTTCCCTCTCTGTCTGGTGCTTTACGAATTTTCAACCTATATCGGCAACGATATGATTCAACCCGGTATGTTGGCCGTGGTGGAACAATATCAGGCGGGCATTGATTGGGTTCCTACTTCGATGACTGCGTATCTGGCGGGCGGGATGTTTTTACAATGGCTCCTGGGGCCGTTGTCGGATCGTATTGGCCGCCGTCCGGTGATGCTGGCGGGAGTGGTGTGGTTTATCGTCACCTGTCTGGCAATATTACTGGCACAAAACATTGAACAATTCACCCTGTTGCGCTTCTTGCAGGGCATAAGCCTCTGTTTCATTGGCGCTGTGGGATACGCCGCAATTCAGGAATCCTTCGAAGAGGCGGTTTGTATCAAGATCACCGCGCTAATGGCGAACGTGGCGCTGATTGCTCCACTACTTGGTCCGCTGGTGGGCGCGGCGTGGATCCATGTGCTGCCCTGGGAAGGGATGTTTGTCTTGTTTGCCGCATTGGCAGCGATCTCCTTTTTCGGTCTGCAACGAGCTATGCCTGAAACCGCCACGCGTATAGGCGAGAAACTGTCGCTGAAAGAACTCGGTCGTGACTATAAGCTGGTGCTGAAGAACGGCCGCTTTGTGGCGGGGGCGCTGGCGCTGGGATTCGTTAGCCTGCCGTTGTTGGCGTGGATCGCCCAGTCGCCGATTATCATTATTACCGGTGAGCAGTTGAGCAGCTATGAATATGGCTTGCTGCAAGTGCCTATTTTCGGGGCGTTAATTGCGGGTAACTTGCTGCTAGCGCGTCTGACCTCGCGCCGCACCGTACGTTCGCTGATTATTATGGGCGGATGGCCGATTATGATTGGTCTGTTGGTCGCTGCTGCGGCAACGGTTATCTCATCGCACGCGTATTTATGGATGACCGCCGGGTTAAGTCTTTATGCTTTCGGCATTGGTCTGGCGAATGCGGGACTGGTGCGATTAACCCTGTTTGCCAGCGATATGAGTAAAGGTACGGTTTCTGCGGCGATGGGAATGCTGCAAATGCTGATCTTTACCGTCGGTATTGAAATCAGCAAACATGCCTGGCTGAACGGGGGCAACGGACTGTTTAATCTCTTCAACCTTGTCAACGGAATTTTGTGGCTGTCGCTGATGGTTATCTTTTTAAAAGATAAACAGATGGGAAATTCTCACGAAGGGTAAAAAAAAGCCTGATTGCTTTGTGCGATCAGGCATTCTCGAATTAATGGTGATGGTCGTCAATCTGGTGTTCGATAACCATCCCTTCACCTACGCTGGCAAGATGGCGAACATAAGGATGCGGGCGGTAAGCCGGAGCAGGAGCCGTATAGACGGTTTGCGGCACAGTCGCGACGCTGACCGCTTGTGGAACGCTGACTGAATCAGGAACCACAACCACTTTGTATCCACTCGGCACATCGACGGTGACATTTTGCGCCATCGCCACACCAGTAAAGCCCATTAAAAGCGCGCCCAACAGTAGACAATTTTTCATAATCATTTCGCCTGAAATAATGCAGCGGGTTAATTTCCGCGAATTATGCAGCCTTCATTCAGGCATTGTGTTGCCGGGCGTGCTGCCGTTTTTATTGGTTAAATGGCGCTTCGTGTTTAAGCACTTTATCGATCACATCCAGTACGCCTTCACGGTTATTGGAGCCTGCCCGGTATTTTGCCGCTGCGACGACCGCGCTGCCGGCATTTTCCATTGCAAAACTAAAGCCTGCCTGACGCAGCATCTCAATATCGTTACCGCCATCGCCAAAGACCACCACTTCGCTGTCGTCTATTCCCCATAATTTCTGCAGTTGGCGAAGGCCATTGGCTTTATGTACGCCGGGGATAATCAGATCGATGCTGCCGTTGCCGGTGTGGACCGGCACCATAATATCGCCGATGGCCTCATGTAATGCTTTTTGTACTTGTGGAATCAGTTCATCGGAAAGATTCAGACCAAACTTAAAGAAGATATCATCTAAGTTGTCAAAGTTATCGACGTATTCCAGACGGTGATAATACATTTCCGCCACCGTTTTCGTGGCATCGTCATATTTTTTGAGGGTATAGGCGCTATTTTTTCCGCAGGCAATAATTTCCACTTCCGGGCGCGTCAACAAATGTTCCACGACAGTAGCAAACGCATCCTTCGACAGCTCGCCATTAAAAACATCTTTGCCTTCGCTCACTACCCAGCCGCCGTTTTCAGCCACAAAGGCTATTTCATTAGCAATTTCCGGAAAGAAAGAGATCAACTGATAATATTGATTCCCGCTGGCGACCACAAAGCGAATGCCTTGTGCTTTCATTTGCTGATACTGAGCCATAAACCGCTCACGGTTATAGGTTTTTTGATCGCTTAAGAAAGTACCATCCATGTCTACCGCAATTAATTTAATGCTCATCAACTATTCTCCATCGCCGTCTGCGTTTTGGTATCGGGTTTGGCGACGGCTTTCGCGACAATAGCCGCGAGAATAACCAGCGCCAGTACAACCAGCATTGCACTACGTAATCCATAATGTTCGCCGAGATAGCCCAGCAGTGGCGGCCCGACGAGGAAAGCCAGATAACCGGTCGTAGCTACCACGCTGACGCGGGTTGGTGCATCGGGGCCGGTATCGCTGGCGGCAGAAATGGTCAGCGGGAAGCCCAACGAGGCACCCAGTCCCCAAAGTACAACAGACACCCCAGCAACCCAGGCGCTATCGACAAAAATAATCAGCCCAATACCCAACGCCCCCATTAGTGCACTGGCCCGAACCACGGCAACGCGACTGTAACGGTCAATGAACCAACCGCCGGTAAAGCGTCCAACGGTCATCCCCAGGGTAAAACCGGCATAAATCAGCGAGCCGGAAGTAGGACTAAAACCGTGACCGTCAACCATTAATAAGGGTAACCAGTCGTTGGCAGAACCTTCGGCAAAGGCCATCGCCAGCACTACAACACCAATCAGCAGCAACTGGATATCGCGATAAAAAGGTACGCCTTTTTCACCATGCTGGGTGCCATCGGCAGCATTTTTGCCCGTACCATCAGGGATTGCCTGAATGGCGATATAAATAGGCGCGATGCCTACCAGCGCCGCCAATAAAATGTGCACCGTTGCCGGAACGCCAAAGGCCGTTAGTGCCATCCCGACACCAGCGCCTGCCAGCGTGCCCAGGCTATAAAAACCGTGCATCATCGGCAAAACCGTCTTATTCATTTCTCGCTCAACGGCAGCACCTTCAACGTTTATCGCCACTTCCGCAGAACCAAAACTTGCCCCAAAGACGCCGAGACCAACCGCGAAGAGCAGGGGCGATGTCAGCCAGAGTGCCAGACTTAGTATCATCATCCCGATCAATGCGCAGGACATCGTGACCAGGATGACATTACGCGTCCCAAAGCGTTTCACTAACCACGCCGAGCAGAGAATACCGCTCATTGAACCGATCGACAGACCAAAGAGGACTCCGCCCATTTCAGCGATCGAAACAGAAAGAATATCGCGGATAGCAGGCGTACGGGTTGCCCAGGACGCCATTAACAGGCCTGGCAAAAAGAAGAACATAAACAGCGCCCAGGTTCGGCGTTTCAATGCATTACGTGAAGAATTTACGGTCATAGATCACGTCAAAATAAGAAGAGGGAAGACAACATTAGCAAGGTTGTGTACATTTGTACACAATTGCAGAGAGAGGAAATGACATGCGTCGCGCTAACGATCCGCAACGGCGAGAAAAAATTATCCAGGCCACGCTGGAGGCGGTGAAACTTTATGGAATACATGCTGTTACGCACCGCAAAATTGCTACCCTTGCCGGGGTACCGTTGGGGTCGATGACCTACTATTTTTCAGGAATTGATGAGTTGTTGCTGGAGGCGTTCAGCAGTTTTACTGAGATCATGTCCCGGCAATATCAGGCATTTTTTAGCGATGTTAGTGATGCTCCGGGCGCATGCCAGGCGATCACCGATATGATTTACAGCTCACAGGTTGCAACGCCGGATAACATGGAGCTGATGTACCAGCTCTACGCGCTGGCTAGCCGAAAACCGCTATTAAAAACGGTAATGCAAAACTGGATGCAGCGCAGTCAGCAAACGCTCGAACAATGGTTTGAACCCGGAACCGCCCGCGCGCTTGATGCGTTTATTGAGGGGATGACGCTGCATTTTGTCACCGACCGTAAGCCGCTATCGCGCGAGGAGATTTTGAGGATGGTTGAGAGGGTTGCAGGGTAGTAGATAAATTTTAGGCAACAAAAAACCCACCAACCTTGAACCGAAATGGCGGGGTTGATGGGCTCCACAAAATGGGGACATCAAAGAAAAGCAGTGGCACTAATTAAGACTGATGCCCTGCGGAAAAGTTCTGCGGTTGTGCAAAAAAATTTCATTTTCAGGGCAACTTCAGTTTTATCCTAATCCTGGCCATACCATGACGATGATTGTCCCTGCCAGCGTCAGCAGGACGTTGGCGATTGCGTAAGTGCCCGCATAGCCCAGTGCCGGGATATTACTGCGAGCTGTATCACTGATGATCTCCATTGCCGGCGCGCAGGTGCGTGCGCCCATCATTGCGCCGAACAACAGTGCGCGGTTCATTCGCAATACATAAGCACCGAACAAGAAGCAGATAACCACTGGCACCAGACTGACAATCAATCCGGCAATCAACATCTGACCGCCAATCGCGCCCAGGCCGTTATTAATACCGCTACCAGCGCTCAGACCAACGCCTGCCATAAACACCATCAAGCCGAACTCCTTCACCATGCTTAATGCACCCTGCGGAATGTAACCGAAGGTCGGGTGGTTAGCACGCATAAAGCCCAGCATAATTCCGGCGAATAACAACCCGGCAGCGTTCCCCATACCGAAACTGAATGTGCTGAACTGGAAGGTGATCATCCCGATCATCAGCCCAATAACAAAGAAGGCGCAGAATGCCAGCAAGTCAGTGACCTGGCTGTGAATCGAGATAAAGCCGATGCGATCGGCGATGGTTTTTACCCGGCGGGCATCGCCGCTGACTTGTAAAACGTCACCTTTGTTAAGCACGACGTTGTCATCAATCGGCATCTCAATCTGGCTACGTATGACGCGGTTAAGGAAGCAACCGTGATCGGTCAACTTCAGTTGTGCCAGGCGTTTGCCAACAGCGTTATGGTTTTTAACGACCACTTCTTCAGTGACGATACGCATGTCGAGAAGGTCACGATCGAAAACTTCTTTGCCATTACGGAAACTGGGATCGAGTCGGGCGTGGGCGTCAGGATAGCCTACCAACGCTATTTCATCGCCCATTTGTAGTACGGCATCACCGTCTGGATTTGCCAGAATCCCGTTACGCCGAATACGTTCAATGTAACAGCCAGTTTGTCGATAAATACCCAGTTCACGCAGATTTTTGCCGTCGGTCCAGGCTACCAGCTCCGGGCCGACGCGGTAGGCGCGGATCACCGGCAAATAAACCTTACGGTTGGCATCTGTGTCCAGGCCACGTTCGCGGGCGATTTGCTGGGCGCTGGTCTGTAAGTCCTGATGCTGCAATTTCGGCAAGTAACGCGCACCAACAATCAAACTCACCAGGCCGATTAAATAGGTTAAGGCATACCCGAGGCTCAGATTATCCAGTGCCAATGAGAGCTGCTTGCTTTCCATGCCGGAATGACGCAGTGTATCGCCAGCACCGACCAGAACCGGTGTTGACGTCATAGAGCCTGCTAACATACCGGCCGTCAGGCCAATATCCCAGCCAAACAGCTTACCTAACCCTAAGGCGATGACCAGCGCACTGCCAACCATCACCAGTGCTAACATTAGGTAATTTTTCCCATCGCGAAAAAAAATGGAAAAAAAGTTCGGTCCGGCTTCGACCCCGACGCAGAAAATAAACAGCATAAAGCCAAGATTAAGCGCGTCGGTGTTAATGCTGAAATGTTGTTGGCCTAATAACAGCGATACGACTAAAACGCCAATGGAATTACCCAGTTGGATCGAACCAAGTCGTAATTTCCCGAGACATAGCCCAAGCGCGAGGACCACAAATAATAACAGAATGTAATTCCCATTTAACAATTCGGCGACGTTTATATTCACGGAGGCTAACTTCTTGTTTACTAGTAAGCTGTTGAAAGAAATGGTAATTTACGATAATGTTTTTTACCAGAATTCAGGGCGCAGATTCATTCAGCGCACCTAAACGATAGTAAAGTAACAATATATTTTACTAGTGTAATCACATTAGGTATCAACGGCTATATGAATTGCGTTGGCCTATATTAGCATGGAATGCGAAGCGGCTTTATCTTACTGAACGCCACACTGGCGAAAAATGTGTTCGATAGACGCAGTGTCAGGAGGAACGAGTGAAACATAAACAACGTTGGGCGGGGGCAATCTGCTGTTTTGTCCTCTTCATTGTGGTGTGTCTTTTTCTGGCGACGCACATGAAAGGCGCTTTTCGGGCTGCCGGGCATCCTGAAATCGGTTTGCTATTTTTCATTCTTCCTGGTGCAGTTGCCAGCTTCTTTTCACATCGTAGAGAAGTCCTGAAACCTCTGTTTGGTGCAATGCTGGCGGCACCCTGTTCGATGCTCATTATGCGGCTGTTTTTTTCACCGACGCGCTCATTCTGGCAAGAGCTGGCATGGTTATTAAGTGCGGTGTTCTGGTGTGCGCTGGGGGCATTGTGTTTCTTATTTATCAGTAGTTTGTTTAAACCACAGCACAGAAAAAATCAATAAAGCCCTCAACGCGAGGGCTTGTCAGACGATCAGGCGTCCAGATTCTCTTTCACCCATGCAGCAAAATCGGTATAGCCGCCGATATGTTGCTGATCGACAAAAATCTGCGGCACGGTTTCTACGGGTTTTCCTGCCTTTTGTTGTAGATCTTCTTTAGTGATCCCTTCCGCACGAATATCTACATACTGATACTGGAAATCATCGCGTTCATTGCTCAATTTCTCAGCCAGATCTTTTGCACGCACACAGTAAGGGCAACCCGGACGACCAAAAATAACGGTTTGCATTATTTCTCTCCTCATAGATTTATACCTGTAATGATCACGCTAAAATGTATTCGCTGAAAGTAGGTTTAACCTGTTGCATTAATTGCTAAAAGCTATAACTGTTAAACACAATACAGTGAAAAGTTTTAGACTGAAGGCTCACTTTGCAGAGGGAAGCGTATGCGCGCGATCGGTAAATTGCCTAAAAGTGTGTTGATACTGGAATTTATCGGAATGATGTTGCTGGCGGTGGCGCTGCTGTCGGTAAGCGACTCCCTGTCGCTACCTGAGCCATTTTCTCGACCAGAAGTGCAGATTCTGATGGTTTTTCTCGGTGTTTTGCTCATGCTTCCCGCTGCGGTGGTGGTGATTCTTCAGGTGGCAAAACGTCTTGCCCCACAGCTGATGAACCATCCACCGCAATATTCACGTTCAGAAAGAGAAAAAGATAATGACGCCAACCATTGAACTTATTTGTGGCCATCGCTCCATTCGCCATTTCACTGATGAACCCATTTCCGAAGCGCAGCGTGAGGCGATTATTAACAGCGCCCGTGCGACGTCCAGTTCCAGTTTTTTGCAGTGCAGTAGCATTATTCGCATTACCGACAAAGCGTTACGTGAAGAACTGGTGACGCTGACCGGCGGGCAAAAACACGTAGCGCAAGCGGCGGAGTTTTGGGTGTTCTGTGCCGACTTTAACCGTCATTTACAGATCTGTCCGGATGCTCAGCTCGGCCTGGCGGAACAACTGTTGCTCGGTGTCGTTGATACGGCAATGATGGCGCAGAATGCATTAACCGCAGCGGAATCGCTGGGATTGGGCGGGGTATATATCGGCGGCCTGCGCAATAATATTGAAGCGGTGACGGAACTGCTGAAATTACCGCAGCATGTTCTGCCGCTGTTTGGGCTGTGCCTTGGCTGGCCTGCGGATAATCCGGATCTTAAGCCGCGTTTACCGGCCTCCATTTTGGTGCATGAAAACAGCTATCAACCGCTGGATAAAGACGCACTGGCGCAGTATGACGAGCAACTGGCGCAATATTACCTCACTCGTGGCAGCAATAATCGCCGGGATACCTGGAGCGATCATATCCGCCGAACAATCATTAAAGAAAGCCGCCCATTTATTCTGGATTATTTGCACAAACAGGGTTGGGCGACGCGCTAAAACTGCCACGTCGATGTATGATACGCGGGCTTTTGACCAGGTCTGACAGAGAGGTGCAGGGTGAAAATTGCCATATTGTCCCGGGATGGAACGCTCTATTCGTGTAAGCGGCTGCGTGAAGCCGCTATACAGCGCGGTCACCTGGTTGAAATTCTTGATCCGCTTTCTTGCTACATGAACATAAATCCTGCGGCGTCTTCTATTCACTACAAAGGCCGCAAGTTACCCCATTTTGACGCAGTGATCCCGCGTATTGGCACCGCCATTACCTTTTATGGGACGGCGGCACTGCGCCAGTTCGAGATGCTGGGGAGCTATCCGCTCAATGAGTCGGTCGCCATTGCCCGGGCGCGTGACAAATTGCGTTCCATGCAACTGCTGGCGCGTCAGGGCATCGACCTGCCTGTCACGGGCATTGCGCATTCGCCGGATGATACCAGCGATTTAATCGACATGGTCGGTGGTGCGCCGCTGGTGGTCAAGCTGGTTGAAGGCACGCAGGGAATTGGTGTCGTGCTGGCGGAGACGCGTCAGGCGGCGGAAAGCGTGATTGACGCTTTCCGCGGTCTGAACGCGCATATTCTGGTGCAGGAATATATCAAAGAGGCGCAAGGGTGCGATATCCGCTGTCTGGTTGTTGGCGATGAAGTAGTCGCTGCGATTGAACGGCGAGCGAAAGAGGGCGATTTTCGTTCCAATTTGCATCGTGGCGGCGCGGCAAGCGTCGCCAGTATCACACCACAGGAGCGTGAAATCGCGATAAAAGCCGCGCGAACGATGGCGCTGGACGTTGCTGGTGTGGATATTCTGCGTGCTAATCGCGGGCCGTTGGTGATGGAAGTGAATGCGTCGCCAGGGCTGGAAGGAATAGAAAAAACCACCGGTATCGACATCGCGGGTAAAATGATCCGCTGGATCGAACGCCACGCTACGACAGAATATTGCCTGAAAACGGGTGGTTAGTCGCAATCACATTACTGATCATGGTTTTGCCTGCGCTTTTTGCGTAAGCTGTGCCGGTCTTTTTATCGGAAGAGGTTGTACAAAATTATGACATCGCTGGTCGTTCCTGGTCTGGATACGTTGCGTCAATGGCTCGATGACCTGGGGATGAGTTTTTTTGAATGTGATAACTGTCAGGCTCTGCATCTGCCCCATATGCAGAATTTCGACGGTGTCTTTGATGCTAAAATCGATCTGATCGATAACACGATCCTGTTTTCTGCCATGGCGGAAGTCCGACCTTCAGCCGTATTGCCGCTGGCGGCGGATTTATCAGCCATCAATGCCAGTTCGCTGACCGTGAAAGCATTTCTTGATATGCAGGATGATAATCTGCCAAAGCTGGTGGTTTGCCAGTCTTTATCCGTTATGCAGGGCGTAACCTATGAGCAGTTTGCATGGTTCGTGCGTCAGAGCGAAGAGCAGATTTCGATGGTCATTCTTGAAGCTAATGCCCATCAACTGCTGTTACCGACTGACGATGAAGGGCAAAATAACGTTACCGAAAACTATTTCCTCCACTGATAACTCCTTTCGAGCACGCAGTCGCTGCCGCAGTGACTGCGTGCCGCAAAATTATCCGCTGTTTTTAACCTTTTATTAAAGATTAATTCACTTCTCTTGTGCCGATTTGGCTTTATCACATAGAGCAAATACGCATAAAAATTTGTTAAATACCGTTTTTTAATCCGAGCTATAGTCTCAAACCCTGGCTAAAGTTATTCTTGCGATGCTTTTATATAGCGAGCAGTGCTGGCCGGGAGAGAGTTCTCTTTTCTTACACCGCGCCGATAAAAAATATGCACGTTTATTGCATATCTTTCAGTGTGACAACTTTTGTTCGTTTGTTAACGAACTTTCAGAAGGAAAGAGATATGACCGCCTTAAATAAAAAATGGCTATCGGGTCTGGTTACGGGTGCTCTGATGGCCGTCTCTGTCGGCACGCTCGCGGCTGAACAAAAAACACTTCACATTTATAACTGGTCTGATTATATCGCCCCGGACACGGTGGCCAATTTTGAAAAAGAAACCGGTATTAAAGTCGTCTACGATGTTTTCGACTCTAACGAAGTACTGGAAGGCAAATTAATGGCGGGTAGCACCGGCTTTGACCTGGTGGTGCCGTCAGCAAGCTTTCTTGAACGCCAGTTGACTGCGGGAGTTTTCCAGCCGCTGGATAAAAGCAAATTGCCGGAGTGGAAGAATCTCGATCCGGAGCTGCTGAAGTTGGTCGCCAAACACGATCCCGACAATAAATTTGCTATGCCCTATATGTGGGCGACGACCGGGATTGGCTATAACGTCGATAAAGTTAAAGCGGTGCTGGGCGAAAACGCGCCCGTCGATAGCTGGGACTTGATCCTCAAACCTGAAAATCTGGAAAAACTGAAAAGCTGCGGTGTCTCTTTCCTCGATGCGCCAGAAGAAGTGTTTGCTACCGTGCTGAATTATCTCGGCAAAGATCCTAACAGCACTAAAGCGGATGATTACACCGGACCGGCTACCGATCTGCTGTTAAAGCTGCGCCCGAACATTCGTTATTTCCATTCATCCCAATACATCAATGATCTGGCGAATGGTGACATCTGTGTCGCTATTGGCTGGGCGGGCGATGTCTGGCAGGCGTCAAACCGCGCGAAGGAAGCGAAGAATGGCGTGAATGTCTCGTTCTCGATTCCAAAAGAAGGGGCGATGGCGTTCTTTGATGTCTTCGCCATGCCTGCGGATGCCAAAAACAAAGACGAAGCCTATCAGTTCCTGAATTACCTGCTGCGTCCTGATGTGGTGGCACATATCTCTGACCATGTGTTCTATGCTAACGCCAATAAAGCAGCCACGCCGCTGGTGAGTGCGGAAGTCCGTGATAACCCGGGTATTTATCCGCCTGCGGATGTTCGTGCGAAGCTGTTCACTCTGAAAGTGCAGGACCCGAAAATCGACCGTGTGCGCACCCGCGCGTGGACCAAAGTGAAGAGCGGAAAATAATCCGCAGCCGTAGATGCCGGACGGGCGCACCACACCCGCCGGCAATTCGCACCATCATGGTGCGCTTGCACACATTCAATGCCGGAGAGCAGCCGTGAATGACGCTATCCCTCGCCCGCAGGCGAAAACCCGTAAGGCGCTGACGCCGCTATTAGAAATCCGTAACCTGACCAAATCCTACGATGGTCAACATGCGGTGGATGATGTCAGCCTGACCATCTACAAAGGTGAAATCTTCGCGCTGCTGGGCGCATCCGGCTGTGGCAAGTCCACGCTGCTGCGTATGCTGGCAGGTTTTGAACAACCTTCTGCCGGGCAGATTATGCTCGATGGCGTCGATTTGTCACAGGTGCCGCCTTACCTGCGCCCCATCAATATGATGTTTCAGTCTTACGCGCTGTTTCCGCATATGACCGTGGAACAGAACATCGCTTTTGGCCTGAAACAGGACAAACTACCGAAAGCGGAAATTGCCAGCCGGGTCAATGAGATGCTTGGGCTGGTGCATATGCAGGAGTTCGCCAAACGCAAACCGCATCAGCTTTCCGGTGGTCAGCGTCAGCGTGTGGCCCTGGCCAGAAGCCTTGCCAAGCGTCCGAAACTATTACTGCTCGATGAGCCGATGGGCGCGCTGGATAAAAAGCTGCGTGACCGGATGCAGCTTGAAGTGGTGGATATTCTGGAGCGTGTCGGTGTGACTTGTGTGATGGTCACCCACGATCAGGAAGAGGCGATGACCATGGCGGGGCGTATCGCCATTATGAATCGTGGGAAATTTGTCCAGATTGGCGAACCGGAAGAGATCTACGAGCATCCGACCACCCGCTATAGCGCTGAATTTATCGGTTCGGTTAATGTCTTTGAAGGTGTACTCAAAGAGCGTCAGGAAGATGGTCTGGTGCTTTATTCGCCGGGACTGGTGCACCCACTGAAAGTCGATGCAGATGCTTCAGTGGTTGATAACGTGCCGGTACACGTAGCGCTGCGTCCGGAAAAAATCATGCTTTGCGAAGAGCCGCCCGCCAATGGTTGTAACTTCGCGGTGGGGGAGGTGATACACATTGCCTATCTCGGCGATCTTTCGGTGTATCACGTTCGTCTGAAAAGTGGGCAGATGATCAGCGCCCAGCTACAAAACGCCCATCGTCATCGTAAAGGGTTACCGACCTGGGGCGACGAAGTACGTTTGTGCTGGGAAGTGGACAGCTGTGTGGTGCTGACGGTTTAAGGAGCAAAGATGAGTACACTTGAACCTGCTGCCCAGTCGAAACCGCCGGGCGGATTTAAGCTGTGGTTGTCGCAGCTGCAAATGAAGCATGGGCGCAAACTGGTCATTGCGTTGCCATATATCTGGTTGATCTTGCTGTTTCTGCTGCCATTTCTGATCGTCTTTAAAATAAGCCTGGCGGAGATGGCGCGCGCTATTCCACCTTATACCGAATTGATGGAGTGGGCTGACGGGCAACTTTCTATCACTCTTAATCTCGGTAATTTTCTGCAACTGACCGACGATCCGCTCTATTTTGATGCTTATCTCCAGTCGTTACAGGTGGCGGCGATTTCGACTATTTGCTGTTTACTGATCGGCTATCCGCTGGCGTGGGCGGTGGCGCACAGTAAGCCTTCGACCCGTAATATCTTATTACTACTGGTGATCCTGCCGTCGTGGACCTCGTTTCTGATTCGTGTCTACGCCTGGATGGGAATATTAAAAAACAACGGTGTGCTGAATAATTTTCTGCTGTGGCTGGGGGTTATCGATCAACCGCTGACCATTCTGCATACCAACTTTGCGGTTTATATTGGCATTGTTTACGCCTACGTGCCGTTTATGGTGCTGCCGATTTACACCGCGTTGATTCGTATTGATTATTCGCTGGTAAAAGCGGCACTGGATCTCGGTGCACGACCGCTGAAAACGTTCTTTACCGTGATCATGCCACTCACCAAAGGGGGGATTATTGCCGGATCGATGCTGGTGTTTATCCCTGCTGTGGGCGAGTTTGTGATCCCGGAACTGCTCGGTGGCCCGGACAGCATCATGATCGGGCGCGTGCTGTGGCAGGAGTTCTTTAACAACCGCGACTGGCCGGTAGCCTCGGCGGTAGCGATCATCATGTTGCTGCTGCTAATTGTGCCGATAATGTGGTTTCACAAACACCAGCAAAAAAGCGTGGGAGAACACGGATGAATAATTTACCGGTTGTTCGTTCGCCCTGGCGGATTGTGATTTTGCTGCTGGGCTTCACCTTTCTCTACGCGCCAATGCTGATGCTGGTTATCTATTCATTCAACAGCTCGAAACTGGTGACGGTGTGGGCCGGCTGGTCAACGCGCTGGTATGGCGAATTATTGCGCGATGACGCGATGATGAGTGCGGTTGGTTTAAGTCTGACAATTGCAGCCTGTGCGGCAACGGCAGCGGCGATCCTCGGGACGATTGCGGCGGTGGTGTTGGTGCGTTTTGGCAGGTTTCGCGGATCAAATGGTTTTGCCTTTATGATCACCGCGCCGCTGGTGATGCCAGATGTCATCACGGGGTTGTCGCTGTTGTTGTTATTCGTCGCGCTTGCTCATGCTATTGGCTGGCCTGCGGACCGCGGTATGCTCACCATCTGGCTGGCGCATGTCACTTTCTGTACGGCTTATGTGGCAGTCGTTATTTCGTCGCGTCTGCGGGAACTGGATCGCTCGATAGAAGAAGCCGCGATGGATCTCGGTGCGACGCCGCTGAAAGTGTTTTTTGTCATTACGCTACCGATGATCATGCCCGCGATCATTTCTGGCTGGTTACTGGCTTTTACTTTGTCGCTTGATGATCTGGTGATCGCCAGCTTTGTTTCCGGGCCGGGAGCCACCACGTTACCGATGCTGGTCTTTTCCAGCGTGCGGATGGGGGTGAATCCGGAAATCAACGCCCTGGCAACATTGATCCTCGGCGCGGTCGGAATTGTCGGATTTATCGCCTGGTATCTGATGGCGCGCGCAGAAAAACAGCGGATACGCGACATCCAGCGTGCAAGACGTGGCTGAAGACACTAAAATTTGCCAACCTGGCTACATAATGCCGCGCATGTCGCGGCATTGTTTTCATGGAAGACGAAACGTTGGGATTTTTTAAGAAAACATCTTCATCTCATGCTCGCCTGAATGTGCCTGCGCTGGTGCAGGTGGCGGCGCTCGCCATTATTATGATCCGTGGCCTCGACGTGCTGATGATTTTCAATACGCTGGGCGTGCGCGGTATTGGCGAGTTCATTCATCGCAGCGTACAAACCTGGAGTTTAACGCTGGTCTTTTTGAGCAGTCTGGTGCTGGTTTTCATTGAGATCTGGTGTGCGTTTTCACTGGTGAAAGGGCGTCGCTGGGCGCGCTGGCTGTATCTGTTGACACAAATCACAGCCGCAAGTTACTTGTGGGCGGCCTCGCTGGGGTATGGTTATCCGGAGCTGTTCAGCATTCCCGGTGAATCAAAACGTGAAATCTTCCATAGTCTGATGCTGCAGAAGTTGCCGGATATGCTCATCCTGATGCTGCTGTTCGTTCCCTCGACCAGTCGGCGGTTCTTCCAGTTGCAATAATGTGTATAATCGTCGCCCCTGATGATGTGAAGGTCAATGTATGCAGTGCGCACTTTACGACGCGGGTCGCTGTCGTTCCTGTCAGTGGATAACGCAGCCGATTCCAGAGCAACTCTCCGCTAAAACCGCCGATCTTAAAAATCTGCTCGCCGACTTTCCGGTTGAGGAATGGTGCGCGCCGGTGTCAGGCCCGGAACAAGGGTTTCGTAATAAAGCCAAAATGGTGGTGAGTGGTAGCGTTGAAAAACCACTGCTCGGTATGCTGCATCGCGACGGCACGCCGGAAGACCTTTGTGACTGTCCGCTTTATCCTGCCTCATTTGCGCCCGTTTTTGCGGCGCTAAAACCGTTTATCGCCCGAGCGGGGTTAACGCCCTACAACGTGGCGCGTAAGCGTGGCGAACTGAAATACATTCTGCTGACTGAAAGCCAGAGCGATGGCGGCATGATGCTGCGCTTTGTACTGCGTTCTGATACCAAGCTGGCGCAACTGCGTAAGGCGCTGCCGTTGTTACAGGAACAACTACCGCAGCTGAAAGTTATTACCGTCAATATTCAGCCGGTACATATGGCGATTATGGAAGGGGAGACGGAGATTTACCTGACTGAACAACAGGCGCTGGCAGAGCGTTTTAATGACGTACCGCTGTGGATCCGTCCGCAAAGTTTCTTCCAGACTAATCCGGCGGTCGCCAGCCAGTTGTACGCCACCGCGCGCGACTGGGTACGACAGCTGCCGGTTAAACATATGTGGGATCTGTTCTGCGGTGTGGGGGGCTTTGGTTTACACTGCGCGACGCCTGACATGCAGTTAACCGGGATCGAAATTGCGCCAGAGGCCATTGCCTGTGCAAAGCAGTCAGCCGCTGAACTGGGCTTAACGCGTTTGCAATTTCAGGCGCTGGACTCCACTCAGTTTGCCACTGCTCAGGGGGAGGTGCCGGAGCTGGTGCTGGTTAACCCGCCGCGCCGCGGCATCGGTAAACCGCTGTGTGATTATCTCTCAACGATGGCACCGCGTTTTATTATCTACTCCAGCTGTAACGCCCAAACCATGGTGAAAGATATCCGCGAACTGCCAGGTTACCGCATCGAACGGGTACAGCTTTTTGATATGTTCCCGCACACTGCGCATTACGAAGTGCTGACACTGCTGGTTAAGCAATAAAAAAGCCGCAGGTGCGGCTTCTGATT
>X264_Eurasian_Magpie__coassemble_326_pt1 | contig 21750 bp, 20 predicted proteins | sample X264_Eurasian_Magpie__metabat2_low_PE_002 | metagenome-assembled genome bin X264_Eurasian_Magpie
TCTCGTGCCAAAAATCCCAAGAAAACCAACCTATTGCGGTTGGTTTTTTTATATCTGCATTTAATTCGATAAACAGACCGCGACACATCACGGCCTGTTTATTTTCTGTTATCAGAACGTCCAGACCACACCCGCCTGAGTATTCCACGGCGATTCTACCCCTGCGCCATTGCCATAACTGACTGACAAATGACCGCTTAACGTCGGGGTAAACGATGACCTTATCCCAGCCTGATAAACGCCACGGGTTCCAGCCACATCATTATTAAATTTGCCATCGTCATTAACTTTCACCTGGTTAGAATCGGCGTATTCCTGACGCACGGCGGCTTTCAGCCAGGGTTCCAGCGTCGTACCGTTTTGCAGGTCCATGTGATAGCTTACCGCCGTTCCCGCTTCAGCGCGTAATATCCGGGTATTTCCCACATCCGCGCGCATGCCGTTTGATAACGTGTAGTCCTGACCATCTGTGGTAAAGCCGGTAAAGGCCAGATAAGGTCTAACACTCCACAATCCGTCAACCCAACGGAACCCGCTCTCGACATGAGCACCCGCGCCGTTACTATTGTAATCGCCAAACGCTGTTGCCCCATTACTCATCTTGCCATGGATGGTGTTGGCAAAACGGTCAACTTTCACCACCCCATCAACATAGGCACCGTTCTGATGCTCCCAACCGGCATAAGCCCCCAGGGTATAGCTATCGACATTGCCTTTGCCGCCGCGATCAAAACCAATATCAGAATGAGAGTAACCAAAGAACAAGCCGCGAATTGTACTGCTTTCTTCACGGGAGAAACGGCTGTCGATACCGAGCGTCAGGCCCGTCAATGTTTGCTCAAAGCCAGCTCCCGCATCAGTGTTCACGTTGTTGCGGCTGTTAATTGCCGAACTCCACATCGCCGTATCGTAATTAACGCCTTTTACGCTACCAAGACGCCCACGCACGGTGTCCAGTTCTGCATCAAATACCAGCGGTTGTGCTGCCGCCATATTCAGCACATCCGTGGTTGAAGGGGGCATTTGTACGCGATTCTCTGCGAGACTCCAGCTATGGTTGCCATTATCCAGCAAGGTATATTCATACGTACTGATATCAACAACGCTTCCGGCATTGCCCAACGTAAATGCCGCATCACCGCCGCCCGTCGTTACCAGTGTAAGGCTATCTCCTGCTGCCGGGCTGGCACCGGTGTCCGTCACGAATATTTTGAAATCACCTGTTGCCTGACCGGTGACGTTGAGCTGATCGCTCTGATGATTAGCCATATCGGTACGCATATAAAAATTGCCGTTTCCCGACAGGGTATCGGTGGTCAACGTAATGAAATTTTCCGCACTTGCCGTCACTGATGAACGAGTCACTGGCTCAGCCATCATAATCACATTTGCGTCAGACATCGCAAGGTTGGCTAAGTTGAGGAGGGTGTTTTGGTTCGTCGTAGTGATATCGGCAATGATGGTCCATGAGCTACCATCGAGCGAAACATCCGCTTTGCTGGTATCCACGGCACCATGCGTTCTTAAAGAAGCGCCCTCAGAAACCACGACACTACCCACCAACATAGCGGGTGCATAATTTATTTGCGGCTTCATGACCTCAAGAATGCCATCATTCCCTCTGACTGAAACGTTAACCATTGTGCCAGCCCAGACATTAGCGCGGCCATTGTTGATAACCATATTTTCAGAGATGGCTTTAGAGGAATACGTGATACTTCCATTCTGATCTGATCGACCGAGATCATACACCGCATTTGCCTGCACTCTCGTACCAGTATCCTTTCCCAGCGATTGCATAGTGGCATGCTCATCAAGGATAGTGTCAATGGCCTGCGTGTCCTCCATAACAATGAGCCCGGAACCATCATCCAGTTCATAATTTTTTGACACACCATCCTTTATACTAAATTGGCCTTTACTGTTTGTACCACTCACTTCCAGCGCATTCGTTGAGACAATTAATTTTCCGCCTGCTTTTTTATCAACGCCAGTTGCAGTCCCGCCATCCATAACCTCCAGTAAGCCGCCATTATCCACAGTGGTATTATAAGCGAAGTCATTTTCTTCAACTCGCAAACTTCCGCCGTTTTCCAACAACATATTATTAGCAATACCATTCTTGATATCGAACTGACCGAGACGGTTTGTTCCGAATACCTCCATGGCCCGCGTGGTTGTTTTAATCGCACCGCCTGCTTTCTGATCTACCGCAAGCGCAAATCCCCCCTCTTTAACCTCCAGTAGTCCTCCCTTTTCGATAGCGGCAAAGACGGTCCCCCCATCTTTTTCAACGATTAAGCGCCCGCCTTTAATCGTGGGATCATTCGCCGCGCCATAAACCTGTAGCACTCCATTATTGATCGTAGTCTGGTTTGCCGCACCACCCATTTGAACAATTTGATAACCGTCATTTAATACTGAGTATTCTGCGGTGCCATTCATTTCAATGTACTGATACCCGCCGTTAATTTCAGTATTACTACTTACACCAAATTCTTTAATATGCTGTTCTCCGCCAGGATTGATTTTCGTATTATTGGCGGTCCCATAAACCAGCTGGATATCTTTTTCCAGGACAACACCATCAACTGTCTCACCATACTCAACTGTTGATGCCAATGCTATGGGTGAATATAACGCTGTAGCCACCAGAACAGATATTGCGGAACGACAAAGAGAAACAGAACCAGATTGATGCATTGAGCTTTCATCCTATGAAATTAATTGCTGTTAAAAGCATTGGGTAGAGAAAATACCCATAGCTCCATACCCGGAGTCAGTTTTTAAAAACTGTTTAAAGAAATGCACAAGTATTGTGATTGATTTTTTAGTTGTTTTTCTTGATGAGAAGCTGATGCAAAATTCCGTCTTTATAATGAAAATGATGCCAAAGCGAACGACAAGGTTGTAGTTTTCGCTACATGTCCATACATAAAATGGGGTAACATTCACGCGCCTGGTAGCGTTACCAACGCTACGCTCAAACATAATGATTCTAATAAAACCTCAGGAGACTACTATGCCTGAAGCAACGCCTTTTCAGGTGATGATTGTGGATGATCATCCACTTATGCGACGCGGTGTTCGTCAGTTACTGGAGCTTGATCCTGGCTTTGAAGTGGTCGCCGAAGCGGGCGACGGCGCGAGCGCGATCGATCTGGCGAATAGACTGGATATCGACGTGATCTTGCTGGATCTCAATATGAAAGGTATGAGTGGCCTGGATACCCTCAATGCCTTGCGCAGGGATGGCGTTACCGCGCAAATTATTATCCTGACCGTATCCGATGCCTCCAGCGATGTCTTTGCGCTGATAGACGCAGGCGCAGACGGTTATCTGTTGAAAGACAGCGACCCGGAAGTGTTGCTGGAAGCGATTCGTGCCGGAGCGAAAGGCAGCAAAGTCTTTAGCGAACGCGTCAATCAGTACTTACGTGAACGTGAAATGTTTGGCGCAGAAGAAGATCCCTTCAGCGTGCTGACGGAGCGCGAGCTGGATGTTCTGCACGAGCTGGCACAGGGGCTGTCAAATAAACAGATTGCCTCGGTGTTGAATATTTCCGAGCAGACAGTAAAAGTACACATTCGCAATCTGCTGCGTAAACTCAATGTCCGCTCACGCGTGGCGGCCACCATTCTGTTCCTGCAACAACGCGGGGCACAATAAAAATAGCCCGATGGCATCACCATCGGGCCTCTTTTTATTTACTCTCCTGCGGCGACAAATGTTGCATCGCCTGCGCGATACTACGTTCAATCACCGCACGGCGAGTATCGTTGGCAGGTAAGAGTTTCGACATCATCTCCCACGCGGCAACGGCTTCGCCAAATCGCTGCTGCTCAAAGGCATTAAACGCATACATGCTTAGCACACGGATATTGCTGTGGTCAGTTCTCACCAACTGGCGTAGCAGTTCACCACCGAGGCGGTTGTCGTTGGGATCAGATGAACGTGTCAACGCTTCAGCGTATCCCAGTGCAGCATCGCTGTTTTTCGGATCGAGGCGATACGCAGTGGCGTATGCATCGGTGGCGATACTGGCGTTACCCAGCGCCATGCCAACGCGGCCCAACATAATCCAGCCTTCTATATCTCCCGGATTTTTTTGCAGTTGAGTACGCATCCCCAGCGCAAGGCGCGACATCTCTTCTTCGTTGAGCGGATCGGCTTTCGGATCCAGCGCCCTGTCCAGTAACGCCGGAGCCTGTGCCGTGGCCTGCTGCCAGATTTTCACCTGCTGATAATTGCCAGTCTGGTAGTAGCTGACGCCAGCCACAATTAACGCCACCACAATACCCGGCAGATAAACAACATATCCGGCACGCTTACCTTCCGGCACGCTTTGTTCTGGAAACGCTTCCGGCACCACGCGTACCCGACGCCGCGAACGGGCGTATATGACCCAACCGCCAATGCCAATAGCCACTACTGGCAGCACCCACAGCAGCACGGTCAGCGGCGTTAACGGCGGATCGTAAGTGACGAAGTTGCCGTAACGCGCCACCATATAATCGACAATCTCTTTCTTACTTTTGCCTTCCTGCATCAGTTCATACACTTTCTGGCGCAGGTCGGTGGCAATCATCGAGTTGGAATCGGCAATGCTGTTGTTCTGGCATTTCGGGCAGCGCAGTTCTTCAGTGAGCTGACGGAACTGTTGTTCCTGTGCTTCATCTTTAAACTGCAACACGTCGATGGTCGCCAGCGCTGAGCCGGAGATCATCAGCATCAGCACGCCCAATAAAAACCTCATTGTGCGGCCTCCTTACTGTATTTCTCCCACAGTGGCTTGATCTCTTCTTCCCAGACGCGAGGATTGAGATCGCCCGCATGGCGATAGCGAATGATGCCGTTGCCGTCGATGAGGAACGTTTCTGGCGCGCCATAGACACCGAGATCCAGTCCTAACATGCCGTCGCCATCAAACAGGCTTAGTGCGTAAGGATTGCCCAGCTCTTTCAGCCAGCTGATTGCCTTCTGGCGATCGTCTTTATAGTTCATACCAACTACGCGAATGCCCTGCGCAGAAAGCTGATTCAGATATTGATGTTCCGCACGGCAGGTCGGACACCAGGTCGCCCAGACGTTAAGCAGCACTGGTTTGCCCTGAGTCAGCACATCCGCCTGATAAAACTGCCCCGGATTGTCCAGTGATTCGAGGCGAAACTTCGGCACCGGCTTGCCAATAAGCGCGGATTCCAGATTGGTCGGATCATCCCCTTCGGCATTACGCGCCAGCTGCCACAGCAGCGCCGCGGCAATCGCCAGGAAGATAATCAACGGAATTAACAATACTTTGCGCTTCATACAGCCTCCGGCGCAGTTTTCTGCGGGTTCACGCGCTTACGATAGCGAGGATCAAACAGACACAGCAGTCCGCCCAACGCCATCATCAGCCCGCCCGCCCAAATCCAGCGAACAAATGGTTTGTAGTAAAGACGCACGGCCCACGCGCCGTTTTCCAGCTCTTCACCGAGCGCCGCGTACAGGTCACGCGTGATGCCACCGTCAATCGCCGCTTCGGTCATCATCGACCCGGCAGTGTTGTAATAACGTTTTTCTGCATACAGCACTGTTTCCGGCTTGCCATCTCGCGTTACGCCGATAGTCGCCACACCGCCACGCCAGTTCGGACCGGTCACCTCTTTGACATCACGGAAGGTGAAGCGATATTCATGAATATCGACGCTATCGCCGGACTTCATGCGCACATCACGCTCAACGCTATAGTTCTGACTAAAAGCAATGCCAACAATTGTCACTGCCAGCCCCAGGTGAGCCGCCACCATCCCCCAATAACTGAAGGTGGTTTTCGTGCCGCGTGAAATACGCAGCGCAGCTTCCGCAATTGCCAGCACCGCAATCCAGCAGGCCATTGCCAGGCCGAGCACTGTCATCGCCACAACTTTGCTTTCGAACAGCCACGGCAACAGCAGCGACAGCACCAGCGTAGAGATGAAGGCGATAATCAACAAATTGCGGATTTTACGTGGGCGATCGCGCCCCCAGCGCACCAGAGGACCGACACCGAGCAGCAGCGCAAACGGCACCATCAGCCAGGTAAACATGGTGTTGAAGAACGGTTCGCCAATCGAAATACTGCCCAGTCCCAGTTGCTTGTGCACCAGCGGCAGCAGCGTCCCCAGTAATACCACCAGCATCGCGGCGACCAGCAAAACGTTGTTCGCTAACAGCAGAGATTCCCGCGACCACAGCGCATTGTTTACGCGTGAGCGAACTTTGTGTCCACGCGCGGCAAACAGCAGCAGCGAACCGCCAATCACCAACACCATAAAGGCGAGGATAAACATACCGCGCGCCGGATCAGAGGCAAACGCGTGTACCGATACCAGCACGCCGGAACGCACGAGGAAAGTCCCCAACAGACACAACGAGAAGGCACTGATTGCCAGCAGTAATGTCCACGCTTTGAAGCTGGCGCGTTGTTCAGTGACCGCCAGTGAATGCATCAGCGCAGTCCCCACCAGCCACGGCATAAACGAGGCGTTTTCTACCGGATCCCAGAACCACCAGCCGCCCCAGCCGAGTTCGTAATAGGCCCATGCGGAACCGAGCACAATGCCGAGCGTCAGGAAGATCCACGCCGCCAGCGTCCACGGGCGGGTAAAACGCGCATAGGTGCTGTCCAGACGCCCACTCAACAAAGAAGCAATGGCGAAAGCAAACGCCACCGAGAAACCGACGTACCCCATATAGAGCAGAGGCGGATGGAAGATCAGCCCCGGATCCTGCAACAGCGGGTTAAGATCGCGCCCTTCAATCGGGAAATTCGGCAGCGTGCGTGAGAATGGGTTAGAGGTAAAGAGAATGAACAGCAAAAAGCCGACACTGACCATCCCCATTATCGCCAGTACGCGGGCCACAATATCCAGCGGAATACGCTGACTAAAAATCGCCACCGCAAAGGTCCAGCCGCTCATCAGCAGCACCCACAGCAGGAGCGAGCCTTCATGCGCGCCCCAGGTAGCCGCCACGCGATACCACACCGGAAGCTGGGTATTGGAGTTGCTGGCAACATAGGTGACGGTGAAGTCGTTGACCACGAAAGCATTGACCAGCACCAGAAATGCGCCAGCCACAGACATAAACAGCAGCCAGGCAAACAAGCGGGAAGACGCCATCATGCGCGCATCTCCGCGCGCCACGCCCCATAGCGGATACACGGACAGCAGCAGCGCAATTCCCAGCGCCAGGCACAGCAGCCCGTTACCAATTTCCGGCATCATGATGCTGGGTCCTTATAAACACTCGCCGGGCGACGGTGGTTAGCTTCCATCGCTTTCTCAACTTCTGGCGGCGTATAGTTTTCATCATGTTTCGCCAGCACTTCTTTCGCGAGGATATGATTGCCTTTTTCCAGCTCGCCCTGCACCACAACGCCCTGCCCTTCACGGAACAGATCCGGCAAAATGCCTTCGTAAGAAACATCCACTGAGCCTTCAGCATCGTAAATGGTGAAGGTCACTTTCAGCGAATTGGGATCGCGCTGCACACTCCCCGGCATCACCATCCCGCCAACGCGCAGACGCTGACCGACTTCCGGCATTTGCTGAGTTTCACGCTTGCCGTAGAGAATTTCCCCCGGCGTATAAAAGAGATCGATATTCGAGCGCAGCGCATATAGCACCAGACCGATAGTCAGCGCCAGCCCTGCCAACACGGCACAGGCAATCCACAAGCGGTTTTTACGGCGAATATTCATGCAGCCTCCTGCTGTTGCGCAGCACGTAAACGCGCCTCACGCGCCCGCTGTTGCGCCACGCCACGCAGAATTGCGCGATGTTGCATCACCGAGTGCACGACCAAAACCACCAGCGGAATAACGGTCATCACCACCGCCAACCAGACAAAAAAGGCGTAACCGCCCATTGCGAAAAATTCATTCCAGGAAGCAAATGCAGGGGTCATTTACGGCCTCTTTTCAGTATCAGTTCACTCACCCACGGACGGCGTTTTTCCATCAGCAAAATCAAATTACGCATCCGCATCAGCGTCAGCGTGGCAGACAGGAGCAGGAAGCCAAAAATCGACCAGCGCAGCGGCGAACGCATCGCCGGATCGATACTTTGCTGCATCCGCGTTGATCCCTGATGCAGGGTGTTCCACCACTCAACGGAGTAATGAATAATCGGCAGATTCACCACGCCAATCAGCACCAGGATACCTGCCGCACGGCCAGCCAGACGACGGTCGTCGAAGGCGTGCCACAGGGCAATGACACCAACATACAGAAACAGCAGCACCAGTTCAGAAGTCAGACGTGCATCCCATACCCACCAGGTGCCCCACATCGGTTTTCCCCATGCAGAGCCGGTAACCAGGGCAATAAAGGTAAACACGGCACCAATGGGGGCCATCGCCGCCACCGCCAGGTTGGCCATTTTCATCTGCCAGACCAGGCCAATAAACGCTGCCACCGCCATTGATGCATAAATGCCCATCGACCAGATCGCCGCAGGCACATGCAGGTAGATAATGCGGTAGCTATTTCCCTGCTGATAATCAGCCGGAGCAAAGCCGAACCCCCAGATCCAGCCGACGGTAAGCACGACCACACTGGCAATTGCCAGCCACGGTATAAACCAGCCACAGATTTGATACAGCCGTGGTGGGATCGCCAGTTGATGCAGTGTTTTCCACATAGTTTCGATACCAGACTCGAACAAAAATCAGTAATCCAGCGTTATTGAATGCTGATTCGTAACGCTGCCGCCGTCGCAAAAGGACTTAATGTCGCGGTGCCTGCCAGCAACGCGCCTAAAATTGCCAGATACCCATCAACGGGCAAATGCATAGAAGCCGCGTCCATCGCGGCGGTGGCAAAGATGAGTAATGGGATAGTCAGCGGTAACACCAGTATGCTGAGCAGCACACCACCGCGCTTAAGTCCCACTGTCAGCGCCACGCCCGGCGCACCAAGAAAGCCAAGCGTAGGGGTTCCCAGCAGTAGCGTTAACGCCATCACTTGCCAGCCATAAACATCCATTCCCAGTAGCATTGCTACCAGGGGCGAAAGGATGAGTAACGGCAGACCGGTTACCATCCAGTGCGCCATCACCTTCGCCAGCACAGCGGCGGGCAAGGGTAACGGCAACAACATCAATTGTTCAAGACTGCCGTCCTGCAAATCGTCACGGAACAGTCGCTCGAGTGCCAGCAAGGATGAAAGCAGCGCGGCAACCCAGATAATGCCCGGCGCAATACGCGCCAGCAGTTGCGGCTCCGGACCGATACTGAGCGGAAAAAGGGTAATTACAATCAGGAAGAACCACAGCGGGTTGGCGATTTCGGCGCTATGGCGAAACGCTACGCGCAGCTCAAGACGGAAAATGCGCCAGAACATCATGCGGCCCCCGTTTGCGTCAGTGAAATGCGGCGAATTTTACTTTCAGCAACGTTGAGCGGCTGGTGGGTAGTCAGAATCACAATCCCCCCCTGCTCCGTATGCTGCGCCATACGCTGGGTCAGACGATCGACGCCGTTAACGTCAATCGCGGTAAAAGGCTCGTCGAGTATCCATAACGTGGCACGGGTCAACCACAGACGCGCTAAAGCGACGCGGCGTTGTTGCCCGGCAGAAAGTTGATTTACCGGAATATCTTCGAATCCGGCAAGCCCGGCCTGCGCCAGGGCTTCCAGACATTGTGCGGTATCGCCATCGCGATGATAAAAGTGCAGATTTTCTAACGCCGTCAGCCGGGTTTTGATCCCCGGCTGATGGCCTATCCATAACAGGTTTTGATGGTAGCTGTCGCGTACCTGATGCAAGGGCTGCCCTTGCCAGAGAACGTCACCCGCATCAGGGCGAGACAACCCCGTCAGCAAACGGAGAAGCGTTGTCTTCCCCGCGCCGTTGCTACCGGTGATTTGTACCCACTCTCCTGCGTTCAGCGTAAATGACAAGCCACTAAATAAGGTTCGTTCATCCCGCTCGCAAAGTAACTCTCTGGCTTCAAGCATACCCACGCAATAACCCTGTTAAAAACCTGGCTCGACTTCGCGCATATCGGGCAGCTTGTGCGCTATCCCTTTATGGCAATCAATACAGGTTTGCCCATCTTTCACCGCCTGGTCATGCATCTTCGCGGCAACCGATTTCTGGGCGGTTGTATCCATATACTCGAAGTTGTGACAGTTACGGCACTCCTGCGAGTTATTGTCCTTCATGCGCCGCCACTCATTCTGTGCCATCGTCAGGCGATGAGCTTCAAATTTCTGCGGCGTGTCAATAACGCCAAAAATTTTACCATACAGCTCTTTACTTGCTTTGAGCTTGCGTATCATCTTCGGCACAAACTCGTGCGGAACGTGACAATCCGGACAGGTCGCACGGACGCCGCTACGGTTGTTGTAGTGCACGGAATCCATGTATTCCTGATACACCGTGTTACGCATTTCGTGGCAGCTAATGCAGAACTCTTCGGTATTGGCTTTTTCCATCCCGGTGTTAAAGCCGCCCCAGAAGACGATGCCGCCGACAAAACCGATCAACAGCAGCGTCCCCAGCGCCAGACGGCTGGGGGTACGCCACCATTTCCACAGGCGCTTAATCAGACCAGGCTTACGGTCAGAATTTCCCATAATAACCTCTTATTTCCCGTAACCTTTTGATGGGGTAAAGGTATTCCCCACGATTGGCGCGGTATCGGCCTGCGGTACGTGACATTGCAGACAGAAATAACGACGCGGAGCCACTTCCGCGCCCACTTTGCCGTCGCTGTCCATAAAGTGAGTAGGACTAATGCGCGGCGCGCCAGTGGTGCGATAACTTTCGACACCGTGGCACTGCAAGCAGCGGTTGGTATTGGTCGTTACCTGATAACCTTCAACGCTATGCGGGATCATTGGCGGCTGATTCACATAGTTCAGCGGCATCCGATCCTGCTCTTTTGGCATCCGAATGGCCCCTTCCTGCGTCCCGGATACTTCCGGCGACTGGCTAAAATCGACGCCATTAGCCGCCCAAACCGCGCCGCTTACCACCAGGGCCAGCATCGCCGTCCATTGACACAGCGCTTTCTTCAGGTCATGGCTTTTCATGATTTCGCTCCCGAACTCCATCGTGTAGTTATTGTAAATACATCCTCAGAACAGACATCCACGCAGCGACCGCACGTCATGCAATCGCGGCTGGTGACCTGCACCGGGCTTTGTTCATCCAGCACCGGGGCACGTAGCACATGCGGTTCCGGGCAAACATGAAAACAATCCATACAGCGGTTACATTTCTGCCGATCGGTGGCCGCAACGGTAATCACACCTTTGCTACCCAGCACACCATACAGCGCGCCAACCGGACAAATGTGCCCGCACCAGCCGTGTTCAACGACCAGTAGATCAAATAAAAACAGCGCGAGAATAAGCAGCGCACCGCTGCCGAATCCCATTACCAGGCTGCGCCCCATCAGAGAAACGGGGTTGATCCATTCCCAGATGAGCGTGCCAGTTAAGGCTGATCCCACCAGAATGACCACCAACAACACGTAGCGAATGTGGCGTGGGATCGTCGCAGACTGATTGAGGTCAAAGCGCCTGCGTAACCAGTTCGCTAAGTCGGTAATCGGGTTCAGCGGGCAGACCCAGCTGCAAAATAATCGCTTTCCTGCCAGGGCGTAGAGCACGGTGATAATCACCGCACCAGTCAGCGCTACCGTGGCAGGCAGATGACCGCTGGCAAGGCTTTGCAGCGTCATCAGCGGATCGGTCAGCGGAACGGTGTCGAATAACAGGCTACTGCTGTAGTTGCCGTGCAAGATCCACACACCAAACCACGGACCGCTCAAAAACATCCCCAGCACGAAGAACTGACAAAGGCGACGTAACACTAACCAACGGTGACTGCGCCACCAGCCTTTTTTCTCCAGCGCCTCGCGCCCGGCGTCACGTTTACGATTTGCCATTGTTCCCCTCCAGCCAGCCGAAGCGGTAATGGTGACCTAACTCCCCTTTCGCTAGTGACAGCGGTAACACCTTGATTGCCGGTTGTTCCAGCACGCACACTTTTTCGCACTTACCGCAACCGGTACAGGCGTCGCTGTGAACCGTCGGCAGAAAGCGGGCGTGCTTACCGGTACGCGTGTTGCGCTCCAGCTCCAGGGTGATGGCCTCATCAATTTTCGGGCATTCGCGATAACAAACATCGCAGCGCAGCCCCTGAAAGTTGAGACAGTTTTCCTGGTCCACCAGCACCGCCAGCCCCATCCGCGCGTCGTCGATCGATTCGATCTCACGATCCAGCGCACCGCTCGGGCACACTTTGGCGCACGGAATGTCCTCACACATTTCGCAAGGAATATCCCGCGCAACAAAATATGGCGTGCCCGCCGACAGGCCAGAAGCCAGCGTCGCCAGTTTTAAGGTGTCGTAAGGGCAAGCCTGAACACACTGACCGCAACGCACACAGGCACTGGCAAAGGCGTTCTCGTTTATGGCTCCGGGCGGGCGCAACCGCACGCCAGATGCGCGTGCGGTTTGCTGTTGTAACCCCAGCGCCACACCCACGGCAGCCAGCCCGCCTGCTGTGCGAACAACATCGCGCAGAAAGCGGCGGCGACCATTTTGAGGTTTCGCTGACCGGGACATAATGGCTTACACCTTCTCCAGTTTGACCGCGCACTTCTTGAAGTCCGTCTCTTTCGAGAGCGGATCGGTCGCGTCCAGCGTCAGTTTGTTAACCAGCTGTGCGGCGTCGAAGAACGGCATGTACACCAGGCCCTGCGGCGGACGGTTACGACCGCGCGTTTCGACAATCGAGATCACTTCGCCACGGCGAGAAACCACTTTCACTTTGTCGCCACGACGCAGATCGCGCGCTTTCGCATCCAGCGGGTGAATAAACAGGACCGCTTCAGGGAAGGCGCGGTGCAGTTCCGGTACACGGCGAGTCATACTGCCGGTATGCCAGTGCTCCAGAACGCGTCCGGTAGAGAGCCACAGGTCGTACTCTTCATCCGGTGCCTCCGCCGCCGGTTCGAACGGCAGCGCGAAGATCACCGCTTTGCCATCCGGTTTACCGTAGAACTTGTAGCCTTCGCCCGCTTTCACGTACGGGTCGTTACCTTCGCTGTAACGCCACTGCGTTTCTTTACCGTTCACCACCGGCCAGCGCAGACCGCGTGCTTTGTGGTAGTCATCGAACGGCGCGAGATCGTGACCGTGACCGCGACCAAACCATGCGTACTCTTCGAACAGCCCTTTTTGCAGATAGAAGCCCAGCTCGCGGGATTCATCGTTCAGCTGATCTTCCGCCAGTTCGGATACCGGGTATTTGCTCACTTCCGGGGTGGCATACAGCACTTCGTACAGCGTTTTGCCACGCAGTTCCGGTTTCTTCGCCAGCAGCTCTTCCGGCCATACTTCTTCTGTTTTGAAGCGGCGGGAGAACTGGACTAACTGCCAGAGATCCGATTTCGCTTCGCCCGGTGCCTGTACCTGCTGACGCCAGAACTGAGTACGGCGTTCGGCGTTACCGTAAGCGCCCTCTTTCTCTACCCACATTGCGGTCGGCAGGATCAAGTCGGCGGCCAGCGCACTGACTGTCGGATACGGATCGGAAACGATGATAAAGTTGCGCGGATCGCGCCAGCCCGGCATACGCTCTTCATTAATGTTCGGCCCGGCCTGCATGTTGTTGGTACACATGGTCCAGTAAACATTCAGCTTGCCGTCTTTCAGCGCACGGTCTTGTGCCACCGCGTGCAGACCGATTTTCGCCGGAATGGTGCCGCTCGGGATATTCCACTTCTTCTCGCAGATATCACGGTGTTTCTCGTTAGTCACCACCATGTCCGCAGGCAGACGGTGAGCAAAGGTGCCCACTTCACGCGCAGTACCACACGCGGAAGGCTGCCCGGTCAGGGAGAACGGACCGCAACCCGGCTGGGAAATTTTGCCGGTCAGCAGGTGCAGGTTGTAGACCAGGTTGTTGGCCCACACACCACGGGTATGCTGGTTGAAGCCCATCGTCCAGTAGGAGATGACTTTCTTGTTCGGATCGGCATACAGCTGCGCCAGTTGTTCTAACTGGTCTTTCGGCACGCCGGTCATTTCGGCGGTTTTTTCCAGCGTATATTCAGCAACGAAGGCTTTGTAATCTTCAAAGCTCATCGGTTCGGAGGCGTCAGAACCCGGATTCTTCGCTGCTTTTTCCAGCGGATGGGTCGGACGTAAACCGTAGCCGATGTCCGTCGCCCCTTTGCGCAGGTTAACGTGTTTGCTGAAGAAGTCCTGATTTATCGCATTGTTTTGAATGATATAGTTGGCGATATAGTTCAGGATCACCAGGTCAGATTGCGGCGTAAAGATGATGCCGTTATCCGCCAGCTCGAAGCTACGATGCTGGTAGGTAGAAAGCACCGCCACGGTAACGTTCTGGTTAGAGAGACGACGGTTAGTGATGCGCGACCAGAGGATCGGGTGCATCTCCGCCATGTTTGCGCCCCACAGCACAAACGCGTCAGCCTGCTCGATGTCGTCGTAGCAGCCCATCGGCTCATCCATACCAAAGGTACGCATAAAGCCAACTACTGCCGACGCCATACAGTGACGCGCGTTCGGGTCGATGTTGTTCGAACGGAAGCCCGCTTTAAACAGCTTGGACGCGGCATAACCTTCCCAGATAGTCCACTGACCAGAACCGAACATACCGATCGATTCCGGCCCTTTTTCTTTCAGGGCAGTCTTAAATTTCTCTTCCATCACATCGAAGGCCTGATCCCAGGTGATTGGGGTAAATTCGCCTTCTTTGTCATATTTACCGTTTTTCATACGCAGCAGCGGCTGCGTCAAACGGTCTTTACCGTACATGATTTTGGGCAGGAAATAGCCCTTAATGCAGTTCAGGCCACGGTTAACCGGTGCGTCCGGGTCGCCCTGACAGGCCACCACACGCCCCTGCTGCGTTCCGACCAGAACGCCGCAACCCGTACCGCAGAAACGGCACGGCGCTTTATCCCATTTAATGGCTTCCTGCTGACCAACAACGGCGCGGGCAACGCCCGGCACGCTGAGACCGGCAGCCGCCGCAGCGGCCGCAACGGCGTTAGCTTTCATAAAGCTACGACGACTGAGTTTCATGGTGTTTCCTCACCTTGCTCTTCCTGCTGGTGATAAACCAGCGACACCGCCAGCACGCCCTCTACGTTGCGTACTGACTCAATGGTTTGGATCAGCGTTTCGCTGTCTTCTGCTTCTACCACCACAATCAACTGACCGCTCGGCGCGTCGCTGACAGCAACTTCACAGCCGGTAAAGGCGTTCAGTTGGGTGCTGATGTCTGAAATTCGTTCGCTTTTGGCCTGCACGACCAGGCTGCAAACTTGCCAGTTAGTGTGCATGGAGATACTCCGCAGTTATGGCTGATACCGGACAGCTGGCTGCACATGCTCCACATCCGTTGCAAAGTTGGCTATTAAGTTGCGGCTGGTAGATCCCGGAGAGCGTCGGGCGAAAGATAATTGCCATTGGCTCACAGCTATCCTGACAGCGGCGGCATTCAACTGACTGATACGCCAGGCACGCGTCCCCAATGGTGAACTGCAAATCCCAGGCCCTGGTGTGGCGCGGAGAAAATAGCGATTCGGGGCAAGCCTGCGCGCAGGCGTAACAGAAGCTGCACTCGTTATTTTTGAAATTAACGCTCGGATAGCCACCCGCGCCGCGTTGCAGAATGTTGTTTTCACAAGCATTAATACAGACATCACAGCGGGTGCAATGGGTCAGAAAATGAGATTCATCACCGGACCAGGGCGGACGGATACCGTTACTGGCTTTGCGCCAGCGACCAGTGAGTATGCCCCGACGGGATGCATCAATCTTCACATTGACCTTCCATCATTAACGCGCTCTGAAAATTGAGAGCGACCAAATAAACCGCATAATTAATAAGCCATTTTTATAGCCGCTAAGATATTAAAGGATGTGTCAAAGATGCATACCCCGATCGGGGTAAAACCTGTAGCAGGATCAAAAGAGTGGCGGGAAGCGTGGCAAAAACGGGCTTTTGCTCACATTTCAAATGGTTATAAACATATTTATATAGCGATTAATTCGCCAGAGATATTTCTGCTGGTTTGTTTTCTCATCAGAATTTAACACTAAAAGAGCAGGTAAAATTATCTGAATGTTCTTTAAGTTATTCATAAAGCAAATTAATAAATCTGATGAATATGTTAACCTTCAGCAACATCATCGGTGAAAACCTATAAATGAAGAAGGAAAGCAAAAAAATGAAGACCATTCTACCTGCAGTATTGTTTGCCGCTTTCGCCACCACTTCCGCCTGGGCGGCAGAAAGCGTCCAGCCACTGGAAAAAATCGCACCTTATCCACAAGCTGAAAAAGGCATGAAGCGTCAGGTGATTCAGTTAACTCCGCAAGAAGATGAATCTACCCTGAAAGTAGAACTGTTAATCGGTCAGACGCTGGAAGTCGACTGCAATTTGCATCGTCTCGGCGGGAAGCTGGAAAGCAAAACGCTGGAAGGCTGGGGCTATGATTATTATGTCTTTGATAAAGTTAGCTCGCCGGTTTCCACGATGATGGCCTGCCCGGATGGCAAGAAAGAGAAGAAATTTGTCACCGCGTATCTGGGCGATGCTGGAATGCTGCGTTACAACAGCAAGCTGCCGATCGTGGTGTATACGCCAGACAATGTGGATGTGAAGTACCGTGTCTGGAAGGCGGAAGAGAAAATTGACAACGCGGTTGTCCGCTAAACTGCTGTGAAGTGCTGCAACCTGTAGGCCGAATAAGGCGGTTACGCCGCATCCGACATCTAACGCCCGAGCCGGTTGCCTGATGCGACGCTGAAGCGTCTTATCAGCATACGCCACATCCGGCAAACCATGCCGGATGTGGCACATCATTACAACGCAATATCCGCCACTTCTTTTTGAACGGGTTGCGGTTTCAACTGCGGTTTCGGCGTACTATCTGCTGCCTGCGGCTTGTCGTATTTCAGCCCCAGCACTTCGCTGGTGTACTGCAACTCGCGTTCTGTTGCCGCTACATCACCGTTCAGCTTGCGTCCATAAGACGGAACGATCGCTTTCAACGTAGCCTGCCATTGCGGGCTGGAAACGCGATCGCCAAATACTTTTTCCAGCAGATTCAACATAATCGGCGCGGCGGTTGACGCTCCTGGCGATGCCCCCAGGAGCGCGGCAATGGTCCCTTGCTGGTCACTGACGACTTCAGTACCCAGACGCAGTACGCCACCTTTATCGGCATCACGCTTGATAATCTGCACGCGCTGCCCCGCTTGCCACAAACGCCAGTCCTCTTTTTTCGCCTGCGGATAGTACTCTTTCAACGCTTCAAAACGATCCTCTTCACTCAACATCACCTGACTCACCAGATATTTCACCAGATCGAAATTATCCAGCCCAACGTGCATCATCGGCATCACGTTAGAGGTGGTGGTGGAACTCATCAGATCCCACAATGAACCGTTTTTGAGGAATTTGGTTGAGAAGGTGGCAAATGGCCCAAACAGCACTACGCGTTTACCGTCAAGAACACGGGTATCGATATGCGGAACCGACATCGGTGGTGCGCCAACGGATGCTTTACCGTAAACCTTCGCCAGATGGTGATTAACCACGTCCGGGTTTTCCGAAACAAGGAACTGTCCGCCCACCGGGAAACCGGCGTAGTCTTTCGCCTCCGGAATCCCCGATTCCTGTAACAGTTTCAGCGCCGCACCGCCCGCGCCGATAAAGACAAATTTGGCGCGGATGTTCTGTGCAGTGCCGTTTTTCAGATCGGCAACGGTGACGGTCCAGCTGTTATCGTCATTACGCTTTAGGGCGCGGACTTCGCTGCTGAGTTGCAGCGAGAAGTTAGATTTCTTCTGTAAGGAGGCGATCAACTGGCGGGTGATCTCGCCATAGTTCACATCAGTGCCAATTTCTGTGCGTGTTGCCGCTACTTTCTGTTGCGGATCGCGCCCTTCCATCACTAACGGTGCCCACTCTTTGATCTGCGCGTGATCTTCAGAGTAACGCATACCGCGAAACAGCGAGCTTTGTTGCAACGCGGCGTAACGGGCGCGCAGGAAATTAACGTTATCCTCGCCCCAGACAAAGCTCATATGCGGAACGGTATTGATAAATGAACGCGGAGTACGCAGCACACCGCGCTCGACCTGGTGCGCCCAGAACTGGCGGGAAATCTGAAATGCTTCGTTAATGGCGACTGCTTTTTCAATACTGATGCTGCCGTCGGCATTTTGCGGGGTGTAATTGAGTTCCATCAGTGCAGAATGCCCGGTTCCGGCGTTGTTCCAGCCGTTCGAACTCTCCTGCGCGACACCTTCCAGGCGCTCCACCATGGTCATCGACCATTCAGGCTCCAGCTCGCGTAAATAGGTCCCCAACGTGGCGCTCATAATGCCGCCGCCAATCAACAGTACATCAGTTTCCTGCTCCTCGGACGCTTTCGCTTTTGCCGCCATCGAAACGGCATTAAGCCCCACGGCCATCGAGAAGAGCATGGCAGTCACTTTTTTCATCTTGTTAATGCCTTACTTTTAGTCGCTTTATTGCAGGTGAGATTTGCGCGGCATCAACGGTAACACTTAAGTAACAACATTTAAATAATGTTTATAAATTATATTCTAATTTTAGAAACATTATAATTTCGTTGATTAATTATAGGGTTATTAGAAACGAAGGTATTTTTAGAATATTGACCTGGCGGCAGCAGTCCGCCAGGTCAGCGTCGTAATATTATGCCGTCCGGGCAACGGCATCACGCGAAGCAGCATCGCGCTCTTCGCCTGTCAGCTCGCTAAGTTGCCCGTTGCGCATTTCCAGCAGGCGGTCAGCGTGGATAAAGTAATGATCATCATGACTGATGGCGAATATGGTTTTACCCATCTCCTGCATCAGCGGCAGCAGCACCTGATAAAACTCACGACGGAAGTGTGGGTCCTGATCCGCCGCCCATTCATCCAGCAGGATAATATCGCGTTCTTCTGCCAGCGCCAGCAACAGCGCCACGCGTTTTTTCTGCCCTTTTGATAACTTCAGGTTAACAATACGCCCGTTGCTTAACTCAAGCTTATGAGCCATTTTCAGCTGCACCAGCCACTTCTCAACCAGTTGCGGGTTAGCGGGTTGCCCCTCCGGCCCCAGCAGTTGATCAAACAGCCAGACATCGGTAAACACTGCCGAAAACAGTTTGCGATAATCTTCCGGTTGTTCGCCGCTGACAGGTTTGCCATCCAGCAAGATTTCGCCGCTTTGTGGCTGATACAAGCCCGTCAGCAACATCGCCAGCGTCGATTTTCCGCTACCGTTGCCACCAATCAGAAACAGCAGTTCACCACGTTTGATGGTGAGGTTAATCGGCCCAACGGAAAACGCGTTATCCTGATAAGCAAACGTCACGTTACGCAGCTCCAACGTTTGCCAGTTGGGAAACGCCTGCGGGCGCGGAAACTCTGCTTTGAAAGGCGCGAGCGCGAATTTGTTCAGCTTGTTAAACGCCACCTGCGCCGTCAGCAGCGTCGGCAATGCGCCAACCGCCGAAAGCAGCGGCGTACGCAGGAATAAAAGCGTCAACGAATAGGTCGCGGCAACGTTGGTATCAGCCCAACCGAGACTGTTCGCCATCCAGAACACCAGGCCGATAGCGCCCAGCATCATGATGTTTGACCAGTTCACGGCACTAAGATGGAAGGTGTCTGCGCGGATAATATGATGGCGATACTCTTGCGCATCAGGAATGTAGAGGTTGTTAAACACATACTCGGCGCGTTCCCGGTTCAGAGTCAGCTCTTTGCGCCCTTCGAGTACGGTTTGAAAATCCGTGTACAGCTTATCTTCGGTTTCACGCAGGGTCGCCATATGTTTGTACACCCGCGCCACCAGCACAAAACCGCCCCAGATGGTGACTGCCATCCAGATAGCCGTTACCAGCAACATTTTGCCCGACAGCATCCACAAATACGCCGCGGAACCGATAGTGAGAATGATCCCCTGCACCAGTTCCGGCAGACGCACAAAAGCAATGGTGATATTGCGCACATCGCTGGTTAACCCCGCCAGCAACGAAGCGCTACCAAGTTGTTCAATGCGCTCGACGTGGGTATCCAGAACCCGCTTGATAAATTCACTACGCAGTCGGTAAACGAAGTGATGCCCCAAAGTGGTGAGCGCCAGTTGCGATCCGAGAGTGACGGCCATCAACAGCAGCAATAACCCCAGAAACTCCGGCAATACCAGCAGACTGGTATCCGCCGTTTCGATAAGGCGCTGATTGATAAAAGCAATTAAGCCAATGCCTAATGCCGCACTGGCGAGGCTTAGCGCCATCACACTGATAAATGGCCAGCGATACTGCCGCCAGACAAGTACAAGAAGTTCCATGCAGAAAACCCGGACAATGAATTACAGCCCGCAGTTTAAACATCTTCGTGCGCACAGCAATAATAATTCTTATTTTTATTCTTTTTTACCTGCCTGACGGAATGTCAGGTTGTAGCGGCAGTCGGTGGTGAGTGGATGAACCCCCACTTTCAACGGTTGAATGCCATGATAAAACAGCCGCGACTCACCACCCCATACCACCACATCGCCATGTTCCAACAACAAACGTTTGAGCGGATCATTTCGTTTCAGGCCGCCAAATTGAAAAATCGCGGGTAAGCCCAGAGAAACAGAAACAATTGGCGCGCGCAGATCCGGTTCGTCTTTATCCTGATGCAGCGACAGTTTCGCGCCAGGAACGTAGCGGTTGATCAAACAGGCATCTGGCTGGAAATCTGGATAGCCCGCTGCCGTAGCCGCACGTTGACATAAATGATGAAAACTCTGCGGCATGGCGGGCCACGGTTTATTTGTTTGCGGATCAATGGGCGAATAGAGATAACCTTGCCGATGGGTCGTCCAGCCCAGATGCCCACAGTTGGTCATCGCCACCGACATGGTATATCCGCCTGGAGTGACCATCTGGCGAAACGGCGACTGGCTGGCAACGTCATTAATATCGCGGATCAGTTGCTCCGCAGCGTTAAAAGCAAAACGGTGCAAAATCACCGCTCCAGCCGCCAGTGGTTCTTGCCACGGTTCAGCATCGGCAAACAGATCCAACATTACCTTTCCTCATTTTCAGCTTCGCGGCGCAGCAGTTGCGCTTTGCGCGACACGCCCCAGCGGTAACCGGAAAGTGTGCCATCACCACGGACCACCCGATGACAAGGTATAACGATAGCTAGCTTGTTGGCGGCACAGGCGCTGGCAACGGCCCGTACCGCTTTCGGTTTGCCAATGGCGTTAGCCAGTTGCTGATAACTGACGGTTTCACCGCAAGGTATCGTGCGCAGTGCCTGCCAGACTTGTTGCTGAAAAGCAGTGCCGCGAATGTCCAGTGGTAACGTCAGCGGCGTATCGCGTTGATTGAGGCTGGCGATCACTTCACGCACATGTTGCTGAAACGTAAGATCGGCAGGCGCGCTGTCGGCAGCGGGAAACATCTGCTGTAACTCGCTGATTAGTGTCGCGTCATCATCGCCCAGTAATATCGCGCAAATCCCCCGCTCACTTTCTGCCACCAGGCAACGGCCCAGCTCACAATCAGCCAGCGCGTAACGCACCGCCAGATTTTCGCCACCGTGACGGAATTGTTTAGCCGTCATGCCCAGCGTTTCGTCGGCTTTACGGTAGTAACTGCTGCCGTCGGGGAATCCGGCACTGAGAATCGCCTGAGTCACGCTCTCCCCT
>X264_Eurasian_Magpie__coassemble_357_pt1 | contig 19959 bp, 18 predicted proteins | sample X264_Eurasian_Magpie__metabat2_low_PE_002 | metagenome-assembled genome bin X264_Eurasian_Magpie
CATTATCTATTGTGTATCAAACAAGACGATTAAAAATCTTCGTTAGTTTCTGCTACGCCTTCGCTATCATCTACAGAGAAATCCGGCGTTGAGTTCGGGTTGCTCAGCAGCAACTCACGTACTTTCTTCTCGATCTCTTTCGCGGTTTCCGGGTTATCTTTCAGCCAGGCAGTTGCATTCGCTTTACCCTGACCGATCTTCTCACCTTTGTAGCTGTACCACGCGCCTGCTTTCTCGATCAGCTTCTCTTTTACGCCCAGGTCAACCAGTTCGCCGTAGAAGTTGATACCTTCGCCGTAGAGGATCTGGAATTCAGCCTGTTTAAACGGCGCAGCGATTTTGTTCTTCACCACTTTCACGCGGGTTTCGCTACCCACCACGTTTTCGCCCTCTTTCACCGCGCCGATACGACGGATGTCGAGACGAACAGAGGCGTAGAATTTCAGCGCGTTACCACCGGTAGTGGTTTCCGGGTTACCGAACATCACACCAATTTTCATACGGATCTGGTTGATGAAGATCAGCAGCGTGTTGGACTGCTTCAGGTTACCCGCCAGCTTACGCATCGCCTGGCTCATCATACGTGCCGCAAGGCCCATGTGAGAGTCGCCGATTTCGCCTTCGATTTCCGCTTTCGGCGTCAGTGCCGCCACGGAGTCAACGACGATAACGTCTACTGCGCCAGAACGCGCCAGGGCGTCACAGATTTCCAGTGCCTGCTCGCCGGTGTCCGGCTGGGAGCACAGCAGGTTGTCGATATCGACGCCCAGTTTACGTGCGTAGATTGGGTCCAGCGCGTGTTCAGCATCGATAAACGCACAGGTTTTACCTTCACGCTGCGCTGCGGCGATCACCTGCAACGTCAGCGTGGTTTTACCGGAAGATTCCGGTCCGTAGATTTCGACGATACGGCCCATCGGCAGACCACCTGCCCCAAGCGCGATATCCAGTGAAAGCGAACCGGTAGAGATGGTTTCCACATCCATGGAACGGTCTTCACCCAGGCGCATGATGGAGCCTTTACCAAATTGTTTCTCAATCTGGCCCAGTGCTGCCGCCAACGCTTTCTGTTTGTTTTCGTCGATAGCCATTTTTACTCCTGTCATGCCGGGTAATACCGGATAGTCAATATGTTCTGTTGAAGCAATTATACTGTATGCTCATACAGTATCAAGTGTTTTGTAGAAATTGTTGCCACAAGGTCTGCAATGCATACGCAGTAGCCTGACGGCGCACCGCATCACGGTCGCCGCTGAAGCATTCCCGCCGGGTAATGCCTTCACCGCGGGCAGTGGCAAAAGCAAACCAGACGGTGCCGACAGGCTTCTCTTCACTGCCGCCATCCGGCCCGGCGATACCACTAATAGACACGGCGTAATCAGCACGAGCCGCTTTCAGTGCGCCTATCGCCATTTCCACCACGACGGGTTCGCTCACCGCGCCATGCTGCGCCAGCGTCTCTTCGCGTACGCCGATCATTTGCGCTTTCGCTTCGTTACTGTAGGTGACAAATCCGCGTTCAAACCAGGCGGAACTGCCGGCAATATCGGTAATCACTTTCGCTACCCAACCGCCGGTACAAGACTCAGCAGTTGTTACGGTTGCGCCACGGGCTTTCAGCGCCTGCCCAACCTGTTCGCTTAACTGCATCAGTTCACTGTCAGTCATCACAACCTCTGTCAGTCAAAAATTTATGCCGGACAAGATAGCACTTTCGTCAGGAAGATGGTGTTGGCGTTGCAATTTTACGAGGAGGATTCAGAAAAAAGCTGATTAGCCAGAGGGAAGCTCACGCCCCCCTCTTGCAAATAGTTACTGCACGCGCGCCAGCGCCACGGCTTGTCCTAACTGCCAGACCGCCATTGCGTAATGGGTGCTGTGGTTATAACGGGTAATGGTGTAGAAGTTCGGCAGACCGTACCAGTACTGGTAACCGGTACCGACATCCAGACGCAGCAGGCTGGCTTGTTGATGGTTGCCCAGCGGCTGCTGTGGCGTTAAACCTGCCGCGGCAAGCTGCGAAATGCTGTACCTGGTTTTGAAGCCATTTGGCAAGCCTGGAGCCTGACCGTTTGCCATTACCGCGACCTGATCGCCTTTCACCCAGCCGTGCGCTTTGAAATAGTTCGCCACGCTACCGATCGCATCAACCGGATCCCACAGGTTGATATGCCCATCGCCGCTGAAATCCACTGCATATTGTTTGTAAGACGACGGCATAAACTGTCCGTAGCCCATCGCCCCGGCAAAGGAACCTTTCAGATTGAGCGGATCGTCCTGCTCGTCGCGCGCCATCAACAGGAAGGTTTCCAGCTCGCCAGAGAAATACTCCGCGCGGCGTGGGTAGTTAAATGACAGCGTTGCCAGCGCATCGAGGATGCGAGTTTTCCCCATCACGCGCCCCCAGCGGGTTTCAACGCCGATAATCCCGACGATAATTTCCGGCGGTACGCCATACACCTGCCACGCGCGATTCAACGCATCTTCATACTGATTCCAGAAAACCACACCGTTCTGTACATTGTCCGGCGTAATAAATTTTTTGCGATAACGCAGCCATGCGCCGTTCGGACCTGATGGCGGTTTCACCGATGTCGTTGGTGCCTGGTTATCCATCAGCCGCAGTACCGAATCCAGACGTTTCGCCTGGGAGAGAATTTCCTGCAACTGCTGACGATCGAAACCGTGTTTGTTCACCATTTTGTCGATGAACTGCTGGGCATTCGGGTTATTAGCGAAATCGCCGCCCATCTGCATCACATTGTGCTGCGGCTCAAGCAGGAAGCCGCCAGACGGCGTTCCGGTGGTCGTTTCAGTCTCAGTAGGTTTTGGCTTGCTGCTACAGGCGGCAAGCAACACAAAAAGGGGAAGCAATGTTACATAACGACGCTTGAACATGAGGGGTCCATTTAACAGATTCAACCAAGGGCAAGTATGGTAAAGCATCACGCCCCGCACAAGGAAGCGGTAGTCACTGCCCGATACGGACTTTACATAACTCAACTCATTCTCCTCGCTATCCTTTTACTCAAACTTTCAAATTAAAATATTTATCTTTCATTTTGCGATCAAAATAACACTTTTAAATCTTTCAATCTGATTAGATTAGGTTGCCGTTTGGTAATAAAACAATAAATCCTGAAGGAGAGAACAATGATAGAAACCATTACTCATGGTGCAGAGTGGTTTATCGGGCTGTTCCAAAAGGGCGGAGAGGTGTTTACCGGGATGGTGACCGGCATTCTTCCGCTGTTGATTAGCCTGCTGGTTATCATGAACGCACTGATTAATTTTATCGGTCAGCATCGTATTGAACGTTTTGCTCAACGTTGCGCCGGTAATCCTGTTTCCCGTTACCTGCTGTTACCGTGCATTGGCACGTTTGTCTTTTGCAATCCGATGACCTTAAGCCTGGGTCGCTTTATGCCGGAAAAATACAAACCCAGCTACTACGCAGCGGCCTCTTATAGCTGCCACTCAATGAATGGCCTCTTCCCTCATATCAACCCTGGCGAACTGTTTGTTTATCTTGGCATTGCCAGCGGTCTGACGACGCTGAATCTGCCACTTGGCCCACTGGCAGTGAGTTATCTGCTGGTTGGTTTGGTCACCAACTTCTTCCGCGGCTGGGTAACCGATCTGACCACCGCTATTTTCGAGAAAAAGATGGGCATTCAACTTGAACAAAAAGTTCACCTGGCAGGAGCAACATCATGACACGCATTCGGATCGAAAAAGGAACGGGTGGCTGGGGCGGCCCGCTTGAGCTGGAAGCCACGCCGGGCAAAAAAATCGTCTATATCACCGCCGGTACCCGGCCTGCGATTGTTGACAAACTGGCACAGCTTACTGGCTGGCAAGCTATCGACGGATTTAAAGAAGGTGAACCCGCGGAGGCGGAAATTGGTGTCGCGGTAATCGACTGTGGCGGCACATTACGCTGCGGCATCTATCCGAAACGGCGTATTCCCACCATTAATATCCACTCGACGGGCAAGTCCGGCCCGCTGGCGCAGTACATTGTGGAAGATATTTATGTCTCTGGTGTAAAAGAAGAAAACATCACTGTAGTGGGTGAGGCGACACCACAACCCTCTTCCGTGGGCCGTGACTATGACACCAGCAAGAAAATCACCGAACAAAGCGATGGTTTACTGGCGAAGGTGGGAATGGGTATGGGTTCTGCCGTTGCCGTGTTGTTTCAATCTGGTCGTGACACCATCGACACTGTATTAAAAACCATTCTGCCGTTTATGGCGTTCGTCTCGGCGCTTATCGGCATCATTATGGCTTCCGGTCTTGGCGACTGGATTGCCCACGGTCTTGCTCCGCTGGCGAGCCATCCTCTGGGGCTGGTCATGCTGGCGCTCATCTGCTCCTTCCCGCTGCTTTCACCTTTCCTCGGCCCAGGCGCAGTTATCGCACAGGTTATCGGCGTATTGATTGGCGTGCAGATTGGTCTCGGCAATATTCCGCCGCATCTGGCTTTACCTGCACTGTTTGCCATCAACGCGCAGGCGGCCTGCGACTTCATCCCGGTCGGTTTGTCGCTGGCGGAAGCTCGTCAGGACACGGTTCGCGTCGGTGTCCCTTCTGTTCTGGTGAGCCGCTTTTTAACCGGCGCGCCAACTGTACTGATCGCCTGGTTTGTCTCCGGTTTTATCTATCAATAGAGGCTGAAACATGACCGTTATTTATCAGACCACCATCACCCGTATCGGCGCGAGTGCCACTGACGCCCTCAGCGACCAGATGCTCATCACCTTTCGTGAAGGCGCGCCTGCGGATCTCGAAGAGTATTGCTTCATTCATTGCCACGGCGAGTTGAAAGGTGCACTCCATCCCGGTTTGCAATTTTCTCTCGGGCAGCATCACTATCCGGTGACCGCCGTTGGCAGCGTGGCGGAAGACAACCTTCGCGAACTGGGTCATGTCACCCTGCGCTTCGATGGTTTAAGCGAAGCGGAATTTCCGGGCACTGTCCATGTGGCAGGCCCTGTACCCGACGATATCGCGCCGGGATCGGTTTTGAAGTTTGAATCTGTTAAGGAGTAAAAAATGAATCAGGTTGCCGTTGTCATCGGTGGTGGGCAAACCTTAGGCGCGTTCCTGTGCCACGGTCTGGCTGCCGAGGGGTATCGCGTGGCGGTTGTCGATATTCAGAGCGACAAAGCCGCAAATGTGGCACAAGAAATTAACGCCGAATATGGTGAAGGAACAGCGTACGGTTTTGGTGCTGACGCCACCAGCGAGCAAAGCGTTCTGGCGCTTTCTCGTGGGGTAGATGAAATCTTTGGTCGCGTGGATTTGCTGGTCTACAGCGCCGGAATAGCAAAAGCAGCCTTTATCAGCGACTTCCAGCTCGGCGATTTTGACCGTTCGCTACAGGTGAATCTGGTGGGTTATTTCCTGTGTGCCCGTGAATTTTCGCGTTTGATGATCCGCGACGGGATTCAGGGTCGCATTATTCAGATCAACTCGAAATCCGGCAAAGTGGGCAGCAAACACAACTCTGGCTACAGCGCAGCGAAATTTGGTGGCGTCGGGCTGACTCAATCACTGGCACTGGATCTGGCGGAGTACGGCATTACGGTGCATTCGCTGATGCTCGGTAACCTGCTGAAATCGCCTATGTTCCAGTCACTGTTGCCACAATACGCGACCAAGCTGGGTATCAAACCGGAGCAAGTCGAGCAGTATTACATCGATAAAGTACCGCTCAAACGCGGCTGCGATTATCAGGATGTGCTGAATATGCTGCTGTTCTACGCCAGTCCTAAGGCGTCGTACTGCACTGGTCAGTCGATCAATGTCACCGGCGGTCAGGTGATGTTCTGATTAACAGCGGAGATCCGTTAAGGATCTCCGCGCGACTAATAGAATGCCTGATGCGCTACGCTTATCAGGCCTACAGGACTTCCGCCACTACATTACGGAGAAGTTATGGTATCCGCACTCATCACCGTCGCCGTTATCGCCTGGTGTGCGCAACTGGCCTTAGGCGGTTGGCAAATTTCTCGTTTTAACCGTGCCTTCGACACGCTATGCCAGCAAGGGAGGGTTGGCGTGGGCCGTTCCAGCGGGCGCTTTAAACCGCGGGTCGTGGTCGCTATTGCGCTGGACGATCAGCAGCGCATCGTCGACACCTTGTTTATGAAAGGACTGACCGTCTTCGCCCGACCGCAAAAAATTCCCGCAATTACCGGCATGCATGCGGGTGATTTACAGCCCGATGTGATCTTTCCCCATGATCCACTATCACAGAATGCTCTATCATTGGCGCTTAAACTGAAACGTGGATAATTTCGTTGTGAATGTTACTTGCTTGCGAAGTTATCATTTTGAAACCTAAATCAGGTAATCACGCCCATGAAACCTCGTCAGCGTCAGGCCGCCATTCTGGAGTATCTACAAAAGCAGGGTAAATGCTCGGTTGAAGAATTGGCGCAATACTTTGACACCACAGGCACAACCATTCGCAAAGATCTGGTCATTCTGGAACATGCCGGAACCGTCATTCGTACTTATGGCGGCGTGGTGTTGAACAAAGAGGAATCCGATCCGCCTATCGATCATAAAACGCTTATCAACACCCACAAAAAAGAGCTGATTGCAGAAGCTGCCGTTGGTTTTATTCATGATGGCGACTCAATAATTCTTGATGCTGGCAGTACCGTGTTGCAGATGGTGCCTCTGCTATCGCGCTTTAATAACATCACGGTGATGACCAACAGCCTGCACATCGTCAATGCGCTATCCGAACTGGATAACGAACAAACTATCCTGATGCCAGGCGGAACATTTCGCAAAAAATCGGCCTCATTTCACGGGCAACTGGCAGAGAATGCCTTCGAGCATTTCACCTTCGATAAATTGTTTATGGGCACCGACGGCATCGATCTCAATGCGGGCGTAACCACCTTTAACGAGGTCTATACCGTCAGTAAGGCGATGTGTAATGCCGCGCGCGAAGTGATTTTGATGGCTGACTCATCGAAGTTTGGTCGTAAAAGCCCCAACGTGGTTTGTAGTCTTGAAAGCGTCGATAAGCTGATTACCGACGCAGGTATCGATCCAGCGTTTCGTCAGGCGCTGGAAGAAAAAGGGATCGACGTGATCATAACCGGAGAGAGCAATGAGTGAAGCACTACTGAACGCGGGACGTCAGACGTTAATGCTGGAGTTGCAGGAAGCAAGCCATTTACCGGAACGTCTGGGCGATGATTTCGTTCGCGCCGCCAATATCATCCTGCACTGCGAAGGCAAAGTGGTGGTTTCGGGAATTGGCAAATCGGGCCACATTGGTAAGAAAATCGCCGCAACGCTTGCCAGCACCGGCACACCGGCTTTTTTTGTCCATCCGGCAGAAGCACTGCACGGCGATCTGGGGATGATTGAAAGCCGCGATGTGATGCTGTTTATCTCTTATTCCGGTGGCGCGAAGGAACTGGATCTCATTATTCCGCGTCTGGAAGACAAATCTATCGCGCTGCTGGCAATGACCGGAAAACCGACGTCACCGCTGGGCCTGGCGGCGAAAGCGGTGCTGGATATCTCCGTAGAACGCGAAGCCTGCCCGATGCACCTTGCGCCGACCTCCAGCACCGTGAATACCCTGATGATGGGCGACGCGCTGGCGATGGCAGTCATGCAGGCGCGTGGTTTTAATGAAGAAGATTTTGCCCGCTCCCACCCAGCCGGGGCACTGGGCGCTCGCTTGCTGAACAAAGTGCATCATCTTATGCGTCGTGACGATGCCATCCCGCAGGTGGCGTTAACCGCCAGCGTGATGGACGCGATGCTGGAACTTAGCCGCACCGGTTTAGGTCTGGTGGCAGTGTGCGATGATCAACGACTGGTGAAAGGCGTCTTTACCGACGGTGATTTACGTCGCTGGCTGGTTGGCGGCGGCGCACTCACCACGCCAGTCAATGAAGCGATGACGGTCGGCGGCACCACGTTGCAATCGCAAAGCCGTGCCATCGACGCCAAAGAAATCCTGATGAAACGCAAAATCACCGCCGCACCGGTAGTGGATGAAAACGGCAAACTCACCGGCGCAATTAACCTGCAGGATTTCTATCAGGCCGGGATTATTTAATCCTTCAGCCCCAGACGTTTCGCCAGCCGATGCAGGTTGGCGACGTCGGTTTCCAGCATCCGCGCACAGGCGGCCCAGTTGTGATGATTTTGCGCCAGTGCCTGACGAATGGTTTCACGCTGGAACGCTTCTGTCGCTTCACGCAGGTTTTGCTTAACAACGGGCACCGCCGCCGCTTCTGGCGGCGGCAACGTCACCTCAGGAAAAGCAAAATGTTGCGCCTCAAGAATCACTTCATCGCCGCTGCGGGTTGCTCTCGCCAGCACTACCGCCCGATGAATAGCATGTTCCAGTTCACGAACGTTCCCCGGAAAATTGTAGTGTTGCAGTAAATTTCGCGCTCCGGCACTTAATACCACTCGGGAGAGCCCCAGCCGCAAACGACACTGCTCGCAGAAATACCCCGCCAGCAGAATGACATCATCGCCCCGCTCACGCAGCGGCGGCACTGAAAGTGGAAACACGCTCAGGCGGTGGAACAAGTCAGCGCGAAATCGCCCTGCCAGTACCTCTTCGCGTAAGTCACGGTTAGTCGCCGCCAGCACGCGCACATCGACCCGCAAACTGCGGTCATCGCCAACGCGTTGAATATCGCCATACTGCAACACCCTCAGCAGCTTGGCCTGCAATGCCAACGACAACTCGCCGATCTCATCGAGAAACAGCGTGCCGTTATCCGCCATTTCAAACTTCCCGCTGCGGTTACTGATAGCACCAGTAAACGCCCCTTTCACATGCCCGAACAACTCACTTTCCGCCACACTTTCCGGCAGTGCGGCACAGTTGAGATAGACCAGCGGATTCACCGCCCGTGGCGAGGCTTCATGAATCGCTTTCGCCACCAGCTCCTTACCGGTTCCCGTCTCACCGCTAATTAAAACGTTGAGATCGGATGCCGCCACAATCTCAATCTCTTTTTTCAATTGCGTCATGCCAGGGGACAAACCAATCATCTGCGTCTGTTTCACCGCTTCAAACGGCGCGGCATCGCCTGGCAGCATATTCTGGCTTTCCAGTTGTTCAATCAGCAATGCATTGCTTAACGCTCCCGCCGCCAGTGCGGCAATCAGCCGTAGCTCTTCGTCGCTGAAAACATCGAACTGATCGGGCTGCATCCCGTCGAGCGTCAAGGCACCGATCAGGTTTTGCCCGGCAAACAACGGCAAACCAACGCAGGCGTGAACCTTCAGACTCTCCTGCCCTGGAATCAAACCGTCATAAGGATCGGGCAATTCGCTGTCTGCGGGAAAGCGCACCACATCACCCGCGCGGGCAATCGCTTCCAGCCGTGGATGACCTTCCAGCGCAAAGCGTCTACCGAGTACATCCTTCGCCAGCCCGTCGATGGCAAGCGGAATAAACTGCCGCGAGTCGTAACGTAGCAACGCAGACGCATCGCACTCCAGCACCTGACGCAGCGTGGTGATCAGGCGCTGAAAACGATCCTGATGACCAATCCCACGCTGCAATTCGATGGCGATATTCGCCAGCACATCAACGGAAAAACTCATCTTTGCCTCACTGTCAATTTGACTATAGATATTGTCATATCGACCATTTTATTGATAGTCATTTTGACTACTCATTAATGAGCACAATTTTATTTATAGAGTAAAAACAATTAGATAAAAAACTGGCACGCAATCTGCAATTAGCAAGACATCTTTTTAGAACACGCTGAATAAATTGAGGTTGCTATGTCTATTGTGGTGAAAAATAACATTCATTGGGTTGGTCAACGTGACTGGGAAGTGCGTGATTTTCACGGTACAGAATATAAAACGCTGCGCGGCAGCAGCTACAACAGCTACCTCATCCGCGAAGAAAAAAACGTGCTGATCGACACCGTCGACCATAAATTCAGCCGCGAATTTGTGCAGAACCTGCGTAATGAAATCGATCTGGCGGATATCGATTACATCGTAATTAACCATGCTGAAGAGGACCACGCCGGGGCGCTGACCGAACTGATGGCACAAATTCCCGATACGCCGATCTACTGTACTGCCAACGCTATCGACTCGATAAATGGTCATCACCATCATCCGGAGTGGAATTTTAATGTAGTGAAAACTGGCGACACGCTGGATATCGGCAACGGCAAACAACTCATTTTTGTCGAAACGCCAATGCTGCACTGGCCGGACAGCATGATGACTTACCTGACAGGCGACGCGGTGCTGTTCAGTAACGATGCTTTCGGTCAGCACTACTGCGACGAGCATCTGTTCAACGATGAAGTGGATCAGACGGAGCTTTTCGAGCAGTGCCAGCGTTACTACGCCAATATCCTGACGCCGTTCAGCCGCCTGGTAACGCCGAAAATTACCGAGATCCTGGGCTTTAACTTACCAGTCGATATGATAGCGACCTCTCACGGCGTGGTATGGCGCGATAACCCGACGCAAATTGTCGAGCTGTACCTGAAATGGGCGGCGGATTATCAGGAAGACAGAATCACCATTTTCTACGACACCATGTCGAATAATACCCGCATGATGGCCGATGCTATAGCCCAGGGTATTGCGGAAACCGACCCACGCGTAGCGGTGAAAATTTTCAACGTCGCCCGAAGCGATAAAAACGAAATCCTGACCAATGTCTTCCGCTCAAAAGGCGTGCTGGTCGGCACTTCGACGATGAATAACGTGATGATGCCGAAAATCGCCGGGCTGGTGGAGGAGATGACCGGATTACGCTTCCGTAACAAACGCGCCAGCGCTTTCGGCTCTCACGGCTGGAGCGGCGGTGCGGTGGATCGTCTTTCCACGCGCCTGCAGGATGCGGGTTTCGAAATGTCGCTTAGCCTGAAAGCCAAATGGCGACCGGACCAGGACGCTCTGGAGTTATGTCGTGAACACGGTCGCGAAATCGCCCGTCAGTGGGCGCTCGCGCCGCTGCCACAGAGCACGGTGAATACGGTGGTTGAAGAAGAAACCTCTGCCGCCACGACGGCTGACCTCGGCCCACGGATGCAATGCAGCGTCTGCCAGTGGATTTACGATCCGGCAAAAGGCGAGCCAATGCAGGACGTTGCGCCAGGAACGCCGTGGCGTGAAGTCCCGGATAACTTCCTGTGCCCGGAATGCTCTCTCGGCAAAGACGTCTTTGACGAACTGGCATCGGAGGCAAAATGAGCAACGGCATTGTGATCATTGGTTCGGGCTTCGCCGCCCGCCAACTGGTGAAAAATATTCGCAAACAGGACGCCAGTATTCCATTAACCCTGATTGCCGCCGACAGCATGGATGAGTACAACAAACCTGACCTCAGCCATGTTATCAGTCAGGGGCAACGTGCCGACGACCTTACCCGCCAGACGGCAGGTGAATTTGCCGAGCAGTTTAATCTGCGCCTGTTTCCGCACACCTGGGTAACGGATATCGATGCCGAAGCCCATGTGGTGAAAAGTCAGAATAATCAGTGGCAATACGACAAGCTGGTGCTGGCAACCGGTGCCAGCGCCTTTGTCCCGCCAGTGCCCGGGCGTGAGTTAATGCTGACGTTAAATAGTCAGCAAGAGTATCGCGCCTGTGAAACGCAACTGCGGAATGCCCGACGCGTGTTGATTGTTGGCGGTGGCTTGATTGGTAGCGAACTGGCGATGGATTTTTGTCGTGCAGGCAAAGCGGTCACGCTAATCGACAACGCTGCCAGTATTCTGGCAGCGTTAATGCCACCGGAAGTAAGCAGCCGCTTGCAGCATCGGTTGACGGAGATGGGCGTTCATCTGCTGTTAAAATCTCAGTTGCAGGGGCTGGAAAAAACGGATTCTGGCATTCTGGCAACGCTGGACCGCCAGCGCAGCATCGAAGTGGATGCGGTAATTGCCGCCACCGGACTGCGCCCGGAAACCGCCCTGGCACGACGCGCCGGGCTGACGATTAATCGCGGCGTTTGCGTCGATAGTTATCTGCAAACCAGTAATGCCGATATTTATGCGCTGGGCGATTGCGCGGAAATTAACGGTCAGGTATTGCCGTTCCTCCAGCCGATTCAACTTAGCGCGATGGTGCTGGCAAAAAATCTTCTCGGCAATAACACGCCGCTGAAACTCCCGGCGATGCTGGTGAAAATCAAAACGCCGGAATTACCGCTGCATCTGGCAGGCGAAACCCAGCGTCAGGATTTACGCTGGCAAATTAATACCGAACGCCAGGGAATGGTGGCGCGCGGTGTTGATGATGCCGACCAGCTTCGCGCCTTTGTGGTCAGTGAGGATCGGATGAAAGAGGCGTTTGGATTGTTGAAAACGTTGCCGGTGTAGGCGAGCTACAGTGCCCCAAATGTCGGATGCGGCGCTGACGCGTCTTATCCGACCTACAGGGAACGCATGTGTTGATCACATAATACGTTTATGTCGCATCCTGCACTGTCCCAAAATGTCGGATGCGACGCTGGCGCGTCTTATCCGACCTACGGGGACGCACGTGTAGGCCGGATAAGGCGTTTACGCCGCATCCGGCAATGGTGTCCAAATGCAACACGCTTTATCCGTTCTGGACTTCACCCGCTAACCAGCGCGCCGCAGCAATAACCCCCTGCCCCAGAGACAATCCACCATCGCCCGCCGGTAAACTCTGCGGGAAGAGCAACGTAAAATCAGCAAGATAATGCGCCAGACGTGCACGCAGCAAACGGTTATGAATAACTCCGCCGCTAAATACCAGCGTAGTGATACCCCGCATCGTGGCCTGCTCACGCATCAACGCGGCAAAACCCTGCGCCAGCGCATCATGAAACGCCCACGCGCGTTGATTAACCGGAGCCTGCCAGCTCAGCCACTGCTGCCAGAAAGTGGCGAGATCCAGTTGATTGTCCACCAGCGGCATCGTCACCGGATGCGTCACGCCGTGGCACGAAGCCGCCAGCGCCTCCAGCGCACAAGCCGCTTCACCTTCATAACTTAACGTGGCTGGCGCACAGCCCAGTCCCGCCGCCACAGCATCGAACAAACGCCCACACGATGACGCCAGCGGCGCGTTAATTCCACGCTCAATGGCCCGCGCCAGCACGCTCCAGTTTTGCTGTTGCACACTTGCCGTTTCAGGGTAATTCTGCCACTCCGGCACAAAGCGCAGGCACTGCGCCAGCAGGTTACGCCACGGCTGCTTCGCCGCCAAATCGCCACCAGCAAGCGCCACCGCTGGCAAGCCGCCCAGGTGCTGGCATTCGCGATAGTTCACCCGCAGGCACTCGCCGCCCCATAAAGCGCCGTTCTCCCCCATACCGATACCGTCGAGCGTCAACGCAATGACATCACCGCCATCCAGCGGCCAGTGATGTTCTGCCAGACACGCCGCCGCATGAGCATGATGATGCAGCACCGTTTGCGTCGGCAGATTCATTTCGCGCGCCCACTGGCTGGAGACATAGCCCGGATGCGCGTCATGCACAACGTATTGCGGAGTGAAATCGTAGATGTTTTGCATCAGGCGTAACGCTTCGCGCCACTGCATCTGGATACCATCGTCACTTAAATCGCCCAGATGCTGGCTCAACACCGCTTGTTCACCGCGCACCAGGCAGAAGGTATTTTTCAGATCCGCGCCGAGACACAGCACAGGCGGAACATTTTTAAAGCCCGGAGGCAAAGCCAGCGCATCCGGCACATACCCCCGCGAACGGCGCAGCATTTCGCCGCTTTCGCGCACCACCGAATCATCCATCCGCTGCACGATGTCGCGGTTATGTATCAAGAATCCGTCGGCAATGCCCTGCAAATCCGCCAGCGCCTGTTCGTTGCTGATAGCCGGTGGTTTACCGCTCAGGTTGCCGGAGGTCATCACCAGCGGGCATTGCAGTTCCTGTAACAGCAAATGCTGGAGCGGGTTCGCAGGCAACATCACCCCAACTTCGTTAAGGCCAGGGGCGATATCATCACAAAGCTCAGGAACGTATTTTTTATCCACCAGCACAATCGGCGCGGCGGGTGTGGTAAGCAACTGACGGGCAGCGTCTGGTAAACCTTCTGCCACTGGCAACATAACCGCCAGCGGTTTCGCCGGGCGATGTTTGCGCGCCCGCAGTGTCGCCACCGCGTTACTGTTACGTGCATCGCAGGCAAGATGATATCCGCCAATCCCTTTGATGGCGACAATGTTGCCCATTTTTAACTGTGCGATAGCTGCCTGTAATGCCGCCTCTTGTTCTGCATGTTCACCATGACTTACCCATTCAAGATGTGGGCCACACTCCGGGCAGGCCACCGGCTGGGCGTGGAAGCGACGATCGAGCGGGTCGCGATATTCTTTGTCACAGGCCGGACACAGCGGAAACGCCGCCATCACGGTAAACGGGCGGTCGTAAGGCATCGCGCGAATAATGGTGAAACGCGGACCACAGTGAGTACAGTTGATAAACGGATAACGCCAGCGTCGTTCGCCTGGGGTATTCATTTCGGCAAGACAGGCAGGGCAAGTCGCGGCATCGGGAACAATTTGCGTATTCATGGTGCCGCCTGTGCTCTGGCGTATAGTGAACTCGGTGGGCAGTTGTGACCAGATAAACGGCTCACGCTCGACGCTATCAATACGCGCCAGCGGCGGGCAGTGCTGATGCAACTGCACAAGAAACGTTTCCGGGTCTTCCAGCAGCCGGACTTCCACTCCATCGCCGTCATTACAGACATCGCCGTGAAGATTTAATTGCTGTGCTAGCTGCCAGACAAACGGACGAAAACCGACGCCCTGCACTTTGCCACGAATACGCAGTTGGACACCGCAAGATGTGTTTTTTGCCATTGAGTTATTCCCGCCATCATGAATTGCGTAACCCGCCCTGCCGGACACGACAGCGTCGTATCCGGCAATCACAGGTCGGCGATACCGCCCGCTCCGTATTCTACGAATATTTCCGGGAATTCCTTTGATGCCAGAACAGTTCAGTAAGATTTTTAGAACATCAGCGCCGTACGGCGACGTTTTTCTGCACTCAGTTGTTCAAGTTTATTACGATCGACACAAATCAGCGCATGGGTCGGGCAAGCCGCCATACACGCCGGGCCGTCTTCACGATGGTTACAGAGGTCGCATTTATTGGCTTCGGCTTTGTCAGCCCGTACATTCAGCCCCGCGCCGCTGTTGCGAATCACCGGACGTACCACCACTTCCATCGCGCCATACGGGCAAGCCACAACGCAGGTTTTGCAACCAATACAACGTTCCTGCATCACATGAACAAACCCTTTATCACGACTGATAGCACCATTCGGACAGACGTTAGCGCACGGTGCATCTTCACACTGACGGCAAACTGTCGCCGTGGAAATGTTCACACCTTTAATGACATGGATTCGCGGTAAAAAAGTTTCCGGGGTCAGCGATGCACAGTCCTGATTTTCCTGATGAGAAACCACGCACGCCACTTCACAGGTACGGCAACCAATACATTTACTCGCGTCAGCAATGATGAAACGGTTCATCAAATTCTCCAGCAATGACAGTTAATGCGCCGATACATTCACAAATCATGCCAGTTTTTAATTTACTGTTATTTAAAGAAATTAAATTCTGTAATGCAGGAAAAACGATGTCATCGACACTAGTGACGATGACATGTGATGACAATGTTTATCGCGAAAGAGCAATGAGGGAGTCGCGGCGGATCAGTTTTCCGCTGAAGGTTTTCGGCGGTGTGTAAGCACCACCATCGAGCATAAATATCAGCCGCCCAATTATTTCCTGAATCATCTCAGTCACCGGAATTTTTACGCTGGAGAGCGCCGGAACGGTGTAGGGGGCAATAGCGATATCATCGAATCCGATAACTGACACCTGCTCTGGCACCGCTACGCCGCGCTCGTGCAACGCTTTCATCGCACCTATCGCCATATCGTCGTTACTGGCAACTAACGCGCTAAATTTAGCCCCACGTTCGAGCAACGTTTCTACCCCTTCGGCCCCGCTGGCAGGCGTCCATTTACCGTTAGCGATAAGTTTTTCATTGAACGCAATACCATGCTGCGCCAGCGCGTCTTTATATCCGGCAAGACGTTCAATGCTGGTGGGGGAATCCATCGAGCCGGTAAGGAAAGCAATCTCCTGATGTCCGGCGGTTATCAACTCTGCCACGGCGTTAAAGCTGGTCTGTTTATGATCGCACCAGACGCTATGGCTGCTGTTTTTGCGCAGGCGGCGATTAAGCACCATTATCGGCTGACTGTGTGCGTCAATGATGTCATCAATCTCATCCACGCTTAAAAAGCGCGGGTAAATCATGATGGCGTCGCAGCGCAAATCCAGCAGATACTGAATCGCCTGGCGCTCTTCTTCGGCGCTATGTTTACCATCTGCCAATAGCAACTGTCGCCCTTTCTCTTCCGCCATTCGCGCGGCATGAAACAGTAATTCACTAAAATAAATGCCATGGTAAAGCGTGTTGGTCACGACCAGCCCCAGCGTCTGAGTACTCTTCGCCGACAGATTGCGCGCCAGCAAGTTTGGACGGTAACCGCTCTCTTCTACCGCCTGAAACACGCGATCTTTAGTCTCCTGGCTGACGTAGCCATTACCTGAAAGCACGCGGGAAACGGTCGCTTTTGAAACCCCGGCGCGCTTCGCCACTTCCAGCATCGTCGTCATCATTTTCATCCCTTTACACGTAATCAACGCAGTGTACTGCACCGTTTGCCGATTGTCCTTGCGCAATCGGCGGGAAAAATATTCAGGTGACCGGTTTCACAAATATAAAAAATGAACAATTAACTCTCTTGCTTATTTAGTGACAACTATTCATGATTTTGTGAAACCGGTTTCTTAATTCCGTTTCAGCATCGGCATTTTTCCGTCACGTCGACTGATAACTACTACATCTACCCTACTGATAACAGGATAAAATCCGATGGCCAAAAATTATGCGGCGCTGGCACGCTCGGTGATAGCGGCACTGGGCGGCGTTGATAACATCTCGGCAGTCACGCACTGTATGACGCGTTTGCGCTTTGTTATCAAAGATGACCAGCTTATCGACAGTCCGACGTTGAAAACCATCTCCGGCGTGCTCGGCGTGGTACGTAGTGACAACCAGTGTCAGGTGATTATCGGCAATACCGTTTCACAAGCCTTTCAGGAAGTCGTCAGCCTGCTGCCGGGAGATATGCAGCCCGCACAGCCCGTGGGTAAACCCAAACTCACGCTACGTCGCATTGGTGCGGGGATCCTCGATGCGCTGATCGGCACCATGTCACCGCTGATCCCGGCGATTATCGGCGGATCGATGGTCAAACTGCTGGCAATGATCCTCGAGATGAGCGGCGTGCTGACAAAAGGATCGCCGACCTTAACCATTCTGAATGTGATTGGTGACGGTGCTTTCTTCTTCCTGCCGCTGATGGTCGCTGCTTCTGCCGCCATCAAATTTAAAACCAATATGTCGCTGGCGATTGCCATCGCGGGTGTGCTGGTACATCCGAGTTTTATTGAGCTGATGGCGAAAGCGGCCCAGGGTGAACATGTTGAATTTGCCCTGATTCCGGTCACCGCGGTGAAATACACCTACACAGTGATCCCGGCGCTGGTGATGACCTGGTGCCTGTCATATATCGAACGCTGGGTGGACAGCATTACGCCAGCGGTGACGAAAAACTTCCTCAAGCCGATGCTGATTGTGTTGATTGCCGCACCGCTGGCAATCCTGCTGATTGGCCCGATTGGTATCTGGATCGGTAGCGCCATTTCGGCGCTGGTTTACACCATTCATGGTTATCTGGGCTGGCTTTCAGTCGCCATTATGGGCGCACTGTGGCCTCTGCTGGTAATGACCGGGATGCACCGCGTCTTTACGCCAACCATCATTCAGACCATTGCCGAAACCGGCAAAGAAGGTATGGTCATGCCGTCAGAAATCGGCGCTAACCTGTCGCTGGGCGGTTCATCGCTGGCGGTGGCGTGGAAAACAAAAAACCCGGAACTGCGCCAGACGGCGCTGGCTGCGGCGGCATCAGCCATTATGGCGGGGATTTCCGAACCGGCGTTATACGGCGTGGCGATCCGCCTGAAACGTCCGCTTATCGCCAGTCTTATCAGCGGTTTTATTTGCGGCGCGGTTGCCGGTATGGCGGGGCTTGCCAGCCACTCAATGGCAGCGCCGGGGCTATTTACCAGCGTGCAGTTCTTCGATCCGGCGAATCCAATAAGCATCGTCTGGGTGTTCGCCGTCATGGCGCTGGCGGTCGTGCTGTCGTTCATCCTCACACTGTTGCTCGGCTTTGAGGATATTCCTGTTGAGGAAGCGACTGCCGAGGCGCGAAAGCATCAGAGCGCACAACCGACCGTCGCCAAAGAAGTAAGTCTTAATTGAGGATGAAAATGTCAGTATTTCCAGAAGGTTTTTTATGGGGCGGCGCGCTTGCCGCCAACCAGTCTGAAGGTGCGTACCGGGAAGGTGGCAAAGGGCTGACCACCGTCGATATGATCCCACACGGCGAGCATCGAATGGCGGTGAAACTGGGGCTGGAAAAACGTTTTCAGTTGCGCGATGACGAGTTTTATCCCAGCCATGAGGCGACGGATTTTTATCATCGTTATAAAGAAGATATCGCCCTGATGGCAGAGATGGGATTCAAAGTGTTCCGTACCTCAATTGCCTGGAGCCGCCTCTTCCCGCAGGGCGATGAACTGACGCCCAACCAGCAGGGCATTGCTTTTTACCGTTCTGTCTTTGAAGAGTGTAAAAAGTACGGTATCGAACCGCTGGTCACGTTGTGCCACTTCGATGTGCCGATGCATCTGGTCACCGAATATGGCTCCTGGCGTAACCGCAAGCTGGTGGAGTTTTTCAGCCGCTACGCCCGGACCTGCTTTGAAGCATTTGATGGTCTGGTGAAATACTGGCTCACCTTCAATGAAATCAACATTATGTTGCATAGCCCGTTCTCCGGCGCGGGTCTGGTGTTTGAAGAAGGCGAAAATCAGGATCAGGTGAAATATCAGGCTGCGCATCACCAACTGATTGCCAGTGCATTAGCCACCAAAATCGCCCATGAGGTTAACCCGCAAAATCAGGTGGGCTGTATGCTGGCGGGCGGTAACTTCTACCCTTACAGTTGCAAGCCGGAAGATGTCTGGGCGGCGCTGGAGAAAGATCGGGAAAACCTGTTTTTTATCGATGTGCAGGCGCGGGGCGCGTATCCGGCTTACTCTGCCCGCGTATTCCGCGAAAAAGGGGTAACCATCGACAAAGCACCGGGCGATGATGAGATCCTGAAAAACACCGTCGATTTTGTCTCTTTCAGCTATTACGCCTCACGCTGCGCCTCGGCGGAGATGAACGCCAACAACAGCAGTGCGGCGAACGTGGTGAAATCGCTGCGTAACCCATATCTACAGGTAAGCGACTGGGGCTGGGGGATTGATCCACTCGGTCTGCGTATCACCATGAACATGATGTATGACCGCTATCAGAAGCCGCTGTTTCTGGTGGAAAACGGCCTCGGCGCAAAAGATGAACTTGCTGCCAATGGCGAGATTAACGATGACTATCGCATCAGCTATTTACGCGAACATATCCGCGCAATGGGCGAAGCGATTGCAGATGGCATTCCGCTGATGGGCTACACCACTTGGGGCTGTATTGATTTGGTTTCCGCCTCAACGGGTGAAATGAGCAAACGCTACGGTTTTGTCTACGTAGACCGTGACGACGCAGGCAACGGTACGCTGGCGCGCACGCGTAAGAAATCGTTCTGGTGGTATAAAAAAGTGATTGCCAGTAATGGTGAGGATTTAGAGTAAGTAACAGTGCCGGATGCGGCGTGAACGCCTTATCCGGCCTACATGTCGCACGAACCAGGTAGGCCCGATAAGCGCAGCGCATCGGGCAATCTGGCGTTTGCTATCAGTTCTGATTCCATCAAAGAA
>X264_Eurasian_Magpie__coassemble_239_pt1 | contig 18486 bp, 14 predicted proteins | sample X264_Eurasian_Magpie__metabat2_low_PE_002 | metagenome-assembled genome bin X264_Eurasian_Magpie
GCATCATCGTTTCAATATGTCCGTACATGGAATAATAAAGCACCAGAACTTTAGCCATTTCTAACCACTCCTCGTGTTATCTCTATTCCGTAGCGATTCGCTACCACTTATTTAAAGATAAGACGTCCTTTTCAGAGTGCAAATTTCACAACCACTTATTTGATTTATAACAACTTTCACAAGCACGTAATTTTGTCGCAAAATGACACATTTTTATCTCATCGCGTTTTTTTAATCATAAGAGCGGCTTATGGATAATTATTGGAGATGATATCTATTCTCGCTAAGAAGCTGTTGCAGGATATTACCAAACGCGGGTCTGCCCGCGTCAGTTCACTAAGCTTAGTCCCACGTAGCGAAAATATGGCAGCCGCCATACGCCGCGTTAATTCTATGCAATATGATGTCTATACCCAGACGGAGGTCAGTAATGGCAAACCATCGAGGCGGTTCCGGCAATTTTGCAGAAGACCGCGAAAGAGCATCAGAAGCAGGTAAAAAAGGTGGACAGCACAGCGGGGGTAATTTCAAAAATGACCCGCAGCGCGCATCTGAAGCAGGTAAAAAAGGTGGCAAGAGCAGTCACGGCAAAAGCGACAACTAGCCGGGCTAATCAATGACGAATGTATTTTTGTCTGAAGCTCGTCAAAAAGTCATCACCGCCGGTTACCCCGGCGGTTTTCTATTTATGGCTCCTGATGAACAACTTCTGGCGGTGGAACGTCAACCAACCTTCTGCTTAACAACGTATTGAGTAAAATCGCGCCAAAGGTGGCTGTACCGATCCCTCCCAACGTAAAACCGCCCAGCGTGAGAGCAAAATCACCCGCGCCCAGCACTAAGGTTACTGCGACCATAATCAAATTACCGTTCTGGCTTAAATCGACACGGTTTTGTACCCAGATCCTTGCGCCTGCGACGGCAATCAGCCCGAACACAACAATTGATGCACCACCAATCACCGGTGCTGGAATGGTATGAATCAGCGCGCCAAATTTCGGCGAAAAGCCCAACAGCATGGCGATGACGGCAGCGGCAACAAACACCAGCGTCGAGTAGACTTTTGTCACGGCCATCACACCGATATTCTCGGCGTAGGTGGTTACGCCGCTACCGCCGACAGAGCCAGAAAGCATCGTCGCCAGACCATCACCGACGAATGCCCGCCCCATATACGGGTCCATATTGCGTCCGGTCATCCCGGCGACCGCCTTGAGATGACCTAAGTTTTCCGCCACCAGAATCACCGCCACGGGCGCAATCAGCATCATTGCCTGACCATTAAAAGCAGGAGTGGAAAAATGTGGCAGACCGAACCAGGCAGCATGGCTGACGAGAGTAAAATCGACGGCTTTTCCCAGCCCTAAAACGTTGGTCATCACGCCATACAGCAGACAGGCGACAATTAATCCTACGAGAATCAATAATCGCTGGATCATGCCACGGGTAAATACGGCCACCAGCCCAATACACAGCACCGTCATTACCGCCATCCAGCTATCAAAGGCCGAAGCCGATACATTTTTCACTGCGATAGGCGCTAAGTTCAGGCCAATCGCCATCACTACCGCACCCGTCACAACCGGCGGCATTAGTCGTTCAATCCAGCGCGTACCGATTTTCATCACCACCAGGCCAATGACGGTATAAACCAGCCCACAGGCGATAATCCCGCCCAGCGCGATGCTGATATTCGGATTAATTCCCTGACCATTAAAGCCCGTTGCGGCAATCACCACGCCGACAAAAGCCGCGCTGGAACCGAGATAACTGGGCACGCGCCCGCCGGTAATAAAGAAAAACAGTAACGTGCCGATCCCCGACATAAAAATGGAAAGATTGGGATCCAGCCCCATCAGAATCGGCATTAACACCGTCGCGCCAAACATCGCCACCGCGTGTTGAACGCCCATTACTGCCGTCTGAGCAAACGGCAATCGTTCATCCGGCGCGACCACGCCGCTCTCTGTAGAGGTCGATTTTAACTGCCAGTGAGGAAAACCGAACATTGCCATCAGCTGTCTCCTTAAGGAGGTTAACAAGCAGGGCGCATCAGCGCGTGATAACTGCGATCAAACCACACCAGCCCGTAGGGGGGGGCGTGACGATGAATCGCTTCGATGGCGCAAAACAGAATGTCGTGGGTGCCGACGCTCACCACCTGGCTGATACGGCAGTCAAACGAAACCAGTGCTTCTTCCAGTTGCAGGCATCCGGTCACACCAGTCTGCCAGCGGGCGGCGGCAAAGCGGTGTTCCATGGGCGTTTTGCCGCCAAAAAGGTTTGAAAGCGGCTCCTGTCCGGCGCTAAGTGTATTTACACACAGCGTTCGATTTTCATTGAATACCGGCCAGACGGACGCCCCACGATTCAGGCACACCAGTAATGTGGGCGGCGTATCGGTCACGCTGCAGACGGCGCTGGCGGTGAACCCGGCGCGCCCGGCTGGACCGTCCGTGGTGATGATATTGACCGCCGCGCCCATGCAGGACATCGCATCGCGAAAAGTTTGTTGATCGACAATGTTCATAGTTTGCTCCTTACATCAGCCCGCAGGTTTCCTCAAAGGACAGACGTGGCAGGCGCGCATAAAGCTTGCTGCTATCGCCATAGCCAATATTAATCAGCAGATTGCTCTTCAGCGTGCTGCCCGTAAAAAAGGCGTCGTCCACGTGTTGACGGTCAAAGCCCGACATCGGGCCGGTATCCAGCCCCAGCGAGCGGCAGGCGACGATCAGATAAGCCGCCTGCATGGAACTGTTGCGAAACGCTGTTTCTTCGGCAAGTTGTGGGCTGGAGGTAAACCAACTGCGGGCATCACCGTGGGGAAACAGTAGTGGTAACCGTTCATAAAATTCACTGTCCCAGGCGACGATAGCGGTGACGGGCGCGGTCAGGGTTTTTTGCAGATTGCCGCTGGAAAGCGCCGGGCGCAGACGTTCTTTTCCTTCTGCAGTGCGGATAAACACGATCCGTGCCGGAGAACAGTTAGCTGATGTCGGCCCCCATTTCATCAGGGCATAAATCTCCCGTAACGTCTCATCGCTGACGGGTGTCTCCCGCCAGCCGTTGTGAGTGCGGGCATCGGTGAACAAGGTGCTAAGCGCACCTGGGCTAATGGCTTCGTTCATAGCAATTCCTTACAGGCGGCTTCACGGTGATGTAACAGGCTGGCAAGCCCGTTGAGTAACAGAGCATTAAACGTTTCGGGATCGGTCACGTTGCAGGCGTGTCCGCCATAGCGCATCACCATTTTCTGGCTATCGGGCAGGGCGGCATGAAGTTCACTGGAACATGCTGTTGGCACCAGCAGATCATCACTGGCGCAGATGATTTGCACCGGGCAGCGGATACGATCCGCATGGTGACTAAAGTCAGCGCGTTTGAGGGCGTTAAGTCGACGCAGTAAATTATTTTTGCCTTGAAAATGCGCCAGTGCCAGCGCGTCTTCTGCCTCAAGGCGAGGTGCGCGGGCCGCCATCCAGTCGGCGGGATAGAGGAACAACGGCTGCGCTTCCACCCATGCCTGCGCGCCGCCGCTATGTAGTAACTGTTCGCGAACCTGAAAACAGCGGCGCGTATGGGCGTTTATTCGTAGCCAGCCGTTAACGCTGACCAGCACAGTTACCGACGCGGGATAATCCAGCGCCAGCTGCATTCCCACCAGCGCACCGAGCGCATGGCCGACCACCGCGTAACGCTCAATCCCTGCGGCTACCAGCGCCTGATGCAGTTCCGCTGCCATCTGGGCGATACTGTAATCTTCTGCCAGCGTGTCGGGATTATTGCCGGTGCCGCGCTGGTCGTAACAGACTACCTGATACTCCTGATCCAGCACCGCCAGTTGCGGTAACCAGTAACTGCCGCTACCGCCAAGACCCGAAATCAACACCACTACGGGCGCATCAGCATAAGGGGGAGGTGAGAGTGAAAGTTTCATCGCGGCCTCACTTGGCGATATGCGCAATTGTGGCGATTTCCACCAGCGCGTCAGGTTTTACCAGTCCGCACTGAATGCAGAATCGCGCCGGTTTGTCACCCGGGAAAAACTCGGCGTAGATTTCGTTAATCGCGGCGTAATTTTTCCAGTCGGTAATAAAGATGCTGTTGAAGGTCACATCCGCCATCGTGCCACCCGCCGTCTCGATGACCTTGCGGATGGTTTCCAGAACGTGGCGGGTTTGCGCCTTTGGGTCATCGGCAAACAGCACGTTGTTATGTTGATCAAAAGCCAGCGTACCGGAGACATACACCACGCCATCAGCCAGCGTGCCGGGAACGAAGGGGGCCAGCGGTGCGCTGCTGCCAGCAGGAATAATTACGGATTTTGGCATCGTTAAACTCCTTAAGCGATACGAGCAAAGGACGTGGAAGAAAGCGCGTCGCAGAACGTTTCGACGTCGCTGACCCAGCCAAAAAAGGTTTCGATATTGAACAACGCGGCTTTCTGTGCAAATTCCGGCCCCGCCTGGTGTGTTGCGTCTTCCAGCACCACGCCGAAATACTCCAGAAAAAAGCCGTCGCGTAGCGTCGATTCGACGCAGACGTTGGTAGCGATACCGGTGAAAACCAGATGGCGTATTCCACGGCTGCGCAAAATGCTGTCCAGCGGCGTATTGAAGAAACCGCTGTAGCGCGGCTTCGGCAGCACAATATCGCCAGGCTGCGGCACCAGTTCATCCACCAGTTGATAATCCCAGGAGCCTTTCGCCAGCAATTTCCCCTGCAGCTGCGGCTGCTTACGCATGGTTTTCAGGGCGTTCGATTTATGAAAATTCGGTGAGCCGGGGCCGCCAGCCTCGACATACTGTTCATCCCAGCCATTTTGAAACCAGATGATCAACATCCCTGCCGCTCGCGCTGCGGTCACGGCGGTTTGAATGTTGGCAATGACCGGGCGAGTGGTTGAGACATCAAACCCGGCGAGATCTAAGTAGCCGCCTGGCGTGGCATAAGCGTTTTGCATATCCACCACGATCAGCGCAGTTTGCTGCGGATCGAAGGTAATGGCTTCCGGTCGTGCGGTTAAGGTCGTCATCATGCCACCTCCTGAGTCAGCGCAGGGAGATGGGCGCGGCACTGCATCAGTGGTTGAATGCGCTCGCCGAAGTTTTCGATTCCCGACAGAAAATCATCGAAGGTCAACAGCACGCCTTCGGCACCAGGCACGCTTGCGACTTCATCTAACATGCGCGCGACACTGGCGTAAGAACCGACTAACGTCCCCATATTGATGTTTACCGCCGAAGTGGGATCGGCCATCTGACGGACGTTGGTGTCTGTACCGGAGCGGGTATCTTTCTGACTTTGTTCGGTTAGCCAGCTTAACGCCTCTTCATCCGCGCCCGCTTTGTAGTGTTCCCATTTGGCGCGAGCGGCATCGTCGGTTTCGTCGGCAATCACCATAAACAACACATAAGAGCCAACGTCGCGTCCGGTTTGCTCTGCGGCCTGTTTCATCCGCGCAGCGGTCGGGGCGAAAGCCGTGGGTGTATTTACGCCTTTGCCGAAACAGAAGTTAAAATCGGCATACCGGGCGGAGAACGCCATGCCAGCGTCGCTTTGCCCGGCGCAGATCACTTTCATGGGGACACTCGGTTGCGGACTGACGCGACAATCATCCATAGTGAAAAAATCGCCTTTAAAATCGCTTTTCCCCGAGCCCCACAGGTCGCGCAGCACCTGAATATATTCGGTGAGATAGTCGTAACGACGGGAGAAATAGTCATCGCCAGGCCAGATCCCCATCTGCTCATACTCGGGCTTCTGCCAGCCAGTCACGAGGTTGACGCCAAAACGCCCGCCAGAGATGGAGTCGATGGTTGCGGCCATACGGGCGACGATTGCCGGAGGTAACGTTAAGGTGGCAGCTGTCGCGTATATCTGAATGCGTGAGGTGACGGCTGCCAGCCCCGCCATCAAGGTGAACGACTCAAGGTTGTGATCCCAGAACTCAGTTTTGCCGCCAAAGCCACGCAGTTTGATCATCGACAGGGCGAAATCGAAATGGTAGTGCTCCGCTTTTTGCACAATGGCTTTATTCAGTTCAAAGGTCGGCATGTATTGCGGCGCGTGGGTCGAAATGAGCCAGCCGTTGTTGCCAATAGGTACGAATACGCCAATTTTCATCATCAACCTCTCTTCGTCTCGTAAAGTGAAAGTCAGACGGGGCGCTGCATCCTGCATATCCTTTTCAGCCGCGTAATGGCTTGTTTGCAAAGCGGATGCCAGTTTTTAAAAAGTGAATGTTATTAATGTGTTAATGTTAAGTTGTCTAAAATGCCTGAAAAAAAGTGGACTAAACGGTCAAAACAGTTGCACATAAAACATGCATTCGTGCGCGATGAGAGTGCAGAAGGTCGAGGCCGGGCGGGGGTTTTGCTATCCTGTTGCCAATCAACAAGAGGGGAGAGCGCATGACGCAAGGCGCAGTGAAAACAACGGGTAAGCGTTCGCGCGCAGTAAGCGCGAAGAAAAAAGCGATTCTTAGCGCAGCACTGGACACTTTTTCACAATTCGGTTTTCACGGCACAAGGCTGGAGCAGATCGCGGAGTTGGCGGGTGTTTCAAAAACCAATCTGCTGTATTACTTTCCGTCAAAAGAGGCGCTGTATATAGCCGTACTGCGGCAGATTCTCGATATCTGGCTGGCACCGTTAAAAGCGTTTCGTGAAGATTTCGCCCCGCTGGCGGCGATCAAAGAGTACATCCGTCTGAAGCTGGAAGTCTCACGCGATTATCCGCAGGCTTCGCGCCTGTTCTGTATGGAGATGCTGGCAGGTGCACCGCTGTTAATGGATGAACTGACGGGCGATTTGAAGGCATTAATTGATGAGAAATCGGCGCTGATTGCCGGTTGGGTCAAAAGCGGCAAACTCGCGCCGATTGACCCGCAGCATTTGATTTTTATGATTTGGGCTTCCACTCAACATTACGCCGATTTTGCCCCTCAGGTGGAGGCGGTGACAGGCGCGACGTTGCGCGATGAGGTGTTTTTCAATCAAACGGTTGAAAACGTGCAGCGGATAATTATTGAGGGGATTCGACCACGTTAAAGATGCCGGAGGAGGTTGTAACATCCTCCGGCTACCTGTTTAACCGATCGTCATTAAACTGGCGTTACCGCCAGCAGCAGCGGTATTCACACTCAGCGAACGCTCGATATACAGCCGTTCCAGAAGGATATTGCTTTCGCCACGGGCAAAACCCTGCACCGAAACAATTGCGCCATCCCGCGCGGCAACTGCTTCACACAATGCGCGAAGCTGATCCGAATCACCGTGGAAGATCACCGCATCAAACGGTTGAGCGGTTATATTTTCCGCTTTCGCCAGTTGAATACGTTCGCTGACTGCCGATGGCAATGCCTTCACTAACTGACGATGCAGCGCGTCATCCGGCCACAGTACCTGGCTGCCCACCGCCAGCACGGCGGCGAGCTGAGTCAGCGCATCCTGTTCATCATCCGCAATACACAACACGCGCTCACGCGGCAGCAGCGTCCAGGTGTTGCGTTCACCCGTCGGCCCTGGCAGCAATCGCTGTGTTCCTGCCTGCGCCAGCTCGCCATATTGCGTACATAACGCCTGCAATTCTGGACGGTTTGCCGCCCATTCCCGCAGTGCATTTAGCGGCTGGATCAATGCGGCTTTCAACTGCGCATCCACCGGATACTCTGCATCCTGACGCGCGAGCGTCACTGCCAGTGCACTTTCCGGGCGATTCGCCAGCAGACGGTAGAGATAGAGCGGACCGCCTGCTTTCGGCCCGGTGCCGGACAACCCTTCGCCGCCGAATGGCTGCACCCCGACCACTGCGCCCACCATATTACGGTTAACGTACAGGTTACCGACATGGGCCGAGCCAGTGACCTGGGCGATGGTTTCATCAATACGCGTATGAACGCCAAGCGTCAGACCATAGCCGGAAGCGTTAATCTGCTCGATCAGTTCCGGCAGCTGGTTACGGTTATAACGCACCACATGCAGCACCGGACCAAAGACCTCCTTTTGCAATTCGGCAAAGTTATCCAGTTCGATCAGCGTCGGGGCGACAAAGGTGCCGCTTTGCCATTCACGGGCATCTTCACTGTTTTCCCGCACCGCCTGGAACACCGGACGGCCTTTACTACGCATAGTCTGAATATGACGCTCAATATTGGCTTTCGCTTCGCTATCAATCACCGGACCGATATCGGTGGTCAGGCGACCCGGATTACCCATCCGGCATTCGGCCATTGCGCCGCGCAGCATTTTCAACGTGTGGTCGGCAATTTCATCTTGTAAACACAGCACGCGCAGCGCCGAACAACGTTGGCCTGCACTGTCGAACGCCGAGGCCAGTACATCCACGACGACCTGTTCGGTCAGTGCTGAAGAATCGACAATCATCGCGTTCATACCGCCGGTTTCAGCGATGAGCGGAATAGGGCGACCCTGAGCGTCCAGGCGGCTGGCGATATTGCGCTGCAGTAACGTAGCGACTTCGGTTGAACCGGTAAACATCACCCCGCGCACGCGTTCATCACCCGTCAGTTGCGCGCCCACGGTTTCACCCCGACCTGGCAGCAATTGCACCACGCCTGGCGGTACACCCGCTTCCAGCAAAATGGCGATCCCTTGCGCGGCAATCAGCGGCGTTTGTTCTGCCGGTTTTGCCAGTACGCTGTTACCTGCCGCCAGTGCGGCAGCGATCTGCCCGGTGAAAATCGCCAGCGGGAAGTTCCACGGACTGATACATACCACAGGCCCTAATGGACGGTGGGTTTCGTTAGCGAAATCATCCCGCACCTGTCCGGCGTAGTAGTGGAGAAAATCGACCGCTTCGCGCACTTCGGCAATGGCGTTACTGAAGGTTTTTCCGGCCTCACGCACCAGAATACCAATCAGTTGCTGCATCTGGCTTTCCATCAGCACAGCAGCGCGATGCAAAATCGCCGCGCGTTCAGCCGGAGGAGTGGCAAACCAGATTGGCGCGTTATTAACCGCACTTTCCAGCGCCTGTTCTACTTCACGCGGCGTGGCTTCACGCACAAAGCCCACAATATCTTTCGGTTCCGCAGGGTTAATAACGGGCGACATCTCACCAGCCGCGACCGATTGTTCCAGCATTGGCAAGGCCTGCCATTTTTGCAGTGCACTATTGAGCAGGGCAGAAGAGAGCGAGGCCAGCCGGTGTTCATTGGCGAGATCCAGCCCTGCCGAGTTGTCGCGCCCGTCACCGTAAAGATCGCGCGGCAGGGGAATTTTCGGATGCGGTAATCCAGTTTGCCCTTCCTGTTGCGCCAGTTTTTCTACAGCAGTGACCGGATCGGCAACCAGTTCATCCAGTGGCAAAGAGGTGTCAGCAATACGGTTAACAAACGAGGTGTTAGCACCGTTTTCCAGCAGGCGACGCACCAGATACGCCAGCAGCGTTTCATGGGTACCGACAGGAGCATAAATACGACACGGACGGTTAAGTTTGCCGTCGGCAACTTTCCCGGTGACCTGCTCATACAGTGGCTCGCCCATACCGTGCAGGCACTGGAACTCGTACTGACCCGGGTAGTAGTTCTGACCCGCCAGTTGATAAATTGCCGCCAGCGTATGGGCGTTATGCGTTGCGAACTGCGGGTAGATTAGATTCGGCACCGCCAGCAGCTTTTTCGCACAGGCGAGATATGAAACGTCGGTATACACCTTGCGGGTATAAACCGGATAACCTTCAAGGCCGTCCATCTGCGCGCGCTTGATTTCACTATCCCAGTACGCGCCTTTCACCAGGCGAATCATCAGACGGCGACGGCTGCGGGTGGCGAGATCAATCAGGTAATCAATCACCAGTGGGCAGCGTTTTTGATAAGCCTGAATAACAAAACCGATGCCGTTCCAGCCTGCCAGTTCCGGCTCGAAACAGAGTTTTTCCAGCAGATCGAGGGAGATCTCCAGACGATCGGCCTCTTCGGCATCGATGTTAATACCAATATCGTACTGACGCGCCAGCAGGGTGAGTGATTTCAGACGCGGGTAAAGCTCTTCCATTACCCGGTCATACTGGGCGCGGCTGTAACGCGGATGCAGCGCCGACAGCTTGATTGAAATGCCCGGACCTTCATAGATGCCACGACCGTTAGACGCTTTACCAATGGCGTGAATCGCCTGCTGATAGGAAACCATATACGCCTGTGCATCTGCGGCGGTCAGTGCAGCTTCGCCCAGCATATCGTAAGAGTAACGGAAACCTTTTTCTTCCAGCTTGCGGGCATTGGCTAACGCTTCTGCGATGGTTTCGCCAGTGACGAACTGCTCGCCCATCAGGCGCATCGCCATATCCACACCTTTGCGGATCAGCGGTTCACCGCTCTTACCGATAATGCGGTTCAGCGAGCGGGAGAGGCTGGCTTCGTTATGGGTGGAAACCAGTTTGCCGGTAAACAGCAGCCCCCAGGTGGCGGCATTAACAAACAACGACGGGCTACGACCAATGTGTGACTGCCAGTTACCGTTGCTGATTTTGTCGCGAATTAACGCATCACGGGTGGCTTTGTCGGGAATACGCAACAACGCTTCCGCCAGACACATCAGCGCCACGCCTTCCTGCGATGACAACGAAAACTCCTGCAATAACCCCTGAACCATACCTGCGCGACCACTGGCGTTTTTTTGATTACGCAGTTTATCGGCCAGTTGATACGCCAGTTTGTGCGCCTGTTCAGCAACTGGCTGCGGCAGGCGAGCTTGTTCCAGCAGCATCGAAACCGCTTCGGTTTCCGGACGGCGATAGGCAGCGGTGATCGCGGCGCGGGAAACCGACTGGGGCAAAATTTGCTCGGCAAAGTCGAGGAAAGGCTGGTGTGGTTCCTCTGCCGGAGTCGGTGCTTCATCGCTCTCATTGGCAGCGCCAGAAAGCAGCGCAGGTAGCTCCGGCAGAGTATCGCTGTTTTCCAGTTGTTCAAGATAAGAAAAAATCGCCTGTTTAATTAACCAGTGTGGCGTGCGATCGATACGTGTCGCGGCAGACTTAATACGCTCACGCGTCGCGTCGTCCAGCTTAACCCCCATGGTGGTGGTTCCCATGCCATTACTCCTGTTGTTCTGAAAGGTGCAACTTAACGTTATCGTGAAATATCCATGATGTTGCAACTTTGTGCAACTGTGTTAAATGTGACCTGCGTAGCAAGCTTAAAAATGAATGAAATGTTAATAAACGAAATCGATATGACAGGGATTAAAAAAATAACTCAGACTTTTTCTCTGCGGCAGTTAACATTTTTGAAAGGTGCAACCGCAAAAAATGTGAGAGAGTGCAACCTGATGAAAAATAGTGTCGCTGAGCACTAAAATTTAATGTAAATGGTGTGTTAAATCGATTGTGAATAACCAGCGCTTCCGGCAGGATACGGTCGCCCTGGTAAAACATAAACTCTGTTACCCCGTTCCGGTGGCAGATATAACGGCAAGTTTCGACATTGCCGATAATAATTTTTTGGAGACTTTAGATGGCTATTAGCACACCGATGTTGGTGACATTTTGTGTCTATATCTTTGGCATGATATTGATTGGGTTTATCGCCTGGCGATCAACGAAAAACTTCGACGACTATATTCTGGGCGGTCGTAGTCTTGGGCCATTCGTGACGGCATTATCGGCGGGTGCGTCGGATATGAGCGGCTGGCTGTTAATGGGGTTGCCGGGCGCGGTTTTTCTTTCCGGGATTTCCGAAAGCTGGATCGCCATTGGTCTGACATTAGGCGCGTGGATCAACTGGAAGCTGGTGGCCGGGCGGTTGCGTGTGCATACCGAATACAACAATAACGCCTTAACATTGCCGGATTATTTCACCGGGCGCTTTGAAGATAAAAGCCGCATTTTGCGCATTATCTCCGCGCTGGTTATTTTGCTGTTCTTCACCATTTATTGCGCTTCGGGCATTGTGGCAGGCGCGCGTCTGTTTGAAAGTACCTTTGGCATGAGCTACGAAACGGCTCTGTGGGCGGGGGCTGCGGCGACGATCCTTTACACCTTTATTGGCGGTTTCCTCGCGGTGAGCTGGACTGACACTGTACAGGCCAGCCTGATGATTTTTGCCCTGATCCTGACGCCGGTTATCGTGATCATTAGCGTCGGTGGGTTTGGCGACTCGCTGGAAGTAATCAAACAAAAGAGCATCGAAAACGTGGATATGCTCAAAGGGTTGAATTTTGTCGCCATTATCTCGCTGATGGGGTGGGGGCTGGGTTACTTCGGGCAGCCGCACATCCTGGCGCGTTTTATGGCGGCAGATTCTCACCACAGCATTGTCCATGCGCGTCGTATCAGTATGACCTGGATGATCCTCTGCCTGGCAGGGGCGGTGGCTGTCGGCTTCTTTGGTATCGCTTACTTTAACGAGCACCCGGCGGTAGCAGGTGCGGTAAACCAGAACGCCGAGCGCGTGTTTATCGAACTGGCGCAAATTCTGTTTAACCCGTGGATTGCCGGGATTTTGCTGTCGGCGATTCTGGCGGCGGTAATGTCAACCTTAAGTTGCCAGCTGCTGGTATGTTCCAGCGCGATTACCGAAGATTTATACAAAGCGTTTCTGCGTAAACAGGCCAGCCAGAAAGAGCTGGTGTGGGTAGGGCGTGTGATGGTGCTGGTGGTGGCGCTGGTGGCGATTGCGCTGGCGGCAAACCCGGAAAACCGCGTGCTGGGCTTAGTGAGCTACGCGTGGGCAGGCTTTGGCGCGGCGTTTGGTCCGGTGGTGCTGTTCTCGGTGATGTGGTCACGCATGACGCGCAACGGTGCGCTGGCGGGGATGATCATCGGTGCGCTGACGGTTATCGTCTGGAAGCAGTTCGGCTGGCTGGGTCTGTACGAAATTATTCCGGGCTTCATCTTCGGCAGTATCGGGATTGTAGTGTTTAGTTTGCTGGGTAAAGCGCCGTCAGCGGCGATGCAAAAACGCTTTGCCGAGGCCGATGCGCACTATCATTCGGCTCCGCCGTCACGGTTGCAGGAAAGCTAAGGGACTTAGCCTGCGGCGGTTTTGTTTGGCTTCAGCAGCGGGTTGCGCTCCCTTAATGTGCCTCGCCATATAAATTGAATGGTGCAGGGGGCGGCCAATCGCCGCCACCCCCTGCACCCCGGGCTCTGGCGAACAAAATCGCCGCTGCGCGGTACCTTCAGCTTATCCCCTTCGGCTACCGGGTCGGGCGCGAGGTAATGTCCTGTAAGACGCGCCCTCAGCCCACATCCATGTGGGCTGCCCCGGCCTTCGGGGAACGCTTCAGCGACTTTGACGCCACCAACACCCGAGCTGTTATTATGTTCCGGGCAAAAAGTTAGATTTGATAATCGCGGATGGACGAAATTGCTTGATACACCCGCTTATCAGTTTTACATGGAAGCTCTGATGCATTGAGTCTGGACAGTTTTGTCGGCTGGATAAGGCGTTTACGCGGCATCTGGCAAGAACACATGGCTCGTTGTAAACAATCCCATCTTTGTACCTGGAATAATCGTTTATATCCCCTGCCATTACCTCTCTTTGTTTACATTCCAACATCATTTTATAAACATTCCGCTTGTATTTTTCTTTGCCGTAATGATAATCGCTATCACTGCGATTTACTTTTCTTTGCATAGATTGACTCAGAAAAACGTTTAAGGGTGGGTGGCATGTTTGTTCCGTTTCTCATTATGTTGCGCGAAGGACTTGAAGCCGCGCTGATTGTCAGTTTGATTGCCAGCTATCTTAAGCGTACCCAGCGAGGCCGATGGATTAGTGTGATGTGGATTGGCGTGTTGCTTGCCGCTGCGTTGTGCCTGGGCTTGGGTATCTTCATTAACGAAACCACCGGCGAATTCCCGCAAAAAGAACAGGAACTGTTTGAAGGTATCGTGGCGGTGATCGCCGTGGTGATCCTTACCTGGATGGTTTTCTGGATGCGTAAAGTGTCGCGCAACGTCAAAGTGCAACTGGAACAGGCAGTCGATAGCGCATTGCAGCGTGGAAATCATCATGGCTGGGCGCTGGTGATGATGGTCTTTTTTGCCGTTGCAAGGGAAGGGCTGGAGTCGGTCTTTTTCCTGCTGGCGGCATTTCAACAAGATGTCGGGATCTGGCCGCCGCTGGGTGCAATGCTCGGTCTTGCTACAGCCGTGGTGCTCGGCTTCCTGCTCTACTGGGGCGGTATTCGCCTCAATCTTGGTGCATTTTTTAAATGGACCAGTCTGTTTATTCTCTTCGTCGCCGCTGGGCTGGCAGCTGGTGCCATTCGCGCATTTCATGAAGCCGGATTGTGGAACCACTTTCAGGAAATCGCCTTCGATATGAGCGCGGTGCTGTCAACTCACTCGCTGTTTGGCACGCTGATGGAAGGGATTTTTGGCTATCAGGAAGCGCCAAGTGTCAGCGAAGTCGCCGTCTGGTTTATTTATCTCATCCCGGCGCTGGTGGCATTTGCCCTGCCACCACGTGCAGGGGCGACAGCGTCTCGCTCTGCGTAGCAAATACGACGCAAACTCTTGCTTAGTTACAACATACTTTAAAGGGATAGTCTCGTCATGACCATTAACTTCCGCCGTAACGCATTGCAGTTGAGTGTGGCTGTGCTGTTTTCTTCCGCTTTTATGGCTAACGCCGCTGATGTGCCGCAAGTCAAAGTCACCGTGACGGATAAGCAGTGCGAACCGATGACCATTACGGTTAACGCCGGGAAAACACAGTTCATTATTCAGAACCACAGCCAGAAGGCGCTGGAGTGGGAGATCCTCAAAGGCGTGATGGTGGTGGAAGAGCGAGAAAATATCGCCCCTGGCTTTAGCCAGAAAATGACGGCGAATTTACAGCCTGGCGAATACGATATGACCTGCGGTCTGCTGACTAACCCGAAAGGGAAGTTGATTGTCAAAGGTGAGGCAACGGCGGATGCGGCGCAAAGTGATGCGCTGTTAAGTCTTGGTGGTGCAATTACTGCATATAAAGCGTATGTCATGGCGGAAACCACGCAGCTGGTGGCCGACACCAAAGCCTTTACCGACGCTATTAAAGCAGGCGATATCGAAAAAGCAAAAGCACTGTATGCGCCGACGCGCCAGCACTATGAGCGCATTGAACCGATTGCTGAACTGTTCTCCGATCTGGATGGTAGCATTGACGCCCGTGAAGATGATTATGAGCAAAAAGCCGCCGATCCAAAATTCACCGGTTTCCACCGTCTGGAAAAAGCATTGTTTGGCGACAACACCACCAAAGGAATGGATAAGTACGCTGACCAGCTTTATACCGATGTGGTCGATTTGCAAAAACGCATCAGTGAACTGGCTTTCCCACCTTCAAAAGTGGTCGGCGGTGCAGCCGGACTGATTGAGGAAGTGGCAGCCAGCAAAATCAGCGGTGAAGAAGATCGCTACAGCCACACCGATCTGTGGGATTTCCAGGCTAACGTTGAAGGCTCGCAGAAAATTGTCGATCTACTGCGTCCACAACTGCAAAAAGCCAACCCGGAACTGTTGGCAAAAGTCGATGCCAACTTTAAAAAGGTCGATACCATTCTGGCGAAATACCGTACTAAAGACGGTTTTGAAACCTACGACAAATTGACCGATGCCGACCGGAATGCACTGAAAGGACCGATTACTGCGCTGGCGGAAGATCTGGCGCAACTTCGCGGTGTGCTGGGACTGGATTAAACGTTATGCAGTATAAAGATGAAAACGGCGTGAATGAACCGTCACGCCGACGTTTACTGAAAGGGATTGGTGCACTGGCGCTGGCGGGAAGTTGTCCGGTCGCTCATGCACAAAAAACGCAAAGTGCGCCGGGTACGCTTTCACCGGATGCACGCAATGAGAAACAGCCGTTTTATGGTGAGCATCAGGCAGGGATCCTGACACCACAACAGGCTGCAATGATGCTGGTGGCGTTTGATGTGCTTGCCAGCGATAAAGCCGATCTTGAACGGTTGTTTCGCTTGTTGACTCAGCGTTTTGCTTTTCTGACTCAGGGCGGAGCGGCACCAGAAACGCCAAATCCGCGCCTGCCACCACTCGATTCCGGCATTCTTGGCGGCTACATTGCGCCCGATAATCTCACCATCACGTTATCGGTGGGTCACTCGTTGTTTGATGAACGGTTTGGTCTTGCGCCACAGATGCCGAAAAAGTTGCAGAAGATGACGCGTTTCCCCAACGACTCGCTTGATGCAGCATTATGTCATGGTGATGTGTTGCTACAAATTTGCGCCAACACCCAGGATACGGTGATCCATGCGCTGCGCGATATCATCAAACACACGCCGGATTTGCTCAGTGTGCGCTGGAAGCGGGAAGGGTTTATTTCCGATCACGCGGCGCGTAGTAAAGGCAAAGAGACGCCGATTAATTTGCTGGGTTTCAAAGACGGCACTGCCAATCCCGATAGCCAGAATGATAAGTTGATGCAAAAAGTGGTGTGGGTGACGGCAGATCAGCAGGAGCCTGCGTGGACAATCGGCGGCAGCTACCAGGCGGTGCGGTTGATTCAGTTTCGGGTGGAATTTTGGGACAGAACGCCGCTGAAAGAACAGCAGACGATATTTGGGCGTGATAAGCAAACCGGCGCGCCGCTGGGAATGCAGCATGAGCATGATGTTCCCGATTACGCCAGCGATCCGGAAGGGAAGGTGATTGCGCTGGACAGCCATATCCGGCTGGCGAATCCCCGCACGCCAGAGAGTGAGTCAAGTCTGATGCTGCGTCGTGGCTACAGTTATTCGTTGGGCGTCACCAACTCCGGACAACTGGATATGGGGCTACTGTTTGTCTGCTATCAACACGATCTGGAAAAAGGCTTCCTGACAGTACAAAAAAGGCTCAATGGCGAAGCGCTGGAGGAATACGTTAAACCTATCGGCGGCGGTTATTTTTTTGCGCTGCCGGGGGTGAAGGACACGAACGATTATCTCGGAAGCGCGTTATTGCGGGTTTAATGTTTTCAGGCGGATAAGGCGTTCGTGCGCACCAGGCGATGCCTGATGCGACGCTTGCGCGTCTTATCATGCCTACAATCGGTGCGGGTTCGGTAGGCTGAATAAGGCGGTCACGCCGCATCCGGCGTTCGTGCGTAGATGCCTGACGCGAATCCTGCTGAAAGCACACAGCTTTTTTCATCACTGTCATCACTTTGTCATCTTTCCAGTAGAAACTAATGTCACTGAAATGGTGTTTTATGGTTAAATGTAAGTGAATATATTGTTGCAATGAATGCGAAATCTGTTGTAATTATTAAGTAGCAGCGGAAGTTCCCGGCAGTGATAGTCAGTCACTATGGAGATCGCGGATGGTAACGTCCTGTTCTGGACAATGTTTTGTTAAGCAAGGCTCCACCACTCGCGGAGATTTCTCCTCCGGTAGCAACTTCGTCACTCTGTATTTTTCTCACTTCCTCTCTTTACTCGTGTTACCGACGCCGCAAACGGTGTGCGTAGCCGTTTTTCGGCATTTTATCCAAAAGCAAACTATGGCTTACAAGGAAGCCAACCCTCTGATGTTCGTGCGCATAATCGCGCTGCCAACGGCGCGTGTGATGAATACAAACAACTCAAGGTGCTCTCCATGGGAAGACAAAAAGCAGTGATCAAAGCTCGTCGCGAGGCAAAACGTGTGCTGAGACGGGATTCGCGCAGCCATAAGCAGCGTGAAGAAGAATCGGTCACCTCGCTTGTGCAAATGAGCGGCGTAGAAGCCATTGGTATGGCCCGCGATAGTCGCGATACCTCGCCCATCCTCGCGCGAAATGAAGCGCAATTGCACTATCTGAAGGCTATTGAGAGTAAGCAGCTGATATTCGCCACGGGCGAAGCCGGGTGCGGAAAAACCTGGATCAGCGCAGCAAAAGCGGCAGAGGCCCTGATACATAAGGATGTCGACAGGATTATCGTCACCCGTCCAGTTCTGCAAGCCGATGAAGATCTTGGCTTCTTACCTGGTGATATCGCAGAAAAGTTTGCTCCCTATTTTCGCCCGGTCTACGACGTGCTGGTTCGGCGCTTAGGGGCTTCCTTTATGCAGTACTGCCTGCGACCGGAAATAGGGAAGGTGGAAATTGCGCCGTTCGCCTATATGCGTGGACGTACCTTTGAAAATGCAGTCGTCATTCTTGACGAGGCGCAGAATGTGACTGCCGCGCAAATGAAAATGTTTTTAACCCGCCTCGGGGAGAACGTGACGGTTATCGTCAACGGTGATATCACGCAATGCGATTTGCCTCGCGGCGTGCGCTCCGGATTAAGTGACGCGCTGGAACGTTTCGAAGAAGATGAAATGGTCGGGATCGTCCGATTCGGTAAAGAGGATTGCGTACGTTCGGCACTTTGCCAACGTACGCTACATGCATACAGTTAAGTGTATTATCGGCGCAGAGCCCGGGCGAACCGGGCTTTGTTTTATTTCATTAACAGCAAAGACTTTCACTTCAGGTTAACGTTCTGGGGGGCGACTTTGAGCGTGTTGATAAGCTGAAATTAATTCTGGTTTAGATAC
>X264_Eurasian_Magpie__coassemble_280_pt1 | contig 17198 bp, 13 predicted proteins | sample X264_Eurasian_Magpie__metabat2_low_PE_002 | metagenome-assembled genome bin X264_Eurasian_Magpie
AATAGCAATTTCCCCTTGAATATAGTACTGGTGATGGAACGATGAATCTGCAAGCTGGCATTTAACAAGCCCGCTCTAAAAGAAGGGAAATGAGAATACCAATACTCAAAAACTAACAGCCACGGTCATCATGGTGTGGCTGTCAATGAAACTATAACCCAGGCGCTTTCCATAACGACGTCGTCAGTCCATGATCAACCAGCCCCAGCTGATCCTGATAAACTGCCTGCCACTTATCGCGTGAATCCTGATAAAGTTCATGCTTTTCCGGGTCTGGTGTGTGCGTCCGTTCCCAGCGAACCAGGCGTTCTCCGGTTTCTGCCATTGATGAAAAAATTCCGGCACCGACGCCAGCTGCAATGGCACATCCTAATGCGGTGGCTTCTTTGACTACCGGAATATTGACGGGTAATCCCGAGACATCAGCGAGAATTTGACTCCATAATTTCCCTTTTGAACCTCCGCCAGCAAAAACCAGCGAGGTGGGATGAATATTCGAGAAATCAGCAATTTGCTGTAAGTTACACGCTGATACAATCGCCGCATTTTCTTCCAGCGCACGGAACAATGTCGCTTTGTTACATTTATCCGGGTCAATGGACAAGTTAATAAAGGAAGGCGCAGCGTGATACCAGGTTTTAAAGCGCATTCTGTCGGAGAATATCGGCATTACGCCCCACGACCCAGGCGGCACCCGACTGGCCATCTCTTCCAGCAGCGTATAGGTGTCGATGCCTAAACGTTCGGCAATCAGTTTTTCTTCGGCACAGAAAGCATCGCGGAACCAGCGCATGGTTAGTCCGGTAAAAAAGCTTATAGATTCAGCTTGTACCATGCCAGGAATAACATGGGGATTAACGCGCACGTTCATTTCTGGGTCTGTCACCGGCGCGGCTAAGTTTACAACTTGCTGCCAGAATGTGCCGCCAAGAACCGCGGTTTGTGCCGGACGTACAACGCCTAACCCCAGGCAACCAAGCTGCACGTCACCTCCTCCAACGACCACCGGAGTGCCCGCCTTCAGACCGCAGAGTTCTGCCGCGTGTGAACTTACCACGCCCAGCAATGTGCCGGTTTCTTTGACAGGAGAAAGAATATCGGCCCGCAGTCCGGCCATATCCAGCAATGCAGGTTTCCAGTCACGGGTGGTTAGATCAAGAAGTCCCGTGGTGCCAGCGTTAGAGGGATCCACCGCCAGTTCGCCGCTGAGCATATAGGCCAGCCAGTCGCTGATCATGGTGATGGTTGATGCCTGACGGTAGATATCAGAACGATGGTGCGCCAGCCAAAGTAATCTGGGGATGGCGCTTAAAGCCAGCGTTTGCCCGGTCGTTCGATAAACTTTGTTTTCAAAGGTATTGTTGTGCAGTTCTTTAAGTTCGCTAACTTCGCGCGCCGCTCTGGCATCCACATTGGCGCAGGCCCAGATCGGTGTTCCCTCATTGTTATATAAAACAATACCTTCGCGCATCGAACATGCCGAAACGGCAGCGATATACTCCGGGGCTATGCCGGCGTTGTGCAGCGCCTGGCGCATACACTCACACGCCAGTTGCCAGTTTTTGTTGAGATCAAATTCCATAGAACCAGGAACGTCCGGTACTGCCAGGTGCCGCCACTCCGCCTGTCCCACGGCTATTTGATTGCCTTCCAGGTCGAATATCACAGCCCGAATACTTCCGGTACCTGCATCCAGCGCCATCAGGTAGTACTTTGATTCAGAAGGGGTAAAGAGTCGAGCCATTAGATTATCCTCGGCTTATGCGTTCTGTCTGTTCCTCTGTACGTTCTCCATCATTCCCGGTAATAAGGTCATGCAAATTTAACTACGTAAAATCGCCGCTGCTGTATCCTGATCGGTAACCAGTGCGTTGATATAACCGCCTTTCATTGCAGCGGCAATGGCTTCGGCTTTATTTTCTCCCCCTGCCACGCCAACCCGGACGGGTATGGTCTTCAGCGCGCTTAAAGGTAAGCCAATCAGTTCGTTATGTATTTTGATATCCGTGACAACGTCACCTTTTGCATCAAAAAAGTAGCCTAAAATGTCGCCAACCGCCCCTTTTCGACCAATCATTAACTGTTCGCCCTGGCTGATATAGCCGGAGCGAATGATTGTTGCGTCGTCTTGTTGACTCACAGCCCCAATGCCGACAATCGCCACATCCGCTGCTTGCGCGGCTAGCAGAACATCTTTGACGCAATTTTCATTTTTTAGCGTACGGGCAATGTCAGCGGAGGATGCCCGCAACGGAGCCGGAATAATATTCACGCTGCACTCCGCGTTAAGCTGCCCGATACCCGTCATATAAGAACCGACTCCACCGGAGAGCGTGACCAGGCGAATTTGCTGTGACGAAATAAAACCACTTAAGCGTTGCAGCGTATTCATGGTTGCCTCGCCAAAACCAATCGCCAGCATCTGTTGTGGTTGAAGTAAACTCATCAACATATGCGCCGCGCCTATCCCCAGTCGCCCGCCGACATCAGCATCCGCAAGCCCTGGGATCACCCGGACATGTTGCAGCGAAAACTGACGACGTAATTGTGTTTCATATTCCAGACAGCCTTCAAAGCGTGAATTAATCTGTACGCGAATAATGCCGGATTGATGCCCTTTCTCCAGTAATCGCGACACTTTCAAACGGGTCAGGCCGAGACGATCGCTGATCTCACTCTGGGTCAGCCCGTCGTGGTAGTAAAACCACGCAATCCGCGCGACCTGTTCTTCTTCACACATTCCCTGTTCTGAAATTACCGAATCGTTGATTGTCATAATTCATTCTTCACTTTGAACATACTTAAATCTTTAATGCAATTGTTCAGTTCTTGCGCATTTATATCTGTGATGGCAACCACAGTTTGACTCTATGAGCATGAACAAACGCAACCGTGAAAATCAAAATAGCATAAATTGTGATCTATTCGTCGGAAATATGTGCAATGTCCACCTAAGGTTATGAACAAATTAAAAGCAGAAATACATTTGTTCAAAACTCACCTGCAAAACTGAACGGGGGAAATATGCAAACGAGTGATACCCGCGCGTTACCGCTACTTTGCGCCCGCTCGGTTTATAAACAGTATTCAGGGGTTAATGTCCTGAAAGGCATCGATTTTACGTTGCATCAGGGGGAGGTCCACGCACTGCTCGGCGGCAATGGTGCCGGTAAATCGACGTTAATGAAGATTATTGCCGGTATTACCCCTGCTGATAGCGGTACGCTGGAGATTGGGGGCAACAACTACACCAGATTAACGCCAGTTCATGCTCATCAGCTGGGCATTTATCTCGTTCCCCAGGAACCGCTGCTTTTTCCAAGCCTGTCGATAAAAGAAAACATCCTGTTTGGTCTGGCAAAAAAACAACTCTCCATACAGAAAATGAATAACTTGCTGGTGGCGCTGGGCTGCCAGTTTGATCTGCATAGTCTGGCAGGATCGCTGGATGTCGCCGATCGCCAAATGGTGGAAATCCTCCGTGGGCTGATGCGCGACTCGCAGATTCTGATCCTCGATGAACCTACCGCCTCGCTTACCCCTGCGGAAACCGAACGCTTGTTTAGTCGCTTGCAAGAGCTGCTTGCTACTGGCGTGGGTATTGTTTTTATCTCGCATAAGCTGCCGGAAATTCGCCAGATTGCCGATCGGATTAGCGTGATGCGCGACGGAACCATCGCCTTAAGCGGCAAAACCAGCGAACTGTCTACCGACGACATTATTCAGGCCATCACGCCAGCGCTACGGGAAAAATCGCTCTCTGCCAGCCAAAAATTATGGCTGGAATTACCTGGCAACCGCCCACAACATGCCGCCGGAACGCCGGTGCTGACACTGGAAAATCTGACCGGCGAAGGTTTCAGGAATGTCAGCCTGACGCTCAATGCCGGAGAAATTCTGGGCCTGGCTGGACTGGTGGGAGCCGGACGCACAGAACTGGCCGAGACGCTCTATGGTCTGCGTACTTTGCGTGGCGGACGCATTATGCTGAATGGTAAAGATATCAATAGATTATCCACCGGAGAACGTTTACTGCGCGGTCTGGTTTATCTGCCGGAAGATCGCCAGTCATCCGGACTTAATCTCGATGCTTCACTGGCGTGGAACGTCTGCGCCCTTACTCATAACCTTCGTGGATTCTGGGCGAAAACCGCGAAAGATAATGCCACCCTGGAACGATATCGCCGGGCGCTGAATATTAAATTTAACCAACCGGAACAAGCTGCGCGGACCTTATCCGGCGGCAACCAGCAAAAAATCCTGATTGCCAAATGTCTGGAAGCTTCGCCGCAAGTTTTGATTGTCGATGAGCCGACGCGCGGCGTGGATGTCTCGGCGCGTAATGATATCTACCAACTGTTGCGCAGCATCGCCGCACAAAATGTGGCTGTGCTGCTTATCTCCTCTGATCTGGAAGAGATCGAACTGATGGCAGATCGCGTGTATGTGATGCATCAGGGCGAAATTGCCCACTCTGCACTGACCGGACGCGATATTAATGTCGAGACCATTATGCGCGTTGCCTTCGGAGATAGTCAGCGTCAGGAGGCGTCATGCTGAAATTTATTCAGAACAACCGTGAAATCACGGCACTGCTGGCGGTGGTGCTGCTGTTTGTATTACCCGGTTTTCTCGACCGTCAGTATTTAAGTGTGCAAACGCTGACCATGGTTTATAGCAGCGCGCAAATCCTGATCCTGCTGGCAATGGGCGCGACGCTGGTAATGCTTACGCGCAATATTGATGTTTCAGTGGGTTCGATTACCGGAATGTGCGCGGTGCTGTTGGGGATGTTACTGAACGCGGGGTATTCACTACCTGTTGCTTGTGTCGCGACTTTACTGCTTGGTTTGCTCGCGGGATTTTTCAACGGTGTCCTGGTCGCGTGGCTAAAGATCCCTGCCATTGTTGCCACCCTTGGCACGTTAGGGTTGTACAGAGGCATCATGTTGCTGTGGACTGGCGGTAAATGGATTGAGGGATTACCCGCCGAACTGAAACAACTCTCCGCCCCGCTGCTGTTTGGCGTTTCCGCGATTGGTTGGTTGACGATAATTCTGGTGGCATTTATGGCCTGGCTGCTGGCAAAGACGGCGTTTGGACGCAGTTTTTATGTCACGGGCGATAATTTACAGGGCGCTCGTCAACTGGGCGTTCGTACGGAAGCCATTCGCATTGTGGCATTTTCGTTGAACGGCTGCATGGCGGCACTGGCGGGAATTGTGTTTGCTTCGCAGATTGGTTTTATCCCCAACCAGACCGGTACCGGGCTGGAGATGAAAGCAATTGCAGCCTGCGTGCTGGGCGGCATTAGTTTGCTCGGCGGTTCCGGCGCGATCATCGGTGCGGTACTCGGCGCATGGTTCCTGACGCAGATCGATAGTGTACTGGTGCTGTTGCGCATTCCGGCATGGTGGAATGATTTTATCGCGGGCATGGTTCTGCTGGCGGTGCTGGTGTTTGATGGACGCCTGCGTTGTGCGCTGGAACGTAATCTGCGGCGGCAAAAATATGCCCGCTTTATGATGCCACCGCCATCCGTTAAACCCGCTTCGTCAGGTAAAAAACGGGAGGCCGCGTAATGCGTATTCGCTACGGTTGGGAACTGGCTCTTGCCGCACTGCTCGTTATTGAGATTGTTGCATTTGGTGCAATTAACCCGCGGATGTTAGATCTCAATATGTTGCTGTTCAGCACCAGTGACTTTATCTGCATTGGCATTGTCGCCCTACCGCTGACGATGGTGATTGTCAGTGGCGGGATCGATATTTCGTTTGGTTCGACCATCGGCCTCTGCGCCATTGCATTGGGCGTACTGTTTCAAAGTGGTGTGCCGATGCCGCTGGCGATTCTTCTGACCTTACTGCTCGGCGCATTGTGCGGGCTGATCAACGCCGGATTAATTATCTATACCAAAGTTAACCCGCTGGTGATTACGCTTGGCACGCTGTATCTGTTTGCCGGAAGCGCCCTGCTGCTTTCCGGGATGGCCGGAGCGACGGGGTACGAAGGTATTGGTGGATTCCCGATGGCGTTTACAGATTTCGCTAACCTGGATGTGCTGGGGCTCCCCGTTCCGCTGATTATCTTCCTGATATGTCTCCTCGTTTTCTGGCTCTGGCTGCATAAAACCCATGCCGGACGTAACGTGTTTTTAATTGGGCAAAGCCCGCGTGTGGCGGTTTATAGCGCGATTCCAGTTAACCGCACCTTGTGTGCGCTCTATGCCATGACGGGGCTGGCGTCTGCGGTCGCCGCTGTGCTGCTGGTATCGTATTTTGGTTCAGCACGTTCCGATCTCGGTGCGTCGTTTCTGATGCCCGCCATCACCGCCGTAGTGCTCGGCGGTGCCAATATTTATGGTGGTTCTGGTTCCATTATCGGCACCGCCATAGCGGTTTTATTAGTGGGATATTTGCAACAAGGTTTGCAAATGGCAGGAGTGCCAAATCAGGTGTCCAGCGCCCTTTCCGGTGCGCTACTTATCGTCGTTGTCGTAGGTCGTTCCGTTAGCCTGCATCGCCAGCAAATTAAAGAGTGGCTGGCGCGTCGGGCCAATAACCCATTGCCATAAAGGATATCTTCATGACACTTCATCGCTTTAAGAAAATCGCCTTACTTAGCGCGCTTGGCATTGCCGTAATCTCTATGAATGTGCAGGCGGCAGAGCGTATTGCATTTATTCCCAAACTGGTTGGCGTGGGATTTTTTACCAGCGGTGGCAACGGCGCACAACAAGCGGGTAAAGAGTTGGGCGTTGATGTGACCTACGACGGGCCGACAGAACCCAGTGTTTCTGGTCAGGTACAGTTGATTAATAACTTCGTCAATCAGGGGTATAACGCCATTATCGTTTCTGCGGTTTCGCCTGATGGCTTGTGTCCGGCACTGAAACGCGCCATGCAACGTGGTGTGAGAGTGCTGACCTGGGACTCTGATACTAAACCGGAGTGCCGCTCTTACTACATTAATCAGGGAACGCCCGCCCAGTTGGGAGGTATGTTGGTGGATATGGCGGCGCGTCAGGTGAATAAAGACAAAGCCAAAGTCGCGTTTTTCTACTCAAGCCCCACCGTTACGGACCAAAACCAGTGGGTGAAAGAAGCGAAAGCGAAAATCGCCAAAGAGCATCCAGGCTGGGAAATTGTCACTACGCAGTTTGGCTATAACGATGCCACTAAATCGTTACAAACCGCAGAAGGAATATTAAAAGCCTATAGCGATCTCGACGCCATTATCGCCCCCGATGCCAATGCCCTGCCCGCTGCCGCACAAGCCGCAGAAAACCTGAAAAATGACAAAGTTGCGATTGTCGGATTCAGTACGCCAAACGTGATGCGTCCATATGTGGAACGCGGCACGGTGAAAGAATTTGGCCTGTGGGATGTGGTTCAGCAAGGCAAAATATCAGTTTATGTCGCGGATGCATTATTGAAAAAAGGATCAATGAAAACGGGCGACAAGCTGGATATCCAGGGCGTAGGTCAGGTGGAAGTCTCGCCAAACAGCGTTCAGGGCTATGACTACGAAGCTGATGGTAATGGCATCGTACTGTTACCGGAGCGCGTGATATTCAACAAAGAGAATATCGGCAAATACGATTTCTGATGTGCATTACTTAACCGGAGTACGTTATGGCAGATTTAGATGATATTAAAGATGGTAAAGATTTTCGTACCGATCAACCGCAACAAAATATCCCTTTTACCCTGAAAGGTTGCGGTGCACTGGATTGGGGAATGCAGTCACGCTTATCGCGGATATTTAATCCGAAAACGGGTAAAACCGTGATGCTGGCCTTTGATCATGGTTATTTTCAGGGGCCGACTACCGGACTTGAACGCATTGATATAAATATCGCCCCGCTGTTTGAACATGCCGATGTATTAATGTGTACGCGCGGCATTTTGCGCAGCGTAGTCCCCCCTGCGACCAATAAGCCGGTGGTACTGCGGGCGTCAGGTGCGAACTCTATTCTGGCGGAGTTAAGTAATGAAGCCGTGGCGTTATCGATGGATGATGCCGTGCGCCTGAACAGTTGCGCGGTGGCGGCGCAGGTTTATATCGGCAGCGAATATGAACATCAGTCGATCAAAAATATTATTCAGCTGGTCGATGCCGGAATGAAAGCGGGAATACCGACCATGGCCGTGACTGGTGTGGGCAAAGATATGGTGCGCGATCAGCGTTATTTCTCGCTCGCGACTCGAATCGCCGCTGAAATGGGGGCGCAGATTATCAAAACTTATTATGTCGATAAAGGTTTTGAACGGATTGTTGCCGGATGTCCGGTACCCATTGTTATTGCTGGCGGTAAAAAGTTACCGGAGCGCGAGGCGCTTGAAATGTGCTGGCAGGCTATCGATCAGGGCGCTTCTGGTGTGGATATGGGGCGTAATATTTTCCAGTCTGACCATCCGGTGGCGATGATGAAAGCCGTACAGGCGGTGGTACACCATAACGAAACGGCTGATCGGGCATATGAACTCTATCTGATTTTTGCTAATGCCTCACTGCAATGGCTGCCCGACCACTACGAATTGTTCCCTCATCTGGTTTCTTTACTTAATTCGCATGGTGTGTTGGCAGTACAGATGCCAGATAACTGGCTAGAGCCAACCCATGTGCTCATGCGCGAAGTCGCCTGGGAACAAAATTATCCGGATCGCGGGCGTGAGCCGCTGGCTGGCGTTCATGCTTACTACGATATTCTGAGTGAAGCCGGATGTGAGGTCGATATCTGGCGAACCACTTACTATCACCAGATGCCGTCGCACCAGTCGATTATCGATTGGGTGACCGCCACTGGATTACGTCCGTGGTTACAGGATCTGACCGAGAGCGAACAGCAGCATTTTCTTACGCGCTACCATCAGATGCTGGAAGAGCAATATCCCCTCCAGGAGAACGGACAGATATTGCTGGCATTTCCGCGTCTGTTTATTGTTGCCCGCCGTACGGAGTAATTATCACGTCAGCTGGTAATGGCGATCGGGAAGAATTTTCGCTGGAATTTCTGCTTCATCGTTCATCTGTAACAGGTCAATTTCAATAGCGTTGCAGATGGCATCCAGCGGTAAGTCATTGTTTTCAGTACCGAAGGGATCTTCCAGTTCTTCCGCCAGACAATCCAGCGAAATAAAAGTGTAGGAAATCAGCACAGAGATAAAAGGCGTCATGTAATGCAGGTCCACGACCAGCGCAAACGGCAGCATGATACAAAACAGATACACGGTGCGATGCAAAATCAGGGTGTAGGCAAAGGGAATTGGCGTATAGGCAATGCGCTCGCATCCTGCCAGGACCACTGAAATATCATTAAGCCGATCGTTGAGGCTAATAAACAGGATATCTGAAAGTTGTCCATTGCGTCGCTGAACCGCCAACCACTCCCCCATTATTAACAAGATGCGGTTAGCTGGAGAGTTAGAAGCCAGTACACGCTGAAGATCTTCAGTCTTGAGATAATGAGCCAGCACTTCCGCCTGTGGCTGTTTGCGTAATGTCATGCGTAAACAGTGGGCGAAGGCGATTTGCAGCCGGGCAAACTCCCTTACACTTGCCGAATCCGGCAATGTCGTTTTTACCTCGCGCAGTAACGACCGCGAGGCAATCATCAACTGCCCCCAAAGTTTTCGCGCTTCAACGTAACGGGCGTAACCGGCATTATTACGAAAACCAAGAAAAATGGCGATGGCGACACCGAGAATGCTGAACGGTGCGAGGGTGAATTTAATGCCCAAATGCGTGTACCAGGGCAGCATGAAAATAACAGCGATAGAAAAGAGAAAATTGAGTAGTAAGCGCGAGGATATCTTGGATAATACTGAACCGTGCCAGACAAAAATACGGCGCAGCCAGTGTTGTTGTGGACGAACAATCATGGTTATCTTCAGGCGTGGAAAAGTCGCCCTATTAAACGTGATTACGATCACATTCTCAAGACACTACTTACAAATTACCTACAAGCTTACAACATTAACAGGTGCTGCATGTGGCACCTGTTAATGATAAAGGCGCATAGGATGTTGTAACTAATATAGTGAAATAAGAAACCCGGTCGAAACCGGGTTCAGAGTATTAGCACAACGGACGTACAGCTTCGCGCATTCCTTTTTTGAGAATCGCATCCAGGTCATTAGCCACCTGCTCGACCAGACCAGGCACTTGCGTCAGGTCCTGCTCCCAGTGGTCTTTTTCTGCCAACACAATCGCTACCAGTTCCTGGATACCGATAACACGGTCACGATGCTGGCTCCAGAGTTGCTGATAACGTTCCAGCCAGTGTGCATCGTCCTGTACCGGATATGTTTCTCCATTACGCTCACCGCGATAAAACGCAATCAATGCCGCTAATGCGAAAGTCAGGCGCGCCGGAAGTGTGCCGTTTGCCTTCTGCCCTGCCAGCAGCTGCGGCAGGATGCGTGTGCGGAACTTGGTCATACCGTTGAGCGCGATAGACAGCAGTTGATGCTTGATGTACGGGTTACGGAAACGTCCGGTGACTGCACTGGCGAAAGACTCCAGCTCATCGCGTGGCAAATCCAGTACCGGAATAATCTCTTCGTAGATGGCTTTTTCAACGAATGCGCAAATTTCAGCATCGTTCATCGCTTCACCTACGGTATCCAGCCCTGCCTGGAACGCCACCGGCACCAGCGCGGTGTGCGCACCGTTGAGGATTGCCACTTTGCGCTCTTTATACGGTTTAATATCGTCAACAATCAGCACGTTGAGTGGATATTTGTCCAGACGCAGCTCGGTCGCTAAGGATTTCGGCCCCTGAATCACAAACAGGTAAAAGTGTTCAGCGGTGTCGAGGAAACCATCGTGATAACCCAGTTCTTCTTCCAGTTTAGCCACTTCATCGCGCGGATAACCGGTAACGATACGGTCCACCAGCGTAGAACAGAAGCTGTTAGCCTGATCCAGCCATTGAATAAATGCTTCTGGCAGTGCCCACTCTTGCGCATAGCGCAGCACCAGTTCACGCAACGCGTCGCCATTGTAGTCGATCAACTCACACGGGATGATGATCCAACCTTTATCCAGCGCACCGTTGAAATGGCTAAAACGTTCGAACAGCAGACGGGTCAGTTTTGCCGGATAACTTACCGCTGGCGCGTCATCGAATTTATCGCCCGCATGGTAGCTGATACCCGCTTCGGTGGTGTTAGAGAAAACAAAGCGCATTTCCGGGTTGTGCGCCAGTTTCAGGAATTCATCGTATTCACTGTAGACGCTGATTTCACGATTAACCGAGCGAATCAGACGCGCGTCGCTGACCGCTTCACCCTTCTCATTCAGGCCACGGATAATGGTGGTGTACAGACCATCCTGTGTGCTCAGTGACGGTGGGAATGAAGTTTCAATCGGACGAACAACGACCACGCCAGAATTCAGATCGGTGTGCTCATTCAGGAGATCGATTTGCCAGTCAACAAAGGCGCGCAGGAAGTTACCTTCACCAAACTGAATGATACGTTCTGGATACTGTGCACCGGGAAAATCGCGACGATTTAGTGTTTTCACAATGGGTTCCCTTCTGATTAGTCATACAACCTGTTTGAATTGGTACGACAGGTTAGCAAACTTTAATACACCGAACCCCTGTTTTGATCAACTCCTGATGATTAATGAGCAGTTTTATGAGAAAAGTGTGGCGCGGATCATGGTTTTATCGAGGAACTACGCCTTTTATTCGCTCAATAAAGTGGTAGAACACATTCCGTTAAAATCGCTGTGAATGAATAAAGATGTCAGACAACTTCCTCACCGTAACGCATAGTGCTGGTACGGTTGCGCCCATCTTTCTTCGAGCGATACAGACATGTATCGGCTTCGACCATCAATTTATTAAAGTCATCGGTCAGCGTTCGGTACGATGCGCAACCACTACCGACGCCAATACTTACCGTGAGATAAAGCGTTTTTTGTTGCCAGGTGAACGGTTGCAGTTCAACGCCTTTACGGATTTTTTCCGCCATTAGCAGACCATCGACAGGATTCACCGATGGCACTGCAACAGCAAATTCTTCGCCGCCCATTCGCGCCACCAGCCCCTTATCACCGACAATCTTCTGAATATGCTGGGCAAACACGCTTAACACTTTATCGCCACATTCATGTCCATAGTTATCGTTAATGCTTTTGAAATAGTCGATATCAAGCAGCATGACAGTCAGATGTTGTGTCTGTTTCAGCGATGGACTTTTCAGCGCCTCATAAAGACCGGACCGTGAGTAAACCTGAGTCAGAAAATCAAAGTCGGCTCGCAGCGCAACTTGCTTCATTAGCGAATTGATCGCTGCCACGCTAAAAGAAACCATAATTGGGCATATCGCCATCGTAGCAATACCGAGACGTGCGGAGAACATTTGCGGAATGGAGAACGGCGAACCGACCGAGATATCAATCACCGAATTTGCCACCAGTACGATTTCCACCGCACCGGTGACAAAGGTCAACAGACATGTTACCTGCGGCGTATAGCGCACGGCACACCAGATTAATGCAGGCAGCGGGAACGCCAGACTCCCCGCTCCGCCAATGACTACCGAGGCAATAACCGACACAATAAGCGCGATGGCGGGCATCATCTGTTCTGCTTTAAAGCGCGGCAGCACTCCCGGAATAGCCAACGTCAGCATACAAGGCACGATCAACACGCCCGTTGAGAATTGCTCACTGAACCAGTCCGCAAGCAAAGGCCAGAAATCCAGACTATCAATACTGACCGAACCAATCGCCCCGACAATAGCGCATAATAATGCGGCAATCAGACAGTAATTAAATAGCCGTAAGGCACTTACTGGCTCATACTTATTTTTTCCCAGACGCTTATCCCGCGCGACCAGTAAGGCGACGGTAACAATAAACATCATATTGGAGAAATTGATAGCCAGTGAAACCAGCCCCCATTCGGTGGTTATGGCATCATAAACCAGCATCGCCACATAACTGATCGCATAGTAATGCAGTCGATTAAGCCAGACATAGCGGGCAAACACCCCCGCCATTACGCCATTCAGCGGCCAGAAAAGAGAAAGTTCGTGAACCAGCCGTAACTCTGCACCAATAAAATAGAACAGCGTGGTTAGCACAAAAATAGCGATGCTATTACGTAGCAGATGACCTTCCTGGAACAAACGGAAAGTTGAAATGGGCTGTACATGCATTAATTATCTGTCCATACAATTGCGGGTGGCAATTATCTCAACGCAATAAGTAAATTCTTAGAAAGGATAGCATGTTCGCTGACAACGGCGGCAACTAAAGATATCCTGGGAATGCTATTTTATCGATTTCCGTAATTATCATGGCTGATTCATCTGTATAACCAGCCAGTGGTAGATTACCGTCACAATATAACGTTGTTGCTCCTCACTTAACGCTTCCCCCTGAGGAATGTTATGCCACTTAGCCAGACAACCGCGACAACAGGTCGCGGTGGCGTGTTGAGCGATAAAAACCGGATGCCCGCGCATGGGGGTTTGCTTACCGTCGTTAGCCGGTAATGCCGGAGCAAGACGTTTAGCGACAAAATCCGCCGCATGTTGTTCAATGACTGGCGCGCCTTTCTCCAGACAATACTGACGCTCTTTCACACCCAAACGAAAGCGAGAGCGAAATTTTGAACGGGATAAACGCACGAAGAGTGGATCGAGAGACTGCATTAATAAACTGAACGCCCTAATTGTTTCGTCAATTGTTCAAGGACGGCAATGCCCGCAAGCGAGTTACCGGCATCATCCAGTTCCGGACTCCAGACTGCGATGGCCATTTCATGCGGAACAATCGCCACAATACCGCCACCAACGCCAGATTTTGCCGGTAGTCCCACCCGCCAGGCAAACTCCCCCGCGTTCTGGTACATACCGCTGGTCGCCATCAGCGCGTTAATTTGCCGCGCCTGCATTGGCGTCACCACAGGTTCATCAATATGAATAGCTTTCCCCTGATTCGCCAGAAAGACAAACGTCCGGGCCAGCTCTACACAGCTCATTTTCAGAGCGCAGTAATGAAAGTAGTTTTGCAGAACGGTTGTCACGTCATGATGGAAATTGCCAAACGACTTCATCAGCCAGGCGATAGCCGCATTTCGCGCGGAATGTTCAAATTCGGAACGCGCTACCACCGTATCGTAGGAAATATCAGACACACCACTTAAGCCGCGCACGACTTCCAGCATACGTTGCCGAGGTGCGCTTAATCGCCCTTGCAACATATCGCAGACCACCAGCGCACCGGCATTAATAAACGGATTACGCGGAATACCCTGCTCCATTTCCAGTTGCACTAAAGAATTGAATGGTGATCCAGACGGATCTTTGCCGACGCGTTGCCAGATTTCCTCTTCGGAGTAATGACGCATGGCGACAACGAGACTCAGCACTTTGGAAATAGACTGAATGGAAAAACGTTCTTGCGCGTCTCCGGCCTGAAAAAGCTGTCCGTCAACGGTACAGATAGCAATCCCCAATCGGGAACCGTCTACCGTAGCCAGCGCCGGAATATAATCCGCGACTTTACCCTGACCAATGAGCGGCCGCACTTGCCGCAAGATGTTTTCTAAAATTGCATTATCCATGGCGACTGCCACTTTCTACTCCTGGACCGCAGGTCTGAAAAGACCTGCGAGTATATCAGAGCTGAATATATAGCGTCAGACCCGGTCTTTCCACACCGTCTGGATATTACAGAATTCGTGTAAGCCAAAATGGGAAAGCTCACGCCCAAAGCCACTCTTCTTCACGCCACCAAAGGCGACTCGCGCATCGCTGGCACAATAACCATTGATAAACACCCCACCGCATTCCAGACGTGCCGCCATCTGTCTGGCCTGTGTTTCGTCGGTGGTGAAAATGGTCGCTGAAAGGCCGAACTCACTATCATTAGCCAGTTCCAGCGCATGTTCTGCATCTTTCGCAATGGTGATTGCCGCAACGGGGCCAAACATTTCTTCCCGAAACGCGGTCATTTCTGGGGTAACATTCGCCAGAACCGTTGGCGGATAGTAGTTACCTGCCCCAGCAATCTTTTCCCCTCCCAGTAACAAACGCGCACCCTGCGCCAGTGTTTTTTCCACCTGATGATGCAGCTCATCACGTAAATCAAAACGAGCCATTGGTCCGAGAGCGTTCTCTTCATCACGGGGATCGCCCATTTTCAAGGCTGCCGCAGCTGCCACAAAACGTTCGGTAAATGCCGAAGCAATTCCCTCTTCGATGATAAAGCGTTTTGCCGCTGCACAAACCTGTCCGGTATTCTGATAACGTCCGGCTACCGCCGCTTTCACCGCCAGTTCCAGATCGGCATCGTTAAGCACAATAAACGGATCCGAACCACCCAGTTCCAGTACGCATTTTTTCAGTGCCGCTCCAGCCTGTGCGCCAATAGCCGCTCCAGCACGAACACTTCCGGTCACTGTGACAGCAGCAATGCGCGAGTCTTTAATCATCAGACTGACACCGTCGTTGTCGGCATTCAGCCAGCCATATACGCCTTGTGGGATACCCGCATCTTTAAACACCTGGGCAATGAGCTGTGCACAGCCCATCACATTCGGCGCATGTTTAAGTAAGTAGCCGTTACCAGCAAGAATGATGGGAACAGCGCCACGCATCACCTGCCATAACGGAAAATTCCACGGCATAATCGCCAGAATCGTCCCCAACGGTCGATACTCAATAACCGCCTGCTGATTTTCCACCAGCGTAGGTTCCGCCTTCAGCATTGCCGGCCCATGTTCTGCATACCAGTCACACAAATTCGCCGATTTCGCCACTTCAGCGCGCGCCTGGTTGATTGGTTTGCCCATTTCACGGGTGATCATTTGCGCCATTTCTTCGCTACGGGCGCGCAGAGCCTTACCGATATCACGCAGTTTTTCAGCACGATAATCTATATTTGTCTCGCGCCAGTCGCGAAAGCCTGCTGCCGCCAGCTGAAGTGCGTTTTCGATATCGTCAACACCAGCCCACGGCAGCACAGAAAGTTGTTCACCGGTGGCAGGATTTATCGAAATTGCATGAGTTGCCGGAGTAATGGTCATCGGGGTATCTCCTTTATGAGTCATGGTATGAAGATACGCAGATTTACTCTTGCTTTAAAATGAATAATATTAAGCCACTTATTCACGAATCGAGAATGTTATGGATCTGACCCAACTGGAGATGTTCAACGCGGTTGCCGAAGCTGGCAGCATTACCCAGGCTGCAGCAAAAGTGCATCGCGTGCCGTCGAATCTCACTACCCGTCTACGTCAGCTGGAAACAGAACTGGGGGTTGATCTGTTTATTCGCGAGAATCAGCGTTTACGTCTCTCGCCTGCCGGGCATAACTTTTTACGCTATAGCCAACAAATTCTCGCATTAGTGGATGAAGCGCGGAGCATTGTCGCTGGCGATGAGCCGCAAGGTTTATTTTCTCTTGGTTCGCTGGAAAGCACCGCTGCAGTGCGCATTCCGGCCATGCTGGCGGAATTTAACCGTCGTTATCCCAAAATTCAGTTTTCACTTTCCACCGGCCCTTCCGGCACTATGCTGGAAGGGGTGCTGGAGGGAAAACTGAATGCGGCGTTTATTGATGGGCCCATTAACCATACTGCCATTGACGGGATACCGGTGTACCGCGAGGAGCTGATGATTGTCACGCCACAAGGACATGCGCCAGTAACCCGTGCCAGTCAGGTTAATGGCAGTAACATTTATGCCTTCCGCGCCAATTGTTCGTATCGTCGCCACTTCGAGAGCTGGTTTCATGCTGACGGTGCCGCTCCGGGAACTATTCACGAGATGGAGTCGTATCACGGGATGTTGGCCTGTGTGGTCGCAGGAGCAGGCATTGCGCTTATTCCACGCTCAATGCTGGAAAGTATGCCGGGGCATCACCAGGTTGAAGCGTGGCCGTTAGCTGAGCAATGGCGTTGGTTAACAACCTGGCTGGTCTGGCGTCGCGGTGCGAAAACGCGTCCGCTTGAGGCATTTATTCAACTACTGGATGTGTCTGACTCGGCAAAACAGAGTTAGTAATGAGCTATTTTTGATAGTTCTTGCGGCTAATATGCTCTATATAGTGATGCTCCGATGACTTATGACTATATGGGGCAAATATGGTTACGCCAGTAAGCATCAGCAATTTCATCTCACTTCCTGATGATTTTCCCGTTCGTAATATTGCACCTCAGGTAAAAGAAG
>X264_Eurasian_Magpie__coassemble_439_pt1 | contig 15477 bp, 10 predicted proteins | sample X264_Eurasian_Magpie__metabat2_low_PE_002 | metagenome-assembled genome bin X264_Eurasian_Magpie
AGAGATATTGCGTAGGCCTGATAAGCGTAGCGCATCAGGCAATTTTGCGTTCAAACTCCCGGACAAGCCGGGAGTTTGGAGTAGGTTATTCCCACTCTTGCAGGAAACGCTGACCATACTGGTCGGCTACCAGCAGTGCGGCGTAAACCTGATCTGGCGTCGCGCCGCCAGGCATGTTGTGGATGGTTTCACCTTCTGCACATGCCGCTTCTGCCACAATTCGCATTTTCGCCGGGACATCTTCTTTAATATCCAGTTGAGCGAGAGTTATTGGCAAACCTACCGCATGGCTAAGTGCAGCTACGGTTTCGATTTCCTCCACCGGCGCGTTTTCCAGAACCAGCTGCGTCAGCGTACCAAATGCCACTTTTTCACCGTGGTAATAGTGATGCGCGTCCGGGATAGCGGTCAGGCCGTTATGCACCGCGTGAGCCGCCGCCAGCCCGCCGCTTTCAAAACCAACGCCGCTCAAATAGGTGTTCGCTTCAATCACGCGCTCCAGCGCCGGGGTTACTACATGCTGCTCGGCGGCAAGCATCGCTTTTTCGCCTTCTTCCAGCAGGGTGTTGTAGCACAGTTCAGCCAGTGCCAGCGCCGCCTGGGTGCACTTGCCGCCCGCCATGGTGGTCGCGCCGCTACGAGAGCAAGCACGCGCTTCAAACCAGGTTGCCAGCGCATCGCCGATACCCGCCGCTAACAGACGTGCAGGTGCGCCAGCGACGATTTTGGTGTCGACAATGACCATATTCGGGTTATTTGGCAACATCAGATAGCGGTCAAATTCACCATCATCGGTGTAGATAACAGACAATGCGCTGCACGGTGCGTCGGTAGAGGCGATAGTCGGTGCGATCGCTACCGGAACACCCATGAAATGTGCCAGTGCTTTGGCAGTATCGAGAGTTTTTCCGCCACCGATACCGAGAATTGCGCCACACTGCGCAGTCTCCGCGATGCCACGCAGACGGTCGATCTCATTTTGCGAACATTCACCGCCAAACGGCGCAATTTCTACTACCAGTCCAGCATCTTTAAAGCTTTTCTCGACAGTGGATTGAGCAAAACCTAAAACAAATTTGTCACCCACCACTAACCAGCGTTCTGCCAGCGGCTTCAGGTATTCGCCCAGACGATTAATCACATCAGCGCCCTGGATGTATTTACCCGGTGATTGAATAATGCGGTCCATAATTGCTCCTTTAGAGATGAGTAGTGCCAAATGCGGCATTCCAGTCGTGTTCGAACTTCTCTATAGCTGACTCTACCGCAGGGGTGTTGAGCATTTGTTGCGCTACATCTAAGGGCAGGGTGATGGATTCACATCCTGCCAGTAAACAGTCCAGCGCCTGACGTGGTGTTTTAAAGCTGGCAGCCAGCACCATGCTTTCTGGCGCATGCATTTCCAACAGCGCTTGCAGCTCCTGTACAGTACGAATGCCGTCACCGCCCTGGGCATCTACGCGGTTAACGTATGGAGCAACGTATTTTGCCCCTGCCAGCGCGGCTAATAACCCTTGTGCGGCGCTATATACAGCGGTGCCAAGTGTAGTAATACCCTCTTTTTTCAGCATTTTAATGGCGGCCAGACCTTCGGAAGTTACCGGGATTTTCACCACAATGCCCGGAATGGCGTCGCGCAGGCGTTTCGCTTCTTTCACCATACCCTGCGCGTCGCGGCTCATGGTCTGAGCAAACAGAATTCCCTCATCACCGATCGCTTTTTGAAGGCGCGGCAGCACTTCCCAGATGGACTCCTTGCTGGCAGCGATAATGCTCGGGTTAGTTGTCACCCCGGCAATCGGGAATATGCGTGCCAGACGTTCGACTTCTGCGACGTTAGCGGTGTCCAGATACAGTTCCATGATGTTTCCTTTTACAGTTCCAGTTCATGTTGCAGCAGGCTGGCGATAGCGTCGGCAGAGGCGGCGTTAACCAGCGCGTTACGGAATTCTTCGTGCATGATGCGACGAGCGAGGCGCGAGAAAATGCGCATGTGCTGATCGCCCGCAGCATGTTTGTTCAGGGTTAACATAATGATGAATTGCGCTTCATCATCGCCCCAGCGCACCGGCGCTGCCAGACGCGCCACGCTGATGGTGGATTGCTCAATGTGTTCTGATTTGCTGTGGGGAATGGCAAAACTAAAGCCCAGACCGGTAGAGAAAACGGCCTCGCGCGCCCACAAGTCGGCTTCCAGTTTACGCGGATAGCGACAGCGGCCCGCCAGCAGCAGGTTATCGGTCATGCCTTTGAGCACTTCTTCTTTGCTGCGCCAGTCGCTTTCCAGTGTGATGCACTCGGCGGTGACCAGCGGTGCGTCTTGTTGGGTCATGCGGAATTGCGCCAGCAGGTGTTCCACTTCCAGCGAAGTACGGCAGGCCATTGCCTGGTTGAGCAACTTGCGGCACTCACGGCTATCAAGTTGCGCCATCCGCGCTTTCGCCGCCGGAATTGATGGTGCGCTCATGCTGAGTTCATCCAGCCCTAAACCGACCAGCAACGGCAGCACGGAACCTTTCGCTCCCAGTTCACCGCACAGACCAATCCATTTGCCCTGGCGATGCACCGCCTGCACGGCGTAATCGAGCGCCCGCAAGAATGCTGGATTCAGGCTGTTGTAGTGACGAGTCACCTTAGCGTTATCGCGATCCACTGCCAGTAGATATTGCGTCAGGTCATTACTACCAATACTAAAGAAATCAATCTCTTCGCAGCATTGATCGATGATGAACATCACCGACGGCACTTCCAGCATGATGCCGAGTGGAATCTTCTCATCAAACGGAATGTGTTCGTTACGCAGTTGCTGTTTGGCTTCCGCCAGTTTTTCTTTCACCCATAAGATCTCTTCCATTGAGGAGATCATCGGGATCATGATTTTCAGGCTGCCGTGAGCAGAGGCGCGCAGGATCGACCGTAGTTGTGTGGTAAACAACGACGCGTATTCTTCATAAATACGCACCGCGCGATAACCGAGGAACGGGTTTGCCTCTGCGGGAATATTCAGATAATCAACGGGTTTGTCACCGCCAATATCCATAGTGCGCACAATAATGCTGCGTCCGTTGGCGGACTCCAGCGCCTGACAAAAAATGTTGTACAGCTCGCTTTCGCCCGGTGCACTGGTGCGATCCATATAGAGCATTTCAGTGCGGAATAAACCAACGCCTTCCGCACCATTGCCGAATGCGGCCTGCGCTTCCACGGAGTGAGCGATGTTAGCGGCAATTTCAATGCGGATACCGTCAGCGGTACGGGCTTGTTGGGTCAGCCAGACACGCTGTTGCTCACGCAGGGCGTCCTGTACGCGGGCTTCTTGCTGATAATAACGGGCCACGGCTTCCCCTGGCTCAACCACAATCGCCCCTGCGTTGCCGTCGATATAAATCGTTTGATGCTGCCACGGAGTAAGGGCATCAATATCCACACCTACCAGCGTCGGAATGTTGAACGAACGGGCAAGGATCACCGTATGTGAGGTGGTGCCGCCACTTTTCAGTAATAGACCTTTGAGGTGATTTTTATCCAGTTCGAGGAACTGGCTGGGGGTCAGTTCATCAGCCATACAAATGGCGGGCTGCGTCAGTTTGCCCGGTGCCGGGAAGCGTTGCTCACCGTAGATTTGCTGGAGTAACTGGAAGCAGACGTCGCGTACGTCCAGGGCACGTTCTTGCAGGTAGCTGCTGCTGGAACGGGCGAACTCTTCGCAAAAGTGATTCGCACTGGCAACAATCGCTTCGGCGCAGCTTAATCCGGCGCTGACACCTGCCAGTAAATGTTCGCGCAGGGAAGTATCGCCAGCCAGGGATCGGTGCGCTTCCAGAATCGCGCTGGTAGCACCGTCGCTATCCAGCAGACGAAACTCTATGTTTTTCAGTACCAGCGTCAGACCGTTTTCCAGTGCGGATTGTTCGGCGTCAACGCCTTTGGCTGCGGGAAGATTACCCAGCGCATTGAGATCTAAAGAAGAGATCGGCGTCAGAATGCCGCCTGCGCTACCGCTGCACACGATGCGAGCACGGATAATTTGCGGATTCAGATTGGTCAGTGAAATCGGCAGTGGTTCCAGTTCGTCAGATTTTACTTCCGCCAGCGGTGCGTCGCAGTGGGGGAATTCATCGCGCAGCCACTGGCTTAAACGCTGGTGCGCTTCCTGTTCGTCGGCCCCGGAAATCAGTAACTGGCAGTTATCGCCCACCAGCGTATCGGTGCCAATCAGCGCAAGGGCGCTTTTGGCGTTGCCCTTGCGGTCAGTGCGCAGGTTATGCCACTCAATTTGTGATGAAAAAGTATTACACAGCGTTTCAACGTGGCTTGCCGGACGCGCATGGACGCCGTTAGGTAGCTCACAAATAAATTCCACAATCAGGGCCATTGCCTTTCTCCCGGTACGGTTTTCTGTTTACAGGATAAGAGCGCACGGTAACGGCCTGCCATGTGACAAATCTGCCAAAAGCTGGACAAATGTAATGTAACCGTCAATTTGCGACGCGTCTCACAAGACGCCGTTTTGCGGCATGCTTCCGGATTATCGCAAGTTATGAGGCGGATCGCATTTTTGTACTGATATTACAAAAGTCCAGTAAATGGCCTTTTTATCCACTGTTTGCTCCGCCTGCGATTGCCTATTGTTTCTTCCATCAAAAATATGGACATGGGCTTTCGCAAGCCCGGGAGCAGCTTATGAATGAGTTGGTGCAGATCCTGAAAAATACCCGTCAGCATTTAATGACGGGCGTTTCACACATGATTCCCTTCGTGGTATCGGGCGGTATTTTGCTGGCGGTTTCCGTCATGTTGTATGGCAAAGGCGCAGTGCCGGATGCCGTAGCCGATCCGAATCTGAAAAAACTGTTTGATATCGGCGTTGCAGGTTTGACGCTGATGGTGCCTTTCCTCGCCGCTTACATCGGTTATTCCATTGCAGAACGTTCTGCGCTGGCTCCATGCGCTATCGGTGCCTGGGTTGGTAACAGCTTTGGCGCGGGCTTCTTTGGTGCGCTGATCGCCGGGATTATCGGCGGCATCGTGGTGCATTACCTGAAGAAAATTCCGGTGCATAAAGTTCTGCGCTCGGTGATGCCAATCTTCATCATTCCAATCGTCGGCACACTGATTACCGCTGGCGTCATGATGTGGGGGCTGGGCGAGCCGGTGGGGGCGTTGACCAACAGCCTGACCCAGTGGCTTCAGGGGATGCAGCAGGGCAGCATTGTTATGCTGGCGGTGATCATGGGTCTGATGCTGGCGTTCGATATGGGCGGCCCGGTTAACAAAGTGGCCTATGCCTTCATGCTGATTTGCGTTGCTCAGGGTGTTTATACCGTGGTGGCTATTGCCGCTGTTGGGATTTGTGTTCCACCGCTGGGGATGGGGCTGGCGACGCTGATTGGTCGTAAAAATTTCTCCGCAGAAGAGCGCGAAACCGGCAAGGCGGCACTGGTGATGGGCTGTGTTGGCGTTACTGAAGGGGCGATTCCTTTCGCCGCTGCCGATCCGCTGCGTGTCATTCCTTCCATCATGGTCGGTTCAGTTTGTAGTGCGGTAACTGCGGCGCTGGTCGGTGCGCAGTGCTATGCAGGCTGGGGTGGTCTGATTGTGCTGCCGGTGGTTGAAGGTAAGTTGGGTTACATCGCGGCAGTGGCTGTCGGGGCGGTTGTGACGGCAGTCTGCGTGAACGTGCTGAAAAGTCTGGCGCGTAAAAATGGGTCTTCAACTGAAGAGAAGGAAGACGACCTGGATCTGGATTTTGAAATTAATTAATTGAGGAACGAGCCATGACGAAAATTATCGCAGTAACCGCATGTCCTTCAGGTGTTGCCCATACTTATATGGCGGCAGAGGCGCTGGAAAGCGCCGCGAAAGCGAAAGGCTGGGAAGTGAAAGTAGAAACCTAGGGGTCGATTGGTCTGGAAAATGAACTGACTGCGGAAGACGTGGCAAGCGCCGATATGGTGATTTTGACCAAAGATATCGGCATCAAATTTGAAGAGCGTTTTGCTGGCAAGACTATCGTGCGTGTCAACATCAGCGACGCAGTAAAACGTGCTGACGCCATTATGAGCAAAATTGAAGCTCACCTGGCACAAACCGCTTAAGTTCTTATCCCGCCCGCAAGGGCGGGTTCGCTTTCCCACAGGAGTTCCTCATGACGAATCGTATCTCTCGCCTCAAAACTGCACTGTTTGCCAATACCCGTGAAATCTCGCTGGAGCGGGCGTTGCTTTATACCGCCAGCCATCGGCAAACCGAAGGGGAGCCGGTGATAATGCGTCGGGCGAAAGCAACAGCGTATATCCTTGAACACGTTGAAATTTCGATTCGTGATGAAGAACTGATTGCCGGTAACCGCACCGTAAAACCGCGCGCCGGGATTATGTCGCCGGAAATGGACCCTTACTGGCTGCTGAAAGAGCTGGATCAATTCCCGACGCGTCCGCAGGACCGCTTTGCTATCAGCGAAGAAGATAAACGTATCTACCGCGAAGAGTTGTTCCCGTACTGGGAAAAACGTTCGATGAAAGATTTCATCAACGGGCAGATGACGGATGAAGTAAAAGCCGCGACCAGCACGCAGATTTTCAGCATCAACCAGACGGATAAAGGCCAGGGGCACATTATTATTGATTACCCGCGCCTGCTGAATCACGGGCTGGGGGAGCTGGTGGCACAGATGCAGCAACATTGTCAGCAACAGCCGGAGAATCACTTTTATCAGGCAGCGCTGTTACTGCTGGAAGCCTCGCAGAAACATATTTTGCGTTACGCCGAACTGGCGGAAACGATGGCGGCAAGCTGCACTGATGGCCAGCGTCGCGAAGAACTGCTGACCATTGCGGAGATCTCCCGCCATAACGCCGAACATAAGCCGCAGACGTTCTGGCAGGCGTGCCAGTTATTCTGGTACATGAACATCATTCTGCAATACGAATCCAACGCCAGTTCGCTATCGTTGGGGCGCTTCGACCAGTATATGTTGCCGTTCTATCAGGCATCATTAACCCAGGACGAAGATCCGGCATTCCTGAAAGAACTGCTCGAATCTTTATGGGTGAAATGCAACGACATCGTGCTGTTGCGCTCCACCAGTAGCGCGCGTTATTTCGCAGGTTTCCCTACCGGCTATACCGCACTGCTCGGCGGGTTAACCGAGAACGGACGTAGCGCGGTGAACGTGCTTTCGTTCCTTTGCCTTGACGCTTATCAAAGCGTGCAATTACCGCAACCGAACCTCGGCGTGCGCACTAACGCCTTGATCGACACGCCGTTCCTGATGAAAACCGCAGAAACCATTCGCCTCGGCACCGGTATTCCGCAAATCTTTAACGATGAAGTGGTGGTGCCAGCGTTCCTCAACCGTGGCGTTTCGCTGGAAGATGCGCGCGACTATTCCGTAGTGGGCTGTGTGGAATTATCTATTCCCGGCAGAACCTACGGCTTGCATGACATCGCGATGTTTAACCTGCTGAAAGTGATGGAAATCTGCCTGCATGAAAATGAAGGCAACGCTGCGCTGACTTATGAAGGTTTACTGGAACAGATCCGCGCCAAGATCAGCCACTACATCACCCTGATGGTTGAGGGCAGCAATATTTGTGATATCGGCCATCGCGACTGGGCTCCTGTACCGCTACTCTCGTCTTTTATCAGCGATTGTCTGGAAAAAGGTCGCGATATTACCGATGGCGGCGCGCGTTATAACTTCTCCGGCGTACAGGGGATCGGTATCGCCAACCTGAGCGATTCTCTCCATGCGTTGAAAGGGATGATTTTTGATCAACAGCGTTTAAGTTTTGACGAATTGCTGTCGGTATTAAAAGCCAACTTCGCCACGCCAGAAGGCGAAAAAGTCCGCGCTCGCTTAATTAACCGCTTCGAGAAATACGGTAACGATATCGACGAGGTGGATAACATTAGCGCCGAACTGTTACGCCACTACTGCAAAGAAGTGGAAAAATACCAGAACCCGCGCGGCGGCTACTTCACGCCGGGATCGTATACCGTTTCTGCCCACGTCCCGTTGGGATCGGTGGTTGGCGCGACGCCAGACGGTCGTTTTGCCGGGGAACAACTGGCAGACGGTGGCTTGTCACCCATGCTGGGTCAGGATGCACAAGGGCCAACGGCGGTACTGAAATCAGTCAGTAAGCTCGATAATACGCTGCTGTCTAACGGTACGTTGCTGAACGTGAAATTCACTCCGGCGACCCTGGAAGGTGAAGCGGGATTACGCAAACTGGCCGACTTCTTACGGGCGTTTACCCAGCTTAAGTTGCAGCATATTCAGTTTAACGTGGTGAACGCCGACACGTTGCGGGAAGCGCAACAGCGCCCACAAGATTATGCCGGGCTGGTGGTGCGCGTTGCCGGATACAGCGCCTTCTTTGTCGAACTGTCGAAGGAGATCCAGGATGACATCATCCGCCGGACAGCGCATCAGCTGTAACGTTGTGGAAACGCGCCGCGATGATGTGGCGCGCATTTTCAACATTCAGCGTTATTCACTGAATGACGGCGAGGGCATTCGTACGGTGGTCTTTTTTAAAGGCTGTCCGCATCTTTGCCCATGGTGTGCTAATCCGGAGTCGATCTCCGGCAAAATCCAGACGGTGCGCAGAGAGGCGAAATGTCTGCACTGCGCGAAATGTTTGCGTGATGCGGATGAATGCCCCTCCGGGGCATTTGAACGGATTGGCCGCGATATCAGTCTTGACGCTCTGGAACGGGAAGTGATGAAAGATGACATTTTCTTTCGCACGTCCGGCGGTGGCGTCACGCTTTCTGGCGGCGAAGTGTTAATGCAGGCGGAGTTTGCGACCCGTTTTTTACAGCGACTGCGGCTATGGGGTGTGTCATGCGCCATCGAAACTGCCGGAGACGCGCCAGCCAGCAAGCTGTTACCGCTGGCGAAATTGTGCGATGAAGTGTTGTTCGATTTAAAAATTATGGATGCGGCTCAGGCGCGGGATGTGGTGAAGATGAACCTGCAACGCGTGCTGGAGAATCTGCGTTTGCTGGTGAGTGAGGGTGTCAACGTGATCCCGCGTTTACCGCTGATCCCTGGTTTCACGCTCAGCCGGGAGAATATGCAGCAGGCGCTGGACGTGCTGATCCCGCTGAATATCAGGCAGATCCATCTGTTACCGTTTCATCAGTACGGCGAGCCGAAATACCGCCTGCTGGGGAAAACATGGTCGATGAAAGAGGTTGCTGCGCCGTCGTCAGCCGATGTGGCAACGATGCGTGAAATGGCAGAACGGGCCGGATTTCAGGTTACCGTGGGAGGTTAAAATGGCATACCTGGTGGCAGTAACCGCCTGCGTAAGCGGCGTGGCGCATACTTATATGGCGGCGGAACGGCTGGAAAAGTTGTGCCAGTTAGAGAAGTGGGGCGTTAGCATTGAAACTCAGGGCGCGTTGGGAACGGAGAATCGTTTAGCGGACGAGGATATCCGCCGGGCGGATGTTGCGCTGTTAATTACGGATATCGAGCTTGCCGGTGCTGAGCGATTTGAACATTGTCGCTACGTGCAATGCAGCATCTACGCTTTCCTGCGTGAGCCGCAGAGGGTGATGAGCGCAGTGCGCAAAGTGCTTTCTGCGCCGCAGCAAACCCATCTTATTCTGGAGTAGTCGGTTTTTCTGTCAGTTGGCTGTGGTACTGCCGACGATATTCCGACGGCGAGCGTTCGGTATTTTTACGAAACAGACGGCAGAAGTAGTTGCTGTCGACAAAGCCGCAGGCGTGCGCCACTTCTTTTACCTTCAGGTCATAGCCTTTCAATAACGTCTTAGCGTGCTCCAGTCGCGTGTGATTCAGGTATTCGTTAAAACCAATGGCCCCCGTTTTTTGAAACAGGTGCGAGAGGTAATTTGGCGAAATATAGAATGCCTGTGCGACAGATTCGCGGGTAAGCGCGGAGGCATAGCGTTCGTCGATATAATCACGAATAGCTTCGAACAGTGCCTGGCTGCGTGAGGCGGTCTGGATTTGGCTGCCGAGCAAATCGCGGCAGTGGCTAAGCAGGCTGGCGACGATAAGTCTGGCCGTTTGCTGCTCCTGCGACTGCATTTGCATTTCATTGAGCGTTTGTAGCAGAAAAGAACCAATGCGCGGGCCGCGTCGGGCGACGTGTTGCTTCGCCAGATTTTGATATTGTTTGCCATCCCATTGCACAACGCTGAAGCCGAGTTGCTGTTTGCCAAACAGCACGCTAAAGGTGGTGGCGGGGGCTTGCCATTGTGGAAAATTCCAGCCACCAGCAGGGACGTACAGCACATCGCCGGGAACTAACGCTGCTCCAGCGCCGGTATCAATAAACTCACCTTCCAGCACAATTTCCAGCCGTGGAAAATCGACCTGATACGCAAGATCGGGTACCGGGCCGTTGCTGCTGGCAAAGTAAATCTGGCGCAGGGACAGCGGGCCGTTGATCAGGCGGGAGAGCAGATAGCTGACGTCGTGATACATGTTATTCCCTTAGGTATGTAGACGGGAAAACAGTAACTGGCATTATGAAAAAAGGCCACCTGAAAAGTGTGGCCTGATGGGAGTGAGATGTAAACATTGCGGCAGTATCGCATCCGGCAAATAGCGCCAGACGCGATACAAAGGTCATTTACTGATTACCCACCTGATCGCCATACGGCAGAGTGTCGTAATCGATCAGCGCGTTTTTCTTGTACGGGTTACCAATCCAGCGGGTAGTTTCTTTGAACTGCGGATTCACCACTGAACGGGTTGGATCGTAACCGTCGTAAGATAAGCCCGCTAAATCTGACCAGGTGTGGATCAGTTCCGCCAGGCTGTATTTACGATCAACATCCTGTGAGAAATCACGCGGATGAGTCGCTTGCCATTTTTCTGACGTCCACAGCAGGAACGGAATGGTGTACATATGACGCGTCGGGTTGTCTTCATTACGCCCCTGAGTTTTGTGCGGCGGCGTGTCGTAAACCTCTTCACCGTGGTCAGAGAAATAAACCAGGAAACCGTTCGGATCGGTCGCTTTAAAGTCTTTAATCAGGCTGGCAACCACGTGATCGTTATACAAGTTAGCGTTGTCATAATCGTTATATGACTCCAGTTCTTCTGCGCTTAATCCCGGCGGAACATGATCGGTATTGCCATCAAACTTGCCCTGATTTTCCGGGTAGCGGTATTTGTATTTGATATGCGTACCCAGCAGATGAACGATGATCAGTTTCTTCGGCGCAGGGTCATTCAGCACTTCCTGGAACGGCTTCAGCACGTTGGTGTCGTATTCACGCGCACTCTGCGTACGTTGCTGGTTCATGTAGTACTGCTTGTCGGTCTGGCGCGAAAATACCGTCAGCATGGTATTGCGGGCGGTCATCGTCTGCTGGTTGGTGATCCAGAAGGTTTTATAACCCGCCTGTTTCATCATGTTCATCAGCGACGGCTGCGTCAGATACAGATCCGGGTTCTTTTCATTGGCAAAGGTCAGCGCCTGTTGCAGGATTTCAATGGTGTACGGACGAGACGTCACCACGTTATTAAACACGGTCAGATTCGGATCGGTTTTATGCAGCGCATCCAGCTCCGGCGTGGTTTCACGCGGATAACCGTACAGACTCATGCGGCCACGCTGGGTCGACTCGCCAATCACCAGCACTAAAGTGCGCGGTTCGTTACCCGATTCATCTTTGAAATTCGCCAGCGGCGGCAAGGCATTATTTTCATTCAGTAGCTTTGTTAGCGAGTTTAGTTGCTGACGATACTGATAATAGCCGGTCAGGAATTGCCACGGTGCGGCAGGCTCCATACGCGATGCCAGGTTATCCAACGTTTTCTCAAATGGCTTGTTTTTGATAAACGTATTCATGGCGATCGGATGCAGAATCAAGCCATAAAGTAGGGCAAAAGAGACAACATAACGCCACGGCTTTGGAATATAGACCGGGCGCAGGCGCGTCCACAGCAAAACTGCCACCGCCGTATAGGCCAGCGCGATAAGCACAATCTTCAGGCTGAAATACTGGCTTAAATACTCGCTGGCTTCGTTGGTGTTGGTTTCAAACATCACAAACAGAACGCTCTGCGAGAACTCCTGACCGTAGATGACGTAGTAGCACAACGCTGCCAGAGAGGCCGCCCATAGCACCACGCCGATCACTGCGGCAATAATTTTAATCCGCTTCGGAAAGAGGAATACCGGGATCAACCACAGCGAACTGAATAACAGCGAGTCGCGAATGCCGTTAGTGCCACTATAACCACTGATGTAAATAATGGCCTGTAGCAGAGTAGAGAAAAACCAAAAGTAGAGCAGTGCCCAACCCAGGGCTTTCCAGCTAAAAAGAGGTTTAGCCTGGACTTCTGTGGAATGCATAGTAAGAACCTGTCTTGAAAAAAATATCGCCGAATGTACCGACAATTCCTTAAGGATATCTGAAGGGATATCCAGAATTTGAATAAAATGCAGACAGAAATATATTGAAAACGAGGGTGTTAGAACAGAAGTATTTCAGAAAACCCTCGCGCAAAAGCACGAGGGTTTGCAGGAGAGGAAGATTAGCCGGTATTACGCATACCTGCCGCAATCCCGGCAATAGTGACCATTAACGCCTGCTCGACGCGAGGATCCGGCTCATGGCCTTCTTTTTCTGCCTGGCGGGAGCGGTGCAGCAACTCGGCCTGCAATACGTTCAGCGGGTCGGTGTAAATATTCCGTAGCTGAATAGACTCTGCAATCCACGGCAGATCGGCCATCAGATGGGAATCGTTGGCAATCGCCAGCACCACTTTGATGTCTTCTTCTTGCAGATTGCGTAACTCTTTACCTAACGGCCACAGTGCTTTGTCTACCAGACGTTGATCATAGTATTCCGCCAGCCACAGGTCTGCTTTGGCGAAGACCATCTCCAGCATGCCGAGACGCGTCGAGAAGAATGGCCAATCGCGGCACATAGCCTCCAGCTCGCTCTGTTTGCCATCTTCGACCACTTTTTGCAGCGCCGTACCTGCACCCAGCCAGGCGGGGAGCATCAGGCGGTTTTGCGTCCAGGCGAAGATCCACGGAATGGCGCGTAGTGACTCGACGCCGCCGGTTGGGCGACGTTTCGCCGGACGTGAACCCAACGGCAGTTTGCCCAGTTCTTGTTCCGGCGTAGCGGAGCGGAAGTAAGGCACAAAATCTTTGTTTTCACGTACGTAGCCACGGTAGAGATCGCAGGAGATGACTGACAGTTCATCCATAATGCGACGCCAGCTCTCTTTCGGCTCAGGTGGTGGCAGCAGGTTGGCTTCCAGAATCGCCCCGGTGTACAGCGACAGGCTGCTGACGGTGATTTCTGGCAGACCATATTTAAAGCGGATCATCTCGCCCTGTTCAGTCACGCGCAGGCCACCTTTCAGGCTTCCTGGCGGTTGTGACAGCAGCGCCGCATGAGCAGGTGCGCCGCCGCGACCAATGGAACCGCCGCGACCGTGGAACAACGTCAGCTCAATACCCGCTTTTTCGCAGGTTTTGATTAATGCATCCTGTGCCTGATATTGCGCCCAGGAAGCTGCCATCACGCCCGCATCTTTTGCTGAGTCGGAATAGCCAATCATCACCATCTGTTTGCCCTGAATCAGGCCGCGATACCAGTCGATATTCAGTAGCTGAGTCATGACATCGTTGGCGTTGTTCAGGTCATCGAGGGTTTCAAACAGCGGAGCAACCGGCATCGCAAACCCGATACCCGCTTCTTTCAGCAGCAGGTGGACAGCCAGCACGTCGGACGGCGTTTTCGCCATCGAGATCACGTAGGCGGCAATGGAGCCTTGCGGCGCTTCGGCAATCACCTGGCAGGTATCGAGCACTTCGCGCGTTTCGGCGCTTGGTTGCCAGTTGCGCGGCAGAAGCGGACGTTTGGAGTTCAGTTCGCGGATCAGGAACGCCTGTTTGTCGGCCTCTGACCAGCTTTCGTAGTCGCCGATACCGAGGTAGCGGGTCAGCTCGCCCAGCGCTTCGGTATGGCGGGTGCTCTCCTGACGGATATCAATACGGACCAGCGGTACGCCGAAACATTTCACGCGGCGCAGGGTGTCGAGCAGATCGCCGTTGGCGATAATACCCATGCCACACGCCTGAAGTGACTGGTAGCAAGCGTAGAGCGGTTCCCACAGTTCTTCGTTTTGTGTCAGCAGGCCTTCTGGTTTTGGCAGTTCTTCGCCTTTCAGGCGCGCTTCCAGCCATGCCTGTGTCGCCATCAGGCGAGAGCGCAGGTTTTTCATCAGATAGCGATACGGCTCTGCGGCACCTTCTTCGCCAACCAGCGCCAGCAGTTCAGGGGTCGCTTCAACCATCGACAGTTCAGAAACCAGCACCTGAATATCTTTCAGGAACAAATCGGTGGCTTTCCAGCGGCTGAGTAGCAGGACGTGGCGGGTGATATCGGCAGTGACGTTCGGGTTGCCGTCGCGGTCACCGCCCATCCACGAGGTAAAACGTACCGGAACAAATTCGACGGGCAGTTTGTAGCCGAGGTTCTCTTCCAGTTGTTCGTTCAGTTCGCGCAGGTAATTCGGTACGCCTTGCCACAGGCTGTTTTCTACTACGGCAAAGCCCCATTTGGCTTCATCTACCGGGCTTGGACGCAGCTTACGGATTTCATCTGTATGCCATGACTGGGCGATCAACTGGCGCAGGCGGCGCATCAGCTGGTTATGTTCGTAGTCGGCGATATCTTTGTTATCGAGCTGTTTTAAGCAGGCGTTCACTTCCACCATTTTGTGGATCAGTGTACGACGGGTAATTTCGGTTGGGTGAGCCGTGAGGACCAGTTCCAGCGACAGCGATTCCACTGCTTTTTTGATGGTGTCTTCGCTCAGTTCCGGCTGGTTTTTCAGTTTACGCAGGGTGCGGGCGATCACTTCCGGGTTGCTGGCAGCTTCGCCTTTCGGCGAAATGCTGTGGTATTGCTCGGCGGTGTTGGCCAGGTTCAGAAACTGACTAAACGCACGCGCAACGGGCAGCAGCTCGTCGTTCGACAAATTTTGTAAGGTGGTGAGCAACTCCTGGCGGTTAGCATCATTGCCAGCGCGTGAAGATTTGGACAACTTACGGATAGTTTCTACGCGTTCAAGAATGTGTTCTCCTAACGCATCCTTGATGGTTTCTCCCAGCACTTTGCCGAGCATACTGACATTACTACGCAATGCGGAATATTGTTCGTTCATATTACCCCAGACACCCCATCTTATCGTTTGATAGCCCTGTATCCTTCACGTCGCATTGGCGCGAATATGCTCGGGCTTTGCTTTTCGTCGTCTTTTATAAAGCCACGTAAAAGCGGTGACGTCAAATGCTGCGAAATCGCTTCAGCAAACGAATAAATAGCAGGAATTTACGCCATTAAATTCACGACGCTTTAAATAAGCGTAACTTATGGGAATGTTAAAAAATCGCCTCGAGTAACACCAAAGGTGTAGGTCGGATAAGATGCGTAAGCATCGCATCCGACATTGTT
>X264_Eurasian_Magpie__coassemble_462_pt1 | contig 12543 bp, 7 predicted proteins | sample X264_Eurasian_Magpie__metabat2_low_PE_002 | metagenome-assembled genome bin X264_Eurasian_Magpie
ACCAATCGCTTCTTTCAAAAAAGCGGTCGTTTCCAGATAGCAGCGTTTGAAACCCATTTCTCGCGCCTGCTCCATCGCCATTAAGGCCAGTTTTTTTGCCAGCCCTTTACCGCGAATGGCGGGAAGAAAGTACATTTTCTGCAGTTCGCAAATGTCCGCTTCACTACCTGTTAATGGCGCTATCCCACCGCCGCCGACCACTTCACCCTCGTACTCAACCACCCAATATGCATGGCCAGGCTGACTATACACTTGATACAGCTCGTCAAGATTCGGATCGGCGACGGTGTAGCCTTTATCAGCGGTAAGACCGTATTCGGCGGATACCTGACGAATGACGCGGGCGATAGCAGGATTATCCTGCAGCGTCAGGCGACGCATTACAGGTGATTGCGGCGCAATGTTATTCATAGTTTAACCCAATAAAAATAAAGTAATTATACATTTGTTTAATACCACTCTCTTCTTACGTGCGCAAGCGTCTTATAAAGCAATAAAGTTTTTGCCAGCCTATTACTGATAAGAGTATTGTAACGTGGCAGAACATTTTACTGTCTGTATCTATAAATTATATCAATGGATTTTTTAATTCAGGGAATTTTTATGGCTCAAGTTATTAATGAAATGGATGTTCCGTCCCATTCTTTTGTTTTTCATGGTACAGGTGAGAGATATTTTCTTATTTGTGTGGTGAATGTGTTGTTAACGATTATAACGCTAGGTATCTATTTACCATGGGCATTAATGAAATGTAAGCGTTATCTTTATGCTAATATGGAAGTTAACGGACAACGATTTTCTTATGGAATTACCGGTGGGAATGTTTTTGTTAGTTGTCTTGTTTTTGTTTTTTTCTATTTCGCAATCTTAATGACAGTGTCAGCAGATATGCCGCTTGTTGGCTGTGTTTTGACTTTGTTACTGTTGGTTTTGCTTATATTTATGGCAGCCAAAGGACTGCGTTATCAGGCCTTAATGACCAGTCTCAACGGCGTAAGATTTAGTTTTAATTGCTCTTTGAAAGGGTTCTGGTGGGTAACCTTTTTCTTGCCGATTTTAATGGCCATTGGGATGGGGACTGTTTTCTTTATCTCGACAAAGATGCTACATGCCAATAGTTCAAGTAGTGTTATTATATCTGTGGTTCTGATGGCAATAGTTGGTATTGTTTCCATTGGTATTTTTAATGGTACTTTATATAGTCTGGTAATGAGTTTTCTCTGGAGCAATACCAGTTTTGGTATACATCGTTTCAAGGTGAAATTAGATACTACGTATTGTATAAAATATGCCATTCTAGCATTTTTAGCTTTATTGCCTTTTCTCACTGTTGCTGGTTATATTATCTTCGATCAAATATTAAATGAGTATGATAGTTCTGTGTATGCAAATGATGATATTGAGAATTTACAGCAATTTATGGAAATGCAGCGTAAAATGATAATCGCGCAGTTAATCTATTATTTTGGGATTGCTGTTAGCACCAGTTATTTAACGGTGTCGTTGCGAAACCATTTTATGAGCAACCTGTCACTGAATGATGGGCGTATTCGTTTTCGCTCAACTTTAACGTACCACGGTATGCTTTATCGCATGTGTGCGTTGGTGGTGATATCCGGGATTACGGGCGGTCTGGCTTATCCACTGCTGAAAATATGGATGATTGACTGGCAGGCAAAAAATACGTATTTGCTGGGCGATTTGGATGACCTTCCTTTAATCAATAAAGAAGAACAACCAGATAAAGGCTTCTTAGCCAGTATTTCTCGGGGAGTTATGCCTTCTTTACCATTTCTGTAAGAGATAAAAAAGGCCGGAGCATGCTCCGGCCTTCGTTTTCATCACTGTGTTGATTACAGTGCGGCGATAACAGCCTGCTGTTCAATCAGCTTGGCTTTCGCTTCTGCATAACCTTCCAGCTTCTCACGCTCTTTCGCGATAACCGCTTCCGGTGCGCGGGCGACAAAGCCTTCATTTGCCAGCTTGTTCTCGATGCGGCTGATTTCACCTTCGATCTTCGCCACTTCTTTCGCCAGGCGCGCCAGCTCATCTTCTTTGTTGATGAGGCCAGCCATCGGGATCAGCAGCTCTGCGCCGTCGATGATCTTGGTAACGGAAACCGGACCTTTGTCATCGGCAGGCAGCACGGTGATGCTTTCCAGACGCGCCAGCGTTTGCAGGAAGCCACGGTTTTCATTTACGCGACGCTCTGCATCCGCGCTGCAACCACGAAGCAACAGCTCCAGCGGTTTGCCCGGCGCGATGTTCATTTCTGCACGGATGTTACGTACCGCAACGATCGCCTGCTTCAGCCACTCGGTATCAGCCAGTGCGGCTTCATCAACCTGAGATGCATCGTACTGCGGGAACGGTTGCAGCATGATGGTGTCGGCAGTGATACCGCAAAGTACTTTCACACGCTGCCAGATGGTTTCGGTGATGAACGGAATGATCGGATGCGCGAGGCGCAGCAGACCTTCCAGTACAGTCACCAGCGTATGGCGAGTACCGCGCAGTTCGGCTTCTGTTCCACCGTTCATTACCGGCTTGGTCAGCTCCAGATACCAGTCACAGAACTGGTTCCAGGTGAACTCATACAAAATGCCTGCGGCGATATCGAAGCGGAAGCTGTCCAGCGCTTCGCGGTACGCTTTGATGGTCTGGTTGAACTCCGCCAGAATCCAGCGGTCCGCCAGCGATAGCGTCATTTCGCCGCCGTTGAAGCCGCAATCCTGATCTTCTGTGTTCATCAGCACAAAGCGGCTGGCGTTCCACAGCTTGTTACAGAAGTTACGGTAACCTTCCAGGCGCTTCATATCCCAGTTGATGTCACGACCGGTAGACGCCAGCGCCGCCAGGGTGAAGCGCAGGGCATCGGTGCCGTGCGGCTTAATGCCGTTCGGGAACTGTTTCTCGGTGCGCTTACGGATTTTGTCCGCCAGCTGCGGCTGCATCATATTGCCGGTACGTTTTTCCAGCAGTTCTGGCAGCGAAATACCGTCAACCATATCCAGCGGGTCGATAACGTTACCCTTGGATTTGGACATCTTCTGGCCTTCGTCGTCACGAATCAGACCGGTCATGTAAACAGTGTGGAACGGCACCTGCGGTTTGCCATTTTCATCTTTGATGAAGTGCATAGTCATCATGATCATGCGGGCAATCCAGAAGAAGATGATGTCGAAACCAGATACCATCACGCTGGTTGGGTGGAACTGGCGCAGTGCGTCGGTATTTTCCGGCCAGCCAAGGGTAGAGAAGGTCCACAGCGCAGAAGAGAACCAGGTGTCGAGAACGTCTTCGTCCTGACGCAGGGCAACGTCGGCACCGAGGTTATTTTCCTTGCGCACTTCGTCTTCGTTGCGGCCAACATAAACATTACCCGCTTCGTCATACCATGCCGGGATACGGTGACCCCACCATAGCTGACGAGAGATACACCAGTCCTGAATATCGCGCATCCAGGAGAAATACATGTTTTCGTACTGCTTCGGTACGAACTGAATGTCGCCATTCTCAACCGCTTCAACTGCCGGTTTCGCCAGTACATCGGCACGTACGTACCACTGGTCGGTCAGCATCGGTTCGATAACCACGCCACCACGGTCGCCATAAGGAACGGTCAGGTCGTGCGGTTTAATTTCTTCCAGCAGGCCGAGCGCGTCAACCGCAGCAACGACGGCTTTACGTGCAGCAAAACGCTCCAGTTTCTGGAACTCTGCCGGGATTTCGCTGGAATAAACGTCAGATTCGTTACCTTTGGTATCGAACACCTGGGCGCTTTCACGGATATCGCCGTCAAAGGTCAGGATGTTGATCATCGGCAGGGCGTGACGTTTACCGACTTCATAGTCGTTAAAGTCGTGCGCTGGGGTGATCTTCACGCAGCCGGTGCCTTTTTCCATGTCGGCGTGTTCGTCGCCAACGATCGGAATACGACGGTTAACCAGCGGTAGAATGACATATTTGCCAATCAGATCTTTGTAACGCGGATCTTCCGGGTTAACGGCCACGCCGGTATCGCCCAGCAGGGTTTCCGGGCGAGTGGTCGCAACCACCAGATAATCTTTACCGTCTGCGGTTTTCGCGCCGTCAGCCAGCGGATAGCGGATGTGCCACATCGAACCTTTCGATTCGCGGTTTTCCACTTCCAGGTCAGAGATAGCGGTACGCAGTTTCGGGTCCCAGTTTACCAGGCGTTTGCCACGGTAAATCAGGTCTTCTTTATACAGACGAACGAAAACTTCTTTCACCGCATTGGACAGGCCTTCGTCCATGGTGAAGCGTTCACGCTCCCAGTCGACGGAGTTGCCGAGACGGCGCATCTGACGGGTAATGGTGCCGCCGGATTCCGCTTTCCATTCCCAGATTTTGTCAATGAAAGCTTCGCGGCCGTAGTCGTGACGGGTTTTACCTTCTTCTGCGGCAATCTTGCGCTCAACGACCATCTGGGTAGCGATCCCGGCGTGGTCAGTACCGACCTGCCACAGGGTGTTTTTGCCCTGCATGCGCTGATAGCGGATCATGGTATCCATGATGGTTTGCTGGAAGGCGTGACCCATATGCAAACTGCCGGTGACATTCGGCGGCGGGATCATGATGCAGAAACTTTCCTGGCTTTCATCGCCATTAGGCTTAAAGTAGCCCTGCTTTTCCCAGTGCTCGTAAAGCGGCTGTTCGATATCTTGTGGGTTGTATGTCTTTTCCATTATTTCCAGGTTGCCGTATTCAGGTTGAAACCAGCCACGCGGTAGGCTTTATAGCGTTCGCGCGCCAGTTGTTTCAGAGAATCTTCATAAGGAACGAAGTCTACCACTTCTGTGAAAGCGGTGGCAAAATCTGCAAAGCTTGTTCGCAGACTAATCAATATATCGCGCGGGCTGCTGCTGCGTTTTTGCGGCCAGGCGATCTCCACCGGCGCACCGCCGCGCGGTCCTTCTCCCGCTAAATTATGCGGAACAAAGCTTTCTGCCGGACGTGCCCACAGGGCTTCATCCAGTCGGTAAGCCTGCTTTTCATCTTCACAGGCGATGAGTACGCGCTTACCACTGCGCCAACGTTCTGCGGCAATTTCACACACCAACTGCTCAACGGCGCTTAAGCCATCGACGGTGGTGTCATTGTCCAGAAGGTAGAACGTTGCGTTTTTCATATATGGGGCTTCTTGTGGTGGATTTAAATACGCATCAGGTATACACCGCAGCGCCTGATGCGACGCTGCCGCGTCTTATCAGGCCTACGAGTTCGGTGCTGTGTAGGTCGGATAAGGCGTTCATGCCGCATCCGACAATAACAGCATTGCCTGATGCGACGCTGCCGCGTCTTATCAGGCCTACGAGTTCGGTGCTGTGTAGGTCGGATAAGGCGTTCATGCCGCATCCGACAATAACAGCATTGCCTGATGCGACGCTGCCGCGTCTTATCAGGCCTACGAGTTCAGTGCTGTGTAGGTCGGATAAGGCGTTCACGCCGCATCCGGCAATAACAGCCTTGCCTGACGCAATTACTCTTCGCCGTTAAACCCAGCGCGGTTTAACAGGAACTGTGCCAGCAACGCTACCGGACGACCGGTTGCGCCTTTTGCTTTACCAGAACGCCAGGCGGTTCCTGCAATATCCAGGTGAGCCCAGTTATACTTACGGGTAAAGCGTGACAGGAAGCAACCTGCGGTAATCGCCCCACCAGGACGACCGCCAATGTTCGCCATATCGGCAAAATTGGACTCCAGTTGTTCCTGATACTCGTCACCCAGCGGTAAGCGCCATGCGCGGTCACCGGATTGTTCAGACGCGGCAATCAGTTCATGGGCCAGCGGATTATGGTTCGCCATCAGACCAGTAATATGATGACCCAGCGCGATCACGCAGGCACCGGTCAGCGTCGCCACGTCAATCACTGCTTCCGGCTCAAAACGTTCAACGTAAGTTAACACGTCGCACAGTACCAGGCGGCCTTCGGCATCGGTGTTCAGCACTTCAACGGTTTGACCGGACATGGTGGTTAACACATCGCCCGGACGATAGGCTCGCCCGCCAGGCATGTTTTCGCAGCCTGCCAGCACGCCGATAACGTTAATCGGCAGTTGCAGCTCCGCGACCATACGCATCACGCCGTAAACCGCCGCCGCGCCGCACATATCGTACTTCATCTCATCCATGCCTTCTGAAGGCTTGATGGAGATACCGCCGGAGTCGAAGGTTAAACCTTTACCCACCAGCACGATTGGGCGTGCATCTTCCGACGCGTTGCCTTTGTACTCAATCACCGACATCAGCGATTCGTTTTGTGAACCCTGACCGACCGCCAGATAAGAGTGCATTCCCAGCTCTTTCATCTGCTGTTCGCCGATAACGCGGGTGATGACATTCTTGCTGTAGCTGTCAGCCAGCTGGCGCGCCTGAGAGGCGAGATAAGCGGCGTTACAGATATTCGGCGGCATATTACCGAGATCTTTCGCTGCTTTTATCCCGGCGGCAATCGCCAGACCGTGCTGGATCGCGCGCTCACCGCTGGTCAGTTCACGGCGGGTCGGCACGTTGAACACCATCTTACGCAGCGGGCGACGCGGTTCGCTCTTATTCGTTTTCAACTGCTCGAAACTGTAGAGCGTCTCTTTTGCTGTCTCGACAGCCTGACGCACTTTCCAGTAGTTGTTACGGCCTTTAACGTGCAGTTCAGTCAGAAAGCAGACCGCTTCCATCGAGCCAGTATCATTCAGCGTATTAATGGTTTTCTGAATAACCTGCTTGTACTGACGCTCATCCAGCTCACGTTCTTTGCCGCAACCAATAAGGAGAATTCGCTCGGAAAGTACATTCGGAACATGGTGCAGCAACAGTGTCTGCCCCGGTTTTCCTTCCAGTTCGCCCCGACGTAGCAGGGCGCTGATGTACCCATCGCTGATTTTATCGAGCTGTTCTGCAATCGGAGAAAGGCGACGTGGTTCGAAGACGCCCACGACGATGCAGGCACTCCGCTGTTTCTCCGGGCTACCGCTTTTTACACTAAACTCCATGCACTACGCTCCTGAATCTTAAAGACAACGGCGGTGGCTACAGATAGAATTGCAAGCTTTCGTAACTCATGTCCGCTGTTGCGATGACTTCGTGTTAATCTTAACGTTATTACGGCATTGGCACGTCAGAACAAAATCTGAGAGGTGAATCCGTTGAGTATAATTATCTTAGCGACGATTTCGACGACTCAAGAGAATAAATGACGTTTAAGCCATGAAACAAGCTAAAATCCTGCAAAAGACGAGTTTTTACGGGCGTATTTAAAGTGATAATCATAAGATATCTGGTGCGGGAGACGCTCAAAAGCCAGCTGGCGATACTCTTCATCTTGCTTTTGATCTTCTTCTGTCAAAAGTTAGTGAGGATCCTCGGCGCAGCGGTTGACGGCGATATTCCGGCGAATCTGGTGCTCTCCCTTCTCGGGTTGGGCGTGCCGGAAATGGCGCAGCTTATCCTGCCATTAAGCCTGTTCCTCGGGCTGCTGATGACGCTGGGCAAACTGTATACCGAAAGTGAAATTACGGTAATGCATGCCTGCGGCCTGAGCAAAGCGGTTCTGGTGAAAGCGGCAATGATCCTTGCGGTATTCACGGCAATCGTCGCGGCGGTTAACGTGATGTGGGCGGGACCGTGGTCATCGCGTCATCAGGATGAAGTGTTAGCAGAAGCGAAAGCGAACCCTGGCATGGCGGCGCTGGCGCAAGGGCAATTCCAGCAAGCGACTAATGGCAGCTCGGTGCTGTTCATCGAAAGCGTTGACGGCAGCGATTTCAAAGATGTGTTCCTCGCACAAATTCGACCAAAAGGTAATGCACGTCCTTCTGTGGTGGTGGCCGATTCCGGACATTTAACCCAGCTGCGCGACGGCTCCCAGGTCGTCACTCTCAACCAGGGAACGCGCTTCGAAGGCACTGCACTGTTACGCGATTTCCGCATTACGGACTTCCAGGATTATCAGGCGATCATTGGTCACCAGGCGGTGGCGCTCGACCCGAACGATACCGACCAGATGGACATGCGCACATTGTGGAACACTGACACCGATCGTGCTCGCGCAGAACTGAACTGGCGTATCACGTTGGTATTCACCGTGTTTATGATGGCACTTATGGTCGTACCGCTGAGCGTGGTTAACCCACGTCAGGGACGCGTACTGTCGATGCTGCCAGCCATGCTGCTGTATCTACTTTTCTTCCTGATCCAGACCTCCCTGAAATCGAACGGCGGTAAAGGTAAGCTGGACCCGACACTGTGGATGTGGACCGTTAACCTGATTTATCTGGCTTTGGCGATTGTTCTCAACCTTTGGGACACCGTGCCGGTCCGCCGCCTGCGTGCCAGTTTTTCGCGTAAAGGAGCGGTGTGATGCAACCTTTTGGCGTACTTGACCGCTATATCGGTAAAACTATTTTTACCACCATCATGATGACGCTGTTCATGCTGGTGTCGCTGTCGGGCATTATCAAATTTGTCGATCAGCTGAAAAAAGCCGGGCAGGGGAGTTACGACGCGTTAGGCGCAGGAATGTATACCTTGCTGAGCGTGCCGAAAGATGTGCAGATCTTCTTCCCGATGGCGGCTCTGCTTGGGGCGTTGCTTGGTCTTGGGATGCTGGCGCAGCGCAGCGAACTGGTGGTGATGCAGGCTTCTGGTTTTACCCGTATGCAGGTGGCGCTGTCGGTGATGAAAACCGCCATTCCGCTGGTCTTACTGACGATGGCGATTGGTGAATGGGTCGCGCCGCAGGGCGAGCAGATGGCGCGTAACTACCGTGCCCAGGCGATGTACGGCGGCTCGTTACTCTCCACTCAGCAAGGCTTATGGGCGAAAGATGGCAACAACTTCGTCTACATTGAGCGGGTTAAAGGTGACGAAGAGTTAGGTGGCATCAGTATTTATGCCTTTAACGAGAATCGTCGTCTGCAATCCGTACGCTATGCCGCTACCGCGAAGTTTGACCCGGAACATAAAGTCTGGCGTCTGTCGCAGGTTGATGAATCTGATCTGACCAATCCGAAACAGATCACCGGTTCGCAGACGGTGAGCGGCACCTGGAAAACCAACCTCACGCCAGACAAACTGGGCGTGGTGGCGCTGGACCCGGATGCACTCTCCATCAGTGGTTTGCACAACTATGTGAAGTATCTAAAGTCGAGCGGTCAGGATGCCGGACGTTATCAACTCAACATGTGGAGCAAAATCTTCCAGCCTCTATCCGTGGCGGTGATGATGCTGATGGCGCTGTCGTTTATCTTTGGCCCACTGCGTAGCGTACCGATGGGCGTGCGTGTGGTCACCGGTATCAGCTTCGGTTTTGTCTTCTACGTACTGGACCAGATCTTCGGCCCGCTGACATTGGTTTACGGCATCCCGCCGATTATCGGCGCGTTGCTGCCAAGCGCCAGCTTCTTCTTAATCAGCCTGTGGCTGTTAATGAGAAAATCGTAACCAAGCAAGGGAGCGAAAGCTCCCTTTCACATTGTTGATAAAGTCAAATACGAGTTCGATCGGTCCCCTCGCCCCTTTGGGGAGAGGGTTAGGGTGAGGGGGACAGATCGCACCTGACTTACCTTCTTCTCCCCCCCAGCAAACTCCCCAACATCCCGCGCACAATCTGATTCGTCACCTGGCGGGCGGCGCTTTTCGCCATTGTTTGCACCACACCATCTTTCTTCCCGCCGCGTGGTCCGGTAGTGCCAAACAAAATATCCTTCAATCCACCAAGAATACCGTCATCCACCGCCACCTCTTTCCCTTTCGCGGGAGGATTATTTTGCTGCTCGGTACTGGCCTGAAAGCCTTTTTGCAACATCTCATAGGCGGATTCCCGATCCACGTCATCCTCGTACTTGCCATACACCGGGGAGTGATTAATCAAGCCATTACGCTCATCTTCCGTCACCGGCCCCATTCGTGAACAGGGGGCAATCACCATCGCCCGTTCCACCACTGAAGGGCTTCCTTTCGCATCGAGAAACGAGATTAACGCCTCGCCGATCCCCAGTTCCTGGATTGCCTTTTCGGTATCAAACGCCGGATTGGCCCGCATGGTTTGCGCCGCAGCTTTTACTGCTTTCTGATCTTTGGGCGTAAAAGCCCGCAAAGCGTGTTGAACGCGATTACCGAGCTGCCCGAGCACGTTATCCGGAATATCTGACGGGTTTTGCGAAACGAACCAGACGCCCACGCCTTTCGAGCGGATAAGCCTTATCACCTGCTCAATCTTATCCAGCAGTACCTGCGGTGCATCGTTAAACAGCAGATGTGCTTCGTCGAAGAAAAACACCAGTTTTGGTTTCTCCAGATCGCCCGCTTCAGGCAATTGTTCATATAACTCTGAAAGCATCCACAGCAGGCTGGCGGCGTACAGTTTCGGCATCTGATAAAGTTTCTCGGCGCTGAGGATATTGATAACGCCTTTACCGTTGGCATCGGTGCGCATCCAGTCTTTGATATCCAGCATCGGCTCACCAAAGAAGTGTGCTGCGCCTTGCTGTTCCAGCGACAGTAATCCGCGCTGGATGGCACCAACCGATGCGCTACTGATATTTCCGTACTGATTCTGGAAGGATTTGGCGTTATCGCCGATGTACTGGGTAATCGCCCGCAAATCTTTAAAGTCGAGCAGCAACAATCCCTGATCGTCAGCAATGCGGAAAATGATATTCAGCACGCCAGATTGCACATCGTTGAGATTCAACAGTCGTGCCAGCAACAGCGGCCCAAGATCCGAAACCGTCGCCCGCACCGGATGGCCTTTCTCGCCAAAGATATCCCACACCACCACCGGATTAGCATGAGGTTGCCAGTCATTTACGCCGATATTTTTAAGCCTTGCGAGCAGTTTTTCCGAAGAAGTACCTTCCTCCGCTACTCCCGTTAAATCACCTTTCACATCGGCCATAAACACCGGCACGCCGATTTCAGATAGAGACTCTGCCAGTTTTTGCAGCGTAACGGTTTTACCCGTCCCCGTTGCGCCAGTAATCAGCCCGTGACGGTTAGCCATTCCCGGCAGTAAAAAAAGTTCTGTGTCCGGCGTGCGGGCAATTAACAGGGGTTCGCTCATGAGATTTCCTCCAGTTTCCTGCCTGGAGTATAGGCAACGGCTGCGCACTCTTCACCGCTAAATTCAGCAGATTGCGAGACGCCTTCCAAAGAGATTTAAGTGCCGGGCGACAGGCACCCGGCAAAGGGATCAGAAGTCGGCTTTCAGAACCACGCGATAACGCGCCTTACCATCCCGCACATGCTGGATGGCGTCGTTAATTTTCGACATCGGGAACAGTTCGGTGGTCGGCGCAACCTTGCTGCGGGCGGCAAAGCGCATCAGCTTACGCAACTCATAAGGCGTGCCAGTAGCAGAGCCAGAGACGCTGCGGTCGCCCGCAATCAGCGTAAAGGCCGGAACCGGCAAGGGCGTGAGAACTGCACCGACCGTATGGAAATTACCGCCATACGTCAGCGCCTCAAAATAAGGCTGCCAGTCGAGGCTGACGTTGACGGTGTTGATAATGAGATCAAACTGCCCCGCCAGTGCTTTCAGTGCCTGTGGATCGCGGCTATTCACCACTTTATCGGCACCCATCGCCAGCACTTCTTGCTCTTTCGCTGGATTAGAACTAAAGGCTGTCACCTCGCATCCCATTGCGTGCAGAAGTTTTATAGCGATATGCCCCAGCCCGCCAATACCAATTACCCCAACGCGGCTGGTGGCAGTGATATGGTGCATCAACAGCGGTTTAAAGACCGTGATACCGCCGCACAACAGCGGTCCGGCAGATTCAATGTCGATATTTTCTGGCAGTGGAATCACCCATTGCCAGTCCGCACGCAACTTCTCGGCAAAGCCACCGCGATTCATAATCGTCGGCACCGCACCTTGCTCGCAGTTGATCTGATTACCGCTAATACAGGCATCGCAATGCCCGCAGCTGCGTGCCGTCCAGCCAATCCCGACACGCTGACCGACCTGCAAACCTTTATCCTGTGCGGCACTCCCGAGCGCCACCACGCGACCAATCACCTCATGCCCGGCAACCAGTGGATATTGTGAAAATCCCCATTCGTTATCGATCATCGACAGATCGGAATGACAAATCCCGCAGTAATCCACCTGCACTTCAACATCTTGTGGCTTCAGCTCACCGGGATCGTACTCATAAACTTCCAGTTCGCCGCCCGCTTCTTTTGCGGCATAGCTTTTTATCATCGACATTTTTTGGTCCTTCTCTGGTGTTGTCTGGGAAGTGTAGAGCATGGCAGGGCGGGGTGCCTGGAGTGTGACAAAGGTTACACATCGCTGTATGCAATGCTGAAAATTTCAGCACTTAGCGAGGTGCGAGCAAGCTGGCGCTTGCATGGTGGCGTGCGACAGGTATAATCCACAACGTTTTCCGCATACCTCTTCAGTGCCGAAGTGGCGAAATCGGTAGACGCAGTTGATTCAAAATCAACCGTAGAAATACGTGCCGGTTCGAGTCCGGCCTTCGGCACCAAAAGTATGTAAATAGACCTCAACTGAGGT
>X264_Eurasian_Magpie__coassemble_346_pt1 | contig 11729 bp, 10 predicted proteins | sample X264_Eurasian_Magpie__metabat2_low_PE_002 | metagenome-assembled genome bin X264_Eurasian_Magpie
GCGGGACTGATGATGCTGACATCGCTGTTTGTGATTAGCGTCAAAAGCTATCGCCTGTCATGCGGATTTTACGCCTGCCAGTCGCTGGTGCTGGTGTCTATTTTCGCCACCCTCTCGTGCCTGTTCGTCGCAGAGCAACTGCTGATCTGGTCCGCCAGCGCCTTTATCACCAAAGTGCTGCTGGTACCGTTAATCATGATTTACGCTGCACGAAATATTCCCCAGAACATCCCGGAAAAAGCGTTATTCGGTCCGGCAATGATGGCATTGCTCGCGGCATTAATTGTCCTGCTTTGCGCATTTGTCGTTCAGTCCGTGAAGCTACCGATGGCTACCGGGCTGAAACCGGCGCTGGCGGTGGCGTTAGGTCATTTTCTGCTTGGCCTGCTGTGCATTGTCAGCCAGCGCAATATCCTGCGGCAAATTTTTGGTTACTGCCTGATGGAAAACGGCTCCCATCTGGTGCTGGCGCTTCTAGCCTGGCGTGCACCGGAACTGGTGGAAATTGGTATCGCTACCGACGCCATCTTCGCCGTCATTGTGATGGTGTTACTGGCAAGAAAAATATGGCGTACCCACGGCACGCTGGACGTGAACAACTTGACCGCGCTGAAGGGATAATGAGATGAGTTATTCTGTGATGTTCGCTTTACTCCTGCTCACGCCGCTGCTTTTTTCGCTGCTCTGTTTTGCCTGCCGGAAACGGGGGCACTCTCCGACTCGCGCGGTGACAGTATTACATAGCTTAGGGATCACACTGCTGCTGATTCTGGCACTCTGGGTGGTCCAAACTGCCGCTGATGCGGGAGAAATATTCGCTGCGGGACTGTGGCTTCATATTGATGGTCTGGGCGGTTTGTTCCTCGCCATTCTTGGTGTGATTGGCTTTCTCACCGGTGTTTACTCGATTGGCTACATGCGTCATAAAGTGGAGCACGGCGAGCTTTCACCCGTTACGCTGTGCGATTACTACGGTTTCTTCCATCTGTTTTTGTTCACCATGCTGCTGGTTGTTACCAGCAATAACCTGATTGTGATGTGGGCGGCGATCGAAGCCACCACCTTAAGCTCGGCGTTTCTGGTAGGCATTTACGGTCAGCGTTCATCGCTGGAAGCTGCATGGAAGTACATCATTATTTGTACTGTTGGTGTCGCTTTTGGTCTGTTCGGTACCGTGCTGGTATACGCCAACGCCGCCAGCGTTATGCCGCAGGCAGAAATGGCGATATTCTGGAGCGAGGTTCTTAAGCAATCGTCCTTGCTTGACCCAACATTAATGCTGTTGGCCTTTGTGTTTGTGCTAATTGGCTTTGGCACTAAAACCGGGCTATTCCCCATGCACGCCTGGCTGCCAGATGCTCACAGTGAAGCGCCGAGTCCGGTCAGCGCCCTGCTCTCCGCCGTATTGCTGAACTGCGCGCTGTTGGTGCTTATTCGCTATTACATCATTATTTGCCAGGCCATCGGCAGCGATTTCCCCAACCGGTTGTTGCTCATCTTCGGCATGTTGTCGGTTGCCGTGGCGGCATTTTTCATTCTGGTACAGCGGGACATTAAGCGTCTGCTGGCGTACTCCAGCGTGGAGAACATGGGACTGGTCGCGGTGGCGCTAGGCATTGGCGGGCCGCTGGGAATTTTTGCTGCGCTGCTGCACACCTTAAACCACAGTCTGGCAAAAACGCTGCTGTTCTGCGGTTCCGGCAATGTACTGCTCAAGTACGGCACGCGCGATCTCAACGTCGTCTGCGGGATGCTCAAAATCATGCCATTTACCGCCGTGCTGTTTGGCGGCGGTGCGCTGGCGCTGGCCGGGATGCCGCCCTTCAACATTTTTCTTAGCGAATTTATGACCGTTACCGCCGGACTGGCGCGTAATCACCTGCTGATTATCGTCCTGCTGTTATTGCTGTTAACGCTGGTGCTGGCGGGCCTGGTACGGATGGCTGCGCGGGTGTTAATGGCGAAACCGCCGCAGGCCGTTAACCGGGGTGATCTCGGCTGGTTGACCACCTCGCCAATGGTGATTCTGCTGGTCATGATGCTGGCGATGGGAACGCATATTCCACAACCTGTCATCAGGATCCTGGCGGGCGCTTCCACTATAGTCCTCTCAGGGACGCACGACCTGCCTGCACAACGTAGCACCTGGCATGATTTTTTGCCTTCAGGCACCGCATCTGTTTCGGAGAAACACAGTGAACGTTAATTCATCGTCAAATCGTGGCGAAGCGATTCTCGCCGCCCTGAAAACGCAGTTCCCCGGCGCGGTGCTGGATGAAGAGCGACAAACGCCTGAACAGGTCACCATTACGGTGAAAATAAATCTGCTGCCTGACGTTGTACATTATCTTTATTATCAACATGATGGCTGGCTTCCGGTCCTGTTTGGCAACGACGAGCGGACACTTAACGGTCATTACGCGGTTTATTATGCCCTTTCAATGGAAGGGGCCGAAAAATGCTGGATCGTGGTGAAGGCACTGGTCGATGCCGACAGTCGGGAGTTTCCGTCAGTCACACCGCGCGTCCCTGCCGCGGTCTGGGGCGAGCGAGAAATTCGCGATATGTACGGGTTGATTCCGGTTGGCCTGCCGGATCAGCGTCGGCTGGTGTTGCCCGATGACTGGCCGGAAGATATGCATCCGCTGCGCAAAGACGCGATGGATTATCGACTGCGCCCTGAACCGACGACTGATACCGAAACGTATCCGTTTATCAACGAGGGCAACAGCGATGCGCGGGTGATCCCTGTCGGCCCGCTGCATATCACCTCCGATGAACCGGGTCACTTCCGCTTGTTTGTGGATGGCGAGCAAATTGTCGATGCTGATTACCGCCTGTTTTATGTCCATCGCGGCATGGAGAAACTGGCAGAAACGCGGATGGGCTACAACGAAGTGACCTTCTTGTCGGACCGCGTGTGTGGGATTTGCGGTTTTGCCCACAGTGTGGCCTATACCAACTCGGTTGAAAATGCACTGGGGATTGAGGTGCCGCAACGAGCGCATACTATTCGCTCGATTCTGCTGGAAGTCGAACGGCTGCACAGTCATTTGCTCAACCTTGGCCTCTCCTGCCATTTTGTTGGTTTTGATACCGGCTTTATGCAATTTTTCCGCGTGCGGGAAAAGTCGATGACGATGGCGGAATTGCTGACCGGGTCGCGTAAAACCTACGGTCTGAATCTGATTGGTGGTGTTCGCCGCGATATTCTCAAAGAGCAACGTCTGCAAACGCTGAAACTGGTGCGCGAGATGCGTGCCGACGTGTCGGAGCTGGTAGAGATGCTGCTTGCTACGCCGAATATGGAACAACGCACTCAGGGCATTGGCATTCTCGACCGACAAATCGCCCGTGATTAGCGCTTTGATCACCCCTACGCCGACTACGGCAATATTCCAAAAACACTGTTTACCTTTACCGGCGGCGATGTCTTCTCCCGCGTGATGGTCCGTGTCAAAGAGACGTTTGATTCGCTGGCAATGCTGGAATTTGCCCTCGACAACATGCCGGATACCCCACTGCTGACCGAAGGCTTTAGCTATAAACCTCACGCATTCGCGCTGGGCTTTGTTGAAGCGCCACGCGGTGAAGACGTGCACTGGAGCATGCTCGGTGATAACCAAAAATTGTTCCGCTGGCGCTGTCGTGCCGCCACCTACGCCAACTGGCCAGTGCTGCGTTACATGCTGCGCGGCAATACCGTTTCTGACGCACCGCTGATTATCGGTAGCCTTGATCCCTGTTACTCCTGTACCGACCGTGTGACGCTGGTAGATGTGCGCAAGCGCCAGTCAAAAACCGTGCCGTATAAAGAGATCGAACGCTACGGCATTGATCGTAACCGTTCGCCGCTGAAGTAAGGACAGAAAATGCTGAAGTTACTGAAAACTATTATGCGCGCCGGAACCGCGACGGTGAAATATCCCTTCGCGCCACTGGAGGTCAGCCCAGGCTTTCGCGGGAAACCGGACCTGATGCCCAGCCAATGTATTGCCTGCGGTGCCTGCGCCTGTGCTTGTCCGGCAAATGCGCTGACTATCCAGACCGACGACCAGCAAAATACGCGCACCTGGCAGCTCTATCTGGGGCGTTGTATTTACTGCGGACGTTGTGAAGAAGTGTGCCCGACCAGAGCCATTCAGCTTACCAATAACTTTGAACTGACCGTCACCAATAAAGCCGATCTCTATACCCGCGCGACGTTCCATCTACAACGTTGCAGCCGTTGCGAACGCCCGTTTGCCCCGCAAAAAACCGTCGCACTGGCTGCTGAATTGTTGGCACAGCAACAAAATGCGCCACAAAACCGCGAAATGTTACGGGCGCAAGCGAGCGTCTGCCCGGAGTGCAAACAACGCGCGACGCTGATCAACGACGATACAGATGTACCGCTGGTGGCTAAGGAGCAGCTATGAGTCCAGTGCTTACGCAACATGTCAGCCAGCCCATTACGCTGGACGAGCAAACGCAAAAGATGAAGCAGCATTTGCTACAGGATATCCGTCGCTCGGCTTACGTTTATCGCGTCGATTGCGGCGGCTGTAACGCCTGCGAAATCGAAATTTTTGCTGCCATCACACCCGTATTCGACGCAGAACGTTTTGGCATTAAGGTTGTTTCATCACCGCGTCACGCCGATATTTTGTTATTTACTGGCGCAGTCACCCGGGCGATGCGTATGCCTGCACTTCGGGCATATGAGTCTGCCCCCGATCATAAAATCTGTGTTTCCTACGGCGCGTGCGGTGTCGGCGGCGGTATTTTCCACGATCTTTACAGCGTCTGGGGCGGCAGCGACACCATTGTCCCCATTGATGTTTGGATCCCCGGCTGCCCGCCAACACCGGTCGCCACCATTCACGGTTTCGCCGTGGCGCTCGGTTTGCTGCAACAGAAGATTCACGCGGTGGATTATCGCGATCCCACCGGGGTGACCATGCAACCGCTGTGGCCGCAGATCCCGCCATCACAGCGTATCGCCATTGAGCGAGAAGCGAGGCGGTTGGCGGGCTATCGTCAGGGGCGAGAAATTTGCGATCGGCTCCTGCGCCATTTAAGCGACGATCCTACAGGAAATCGGGTTAACACCTGGTTGCGCGATGCCGACGATCCACGTCTCAATAGTATCGTTCAGCAACTCTTTCGCGTACTCCGGGGGTTACATGGCTGAGGCGTGCGGGGAAATTGTTTTCTGGACGCTGCGAAAAAAGTTTGTCGCCAGTAGCGACGAGATGCCGGAACACAGCTCTCAGGTAATGTATTACTCGCTGGCTATCGGCCATCACGTTGGCGTGATTGATTGTCTGAATGTCGCCTTCCGCTGCCCACTGACGGAATACGAAGATTGGCTTGCACAGGTCGAAGAGGAGCAAGCCCGACGTAAGATGCTGGGGGTGATGACTTTTGGTGAGATTGTTATTGACGCCAGCCACACCGCCCTGTTGACCCGGGCATTCGCGCCAGTGGCAGATGACGCGACGTCGGCGTGGCAGGCGCGTAGCATTCAATTCATTCATCTGTTGGATGAAATTGTGCAGGAACCGGCCATCTATCTGATGGCCAGAAAAATTGCGTGAGAAGGATTTCTCATTAATAAGGACTGTTGATGGCTATGTCAGACGAGGCGATGTTTGCCCCGCCGCAAGGAATAACAATTGAAGCGGTAAACGGAATGCTCGCGGAGCGGTTAGCGCAGAAACACGGCAAGGCGTCTTTATTACGCGCCTTCATCCCGCTGCCGCCGCCGTTCAGCCCGGTACAACTTATTGAACTGCATGTTCTCAAAAGCAACTTCTATTACCGCTACCATGATGATGGCAGCGATGTGACGGCAACAACAGAGTATCAGGGTGAGATGGTCGATTATTCGCGCCACGCCGTCCTTCTCGGCAGTAGTGGAATGGCGGAGCTACGCTTTATTCGCACTCACGGCAGCCGTTTTACTCCCCAGGATTGCACACTGTTTAACTGGCTGGCACACATAATCACTCCGGTTCTGCAATCATGGCTCAATGATGAAGAACAGCAGGTGGCGCTGCGTTTGCTGGAGAAAGATCGCGATCATCATCGGGTACTGGTGGATATCACTAATGCAGTGTTGTCACATCTTGATCTCGACGATCTGATCGCTGACGTCGCTCGTGAGATCCATCATTTTTTCGGTCTGGCTTCAGTCAGTATGGTACTGGGCGATCATCGAAAGAACGAGAAGTTCAGCCTGTGGTGCAGCGATCTTTCTGCCTCACATTGTGCGTGTCTGCCACGCTGTATGCCTGGCGAAAGTGTATTGCTGACACAAACGCTACAAACCCGACAACCGACCTTGACGCACCGTGCAGACGATCTGTTTCTCTGGCAACGCGACCCGTTATTACACTTACTTGCATCTAACGGCTGCGAATCTGCGCTCCTTATACCGCTCACCTTTGGCAACCATACACCGGGTGCATTGTTGCTGGCGCATACCTCTTCCACTCTCTTTAGTGAGGAAAACTGCCAGCTACTACAACATATTGCCGATCGCATCGCTATTGCCGTTGGCAATGCCGATGCCTGGCGTAGCATGACCGATTTGCAGGAAAGCTTGCAGCAAGAAAACCACCAGCTTAGCGAGCAGCTCCTTTCGAATCTGGGCGTCGGTGACATTATCTATCAAAGCCAGGCAATGGAAGATTTGCTCCAGCAGGTAGATATTGTGGCGAAGAGCGACAGTACGGTGTTGATTTGTGGTGAAACCGGAACCGGCAAAGAGGTGATCGCCAGAGCGATCCATCAACTTAGCCCACGACGCGACAAGCCACTGGTCAAAATCAACTGCGCTGCCATCCCCGCCAGTCTTCTGGAAAGTGAGTTATTCGGTCATGACAAAGGGGCGTTTACTGGTGCGATTAATACCCATCGTGGTCGTTTTGAAATTGCCGATGGCGGCACGTTGTTTCTCGATGAAATTGGCGATCTGCCGTTAGAACTTCAGCCTAAACAGCTGCGCGTATTGCAGGAACGGGAGATTGAGCGTCTCGGCGGGAGTAGAACGATCCCGGTAAATGTCAGAGTCATTGCCGCCACCAACCGTGATTTGTGGCAAATGGTTGAAGATCGCCAGTTTCGCAGCGATCTCTTTTATCGCCTGAATGTCTTCCCACTGGAATTGCCGCCGCTGCGCGACCGTCCGGAAGATATCCCTCTTTTAGCAAAGCATTTCACGCAAAAAATGGCGCGCCATATGAATCGCGCAATTGACGCCATCCCGACCGAGGCGCTACGCCAGTTGATGTCGTGGGACTGGCCGGGCAACGTGCGCGAGCTGGAAAACGTGATTGAGCGAGCGGTACTACTGACTCGCGGTAACAGTCTGAATTTACATCTTAATGTCCGACAAAGCCGTTTACTGCCGACGCTAAATGAAGATTCAGCGCTTCGCAGTTCAATGGTGCAGTTGCTGCACCCGACGACGCCAGAGAATGACGAAGAAGAACGTCAGCGCATTGTTCAGGTATTGCGAGAAACCAATGGCATTGTTGCCGGGCCCCGTGGCGCGGCGACGCGATTAGGGATGAAGCGCACCACGCTGCTGTCACGAATGCAGCGTCTGGGGATCTCGGTTCGCGAGGTGTTGTAATCTGCTTTTGCAGGAGTATTCATGAGAAACAAACTCTCTTTCGACTTGCAGTTGAGCGCCAGAAAAGCGGCAATCGCTGAACGGATTGCCGCCCATAAAATTGCCCGCAGCAAAGTGTCGGTCTTTTTAATGGCGATGTCCGCAGGTGTGTTTATGGCGATCGGATTTACTTTTTACCTTTCCGTTATCGCCGATGCCCCGTCTTCACAGGCATTAACCCATCTGGTGGGCGGCCTTTGCTTTACACTCGGCTTTATTTTGCTGGCGGTTTGCGGCACCAGCCTGTTCACCTCGTCGGTAATGACGGTGATGGCAAAAAGTCGGGGCGTTATTAGTTGGCGAACTTGGCTGATTAACGCACTTCTGGTGGCCTGCGGTAATCTGGCAGGTATTGCCTGTTTCAGTTTGTTAATCTGGTTTTCCGGGCTGGTGATGAGTGAAAACGCGATGTGGGGAGTCGCGGTTTTACACTGCGCCGAGGGCAAAATGCATCATACATTTACTGAATCTGTCAGCCTCGGCATTATGTGCAATCTGATGGTTTGCCTGGCGCTGTGGATGAGTTATTGCGGGCGTTCGTTATGCGACAAAATCGTCGCCATGATTTTGCCCATCACCCTGTTTGTCGCCAGTGGCTTTGAGCACTGTATCGCCAATTTGTTTGTGATTCCGTTCGCCATTGCCATTCGCCATTTCGCCCCTACCTCCTTCTGGCAACTGGCGCACAGTAGCGCAGACCATTTTCCGGCACTGACGGTCAGCCATTTTATTACCGCCAATCTGCTCCCGGTGATGCTGGGTAATATTATCGGCGGTGCAGTGCTGGTGAGTATTTGTTATCGGGCTATTTATTTACGTCAGGAACCCTAAAAATCAGCCCGGCGAAACAGTTCGTCGGGCTGAAGATTATTCTTGCGCGATTTGCCCATCGGGCCAGGCGTGAATCACGGCTTTGATCAGCGTCGCCAATGGAATGGCGAAGAATACGCCCCAGAATCCCCACAAACCACCGAAGATCACTACTGATAAAATAATGACCAGCGGATGCAGGTTAACCGCTTCGGAGAACAACACAGGTACTAACAGGTTGCCGTCCAGCGCCTGAATGATCAGATACACCGCGAAGCAGCTCCAGAATTCCGTGCCAGCACCAAACTGGAATAGCGCCACGCCAACCACCGGAATGGTCACCACAAATGCACCAATGTACGGAATAAGTACCGAGAAGCCGACCAGCACCGCCAGCAGCAGCGAATAGTTCAGCCCGAAGAGTAAGAATCCCAGCCAGGTGGCAATCCCCACCACGATCATCTCCAGCACTTTGCCGCGGATATAGTTGGTGATTTGTTGATTCATCTCCTTCCACACCTGTCCTGCCAGTCCACGGTTACGCGGCAGCACCCGGCGAACGGCGTTCAGCATCTGCTCTTTGTCTTTCAGCAGGAAGAAGACCATCAATGGTACCAGCACCAGATAGACGGCAATGGTCAGCAAACCGACCAGCGAGGCGAGGGAAATTTTCACCACCGAATCGCCCATGGTCAGCATCCGACTGCGCATATTTTCGGCCATTGCATCAATAATGCCAGCATCCATTAACGCCGGATAGCGGCGCGGCAACGTGGCGGCAAAGTCAGAAAGCTTATTGAGCATCCCCGGCATATCGCGGATTAAGTAGATGCCCTGCTGCCAGGCGATAGGCAGTACCACGAACGCCATCAGTAGCAATATACCGACGAAAACCACCAATACAATCGACGTCGCCCAGCGGCGGGAGCAGCCAATAGACTGCAGGCGGACAGTCGGCCATTCCAGCAAATAGGCCAGCACAATAGCCACCAGCAACGGCGCGAGTAGGCCGCTAAAGAAAAAGATAATGCCAAAACCAGCAACCAAAATAACCAGCAAGGCAATCGCTTCCGGGTCGCTAAAACGGCGGCGATACCATTGCATCAACATTTCGAGCATACAGACCTTCCCTGAACCTCAAGAGCGGGATTGCGATCCGCAATTGTATCGAAATGCCACAAAAAAGACTTCGCTTTTTATGACGGATTCAGGAAACTGAAAAGTCATTTGAGTGGGCTAATCTTCGCCGTTACACTCAAAGGCGGCGCGGTGGGAACGATATTTCACAGTATCGGTCAAATGACTATCTCCAGAAATACAGGATAGAGGTTATGTTCAGGCAGTTGAAAAAAAACCTGGTTGCAACCCTCATTGCTGCTATGACCATTGGTCAGGTAGCCCCGGCGTTTGCCGACAGCGCAGACACCTTGCCGGATATGGGAACCTCCGCAGGAAGCACACTTTCCATTGGTCAGGAAATGCAGATGGGCGACTATTATGTCCGCCAGCTACGCGGCAGCGCGCCGTTAATTAATGATCCGCTGTTAACGCAATACATTAATTCGCTAGGAATGCGTCTGGTTTCGCATGCCAATTCGGTTAAGACACCGTTTCATTTCTTTCTGATCAACAACGATGAAATTAACGCCTTTGCTTTCTTTGGCGGCAACGTGGTGCTGCACTCTGCCCTGTTCCGTTATTCCGATAACGAAAGTCAACTGGCTTCAGTTATGGCGCACGAAATCTCCCACGTCACCCAACGTCACCTGGCGCGAGCGATGGAAGATCAGCAGCGCAGCGCGCCGCTGACCTGGGTCGGCGCGTTAGGTTCTATTTTACTTGCGATGGCCAGTCCGCAGGCGGGGATGGCGGCGCTGACCAGTACACTGGCGGGAACGCGCCAGGGGATGATCAGTTTCACCCAGCAAAATGAACAGGAAGCGGACCGCATTGGTATTCAGGTGCTGCAACGCTCGGGATTCGATCCGCAGGCGATGCCGACCTTCCTCGAAAAATTACTCGATCAGGCGCGTTACTCCTCGCGTCCGCCGGAAATTTTATTGACTCACCCGTTGCCGGAAAGTCGTCTGGCAGATGCCCGCAACCGTGCTAATCAGATGCGCCCGATAGTGGTGCAATCGTCAGAAGATTTCTATCTGGCGAAAGTGCGCACACTGGGGATGTATAATTCCGGACGTAACCAGCTCACCAGTGATTTGCTGGATGAATGGGCGAAAGGAAACGTTCGTCAGCAACGAGCGGCGCAATATGGTCGTGCTCTACAGGCGATGGAAGCCAATAAATACGACGAGGCGCGTAAAACGCTGCAACCGTTACTGGCGGCAGAACCTGGCAACGCATGGTATCTCGATCTGGCTACTGATATCGATCTTGGGCAAAACAAAGCCAATGAGGCGATCAATCGTCTGAAAAATGCCCGCGATTTACGCACCAATCCGGTGTTGCAGCTCAACCTGGCGAACGCTTATCTGCAAGGCGGTCAACCACAAGAAGCGGCCAATATTCTGAATCGCTACACCTTTAATAATAAAGATGACAGCAACGGCTGGGATTTGCTGGCACAGGCGGAAGCCGCGCTAAATAACCGCGATCAGGAGCTGGCTGCGCGAGCAGAAGGTTATGCGCTCGCCGGACGACTCGATCAGGCCATTTCGCTGTTGAGTAGCGCCAGTTCGCAGGTGAAATTAGGCAGCCTGCAACAAGCGCGTTACGATGCGCGCATCGACCAGTTGCGCCAGCTGCAGGAACGCTTTAAGCCTTATACCAAGATGTAATTCGCATTAAAGGAAGAACAATGACCAAACAGGTAAAAATCTACCATAACCCACGCTGTTCAAAGAGCCGGGAAACGCTGAACCTGCTGAAAGAAAACGGCGTGGAGCCAGAAGTGGTGCTCTACCTTGAGACACCCGCCGATGCGGCAACGCTGCGTGATTTGCTGAAAATGCTGGGGATGAATAGCGCCCGTGAATTGATGCGCCAGAAAGAGGATCTTTATAAAGAACTGAACCTGGCTGACAGTTCGCTTAGCGAAGAGGCGCTGATTCAGGCAATGGTGGATAATCCGAAGCTAATGGAGCGCCCGATTGTGGTCGCGAATGGCAAAGCGCGGATTGGTCGTCCACCGGAGCAGGTACTGGAAATCGTGGGTTAAGAAGTGCTCCATCGCTAGTTGAAGCACATTGCCGGATGCGACGCTTGCCGCGTCTTATCCGGCCGACGAATACTATGGGTTAAC
>X264_Eurasian_Magpie__coassemble_268_pt1 | contig 11649 bp, 9 predicted proteins | sample X264_Eurasian_Magpie__metabat2_low_PE_002 | metagenome-assembled genome bin X264_Eurasian_Magpie
CGTTACGGTTTTTGTAATTTGTTCAGGTTGTATTGTTCTTTCTTACTAATTTCTTGATTTTGCGACATTTAAAAGCGACTCAATTCGTTATATGGCATCAGAAGAGTATGCGTCATGCCGGAACGCCCAGCATAAGAAATCTGATATAAAAACTGTGGCGTGTATGGTACGGATTAGAGGGGAAAATGTCAGCACATTTGCGAAATGAATCAAAAAGCCCGCAGCAATGTGCGGGCGTTAGTGTCAGCGCACAACCAGCACGGAGCACTCTGCATGACGCACTACAGCTGCGGCGTTGGAACCGAGCAGATAAGTGGTGATATCCGGTCGATGGGAAGCAATGATGATCATATGAGCGGGGATCTTCTTCGCCAATTCCAGAATGCGGTCTTTGGGCGAACCTTCCTCAACATGGACATGCACTCTGTCGGTTGGCAGTTTAAATTTTTTAATGATCTCTTCCAGTTGCGATTTGGCTTCCGCTTTCAGGTCATCCATTGCCGGTAATTCTGCGGAATACGCTAAACCCAGAGAGGCATAGTAGGGCAGTGAAGGTATTACCGTCAGGAAATGAACCTCTGCATCATCAATCTTTGCCTCTGCCTCAACGTGGCTAATCACGCGTTGAGTTAATTCTGAATCGGAAATATCGATAGGGACAAGAATCGTTCTGTTCATAAAACCTCCTGTTTTAGTATCCGCATAAAGTGTAACGCCAGATGACACTTTTTGTGTAATGACGGAGTTCACATTTTTAATTTAGATCAAAGGAGGAAGAATAAGCAGAAAAAGCCCGCCATAACAGCGGGCAGGAGGATTTAGAACTGATAAACCAGACCTAAAGCGACAATATCATCGGTAGAGATGCCGTTGGCAGCGTAGAAGCTGTCATCTTCATCCAACAGGTTGATTTTATAGTCAACATAAGTGGACATGTTTTTATTGAAATAGTAAGTCGCGCCAACATCGGCGTATTTAACCAGATCTTTATCATCAACACCTGCCGGGTTGTCTGCACCACCGGCAGCGTGCAGGTCACGGCCTTTAGACATCAGGAAAGAGACTGCCGGACGCAGACCAAAATCAAACTGGTACTGTGCAGTAACTTCAAAGTTCTGGGTTTTGTTCGCAACTGCATAATCGCTGTCGCCAAACGGGGTCATGTTACGCGTTTCTGAATACATGGTTGCCAGGTAAATATTGTTAGCATCGTATTTTAGCCCAGCAGTCCACGCGTCTGCTTTATCACCACCCGCCGCAGTATGGTTAACCTGGTCATTGGTGCGGTCAGAAGAGGTGTATGCCGCACCAGCGCTAAAGCCCATGCCTAAATCATATGTTGTGGAAAGACCCCAGCCGTCACCGTTTTCATGGCGAACATCACGTCCGTTGTTGGTGCCTTCCTGACCATTACTGGCTCCTTCGTTGTTACCTTGATACTGCACCGCGAAGTTCAGACCATTTACCAGACCGAAGAAATCAGTATTACGATAAGTCGCGACGCCGTTGGCACGACCAGTCATAAAGTTGTCTGCATTGGTATAAGAGTCACCGCCAAATTCAGGCAGCATATCGGTCCAGCCTTCGATGTCGTACATTACGCCATAATTACGTCCGTAATCGAAAGAACCGTAATCTGCAAATTTCAGTCCGGCAAATGCCAGACGGGTCCATGACTGGTTTGTTGAAGATTCAGTGTTGTTTGCCTGAATATTGTATTCCCATTGACCGTAGCCAGTGAGTTGATCGTTAATTTGGGTTTCGCCTTTAAAACCCAGACGCGCATAGCTCTGGTCGCCATCTTTCGCTGAATTATCAGAAAAATAATGCAGGCCATCAACTTTGCCATACAGATCTAATTTGTTGCCGTCTTTATTATAAACTTCGGCTGCATGTGCAGCACCTGCGGCGAGCAGGGCAGGAATTAAAAGTGCCAGTACTTTGCTTTTCATTGAATAAATCCTTTAGTTATTTTATTTGCCTTTTATCCCCATTTCGGGGAGTGAAAACATCCTAAAGGAGAAGTTCAGTTAGCCGATAAATATCATTTGTTACGCCTTAAGTAAAACCTTAATCAAATAATTCTACGGAAATGATAATAAGTCTGGTGAATGTATTGAAGATAATACATACAAAATAAAAATTATACTTTTAATTTGCTATACGTTATTCTGCGCGGGTTATATGCCTTTATTGTCACAGATTTTATTTTCTGTTGGGCCATTGCATTGCTACTGATTTTCCAACATATAAAAAGACAAGCCCGAACAGTCGTCCGGGCTTTTTTTTAGAATTGGATAATCCTTATCCAGTGCATTTAATCGGTGTTGCTTTTTTCCGCTTTTCCGGCCATTTGTGCCAGGAAGTCATAGCGTTTTTGCAAATCAGCTGCAGCATCTTTCCATAACTGTTCTGCCACTTCTGGCTGCTGCGAATTCAGACGACGGAAACGCTGCTCGTGAAGTAACGTTTCTTCCAGTGCTTCTGACGGCGGGCGTGAATCCAGTGCCAGCGGCAGTTTGCCTTCATCGGCTCGACGTGGATCGAAGCGATATAGCGGCCAGAAGCCGGTGGCAGTGAGTTGGCGCATCTGGTCGTGACTGAGTGCCAGATCGTAACCATGCTCTTCACAGGGGCTATAAGCGATGATCAGCGATGGCCCCGGATACGCTTCCGCTTCCTGAATCGCTTTCACCGTCTGGTTGAGCTGCGCGCCGAGAGAAATCTGCGCCACATAAACATGACCGTACATCATCATGCTGACGCCAAGATCTTTACGCGCTTTACGTTTGCCGTGCTCGCCGAACTTAGTTACTGCACCCAGCGGTGTCGCTTTCGACGCCTGACCACCGGTGTTGGAATAGCATTGCGTATCCAGCACCAGAATGTTGACGTTTTCCGTCAAACTCAATACATGATCCAGACCGCCAAAGCCGATATCGTAAGCCCAGCCATCACCACCAATCAGCCAGATTGATTTTTCTACCAGTGCATCTGCGTCACGTAGCAGTTCATGTGCTTCGGCAACATCTTTGAGTTGCTGGCGTAAAGCTGCAACCTGTTCACGACGAACCTCTGGCTTGGCGTCTGATTTCAACGCAGTTAGTAATTCCGCCGGGATTTTATCGGCAAATTGATCCAGCAGACGCAGCACGCGGACACGGTGTTGATCGACCGTCAGGCGGAAACCAAGGCCAAATTCGGCGTTATCTTCAAATAGCGAGTTCGCCCATGCCGGTCCACGACCGTTGGCATCGGTGGTATACGGTGTAGAGGGCAGGTTACCGCCATAAATTGAAGAACAGCCGGTGGCGTTAGCGATCAACATCCGGTCACCATAGAGCTGAGTCAGCAATTTAATATACGGCGTCTCGCCACAACCGGAGCAAGCACCTGAATATTCAAACAGCGGTGTAATCAGCTGCGATGTACGAATATCAATACGTTCCAGTTTGCTACGGTCGATTTCTGGGAGGTTGAGGAAGAAATCGTAATTGATTTTCTCTTCTTCGACATGTTCCAGGCGAGACATCATATTGATGGCTTTAATCTCTGGATTCTGACGGTCTTTCGCCGGGCAAACTTCGACGCACAGGTTACAACCGGTGCAATCTTCCGGAGCCACCTGCAAGACATATTTCTGCCCGCGCATATCACGCGATTTCACATCCAGCGAATGCAGGCTGGCAGGGGCGTTTTCCATCGCTTCAGGCGGTACCACTTTTGCGCGAATAGCTGAGTGTGGGCAAGCAGCGACGCAGTGGTTACATTGGGTACAGAGTTCCTCTTTCCAGATGGGGATCTCTTCGGCGATATTGCGTTTTTCCCAGCGCGTGGTGCCCATCGGCCAGGTGCCGTCTGGCGGCAGCGCCGAAACGGGGAGGGCATCACCAAGCCCGGCGAGCATCGCAGCGGTTACGGTTTTCACGAAATCAGGAGCGGCATCGGAAACCACTGGCGGTCGATTGGCGCTATGCGGATTAACTGGCTGCAACGGAACTTCTTCTACGGATTCACGTGCCAGCGCCAGAGCCTGCCAGTTGCGTTCCACCAGATCCTGGCCTTTGCTACTGTAACTTTTGGCAATCGCACCCTGCAATTCTGCCAGGGCGCTATCGCCAGGCAGAATCTGCGTCAGATGGAAAAAAGCCATCTGCATGACGGTATTAATACGGGCCGCCAGGCCACATTCGCGGGCGATTTTCGCCGCGTTAATCACATAGAAGCGCGCTTTTTTCTGGTTTAGCACGGCCTGAACTTCCTGCGGCAAGCGCGACCACACTTCAGCTGCGCTGTACGGCGTGTTAAGCAGGAAAATGCCGCCAGGTTTTAAACGCTCAGCCATCTGATATTTATCGATAAACTGCAACTGGTGGCAGCCAACAAAATCAGCCTGGGAAATGAGATAAGCGGAACGAATCGGCTGTTCGCTCACGCGAAGGTGAGAAACCGTCAGGCCGCCCGCCTTTTTGGAGTCGTAAACAAAATAGCCCTGTGCGTACCACGGCGTGGAATTTCCGATAATCTTGATATTGTTTTTGGTCGCGGAAACGCTGCCATCACTACCAAGGCCATAAAACAAGGCTTCCAGTTTCGCCGAGTTTGGTAGGGTGTTTTCCGGCAACGGCAGTGACAGATTGGTTACATCATCGTAAATACCAACCGTAAAGCGCGCTTTCGGTTTAGCCGCGTTGAGCTCGGCAAATACCGCCAGTACACAGTCCGGGCCAAATTCTTTGGATGAAAGACCATAGCGCCCACCAATGACACGGGGCAGGGTTTCACGCTCGCCATTATTAAAGGCTTCTGCCAGTGCGGTCATCACATCCAGATAGAGCGGTTCTGCCTGGGCACCAGACTCTTTGGTTCTGTCCAGTACCGCCACGTTGCGCACGGATCCCGGCAGAGCTTGCAGCAAGTGTTTGGCGGAGAAGGGGCGGTACAGGCGAACTTTCAGCACGCCGACTTTTTCGCCACGGGTCAGCAATTCATCAACCACTTCTTCACATGTGCCAATGGCTGAGCCCATCAGGATAATCACCCGTTCCGCTTGCGGATGCCCGTAATACTCAAACGGCTGATACTGACGACCTGTCGCGGCAGCGAAATCATTCATCGCCTGTTCAACATGGTCATAGACTGCGTTGTACCATGGGTTGGTGGCTTCGCGAGACTGGAAATAAGTGTCAGGATTGGCGGACGTACCGCGGATCACCGGATGTTCCGGGTTGAGTGCCCGGGCGCGATGAGCATCAATTTCTGCCTGCGGCATCAGTTCAAGAATCGTGTCATCGGCCAGCGGGACAATTTTATTGATTTCGTGAGATGTGCGGAAACCATCAAAGAAATGAATAAATGGCACGCGGCTTTTCAGCGTCGCGATGTGCGAAATGAGAGCAAAGTCTTGCGCTTCCTGGACGCTTGCTGCACACAACATCGCGCAACCCGTCTGGCGCACCGCCATAACGTCGGAATGATCGCCAAAAATAGAGAGTGCATGTGTGGCAACGGTACGTGCCGCAACATGCAGGACAAACGGCGTCAGTTCGCCTGCCAGTTTGTACAGCGTTGGGATCATCAGCAGCAAACCCTGCGATGACGTAAACGATGTTGAGAGGGCACCAGTTTGCAAAGCACCATGCACGGTAGCGATAGCACCCGCTTCCGACTGCATTTCAACCACGCGTGGTGTGTCTCCCCAAACGTTTTTCAAGCCGTTTCCGGCCCATGCATCAGCCTGTTCTGCCATCGTGGAACTGGGGGTAATAGGGTAGATGGCGATAACTTCACTGGTGCGAAACGCCACCGAAGCAACCGCGCCATTACCGTCAATAGTAATCATATGACACCCTTACATTGCGCAAATGAGGGGCGCACGAAATTGCTGCGCGCCCAGTAGTAATCGTTCAATTTTAGCAAATGGCTTTCTTCTGCATTTTCGCTTTTGTGTCCCCCACATTAGCGTAATGAATGTTTTGATCAAACAGAGGGCAAAAAAATAGCCATAAAAAAGTAAAAATGCGGGGCAACGCGCAGGACAGCTCTCGACGCCGCCCTCTGTGCTGCCTATTATTTATGGCGGTGTCGTTTGGCTTGAAGATCAGAGGAAGAAAAGATGCGAGCAGCGTTTTGGGTAGGGTGTGCCGCTTTATTGTTGTCGGCGTGTAGTAGTGAACCTGTTCAGCAGGCGACTGCGGCGCACGTAGCGCCAGGTTTAAAAGCGTCGATGTCCAGTAGTGGAGAAGCAAATTGTGCAATGATCGGCGGTTCGCTTTCTGTTGCCCGCCAACTGGATGGTACGGCGATTGGGATGTGTGCATTACCCAACGGCAAACGCTGTAGCGAACAGTCACTTGCCGCCGGGAGCTGTGGCAGCTATTAATTCATTAAATCCGCCAGCTTATAAGTTAATGTCTGTTTCGCGGTCGCCAGCGTTAACTGGTTCGCGGTCAGATCCACTTGTGCACCTTCTTTCAGCATTTCGCTAATGGTGTTATCGAGTTCATTAAGCTGCGGGTTAGCGCACATCATACGGGTCATTGCCAGCCCTTTGGCGGTCAGTTCACCATTAGACAGTTTGCCTTCACCGCTAAAGCGGTTACACATGCTGCCGGAAATCATCATCTTTTCACCAAAGCTGATTTCTGGCGGATTTTTATCGCTGGTCACGGGCTTACCGTTTACGCTTTCCAGCACAAAGCGATGATGCTGTAGCTGTTCTGGCGTTACAGCAATTTTGTCACTACTTACACATCCCGCCATCAGCAGGCTTAGCGCAACAAGCGCGGCTACTTTCTTCATTGTGGTTCTCAATTACTGTTTCTGATTCAGGACTATTTTAAGAATAGAGGATGAAAGGTCTTTGGGGATTATCTGAATAAGCTCCCCTGGAATGCAGGGGAGCGGCAAGATTAAACCAGTTCGTTCGGGCAGGTTTCGCCTTTTTCCAGATTGCTTAAGTTTTGCAGCGTAGTCTGAGAAATACTGGTCAGCGCTTCTGCTGTCAGGAATGCCTGATGCCCGGTAAACAGCACGTTGTGGCAGGCAGACAGGCGACGGAATACGTCATCCTGAATTACGTCGTTGGATTTATCTTCAAAGAACAGATCGCGTTCGTTCTCATACACGTCCATACCCAACGAACCAATTTTCTGATTTTTCAGCGCTTCAATTGCCGCCTGAGAATCAATCAATGCACCGCGACTGGTATTGACGATCATCACGCCATTTTTCATCTGATCGAAGGCGGCTTCGTTCAACAGATGGTAGTTTTCCGGTGTCAGCGGGCAGTGCAGAGAGATAACGTCTGATTCAGAGAACAGGGTTGGCAGATCGACATACTCCACACCGAGTTCCAGTGCCGCCGCACTTGGATACGGATCGAACGCCAGCAGACGCATACCAAAACCTTTCAGAATGCGCAGCATCGCCACACCGATTTTACCGGTACCGATAACGCCTGCCGTTTTTCCATACATAGTAAAGCCGGTCAGACCTTCCAGAGAGAAGTTGGCGTCACGAGTACGCTGATACGCGCGATGAATACGACGGTTCAGCGTCATCATCATACCGATGGCGTGTTCAGCAACGGCTTCTGGATCATAGGCTGGAACACGGACTACTTTCAGCCCCAGTTCTTTTGCCGCGTCAAGGTCGACGTTATTGAAACCGGCACAGCGCAGGGCGATATATTTAACGCCGTGCTTTTTCAGCTCTTCCAGCACCGGGCGGCTGCCGTCATCGTTTACGAAAATACATACCGCTTCGCAGCCATTGGCAGTTTTAGCGGTTTTTTCCGTCAGCAGAAAGTCAAAAAATTCCAGCTCAAAGCCAAAGGACTCGTTCACCTGTTGCAGGTACTTCTTGTCGTACTGTTTTGTGCTATAAACGGCGAGTTTCATAAGACTTTCTCCAGTGATGTTGAATCACATTTAAGCTACTAAAAATATTTTACAAAATTTCAAATATAATTGAAAGCTATGGCGATATTGAAAAATTCATCAACAACTATGCTTAGTGTAGGCGCAACCTTCAACTGAACGGTTAAACATGCCACAATACCCGTATTGAATGCTTAATTTTTCGCTAAATCAGGATATTAACTACCCATGCTGGGTAAATATAAAGCCGTTCTCGCGCTGTTATTACTGATTATTCTTGTGCCGTTGACGCTGCTGATGACGCTCGGCTTGTGGGTTCCCACGCTGGCGGGCATCTGGCTACCGCTCGGGACACGTATTGCATTAGATGAAAGCCCACGCATTACGCGTAAAGGTTTAATCATTCCCGATCTCCGTTATCTGGTGGGAGATTGTCAGCTTGCGCATATCACCAACGCCAGCCTTTCACATCCGAGCCGCTGGTTATTGAACGTCGGCACGGTAGAACTTGATTCTACTTGTCTGGCGAAATTGCCGCAGACGGAGCAATCGCCTGCCGCTCCAAAAACCCTCGCGCAGTGGCAGGCCATGTTGCCTAACACCTGGATCAATATCGATAAACTGATTTTTTCTCCCTGGCAGGAGTGGCAGGGAAAACTCTCTCTCGCGTTAACCTCTGATATCCAGCAACTGCGTTATCAGGGCGAAAAAGTTAAATTTCAAGGCCAGCTTAAAGGGCAACAACTTACAGTCAGCGAACTGGATGTCGCCGCGTTTGAAAATCAGCCGCCGGTAAAACTGGTGGGGGAATTTACTATGCCGCTAGTGCCGGATGGACTTCCTGTAAGTGGCCATGCTACTGCGACGTTAAACTTGCCGCAGGAACCGTCACTGGTGGATGCCGAGCTGGACTGGCAGGAAAATAGCGGGCAATTGATTGTGCTGGCACGGGATAACGGCGATCCGTTGCTCGATTTGCCGTGGCAAATTACTCGTCAACAATTGACCGTAAGCGATGGTCGCTGGAGCTGGCCGTATGCAGGTTTTCCTTTGAGTGGCCGACTGGGTGTCAAAGTCGACAACTGGCAGGCAGGGCTCGAGAACGCTCTGGTCAGCGGACGACTGAGTGTGCTGACCCAGGGGCAAGCGGGTAAAGGCAACGCGGTGCTAAATTTTGGCCCAGGAAAATTAAGCATGGATAACAGCCAGCTGCCTATGCAACTGACCGGTGAAGCGAAACAGGCGGACCTCATTTTATATGCCCGTTTACCTGCGCAGCTAAGCGGAAGTCTGACTGACCCAACGCTGGCCTTTGAGCCAGGCGCGTTATTACGTTCGAAGGGAAGAGTCATCGATTCGCTGGACATCGATGAAATCCGCTGGCCTTTAGCGGGTGTAAAAGTCACCCAACGTGGTGTTGACGGACGTTTGCAGGCCATTTTGCAGGCGCATGAAAATGAACTGGGCGATTTCGTGCTGCATATGGATGGGCTGGCGAATGATTTTCTCCCTGACGCTGGCCGCTGGCAGTGGCGCTACTGGGGAAAAGGCAGTTTTACACCGATGAATGCCACCTGGGATGTCGCAGGAAAGGGTGAGTGGCATGACAGCACGATTACGCTGACCGATCTCTCCACCGGTTTCGACCAGTTACAATACGGTACGATGACGGTAGAAAAGCCGCGATTAATTCTCGACAAGCCTGTCGTCTGGGTACGTGACGCACAGCATCCCTCCTTCAGCGGCGCGCTGTCACTGGACGCCGGGCAAACACTGTTCACTGGCGGCAGTGTGTTACCGCCATCAACCTTAAAATTTAGCGTCGATGGGCGCGATCCGACGTATTTCCTCTTTAAAGGCGATTTACATGCTGGTGAGATTGGCCCGGTTCGGGTAAATGGTCGCTGGGACGGTATTCGTCTGCGCGGTAACGCCTGGTGGCCTAAACAATCACTGACTGTATTCCAGCCGCTGGTGCCACCCGACTGGAAGATGAACTTACGCGATGGCGAACTGTATGCTCAGGTTGCATTTTCAGCTGCGCCTGAACAAGGATTCCGCGCGGGAGGGCACGGTGTGTTGAAAGGCGGTAGTGCCTGGATGCCAGATAATCAGGTTAACGGTGTCGATTTTGTCCTGCCTTTCCGTTTTGCCGATGGAGCCTGGCATCTGGGGACTCGCGGCCCCGTTACGTTGCGAATTGCCGAAGTGATTAATCTGGTGACAGCGAAAAATATTACGGCTGATTTGCAAGGGCGTTATCCGTGGAGTGAAGACGAACCATTGCTGTTGACTGATGTTAGCGTCGATGTGTTAGGCGGTAACGTGCTGATGAAACAATTACGCATGCCGCAACATGACTCGGCGCTGTTGCGGCTGAATAATCTCTCATCCAGCGAACTGGTTAGCGCCGTCAATCCGAAACAATTCGCCATGTCCGGGGCATTTAGTGGTGCATTGCCGTTATGGCTAAACAACGAAAAATGGATAGTGAAAGACGGCTGGCTGGCAAATAGCGGGCCAATGACCTTGCGGCTGGATAAAGACACCGCAGATGCGGTGGTGAAAGACAATATGACCGCGGGTTCAGCAATTAACTGGTTGCGCTATATGGAAATTAGCCGTTCATCGACAAAAATTAATTTAGATAATCTCGGTTTATTAACCATGCAGGCCAATATTACAGGTACCAGTCGCGTTGATGGTAAAAGCGGTACGGTAAATCTTAATTACCATCATGAAGAGAATATTTTTACGCTGTGGCGCAGTTTACGCTTTGGCGATAATCTCCAGGCATGGCTGGAGCAGAACGCGCATCTACCGGGAAATGACTGTCCGCAAGGAAAAGAGTGTGAGGATAAACAATGAAAATTTTACTGGCTGCGTTGACGTCATCTTTTATGCTGGTTGGCTGTACGCCTCGCATTGAAGTCGCTGCACCTAAGGAACCGATCACTATCAATATGAACGTTAAAATTGAGCATGAGATCATCATCAAGGCAGACAAAGATGTCGAAGAGCTGCTTGAGACCCGTAGCGATCTTTTTTGAGGTGATGATGAAAAGAACATTACTTCTTTGTGCATTTCTTGTTGGCTTGGTAAGCAGCAATGTAATGGCATTGACTCTGGATGAAGCCAGAACTCAGGGGCGGGTAGGCGAAACATTTTATGGTTATCTGGTTGCGCTGAAAACAGATGCTGAAACTGAGAAATTAGTAACCGACATCAATGCCGAACGTAAAGCGAGCTATCAACAACTGGCAAAGCAGAATAATGTGTCGGTGGATGATATCGCGAAACTCGCCGGGCAAAAGCTTGTAGAACGGGCCAAACCCGGGGAATATGTACAAGGGATAAACGGTAAATGGGTGCGAAAATTTTAATAGCAAAACCGCAATATCGGGATAACGCTACAGGAGAAGACGATTAATCTATTTTCCGGAAACAACGTGAATATTCAAAAATTCCTGTCAAATTGCCTTTCGCCCTGAAAAATGCATAGTCAAATATCTGTTTTAACTAATTCGCGTTGCTGTACATGCAACGCGAATTAGTTAGCGGAATTTACGTCGATACTCGCCTGGCGTCATCCCAAAGCGTTGCTTAAATACCGTTGAAAAATGACTCTGGTCGGAAAATCCCCAATGAAAGCCAATGCCTGCCAGTTTTTCATCATCTGCGGCATGGCGAATCGCATCTGCACAAAAATCGAGACGACGGTTACGGATATATTGCGCGACTACCAAACCTTTATCGGCAAACTTTCAG
>X264_Eurasian_Magpie__coassemble_376_pt1 | contig 9202 bp, 10 predicted proteins | sample X264_Eurasian_Magpie__metabat2_low_PE_002 | metagenome-assembled genome bin X264_Eurasian_Magpie
GGTAAGTAAGCTGGTAAGGGTAAGATTTTTGCTAAATTCGCAAAAGACTTTGCACATTTTGCTAATTTCACCGTACCGCTCTGTGACGTACTATAGTCGGCAAACGTCTCACCTTGAGGTTAAAAAATGAGCAACATCCTGATTATCAACGGCGCGAAAAAATTCGCCCACTCCAATGGTCAACTGAACGACACCCTGACCGAAGTGGCGGATGGCACACTGCGCGACCTCGGGCATGATGTCCGCATCGTTCGCGCCGACAGCGACTACGATGTCAAAGCGGAAGTACAAAACTTTCTCTGGGCTGATGTGGTGTTCTGGCAGATGCCAGGCTGGTGGATGGGCGCGCCGTGGACAGTGAAAAAATACATTGATGATGTATTCACCGAAGGTCACGGGACTCTGTATGCCAGCGATGGTCGTACCCGCAAAGATCCGTCGAAAAAATACGGTTCTGGCGGTCTGGTACAAGGTAAAAAATATATGCTTTCCCTGACCTGGAACGCACCAATGGAAGCCTTCACCGAAAAAGATCAGTTCTTCCACGGCGTTGGTGTTGACGGTGTGTACCTGCCGTTTCATAAAGCAAACCAGTTCCTTGGCATGGAACCGCTGCCGACATTTATCGCTAATGACGTGATAAAAATGCCTGATGTTCCCCGCTATACTGAAGAATATCGCAAGCATCTTGTGGAAATTTTTGGTTAACTAGAGCTCTGGCTTTAGAAGGAGTTAACCATGATTACAGTAATCGCAGAAATCCGTACTCGTCCTGGTCAACATCACCGTCAGGCAGTGTTGGATCAGTTTGCTAAAATCGTTCCAACCGTACTGAAAGAAGAAGGTTGCCACGGCTATGCGCCAATGGTGGATTGCGCTGCTGGCGTGAGTTTCCAGTCTATGGCACCGGATTCTATCGTGATGATTGAGCAGTGGGAAAGCATCGCGCATCTTGAAGCGCATCTGCAAACCCCGCACATGAAAGCATATAGCGAAGCCGTAAAAGGTGACGTGCTGGAGATGAATATTCGTATCCTGCAGCCGGGGATTTAACCCTGCCTTGTTTGCCCGGCCATCCTGACCGGGCAATGTTCTTTCTTTTAAGATTATCAGACCTCAATCTCTGCCATGTCGCCTTTCTCTTGCAACCAGTTGCGGCGATCTTCCGAGCGTTTCTTCGCCAGCAGCATATCCATCATCGCGTCAGTACGCTGATCGTCTTCATCATCGATAGTCAACTGCACCAGACGGCGAGTGTTCGGATCAAGCGTGGTTTCGCGCAATTGCATCGGGTTCATTTCCCCGAGACCTTTAAAACGCTGAACGTTTGGCTTGCCTTTCTTGCGTTTTAATTGCTCAAGTACGCCCTCTTTCTCTTCTTCCGTCAGCGCGTAATAAACCTCTTTCCCGAGGTCAATACGGTAGAGCGGTGGCAGTGCAACGTAAACGTGACCGTGTTTCACCAATGCGCGGAAGTGTTTTACAAACAAAGCGCAGAGCAGCGTGGCAATGTGCAGACCATCGGAGTCAGCATCCGCCAGGATACAGATCTTGCCGTAACGAAGCTGGCTCAAATCGTCGCTGTCAGGATCGATACCGATAGCTACCGAAATATCGTGCACTTCCTGCGAAGCCAGCACTTCGTCGGAAGAGACTTCCCAGGTGTTAAGGATCTTACCTTTCAGTGGCATGATCGCCTGATATTCGCGATCGCGCGCCTGCTTGGCAGATCCGCCTGCGGAGTCACCTTCCACAAGGAATAGTTCGGTACGGTTAAGATCCTGCGCGGTACAGTCAGCCAATTTACCAGGCAGCGCCGGGCCGCTGGTTAGCTTTTTACGCACCACTTTTTTAGCCGCACGCATACGACGCTGGGCGCTGGAAATCGCCATCTCTGCCAACAGCTCCGCCGCCTGAACGTTCTGGTTCAGCCACAGGATGAAGGCATCTTTCACCACGCCCGAAACGAATGCCGCACACTGACGCGAAGAGAGACGTTCTTTGGTCTGCCCGGCAAACTGCGGATCCTGCATTTTTACTGACAGCACATAGGCGCAGCGATCCCAGATATCTTCCGCCGACAGCTTTACACCGCGCGGCAGAATGTTGCGGTATTCACAGAACTCACGCATCGCGTCCAGCAGGCCCTGACGCAGGCCATTAACATGGGTACCGCCCTGCATCGTTGGGATCAGGTTGACGTAGCTTTCGGTCAGCAGTTCACCGCCTTCCGGTAGCCACAGTAGCGCCCAGTCCACCGCTTCAGTATCGCCAGCGAAATTACCGATAAACGGTTTTTCTGGCAGCGTCGGTAAACCGTTTACCGCTTCCGCCAGGTAATCATTCAGACCGTCCTGATAGCACCAGCGCTGTTCGGTGTTGTTGATCTCATCTTTAAAGGTGATCTCAACACCAGGGCACAGTACTGCTTTGGCCTTCAGCACATGCGTCAGGCGTGAAACAGAAAAACGCGGGCTGTCAAAGAAGGTTTCATCCGGCCAGAAGTGCACGCTGGTACCGGTATTGCGCTTACCGCAAGTGCCGACAACCTGTAAATCCTGCACCTTTTCGCCATTTTCAAAGGCGATGTTATAAACCTGACCATCGCGGCGTACGTTAACTTCTACGCGCTTCGAAAGGGCGTTAACCACCGAAATCCCCACGCCATGCAGGCCGCCAGAGAACTGGTAATTTTTGTTAGAGAATTTACCGCCTGCATGCAGACGGCAAAGAATCAGTTCAACCGCCGGTACCCCCTCTTCCGGGTGAATATCCACCGGCATCCCGCGCCCATCGTCAATCACTTCTAACGACTGGTCAGCATGTAAGATTACGTCCACGCGTTTTGCGTGACCCGCCAGTGCTTCATCGACACTGTTATCAATAACTTCTTGCCCCAAATGGTTAGGGCGAGTGGTATCGGTATACATCCCCGGACGGCGGCGAACCGGCTCAAGCCCAGTGAGTACCTCAATGGCATCAGCGTTATAAGTTTGCGTCATGGTTTAAGTTAGCAATTCGAGTTGATCGTCAGAGATGGTGCAGACCAAGAAAATCGACGATCGGGTTGAAATAATCTTCGAAGCCCGTGAATGCGTGGTTGCCGCCTTCTATGACAGTCTGGCGGCAGGAAGCGTAGTACGCCACCGCCTGGCGGTAATCCAGCACTTCATCTCCCGTCTGTTGCAGCAGCCAGATCAAATCCGGCGCTTCCAGCGGGTCAATCTGCATGACTTTGAGATCGTAAATATGGCGTGACTCTAGCACATATTGCTGCCCGGTGTAGGGGTTCTCGTTCTGACCGAGATAGTCCGTCAGCAGTTCAAACGGGCGCACCGCCGGGTTGACCACCACTGCGGGCAGCATAAAACATTGCGACAACCAGGTGGCGTAATATCCCCCCAGTGACGAACCGACAATACCCAGCGAATCGCCACCATGTTCCAGGACAATGGATTCCAGCAGTTCTGCCGCATCGGAAGGATACGGCGGCAACTGCGGGATGATCATCTCAACGTCAGGGTGATGTTCCGCAAGCCAGTTTTTTAACAAGCTCGCTTTTGCAGAGCGCGGCGAGCTGTTGAAACCGTGTAAATAAAGAAGCGTAGACATCAGTAGCCTTCTGAAGCGGTATCAGGTTGGAAACGTGTGTCCGCCAGGCGATGCACCTCGGTGGTCAGCGTGCCATCAGCATGTAACTCGAGAGTACGCCAGCCGGGCGCGATGGTGTCCAGCGTAAAGTTGGAACAGTGCGGCTTAAACTGCACACAGGTCGACGGCGTTGCCAGCAGGCGGCGACCGTTCCAGTCGAGATCCAGCTCCTGATGAATATGACCGCACAGCAAGTATTTGACGTGCGGAAACTTCGCCAGCACGGTATCCAGTTCGCCCGCGTTACGCAGGCTGTGTTGATCAAGCCAACTACAACCCGCAGGTAGCGGATGATGATGCAGCAGCAGCAACGTATGGCGTTCTGGCGCATCGGCCAGTTTACGTTCCAGCCACTCAAGCTGAAACTCGCTCAGCTCACCGTGCGGCACGCCAAACACCTGGCTATCCAGCAACAGGATTTGCCATTGCTCACCAATAAACACCCGCTTCGCCGGGGAGATACCCGCATCCTGTAACGCGCTGTACATCGCGGGCTGGAAATCGTGGTTGCCCGGCAGCCAGACGCAGGGCGCACGAAAACTTGCGATGCCTTCAGCGAAATGCTGATAGGCCGCAGAGGATTGATCCTGCGCTAAATCACCTGTCGCGACAATCAGGTCGAATTCGTGCTGGTGTGGCCGAATCGCCTCCAGCACCGCCTGGTAGCTTTCCCAGGTGTTTACCCCTAACAGGGCTTCGTGCTTTTGCGCAAACAGGTGAGTGTCGGTAATTTGTAAAATCCTGACTCTGGCCTCACCAGCCAGAGGAAGGGTTAACAGGCTTTCCAAATGGTGTCCTTAGGTTTCACGACGCTAATAAACCGGAATCGCCATCGCTCCATGTGCTAAACAGTATCGCAACCAGTCCGCTAAAAACTGATTAATTTGATGCTTTTCGTCGCGTTGATGCAACTTTTTATTAGGATAATCATACCGCGCTTTGAAGCGAAAAATCTGCTGGCTTGAACACACTTCAGCCACCATCGCGTCATGATACAGACGCACCGTCATTGACGGAAGGCTCCAGTAACTGATCGCGGGCGCAGTCTGTTCTATTGTCACCAGGGTAGTGTATCGGGTCGATTCCACAATCGTCAGCCGATATTGTGCGTTTGCCACCTGATAGCTTACAGTTTCGCCGGGTGCGTCATTGCGCGGTAACAAACGGCGCAATTGTGAAAAGTTCATCTCGCACAGGCGCATCATTTCAGGAAAGTCAGGTGTGTAACGCTTCATTTATGCCCACTCATTTTTTAACGCTTGATGATGCAGCTGCAGCCATTGCAAAGCGATGACCGACGCTGCGTTGTCGATTTTCCCCTCTTCTACCCACTGGTATGCCTGTTCCCGGCTTACCACATGAACGCGAATATCTTCGTTTTCATCAGCCAGACCGTGAATACCGCTTGCGGTCGTGGCGTCCACTTCGCCCACCATAATTGACGAACGCTCACTGGTGCCCCCCGGGCTTGCCAGGAAACTTAACACCGGTTTGGTCCGTTTGACTATCAGCCCCGCCTCTTCAATCGCTTCGCGACGGGCAACATCTTCCACACTTTCACCCTCTTCAATCATCCCGGCAACCATCTCCAGTAGCCAGGGGGTTTCGCTAGTGTCGTACGCGGCAATTCGAATCTGCTCAATCAGCACAACTTCATCACGCACTGGGTCAAAGGGTAGCAAGACTGCGGCGTGACCGCGCTCAAAAATTTCCCGCCGTACCTCATGACTCATTTGCCCGTTGAATAGACGATGACGAAATCTATAAAGATCTAATGAAAAAAAGCCGCGATAAAGTGTTTCTCGTGCAATAATTTCTACATCGTTTTTGCCAAATGTAACGGGCAGGTTGTCTGGCTTAAGCATTGTTAATGTCCTGGCACTAATAGTGAATTAAATGTGAATTTCAGCGACGTTTGACTGCCGTTTGAGCAGTCATGTGTTAAATTGAGGCACATTAACGCCCTATGGCACGTAACGCCAACCTTTTGCGGTAGCGGCTTCTGCTAGAATCCGCAATAATTTTACAGTTTGATCGCGCTAAATACTGCTTCACCACAAGGAATGCAAATGAAGAAATTGCTCCCCATTCTTATCGGCCTGAGCCTTTCTGGTTTCAGTTCGTTGAGCCAGGCCGAGAACCTGATGCAAGTTTATCAGCAAGCACGCCTTAGTAACCCGGAATTGCGTAAGTCTGCCGCCGATCGTGATGCTGCCTTTGAAAAAATTAATGAAGCGCGCAGTCCATTACTGCCACAGCTAGGTTTAGGTGCAGATTACACCTATAGCAACGGCTACCGCGACGCGAACGGCATCAACTCTAACGCGACCAGTGCGTCCCTGCAGTTAACTCAATCCATTTTTGATATGTCGAAATGGCGTGCGTTAACGCTGCAGGAAAAAGCAGCTGGGATTCAGGACGTCACGTATCAGACCGATCAACAAACCTTGATCCTCAACACCGCGACCGCTTATTTCAACGTGTTGAATGCTATTGACGTTCTTTCCTATACACAGGCGCAAAAAGAAGCGATCTACCGTCAATTAGATCAAACCACCCAACGTTTTAACGTGGGCCTGGTAGCGATCACTGACGTGCAGAACGCCCGCGCACAGTACGATACCGTGCTGGCGAACGAAGTGACCGCACGTAATAACCTTGATAACGCGGTAGAGCAGCTGCGCCAGATCACCGGTAACTACTATCCAGAACTGGCGGCGCTGAATGTCGAAAACTTTAAAACCGACAAACCACAGCCGGTTAACACGCTGCTGAAAGAAGCCGAAAAACGCAACCTGTCGCTGTTACAGGCGCGCTTGAGCCAGGACCTGGCGCGCGAGCAAATTCGCCAGGCGCAGGATGGTCACTTACCGACTCTGGATTTAACGGCTTCTACCGGGATTTCTGACACCTCTTATAGCGGTTCGAAAACCCGTGGTGCCGCTGGTACCCAGTATGACGATAGCAATATGGGCCAGAACAAAGTTGGCCTGAGCTTCTCGCTGCCGATTTATCAGGGCGGAATGGTTAACTCGCAGGTGAAACAGGCCCAGTACAACTTTGTTGGTGCCAGCGAGCAACTGGAAAGCGCGCATCGTAGCGTCGTGCAAACCGTACGTTCCTCCTTCAACAACATTAATGCTTCTATCAGTAGCATTAACGCCTACAAACAAGCCGTAGTTTCCGCTCAAAGCTCATTAGACGCGATGGAAGCGGGTTACTCGGTCGGTACGCGTACCATTGTTGATGTGTTGGATGCGACCACCACGCTGTACAACGCCAAGCAAGAGCTGGCGAATGCGCGTTATAACTACCTGATTAACCAGTTGAATATTAAATCAGCTCTGGGTACGTTGAACGAGCAGGATCTTCTGGCACTGAACAATGCGCTGAGCAAACCGGTTTCCACTAATCCGGAAAACGTTGCCCCGCAAACGCCGGAACAGAATGCTATTGCTGATGGTTATGCGCCTGATAGCCCGGCACCCGTCGTTCAGCAAACATCCGCACGCACTACCACCAGTAACGGTCATAACCCTTTCCGTAACTGATGACGACGACGGGGCTTCGGCCCCGTCTGAACGTAAGGCAACGTAAAGATACGGGTTATCTGCCGCATTCTTCCCCCTTCTCGCTTCAATTTCGACCAGCCATCCTCTATTCTGATGGGTATTTACCACTGGTCCCGGAAGACAAAAATGAAACGGACAAAATCCATACGCCACGCATCGTTCCGCAAAAACTGGAGCGCACGCCATCTGACACCAGTCGCTCTCGCGGTTGCCACTGTTTTTATGCTGGCTGGCTGTGAAAAGAGTGATGAAACAGTGTCTCTCTATCAAAATGCTGACGACTGTTCAGCTGCAAACCCAGGCAAAAGCGCCGAATGTACCACCGCGTACAACAATGCGCTGAAAGAAGCCGAACGTACTGCGCCGAAATACGCCACCCGTGAAGACTGTGTTGCTGAATTTGGTGAAGGTCAGTGCCAGCAGGCACCAGCCCAGGCTGGCATGGCACCAGAAAACCAGGCGCAGGCCCAGCAATCCAGCGGGAATTTCTGGATGCCGCTGATGGCCGGTTACATGATGGGACGTCTGATGGGCGGCGGCGCGGGATTTGCACAGCAGCCGCTGTTCTCCTCGAAAAACCCGGCCAGCCCGGCTTACGGTAAATATACCGACGCGACCGGTAAAAACTATGGCGCAGCCCAGCCAGGCCGCACCATGACCGTACCGAAGACGGCAATGGCACCAAAACCGGCGACCACTACTACTGTTACCCGTGGCGGTTTTGGTGAATCTGTTGCCAAACAAAGCACTATGCAGCGTAGCGCAACCGGCACCTCTTCTCGTTCAATGGGTGGCTGATACCGATGGAAAGAGTCAGTATTACCGAGCGCCCGGACTGGCGCGAAAAAGCCCACGAATACGGTTTCAATTTTCACACCATGTACGGCGAGCCGTACTGGTGTGAAGATGCTTACTACAAGTTGACCCTCGCCCAGGTTGAAAAGCTGGAAGAAGTCACCGCCGAACTGCACCAGATGTGCCTGAAAGTGGTGGAAAAAGTGATCGCCAGCGATGAGCTGATGACCAAATTCCGCATACCAAAACACACCTGGAGTTTTGTGCGCCAGTCATGGCTGACTCACCAGCCATCGCTTTATTCGCGTCTTGATCTGGCGTGGGATGGCACTGGCGAACCTAAACTGCTGGAAAATAACGCCGATACACCAACGTCACTATACGAGGCGGCGTTCTTTCAGTGGATCTGGCTGGAAGATCAGCTTAACGCCGGTAACTTGCCGGAGGGCAGCGACCAGTTTAACAGTCTGCAAGAAAAGCTAATCGATCGCTTTGTCGAGTTGCGTGAACAGTATGGCTTCCAGTTGCTGCATCTCACCTGCTGTCGCGACACGGTGGAAGATCGCGGAACCATTCAGTATTTGCAGGACTGCGCGACGGAAGCTGAAATCGCTACCGAATTCCTCTACATCGACGATATCGGTTTAGGCGAAAAAGGTCAGTTCACGGATTTACAGGATCAGGTAATTTCCAACCTGTTCAAGCTGTATCCGTGGGAATTTATGCTGCGCGAGATGTTCTCCACCAAGCTGGAGGATGCAGGCGTACGCTGGCTGGAACCGGCGTGGAAGAGCATTATCTCCAACAAAGCGCTTCTGCCGCTACTGTGGGAGATGTTCCCGAATCACCCGAACCTGCTGCCTGCTTATTTTGCGGAAGATGATCATCCGCAAATGGAAAAATATGTGGTTAAACCGATCTTCTCCCGTGAAGGCGCAAACGTGTCGATCATTGAGAACGGCAAAACCATTGAAGCAGCGGAAGGTCCGTATGGCGAAGAAGGGATGATTGTTCAGCAATTCCACCCGTTACCGAAATTCGGCGACAGCTATATGCTGATTGGTAGCTGGCTGGTGAACGATCAACCTGCCGGAATTGGCATTCGTGAAGACCGTGCATTGATCACCCAGGATATGTCTCGGTTTTATCCGCATATTTTTGTTGAGTAATCAATATTGCCCGAT
>X264_Eurasian_Magpie__coassemble_432_pt1 | contig 8943 bp, 7 predicted proteins | sample X264_Eurasian_Magpie__metabat2_low_PE_002 | metagenome-assembled genome bin X264_Eurasian_Magpie
GTGCGCCCGCAAGAGTTCGGTGAGTTTCTGGTGGCGATTTTCGACCACTGGATTAAGCGCGACGTCGGCAAGATTTTTGTAATGAATATCGAATGGGCGTTCGCCAATTTTGTCGGCGCACCGGGCGCGGTTTGCCATCATCAGCCAACCTGTGGGCGCTCGGTGATTGTTGAGCACAACGGTGACGTTTATGCCTGCGATCACTATGTTTATCCGCAGTATCGACTAGGGAATATGCTTCAGCAGATGATTGCAGAAATGATTGATTCCCCGCAACAGCAGGCATTTGGTGAAGATAAATTCAAGCAGTTACCGGCACAGTGTCGCAGTTGCAACGTGTTAAAAGCGTGCTGGGGAGGCTGCCCGAAACACCGCTTTATGCTCGATGCCAGCGGCAAACCCGGGCTGAATTATTTGTGTGCCGGGTATCAGCGTTATTTCCGCCATCTACCGCCATATCTTAAAGCAATGGCTGATTTGCTGGCGCACGGTCGTCCGGCCAGCGACATTATGCAGGCGCATTTGATGGTGGTGAATAAGTAAAAAAGCGGCCATTTTGTGGCCGCCTGCGGTTGATTGCCGGATAAGGCGTTCACGCCGCATCCGGCAAGGTCAGTGTGGCAAGCTACATGATCGTGCAAATTCAATAAATTGCAGCGTTCTGTAGATACTGGTTTGGGTGATCGTATCCGGCAAAGCCTTTGCGTGCGGTGGCGGTTGACGGGGTATCTGCTGCGCTGGCTATGAGAGGAAGAGCTGCGGCGACAGCAACAACAAGAAGTTTGGGTGAAAACGAAAATTCCATGCAAAATGCTCCGGTTTCATGTCGTCAAAATGATGACGTAATTAAGCATTGATAATTGAGATCCCTCTCCCTGACAGGATGATTGCATAAATAATAGTGATAAAAATAAATTATTTATTTATCCAGAAAATGAATTGAAAAATCAGGAGAGCATTTTCAATCCTACCTCTGGCGCAGGTGATATGTAAGGCGGTGATGTTATATCGCGTTGATTATTGATGCTGTTTTTAGTTTTAACGGCAATTAATATATATGTTATTAATTGAATGACTTTTATTATTCATTATATATATGTGTAGAATTGTGCGCAGGAGAAATATTCACTCAGGAAGTTATTACTCAGGAAGCAAAGAGGATTACAGAATTATCTCATAACAAGTGTTAAGGGATGTTATTTCCCGGTTCTCTGTGGCATAATAAACGAGTAGATGCTCATTCCATCTCTTATGTTCGCCTTAGTGCCTCATAAACTCCGGAATGACGCAGAGCCGTTTACGGTGCTTATCGTCCACTGACAGATGTCGCTTATGCCTCATCAGACACCATGGACACAACGTTGAGTGAAGCACCCACTTGTTGTCATACAGACCTGTTTTAACGCCTGCTCCGTAATAAGAGCAGGCGTTTTTTTATGTATCAGAAAGGTCCCGGAGGAGCTTGCCTCCGGGTGAGAAAGAGCTACTGTGGCGGGTTGTTCTGCAACGTTAACATCAAACCGTCGCGACGCATCGCTGCGGCTTCTTCCGGCTTGTGCAGTCTGTCCAGCGCGTCGGCAAGCCATGCGTAATCGTAGGCGTCCGGACGTTGTTTCAGCGCTGCGCGGAAGGCGAGCGATGCTTCCTGCCATTCTCCGTGTTTCATCAGCGACTGACCCAGTGTGCTCCACAACAGCGGGCGATCGCCCACGTTTTTGATCTGTTGGCGCAGCACTTTTTCCAGCTGTTCCGGGTTATTGGTTTTCAGACGCGGGATCGGCAGCAGCAGGCGATCGTCATACTGGCGTTTCAGGCCATCGATGATAATTTGCTGGGCAGTATCATGATCGTCACACTCAATAAGATGTTCCGCCATTGCCACCTGCAAGGCCACCTGATGACGCGTTTTCCGGCTTTGGTTTTTCCACCAGTTACGCAAACCTTCACTACCGTTATCGGCACGCGCCTGATCCATCAGGCCAATCCATGCCTGTTGTTCCAGCATTGCACGATGTTCTTCATCACCAACATGGGCTTTCGCCATTGATGGGATGATATCCAGCAGCGAACTCCATGCACCAGTGCGGATATACGCCTGTTCCGCCAGACGTAATACTTCCGGATGGCGTGGCGTAACTTCCAGCAGCTTATCCACGCCGTGACGTGCTGCATGGTTTTCATTACGGGCCAGTTGCAGACGTACACGGGTGATTTCTACCGGAATGGTGTCATTGCCGGCCAGCTCCGCTGCGCGTTCCAGATGTTGGTTGGCGCGTGCTTCATCACCACGTTGTTGCGCGGCTTCGGCTGCCAGTAGATAGTTCACCACCGGTTGTTCAGCGTGATCGGCATTTTTCGCCATCAGCTTTTCAACTTGCTGATAATCGCCTTCCGCCAGTTTCAGCAGCGCCTGTTCGGTCTGCTTACGTGCACGGCGACGCTTACGTCCGACAAACCACCCACGGGTGTGCGCGCCTGTGCGGAAGATTCGCCGCAGTAGCCACTCAATGGCAAACAGCACTACCATCGCCAGAATCAAAATAATCGCGAGGCCCGTGACGCTAGTTTCAATATTGTAGTTGTCGGTCTGGATCAGCACGTAACCCTGATGGCCGGCAATCATCGGGCCAACCACGATCCCCGCAATCAGCAACACAAAGAGCAATAACACTTTTAGCATGGTTATTCTCCTTGCGGCGCGGCTGCCGGAGCATCAGCTTGCGGTGTAGGTTTAGCTTCCGTTGTCCCTGCTGCCGGTTGTGCCAGCAGGTTACGCACGCGGGTCTGCATCAATTTTTCCAGCATCGCCTGGCTTTGCAGGGTTTCCGGAAGATCCATCGAGATATTTTGCTGGCTTAACTGGTCCACCTCGTCGAGGAACGCTTTGGTGGTGGCATCATCAGTATCGTAGTAAGCACGTACCCAGGTGGAGACGTTCTCCAGCGCCTGGCGATAAGTCTCTTCCTGGTGACGCGGTACAGCTTGTGCTGCGACCAGCAGGCGAGAGCGAATATTTTCGCGCAGATAGATATCCTGATTTGGCGCTAACAGCGGTACGGCGGTGTCATCACGACGGCGAATCGTAATGAAGTTGTCCATAAAGTTCTGCCAGCTTTTTTGCAGATTGATACGCCATTCGCTGATGGAACTGGAAAGCTCTTCACCGTCGGAATCCATCGGCGAACCATCGCTGTCATTATCAGCCAGACGCAGATTATCTACCTGATTTGAAAGCTGATTAAGCTTAAGGATGATACCGTCATAATCCACCTGCGATACCGCAGAAAGGCTGGCGATATCATCGGTAATTGCCCGACGAACGGTAATCAGACTCGGGTCATTCATATCCGCCAGGCTGGCATCTGCACTTTTCAGCAACGCTGCAGCGGTCGTGACGTCTTGATCGCTCCACAGCTTCCGTCCTGCGAGTTTCACCAGAAAATCGGCCTGAGCCAGCAGCCAGGTTTTAGCATCGCTGCCGGAAATGGTGGCGACCTTTTGTTGGACTTCATCCAACTGTTTTGCCAGCGTTTCTTGCTGACGATTCGCCTGCTCAAGCTGTACAGCTTGTTGCTTGATAATGCCTTCCAGCTCGGCTTTTTGGCTCTCCTGGGCTTTTTGCAATGCCGTCAGTTGGTTAGCCAGGGCATCGCTGGTGGCGGTCTGATTGACGGCCTGTTGTTTACCCCAGCCATACAAACCGACGCCCGCCGCCAGAGCAATAGCGATAGCCACCGCGCTGAGAATCAATGCGGTATTGTTCTTACTCTTTTTTTCTGTTGCGACAGGTTGTGACGTGGTGTCCACGGCCTCCCTGGTCTCTTCAACCACGGCGGAGGTTTTTTCTTGTTCCGTCATTATGGCTTCCTGTTATGAGAGTTATTGTAATGCCCGTAAAAGCGCATCGTTGTCAGCGTTATCGGCGACCTTAATGTCTTGCCAGCCCAGTTCCCGGGCGAGTTTCGCCAAACGCTCACTGACGACCAATAGTCGACAGCGTAGTAACCAGTGCTCACGATACCATTGTGGGATCAGCGACCAGAGTTGCTGCAACATTTCACCGCTGGTAACAACGACCGTCGTCACCTCGCGGGATTGCCAGCGCATCGCTTCTTCTGCACCATCGTAATGGATTGCGCATCGTTGATAACATTCACAAAAAGTGACCTCAGCACCGCGCGCCGTCAGGGAATCCCCAATTAGCTCACGACCGCCATTGCCACGTAATATCAGCGCACGTTTGCCCGCAATATTTTGTAATTCAGGTAATTGTAGCAAGACTTCGCTGATTTCCCGATCCTGCGGGTAGAGAATCTTCTGTCCGCTTACGGTATGTAGTGCCAGTGCGGTGGTGCGTCCAATGGCGAAATAATCAGGTAGTCGGGGCCATTTACGATCTTGCTGATGCAGCTGTGATTGGGCAAAAGCAACCGCGTGTTGCGAGAGGGCAAACAACAGATCGCTCTCTCCCAGCGCTGCCAGTTGATCAGCAAGTTGCGGTAATTGTCGACCCGGAGAAAACTCAATCAGCGGAAAATGCCAGGCCACCTGCCCCAGTGTGCGCAGACGGCTCACTAACTCTTCTCCTGCGGGAGACGGGCGGGTGACTAGGATAGTCATGCCGGGGCGTCTCCGTTATAGACTTCAGCGAGGATCTCGCGCGCGCCGTTATTCAGTAGCTCTTCTGCCAGCGAAATCCCCATTTGTTCGGCATCTTGCGGCGCACCGCGGCGTTCACCGCGAATAATCAGCGAACCGTCCGGCGCGCCGACCAACGCACGCAGCCAGATTTCGCCATCAATAAGCTCGGCGTAGCTACCAATTGGTACCTGACATCCGCCTTCGAGACGGGTATTCATGGCGCGTTCTGCGGTAACGCGCAGTGCAGTTTCGTGGTGATTCAGCGCGGCAAGCAGCTCGCGAGTGCGTGTATCATCAAGGCGGCATTCAATGCCCACCGCACCTTGTCCTACCGCCGGAAGAGAAATCTCGGGTGGCAACGCGGCGCGAATGCGTGACTCCAGACCTAAACGTTTTAGTCCGGCTACGGCAAGAATGATGGCATCGTATTCGCCGTTATCCAGTTTGCTCAGGCGAGTGCCGACGTTGCCGCGCAGGGAGCGGATAATCAGATCCGGGCGGCGTTCAGCCAGTTGGCACTGGCGACGTAAACTGGACGTCCCGACGATACTGCCTGCCGGTAACGCATCCAGACTGTCATAGTTATTGGACACAAAGGCATCGCGAGGATCTTCACGCTCACAAATAGTGACCAGTCCCAGACCTTGCGGGAATTCAACCGGCACATCTTTCATTGAATGTACGGCGATATCGGCGCGATTTTCGAGGAGCGCGACTTCCAGCTCTTTTACAAATAAGCCTTTTCCGCCTACTTTCGCCAGCGGCGTATCAAGAATCACATCGCCGCGCGTCACCATCGGTACCAGTTCAACGACCAGGCCCGGATGGCTCGCCATCAACTTGTCTTTGACATAGTGTGCCTGCCAGAGTGCAAGTGGGCTTTGGCGTGTGGCAATTCTTAAAACATTGTCTAACATGCTTGTTACCGTCATTATCATCCGTGGTCCATCCTAACATCCTTGCCAGAGCGATGTCAGTGTTGTGGTGAAACGTAGACGCCTGCGCAAACCGTAAAATGAGGTCTGGCAGTGGATCCTGACAGGCGTTTCACGCCGTCGTAATAAGGAATTTACAGAGAATAAACGGTGCTACACTTGTATGTAGCGCATCTTTCTTTACGGTCAATCAGCAAGGTGTTAAATTGATCACGTTTTAGACCATTTTTTCGTCGTGAAACTAAAAAAACCAGGCGCGAAAAGTGGTAACGGTTACCTTTGACATACGAAATATCCCGAATGCCGCGTGTTACCGTTGATGTTGGCGGAATCACAGTCATGACGGGTAGCAAATCAGGCGATACGTCTTGTACCTCTATATTGAGACTCTGAAACAGAGACTGGATGCCATAAATCAATTGCGTGTGGATCGCGCGCTTGCTGCTATGGGGCCTGCATTCCAACAGGTCTACAGTCTACTGCCGACATTGTTGCACTATCACCATCCGCTAATGCCGGGTTACCTTGATGGTAACGTTCCCAAAGGCATTTGCCTTTACACGCCTGATGAAACTCAACGCCACTACCTGAACGAGCTTGAACTGTATCGTGGAATGTCAGTACAGGACCCACCGAAAGGTGAGCTTCCAATTACTGGTGTATACACCATGGGCAGCACCTCGTCCGTAGGGCAAAGTTGTTCCTCTGACCTGGATATCTGGGTCTGTCATCAATCCTGGCTCGATAGCGAAGAGCGCCAGTTGCTACAACGTAAATGTAGTCTGCTGGAAAGCTGGGCCGCCTCGCTGGGTGTGGAAGTCAGCTTCTTCCTGATTGATGAAAACCGTTTCCGTCATAATGAAAGCGGCAGCCTGGGGGGCGAAGATTGTGGCTCCACCCAGCATATACTGCTGCTTGACGAATTTTATCGTACCGCCGTGCGTCTCGCCGGTAAGCGTATTCTGTGGAATATGGTGCCGTGCGACGAAGAAGAGCATTACGACGACTATGTGATGACGCTTTACGCGCAGGGCGTGCTGACGCCAAATGAATGGCTGGATCTTGGTGGCTTAAGCTCACTTTCTGCTGAAGAGTACTTTGGTGCCAGCCTTTGGCAGCTCTACAAGAGTATCGATTCCCCGTACAAAGCGGTACTGAAAACACTGCTGCTGGAAGCCTATTCCTGGGAATACCCGAACCCACGACTGCTGGCGAAAGATATCAAACAGCGTTTGCACGATGGCGAGATTGTATCGTTTGGCCTCGATCCATACTGCATGATGCTGGAGCGTGTTACGGAATACCTGACGGCGATTGAAGATTTCACCCGTCTGGATTTAGTACGCCGCTGCTTCTATTTAAAAGTGTGCGAAAAACTCAGCCGCGAACGCGCCTGCGTAGGCTGGCGTCGTGAAGTGCTAACCCAGTTAGTGAAAGAGTGGGAATGGGACGATGCGCGTCTGGCAATGCTCGATAACCGCGCTAACTGGAAGATTGATCAGGTGCGTGAGGCGCACAACGAGCTGCTCGATGCAATGATGCAGAGCTACCGTAATTTGATCCGCTTTGCGCGTCGCAATAACCTTAGCGTCTCCGCCAGTCCGCAGGATATCGGCGTACTGACACGTAAGCTGTACGCCGCGTTTGAAGCATTGCCAGGTAAAGTGACGCTGGTAAACCCGCAGATTTCGCCCGATCTCTCGGAACCGAATCTGACCTTTATTTATGTGCCGCCGGGCCGGGCTAACCGTTCAGGTTGGTATCTGTATAACCGCGCGCCAAATATTGAGTCGATCATCAGCCATCAGCCGCTGGAATATAACCGTTACCTGAATAAACTGGTGGCGTGGGCATGGTTTAACGGCCTGCTGACCTCGCGCACCCGCTTGTATATTAAAGGCAACGGCATTGTCGATTTGCCTAAGTTGCAGGAGATGGTCGCCGACGTGTCGCACCATTTCCCGCTGCGCCTGCCTGCACCGACGCCAAAAGCGCTCTACAGCCCATGTGAGATTCGCCATCTGGCGATTATCGTTAACCTGGAATATGACCCGACAGCTGCGTTCCGCAATCAGGTGGTGCATTTTGATTTCCGTAAGCTGGACGTCTTCAGCTTTGGCGAGAATCAAAATTGCCTGGTGGGTAGCGTTGACCTGCTGTATCGCAACTCGTGGAACGAAGTGCGTACGCTGCACTTCAACGGTGAGCAGTCGATGATTGAAGCCCTGAAAACCATTCTCGGTAAAATGCATCAGGACGCCGCACCGCCAGATAGCGTGGAAGTCTTCTGTTATAGCCAGCATCTGCGCGGGTTAATCCGTACTCGCGTGCAGCAACTGGTTTCTGAGTGTATTGAACTGCGTCTTTCCAGCACCCGCCAGGAAACCGGACGTTTCAAGGCGCTGCGCGTTTCTGGTCAAACCTGGGGCTTATTCTTCGAACGCCTGAATGTATCGGTACAGAAACTAGAAAATGCCATCGAGTTTTATGGCGCTATTTCGCATAACAAACTGCACGGCCTGTCAGTGCAGGTTGAAACCAATCACGTCAAATTACCGGCGGTGGTGGACGGCTTTGCCAGCGAAGGGATCATCCAGTTCTTCTTCGAAGAAACGCAAGACGAGAATGGCTTTAATATCTACATTCTCGACGAAAGCAACCGGGTTGAGGTGTATCACCACTGCGAAGGCAGCAAAGAGGAGCTGGTGCGTGACGTCAGTCGCTTCTACTCGTCATCGCACGACCGTTTTACCTACGGCTCAAGCTTCATCAACTTCAACCTGCCGCAGTTCTATCAGATTGTGAAGGTTGATGGTCGTGAACAGGTGATTCCGTTCCGCACCAAATCGATTGGCAACATGCCGCCTGCCAATCAGGATCACGACACGCCGCTATTACAGCAGTATTTTTCGTGATGAGCGTGCCGGAAAGCGAGGCTTATCCGGCATGCAATCTTAGCGGAAACTGACTGTTTCACCCGCTTGCTGCGTTGCCGCCTGTTCCAGCAAATCCCAGAAGGTTTCGCCGCTACGATCGCAAATCCACTCATCGCCTTTCAGATCAAAATGGTAGCCGCCCTGTTTGGTTGCCAGCCATACCTGGTGCAGCGGTTCCTGGCGGTTGATAATGATTTTGCTCCCGTTTTCAAAGGTAATGGTCAGTACACCGCCGTTGATTTCGCAGTCGATATCGCTATCGCCATCCCAGTCGTCCAGACGCTCTTCAATGGTCAGCCACAGTTGATCAGCCAGGCGATGAAATTCACTGTCGTTCATTGTTGTATCCTGTTTTTAAGTGATGGCGGCAGTATAGCGGCATGGGGTCAGAGCTTCAAAGTTTGCTCGTCTGGTGTTGCGTTCCGGCATGA
>X264_Eurasian_Magpie__coassemble_259_pt1 | contig 8938 bp, 9 predicted proteins | sample X264_Eurasian_Magpie__metabat2_low_PE_002 | metagenome-assembled genome bin X264_Eurasian_Magpie
GGTTTTCTCTTTCCAGCAACCAATGCCACCAGGGATAAAGCCCCCGCAACATTGCGCCTCACCGGATAACGCCGGCTTGGTGTGGATATTACGTCTCAATTCATCTTCACTTCATCCCTGAAATGTTTGCAATAAAGAGTACATTCCGGCTTTTCAACAGCTGTTGCAGTGGTTTCGTGCAGGTTGTGGTACAGGCTCGCAATTCTGATTAACGACCTGTTCAGGTAGTATGAAGAAATACAATAAGCAGGAATTTATATTATCTCCCCCGATTTCTGTCATCAGAGGAGATATAACTGTCAGGCAAATATCGTCATCAAATAGGCGGCAAACAGTGCCAGATGCGCTGCGCCATTGAGCACGTTAGTTCGTCCGGTGGAGAAGGAGATATGGCACAGTACTAAAGAGGCCACCATCACCACCATTTCTGGCGCACCAAGTGCAAACTGCAATTCGTTACCCGTCATAAAGGCAATTAACGTGACGACAGGTACGGTAAGCGAAATGGTTGCTAACACTGAACCAAAGAACAGATTCATCGCGCGCTGGACCTGGTTATTCAACACTGCTTTTAACGCACCTAAACCTTCCGGCGACAGAATCAACAGAGCCACCAGGAAGCCAGTAAAGGCGACAGGCGCATTCATGCTGTCGAGCAATGTCTCCAGCGAGCTGGCGTTCATTTTGGTCACCGCAATAACGGCAATCAGATGGATAATCAACCAGATAGCATGCCACAGGCTGCTATGGGCAGACGGTTTACCGTGATGCGGGTCGTCATCATCACTGTCATCTTCGTGCTCGTAGACAAACAAACTTTGATGCGTTTTGGTCTGGATCAGCAAAAATACGCCATACATTGCCGCAGAAATTAATGCTACCAGTAACGCCTGACCGGTTGAAAAATTCGCCGCAGGCAGAGCCATTGGAAATACCAGTACGATTATCGCCAGGGGGAACAGCGCAATTAAATACTGCTTGATACCAAACAGATTCATATATTGGGTGGCAAACTTGCGTCCGCCCAACAATAATGAAAAGCCAACCAGCCCACCGGTAACAATCATAATGATTGAATAGAGCGTATCACGCATTAGCGTTGGCGCGGCATCGCCGGTTGCCATTAAAGCTGAAATCAAACTGACTTCAAGAATAACCACTGAAAGGCTAAGAATAAGCGAACCGTAAGGTTCTCCCAGGCGATGGGCTAATACGTCCGCATGACGGACAACACTAAAGGCGCTACTTAAAATACCAATAAGAGCAAGAAGATTGATGCCAATGACCACTGGTAGTGTCTGGCTGCTTCCCCACAGGAACAGCACTACCAGCGCCAGAACCGGGAAAATAAGCGAAGTCTCCTTGTGGCGGGTTTTTACCGCCTCTTGAGCATTTGACATTATGGTTATCCCTTTGCAGATGAATTTATCGAAAATGTAAAAAATAGGTAGGAAAAATAACAGAAAGTGTCTGGATATCGGTAACATTTTACGAATTTTTACCCCACTGTCGATTTTTTACTCATCGGGCCATAAAAATAAGCAATGCGTTTAGACAATGTTTGTTTTAGCACTCCTTAAGAAGAGTCTGACATGAAAATTCTTATGTTTTGGCAAGAGTAGATATTGTTGACCACACTTAATGTTCAACTTTGTAAAAGGAGTCAACGATGCCGTATAAAACGAAAAGCGATCTGCCGGAAAGCGTAAAGCACGTTCTACCGTCTCATGCCCAGGATATCTATAAAGAAGCGTTCAACAGCGCATGGGATCAATATAAAGATAAAGAAGATCGGCGTGATGACGCCAGTCGCGAAGAAACCGCGCATAAAGTGGCCTGGGCTGCTGTGAAGCATGAATATGCCAAAGGGGATGATGATAAATGGCATAAAAAATCGTAAAACCGGTAGCTTAGTTAAAGCTATTCGTGCGGTGTTGCCTTGCAAGTGGTCCGTGGATTGCATATTGTCCCGTTAGTGGTTTCAAAATGAGCAGTAAAAATGTCCGGAAGACACCAAAAAGTTGTCGCAGGGAAGTATGCAGTGGCGGAGGTGTAAGGTGATAACGCGTGATTTCTTGATGAATGCCGATTGTAAAACGGCATTTGGTGCCATTGAAGAATCACTCTTATGGTCAGCAGAGCAACGGGCGGCTTCGCTGGCGGCGACGCTGGCTTGTCGACCTGATGAGGGACCGGTGTGGATCTTCGGTTATGGATCGTTGATGTGGAATCCGGCACTGGAGTTTACCGAGTCGTGCACCGGTACACTGGTTGGATGGCATCGCGCGTTTTGCCTGCGCCTGACCGCCGGGCGCGGGACTGCGCACCAGCCGGGACGGATGCTTGCACTGAAAGAGGGCGGACGCACCACAGGCGTCGCCTATCGACTGCCAGAAGAGACGCTGGAGCAGGAACTAACCCTGTTGTGGAAGCGCGAGATGATTACCGGCTGTTATCTGCCAACCTGGTGTCAGCTTGATCTTGATGATGGACGCACAGTAAACGCCATTGTGTTTATTATGGACCCGCGACATCCAGAATATGAATCTGACACTCGCGCTCAGGTCATCGCGCCGTTGATTGCGGCGGCGAGCGGTCCACTGGGAACCAACGCACAATACCTGTTTTCACTGGAACAGGAGCTTATCAAACTGGGAATGCAGGACGATGGGCTGAATGATTTGCTGGTATCGGTAAAAAAACTGCTGGCGGAGAATTATCCGGATGGTGTGTTACGGCCGGGACTCGCCTGAGTAAACTTCCCTCATAGTGGGGCGTCAGACGCCCCCTCAAACATTAAAATGTGAGCACTTTATCGGCTGACAGCGTCCATTGCGCCAGTTCCACAAGCGTACCGATTTCCACCCCATCAATCAGAGGAAGTGTGCTAATCCCGCGTCCGTCAGTACAGGTTTTGCACAATTTCACCGGTACATTCTGAGCGGTAAGGATCTCCAGCATTTGCTGAATGTTGTAGCCTTCCCCTGGTTTTTGCCCGCGCAACCCGGCTGTGACCGCATCAGACATCAGGAACAGACGCAGATCCAGATTGCTCTCCTGCTCTCGTAACGCAATGGCCAGCCGCAAGCTGTTAAACAAGGATTCGCTCCCGTAAGGTGCGCCATTGGCAACGATCACGATTTTTTGCATTATTTACTCCTGTATTCAGGGAATTAGACACTCATCTTCTATCTTACTGCTTCTGCAGCGTCTGACCAATCGGTCACATTTTTAAGGATTTTCCTGAAAGCGCGAGAAAATACGACAAAAGTTGCCAGTAATCGTTATTCTTTAGGGCTATGGTTTTTCATTTTTTACCGGAAGTTACCGACGTTTTGAGCCGTTTCGTTCCTCGCATTATTCCGTTTTATTTACTCTTGCTGGCGGCAGGCGGTACAGCTAACGCACAATCTACCTTCGAGCAAAAAGCGGCAAATCCCTTTGATAATAACAATGATGGTCTGCCGGATTTAGGCATGGCACCTGAAAATCATGATGGGGAAAAACACTTTGCTGAAATTGTGAAAGATTTCGGCGAAACCAGTATGAATGATAACGGGCTGGATACTGGCGAGCAGGCAAAAGCTTTCGCATTGGGAAAAGTCCGCGACGCGTTTAGTCAACAGGTTAATCAGCACGTAGAGTCGTGGCTATCAGCGTGGGGAAATGCCAGTGTTGACGTCAAAGTGGATAACGAAGGACATTTCACCGGCAGTCGTGGAAGCTGGTTTGTGCCGTTACAAGATAATGATCGTTATCTCACCTGGAGCCAGCTTGGTCTTACTCAGCAGGATGATGGGCTGGTGAGCAATGTGGGCGTTGGGCAACGCTGGGCGCGCGGCAGCTGGCTGGTGGGTTATAACACTTTTTATGACAACTTGCTGGACGAAAATCTTCAGCGAGCGGGCTTCGGTGCCGAAGCGTGGGGCGAATATTTGCGACTATCGGCAAACTTTTATCAGCCGTTTGCTGCATGGCATGAACAGACAGCCACGCAGGAACAACGGATGGCGCGCGGGTACGACCTGACAGCCCGGATGCGCATGCCGTTCTATCAACACTTCAATACCAGTGTCAGCGTAGAACAGTATTTTGGTGATCGTGTCGATTTGTTTAACTCTGGTACGGGTTATCACAATCCCGTCGCGTTGAGTCTGGGATTAAATTACACCCCTGTGCCCTTAGTCACTGTGACGGCCCAGCATAAACAGGGTGAAAGTGGCGAGAATCAAAATAACCTCGGGCTGAATCTTAACTACCGCTTTGGTGTACCGCTCAAAAAACAACTTTCTGCGGGCGAGGTTGTCGAAAGTCAGTCGTTACGTGGTAGTCGCTATGACAATCCGCAGCGAAATAATCTTCCGACTCTTGAGTACCGACAGCGAAAAACGTTAACGGTGTTTCTGGCGACACCGCCGTGGGATCTAAAACCTGGCGAAACAGTGCCGCTGAAATTACAAATCCGCAGTCGTTACGGTATTCGGCAACTGATTTGGCAGGGCGATACGCAGATATTAAGTTTGACGCCGGGCGCACAAGCCAACAGTGAGGAGGGCTGGACGCTGATCATGCCTGACTGGCAAAACGGGGAAGGCGCAAGCAATCACTGGCGATTGTCAGTGGTGGTGGAAGATAACCAGGGGCAGCGTGTCTCCTCCAATGAGATCACGCTAACGCTTGTCGAACCGTTCGACGCATTGTCAAACGACGAACTGCGCTGGGAACCGTAATCAGAAAATGCGCTCCTGATGCACCCATACCGCAGCTTCCACGCGAGACTTTAGCTTCATTTTCTTCAGCATGTGCTTGACGTGAACTTTTACTGTGCTTTCGGTGATGTCCAGGCGGCGGGCAATCATCTTGTTCGGCAAACCCTGGGCAATCAGCTTGAGAATATCGCGCTCGCGTGGGGTTAACTGGTTAACATCGCGCTCAGTAGTGGCACGGTTAGCGCGCAAGCTGGCGGCCAGAACAGGCGTTAATGCTTCGCTCAATACCATTTCGCCAGCAGCTGCCTGATGTAACGCTTTCAGCAGATCTTCCGGTTCCATATCTTTTAACAGATAGCCATCCGCGCCGCGTTTCAGTGCGGTGACCACATCTTCTTCATGGTTAGAGACGCTGAATACCACAATGCGACCGGAGAGGGACTTTTCGCGCAGTTTATCCAGCGTTTCCAGACCGTTCATGCCGGGCATATTGAGATCTAACAGGATCAGATCGGGATCAAGAGACTCCGCCAGTTCAATACCCTGTTCGCCATTACTCGCTTCGCCAACCACAGTGATATCTGGTGCCATACTGATAAGCTGTTTTACGCCAGTTCGCAACATCGGGTGATCGTCGATCAGCAGGATAGTAGCCGGTTCCTGATTACTCATGGGTATCTCCTTGGACGTCTGTGAAAGTTTTTTCGGGAATAAAGGTGACCACCACTTCGGTGCCACCTGATTCACGACGGCGGACGCGGCAATCGCCTCGTAAACTTTGCGCACGGTCGCGCATTATTATCATGCCGTAGTGATTGCTGCGGATGGCATTTTCAGGCACGCCGCAGCCGTTATCCTGGACGGTCAGTTTGACCTGATTATCGTTTTGCGCCACCGTCACCACGACCTCACTCGCTTGCGAATGTTTGAGGGCGTTACTTAATGCCTCACGGGCAATTTGCAACAAGTGGATTGCCTGATGCGAAGGCACCAGACGAGGCGGCAATTGATAATCCAGCTTCACCGGGAAGCCAAATTTGGCGCTGTACTCTTCGCAACTCGCCTCCAGCGCCGGACGTAATCCAGGCTCGGTGAGCTGCAAACGGAATGTGGTGAGCAATTCACGCAACTGCACCCAGGATGCATTCAGTTCGTTACGGATCTGACTTAACAGTTCGCGGCTGCTTTCTGGCAGCGCATCGCCCTGCATCTGTAAGCAACTCACCTGCATCTTCATGCAAGAGAGAGATTGGGCAATAGAATCATGCAGTTCGCGCGCAATGGTGGCACGCTCTTCCATCACGATCAACTGTTGCTGACGTTCCTGATGGCGATCCAGCGCCAGCGTGGCGGTGAGTTGTTCAACCAGGGTATCCACCAGTTGTTGTTGATCATGGCTAAGATGACGCCCCTGCGGCAGGGTCGCCAGCAAAATACCGTACTGCGTATGAGTGTCAGCCAGCCGCCACTTCAGGGTTGTGCCGCGATCGCCAACGGGTAATACGCCGCGCGGGCAGAGCTGGCAGCCTTTATCATCACAAGTCATATCTGGCTGGCAGGTAAACTCCTGATGATTCTCTTCATCATCAGTGTCATACACCCGCAGTTCGATATCACGTAGCAGGGTTAAATTCTGTAATCCGTTGAGTACAGGTGACAGGCGTTCACACAGCGGGGCGCGGGAATGCAATCGGCGGTTGGCCTGCCATAAAAAAGAGAGGATCTGATTTTTATGCTCCAGCCCGGCGGTTTTCTCCTGAACCCGCTGCTCAAGTACGGCATAACTTTCGGCCAGTTCTGCAGACATATTGTTCAACGCAGTTCCAAGCATCGCCATTTCGTTGCGCCCGCTGATGTTTGCGCGTTGGGTAAAATCGCGATGGCTGACGGCACTCGCCATTGCCAGCAGTTGCCGCCACGGTTGTAGCAATCTCGCCCGCAACCAGATAATAGTGAATACCAGTAAAAGTGCCATAAATACCGCCATTACCCGATGGACCAGCACCACTGTCTCAATGCGCATTTCCGTGGTGCGATCAAAACCAGATACCAGCTGATCAAGCCCGGCAACAAACTGGCTGACATCCGCTGACACCGTTTCGCGGTTTTGTGCACGCATCAGCGCAGGGATCAGTTCATTACGCCAGTAATCTTGTAAACCCTGTAATTGCGCCAGTTGTCCGTCTCGTTCCGCTGCTCGAGTCAACTCGGCGCTAAATGCCGTTTGTTCCATTTCTTTAATTAAGGGCTTGTCTTTCTCGCTTAATGGCACTGCCGCCAACAGACGGTAACTTTGCATGCGCAGCGATCCCGCTTTGTTGATCGCATGGGCGCTGCCCTGAACGCCTTGCACCAGCCAGCCAGAAACTGCCATCCCTGCCAGTCCAATAGCAGTAGAAAGCAACACAATAAGCGCAACCTGATTAACCAGGGTGAGCGGAGAGAGACAACGTTTAAGCATGTAAACCTCTTCCTTCAGGCTTTAAATGAGCAATAACCTTAATGAATGTGACGATACATTCTGGAATGGCAGTATTCTCGGCTATTGGCTGAAGTATACCCATACCCGGAAAGAGTTACTCCTTATTTGCCGCGTGGTTAGTCGCTTTACATCGGTAAGGGTAGGGATTTTACAGCACCGTGAAAAATCTCATAATTTTTATGAAATCACTGTACTCACTATGGGTAATGATAAATATCAATGATAGATAAAGTTATCTTATCGTTTGATTTACATCAAATTGCCTTTAGCTACAGACACTAAGGTGGCAGACATCGAAACGAGTATCAGAGGTGTCTATGAGTCACTCATCCGCCCCCGAAAGGGCTACTGGAGCTGTCATTACAGATTGGCGACCGGAAGATCCTGCGTTCTGGCAACAACGCGGTCAACGTATTGCCAGCCGCAACCTGTGGATTTCCGTTCCCTGTCTGCTGCTGGCGTTTTGCGTATGGATGTTGTTCAGCGCTGTTGCGGTGAACTTACCGAAAGTCGGTTTTAATTTTACGACCGATCAGCTATTTATGTTGACTGCGCTGCCTTCGGTTTCTGGCGCGTTATTACGTGTTCCATACTCCTTTATGGTTCCTATCTTCGGTGGTCGTCGCTGGACGGCGTTCAGCACCGGTATTCTGATTATTCCTTGCGTCTGGCTGGGTTTTGCCGTGCAGGATACCTCCACGCCTTATAGCGTCTTCATCATCATTTCTCTGCTGTGCGGCTTTGCTGGCGCGAACTTCGCATCCAGTATGGCAAACATCAGCTTCTTCTTTCCGAAACAGAAGCAGGGTGGCGCGCTGGGTCTGAATGGTGGTCTGGGCAACATGGGCGTCAGCGTCATGCAGTTGGTTGCTCCGCTGGTGGTATCACTGTCGATTTTCGCAGTATTTGGTAGCCAGGGCGTCAAACAGCCGGATGGGACTGAGCTGTATCTGGCGAATGCGTCCTGGATATGGGTGCCGTTCCTTGCCATCTTCACCATTGCGGCGTGGTTTGGCATGAACGATCTTGCTACCTCGAAAGCCTCCATCAAGGAGCAGTTGCCGGTACTCAAACGGGGTCATCTGTGGATTATGAGCCTGCTGTATCTGGCAACCTTCGGCTCCTTCATCGGCTTCTCCGCGGGCTTTGCGATGCTGTCAAAAACGCAGTTCCCGGATGTTCAGATTCTGCAATACGCTTTCTTCGGGCCGTTTATTGGTGCGCTGGCGCGTTCTGCAGGTGGTGCATTATCTGACCGTCTGGGCGGAACTCGTGTCACGCTGGTGAACTTTATCCTGATGGCGATTTTCAGCGGCCTGCTGTTCCTGACCTTACCGACTGACGGACAGGGCGGAAGCTTCATGGCGTTCTTCGCAGTCTTCCTGGCGCTGTTCCTGACCGCTGGGCTGGGTAGTGGTTCCACTTTCCAGATGATTTCCGTGATCTTCCGTAAACTGACAATGGATCGTGTGAAAGCAGAAGGGGGTTCTGACGAACGTGCGATGCGTGAAGCGGCAACCGACACGGCGGCGGCGCTGGGTTTCATCTCTGCGATTGGCGCGATTGGTGGCTTCTTTATCCCGAAAGCGTTTGGTAGCTCGCTGGCATTAACGGGTTCGCCAGTCGGCGCAATGAAAGTATTTTTGATTTTCTATATCGCCTGCGTGGTGATTACCTGGGCGGTATATGGTCGGCATTCTAAAAAATAAATCGTAATATTTGATCATACTTCGGGTTACATGTGCTG
>X264_Eurasian_Magpie__coassemble_204_pt1 | contig 8797 bp, 6 predicted proteins | sample X264_Eurasian_Magpie__metabat2_low_PE_002 | metagenome-assembled genome bin X264_Eurasian_Magpie
AATCCAAATACCCCCCATCACTGCGCCTTAACCCATTCCGCCACTTCCGCCCACTCACCGCGAAAGACAACTTTTTCCGCTTTTTTCTCAAGCTGATAGCGATACATCGGGTCGTAATATTCTTCAAGTAACGGCACCAGCCAGGCCAGATGACCGTCGGTGCTGCCGGTGGTAAGTTGCGTTGTCAGCGCCGCATCCAGCCTTGCAGCCAGTTCGTTATAGCGCTGTAGCCCCAGCCGACGCTTAATCGCCGAAAGTCCGTGATGCAGGTATTCGCAATACTCCTGCCAGCCCTGTTCGTCGCCGTACGCGTGGGTAAAATCATGATGCATACGCAGGAAATATTCTTCGTTCAGCCGCTCAAGACGGATCTCAAACGGATCTTCTACTACCGCAATCGCCGCCTGGGTCATTCGCTCGCGCAGGCATTCCGGCAGGTGATTCGAACCGATCATCCGGCTTTCGTCTTCCAGCACCCACAGGCGCAAATTCTGACGGGCGTCGGTTTTTAGCATTTCGGCAGCCAGCAGGTTTTCAAAACTCGCCTGGCTAAGTTGTGGTTGTAAGGTGCGACCAAACGCCGAACCGCGATGACGCGCCAACCCTTCCAGATCAACACCGTTCGGCTGTTGCTGCACTAACAGCGTTTTACCGCTGCCGGTACAACCGCCAATCAGCACTATCGGTTTTTGTGCCAGTTCAATAGTCGCCTGAATCGCGGTCTGGCGCAGTGCCTTATAACCGCCTTCCACCAGCGGATAATCAATCCCCGCTGCATGCAACCAGCTTTGCACAATATGTGAGCGCTGACCGCCTCGGGCGCAGCAGAGAATACCGTGCGGATTTTGCAGGCACGCTGCCCGCCAGGCGTCCATGCGCTGCTGACGAATTTCACCCGCCACCAGTTTATGACCCAGCGCCAGCGCCGCGTCTGACCCTTGCTGTTTATAGCAGGTGCCAACGGCGGCGCGTTCATCGTTATTCATTAACGGCAGGTTGATAGCGGCAGGCATTGCGCCTTGCTCAAACTCGATGGGGGCGCGAACATCAATAATGGGCGTATCAGCAATCAGCAGGGCACGATAGTCCTGTTCCGTGTGTCTCTCTTGCATAGTAAAAAGTGAACCTCAAATCAGCTTGCGCGCTATTTTACGCGCCAACGCGCAAGGAAACTTGATTTTTAACTGCGTGGGTTGCCGAAAATTTCTAAAAATCCGCTGATTTCCGGCCTGCGCTGGGTAAACAAGGTCACAATATCTTCTACCGCTTTGCCGCTGCCAAATTTGCGCCATGCCAGACTCAATGGTGAAGGAGGGCGCATCGTTGGGATTACCCGGCTGACCAGTTGTTGATTATCGATCATTGACTGGCAAAGTGATTTTGGCAAAAAACCAATGCCAACGCCCGCCAGATGGGCGGCGATTTTCGTTTCCATATCGGGAACAATAATCTCTTTTTGCCCCGGCAATCGCCAGGCGACGCGTTTGGTTAGTGTGCGGGCGCTGTCTTCAATATTAACCGCCGGAAAGCGCCGCAACTGTGCTTCTGTTAGCGGCTCTTCAACGTTCGCCAGCGGATGATCCGCCGCCATGACAAAGCGCCATTGCACCGATCCTAAGGGATCAAGACTAAAGGTATTTGCCAGCGCCTCGGTTCCCGTGACGCCGATAGCCAGTGAAAAACCTTCGTATAATAGCGAATCCCAGACGCCCATATAGATTTGTCGGGAGATGTGAAATTGGGTAAACGGGTAACGTTCATTTAGCCACGCCAGCAGCCTGGCAACGGCCTGAGGGTTATAGAGCAGGTTGTTGATGACGATATTCACCTGGCGTTCCACGCCATCATTCACCTGTTGTAACTCGCTGGGCATACTTTCCAGCCAGCTCAGCCAGTCTCTGGCCTGACAAAGTAGATGCTCGCCAGCCGCCGTCAACGTCACGCTACGAGTCGTACGGAAAAACAGCGCTACTCCGGTATTCTCTTCCAGAAGTTTAATGCGATAACTGATCGTCGCCGTGGTTTTACATAATCGTTCTGCCGCTTTTGAAAAACTTCCTGTTTCAGCAACCGCAATGAAAGTCCGCAAGGTTTCTGGATCGAACATCTTCAGGTATCCCCTTTTAAATCCGCAAGTTGCGTGATTTTCTTATCCTCTGATTTATCAGTATTTTTACATGATAACCCTGTTCAATTTGTGGACTAAATCTAGTTTTGGAAAAATATTCCAACTTTTGTATTGATGTTGTTCTCTTAAGGTTTTAGATTGCCTGTTATTGAAACCAAGCTGACCGGTCGGCGGTGGTTGAACGGAATTATGTTACAAGGACAAAAAGATGAAACTTCAGGTATTACCGTTAAGTCAGGAAGCCTTTAGTGCTTATGGCGACGTAATCGAAACGCAGCAACGGGATTTTTTCCATATTAACAATGGCCTGGTGGAGCGTTACCACGATTTGGCGCTGGTTGAGATTCTTGAGCAAGACCGTACGCTTATCAGCATTAACCGAGCGCAACCGGCGAATCTGCCGCTGACCATTCACGAACTCGAACGTCATCCGCTGGGTACTCAGGCCTTTATCCCGATGAAAGGTGAAGTGTTTGTGGTAGTCGTGGCGTTAGGTGACGACAAACCAGACCTGTCAACGCTGCGGGCGTTTATTACCAACGGTGAACAGGGGGTGAATTACCATCGTAACGTCTGGCATCACCCACTTTTCGCCTGGCAGCGCGTCACCGATTTTCTGACCATCGATCGCGGCGGCAGTGACAACTGTGATGTTGAAAGTATTCCTGAACAGGAACTCTGTTTTGCGTGACGCCTGCAACCGACTTGCATAAGATAAACGAATTGTTCATTGTTTATGCTCACTTGTAGGTCGGAGTTAACGTAGGTATGACGGAAGTTAGACGGCGCGGCAGGCCAGGACAGGCGGAGCCTGTGGCACAGAAGGGCGCACAGGCGTTAGAGCGGGGAATTGCGATTCTGCAATATCTGGAAAAAAGTGGGGGAAGTTCGTCGGTTAGCGATATTTCTCTCAATCTGGATTTGCCGCTCTCCACGACCTTTCGCTTGCTGAAGGTTTTACAGGCAGCGGATTTTGTCTATCAGGACAGTCAGTTAGGCTGGTGGCATATAGGATTAGGTGTCTTTAACGTCGGTGCAGCGTACATCCATAACCGCGATGTCCTCTCCGTCGCCGGGCCGTTTATGCGCCGCCTGATGTTACTTTCCGGCGAAACGGTCAATGTCGCGATCCGTAACGGCAATGAAGCGGTATTAATTGGTCAGTTAGAGTGTAAATCGATGGTCAGGATGTGTGCGCCGCTGGGCAGTCGTCTGCCGCTGCATGCTTCCGGTGCGGGCAAGGCGCTGCTTTATCCGCTGGCGGAAGAAGAGTTGATGAGCATCATTCTGCAAACCGGTTTGCAGCAGTTTACGCCAACGACGCTTGTGGATATGCCCACCTTGCTGAAGGACCTGGAACAAGCGCGTGAACTGGGCTATACCGTAGATAAAGAAGAGCATGTTGTCGGCCTGAATTGCATAGCTTCAGCAATTTACGATGATGTAGGTAGTGTTGTTGCCGCTATCTCCATCTCCGGGCCTTCATCAAGACTGACAGAAGATCGTTTTGTCAGTCAGGGTGAGCTGGTCAGAGACACCGCCCGCGATATCAGCACGGCGTTGGGACTGAAAGCACATCCATAGTGTCTGTCGTATCCCGCTCTGCGGAGCGGGTTTTTTTGACAAAATTTGAAAGTTGGAAAAATTTTCCAATTAATAGAGGTAGGAATAAAATGGCAAAAATGAGAGCCGTTGACGCGGCAATGTATGTGCTGGAGAAAGAAGGTATCACCACCGCCTTCGGCGTTCCGGGAGCTGCAATCAATCCGTTCTACTCAGCGATGCGTAAGCACGGCGGTATTCGTCACATTCTGGCGCGTCATGTGGAAGGTGCTTCGCACATGGCGGAAGGTTATACCCGCGCAACGGCAGGGAATATCGGCGTATGTCTGGGGACTTCCGGTCCTGCGGGCACGGACATGATCACCGCGCTCTATTCCGCTTCTGCTGATTCCATTCCTATTCTGTGTATTACCGGCCAGGCTCCGCGCGCCCGTCTGCATAAAGAAGATTTCCAGGCCGTTGATATTGAAGCAATTGCTAAACCGGTCAGCAAAATGGCGGTTACAGTTCGTGAAGCGGCGCTGGTGCCTCGTGTGCTGCAACAGGCGTTTCACCTGATGCGTTCTGGTCGCCCGGGTCCGGTACTGGTGGATTTACCGTTCGACGTACAGGTTGCGGAAATCGAGTTTGATCCTGATATGTACGAACCGCTGCCGGTCTACAAACCTGCTGCCAGCCGTATGCAGATCGAAAAAGCTGTAGAAATGTTAATCCAGGCCGAACGTCCGGTGATTGTTGCCGGAGGCGGGGTAATCAATGCTGACGCAGCTGCACTGTTACAACAGTTTGCTGAACTGACCAGCGTTCCGGTGATCCCAACGCTGATGGGCTGGGGCTGTATCCCGGACGATCATGAACTGATGGCCGGGATGGTGGGCCTGCAAACCGCGCATCGTTACGGTAATGCAACGTTGCTGGCGTCCGACATGGTGTTTGGTATCGGTAACCGTTTTGCTAACCGTCATACCGGTTCGGTAGAGAAATACACCGAAGGGCGCAAAATCGTTCATATCGATATTGAGCCGACGCAAATTGGCCGCGTGCTGTGTCCGGATCTCGGCATTGTCTCTGATGCTAAAGCGGCGCTGACACTGCTGGTTGAAGTGGCGCAGGAGATGCAAAAAGCAGGTCGTCTGCCGTGTCGTAAAGAGTGGGTCGCCGACTGCCAGCAGCGCAAACGCACTTTGCTGCGTAAAACTCACTTCGACAATGTGCCGGTGAAACCGCAGCGCGTGTATGAAGAGATGAACAAAGCCTTTGGTCGCGATGTTTGTTATGTCACCACCATTGGTCTGTCACAAATCGCTGCGGCACAAATGCTGCATGTCTTTAAAGACCGCCACTGGATCAACTGTGGGCAGGCAGGCCCGTTGGGCTGGACCATTCCGGCGGCGCTGGGGGTTTGTGCCGCTGATCCAGAGCGCAATGTGGTGGCGATTTCCGGTGACTTCGACTTCCAGTTCCTGATTGAAGAATTAGCCGTTGGCGCACAGTTCAACATTCCGTACATCCATGTACTGGTCAATAACGCCTATCTCGGTCTGATTCGCCAGTCGCAGCGCGCGTTTGATATGGATTACTGCGTACAGCTCGCGTTCGAAAATATTAACTCCAGCGAAGTGAACGGTTACGGCGTCGACCACGTAAAAGTAGCGGAAGGTTTAGGTTGTAAAGCGATTCGCGTTTTCAAACCGGAAGATATAGCACCAGCCTTTGAACAGGCGAAAGCCTTAATGGCGCAATATCGGGTACCGGTAGTCGTGGAAGTTATTCTCGAGCGTGTGACCAATATTTCGATGGGCAGCGAACTGGATAATGTCATGGAATTTGAAGATATCGCCGATAACGCAGTGGACGCACCGACTGAAACCTGCTTCATGCACTATGAATAAGGGAGATAAATAATGTTACGTTTCTCTGCTAATTTATCGATGTTATTTGGTGAATATGATTTTCTCGCCCGTTTTGAGAAAGCTGCGCAGTGTGGTTTTCGCGGTGTTGAATTTATGTTCCCTTATGACTACGACATTGAAGAATTAAAACAGATACTGGCGAGTAATAAACTCGAACATACGCTGCACAATTTACCGGCGGGGGAGCGCGGTATTGCCTGTATTCCTGGCCGTGAAGAAGAGTTTCGGGATGGCGTAGCAGCAGCGATTCGTTATGCCCGTGCGCTGGGTAATAAAAAAATTAACTGTCTGGTCGGTAAAACGCCGGCTGGTTTCAGCAGTGAACAGATTCACGCAACGCTTGTAGAAAACCTGCGTTATGCCGCGAATATGCTGATGAAAGAAGATATTTTATTACTGATTGAACCTATCAACCATTTTGATATTCCTGGTTTCCATCTCACCGGAACTCGGCAGGCGCTGAAACTGATTGATGATGTTGGTTGCTGCAATTTGAAAATTCAGTATGACATTTATCACATGCAGCGGATGGAAGGTGAATTAACCAACACTATGACTCAATGGGCCGATAAAATTGGTCACCTGCAAATTGCCGATAATCCGCATCGCGGCGAACCGGGAACCGGAGAAATTAATTACGAATATCTCTTTACGGTAATTGAAAATTCTGACTACAACGGTTGGGTTGGGTGTGAATATAAACCCCAAACCACCACGGAAGCCGGTTTACGCTGGATGGATCCGTACCGTTAAAACGTAACGCTATTCAGACAATGCTTTTTTAGGTCGCTAAGTCGGCAGGGGATCGTGTTGTCTGAATTCAGGAAAAGCGAAATTTAAAAGAGGTTAATTATGAAACTGGGATTTATTGGCTTAGGTATTATGGGTACTCCGATGGCCATTAATCTGGCGCGTGCCGGTCATCAACTGCATGTCACAACCATTGGTCCGGTTGCTGATGAATTACTGTCACTGGGTGCCGTCAGTGTTGAAACTGCGCGCCAGGTAACGGAAGCATCGGACATCATTTTTATTATGGTGCCGGATACGCCACAGGTTGAAGAAGTTCTGTTTGGTGAAAATGGTTGTACCAAAGCCTCGTTGAAGGGCAAAACCATTGTTGATATGAGCTCCATTTCCCCGATCGAAACTAAACGTTTCGCTCGTCAGGTGAATGAACTGGGCGGTGATTATCTCGATGCGCCCGTCTCCGGCGGTGAAATCGGCGCGCGTGAAGGGACGTTGTCGATTATGGTTGGCGGTGACGAAGCGGTATTTGAACGTGTTAAACCGCTGTTTGAACTGCTCGGTAAAAATATCACCCTCGTGGGCGGTAACGGCGACGGTCAAACCTGCAAAGTAGCAAATCAGATTATCGTAGCGCTCAATATTGAAGCGGTTTCTGAAGCCCTGCTATTTGCTTCAAAAGCCGGAGCGGATCCGGTACGTGTGCGCCAGGCGCTGATGGGCGGCTTTGCTTCCTCACGTATTCTGGAAGTTCACGGTGAGCGCATGATTAAACGCACCTTTAATCCAGGTTTTAAAATTGCGCTGCACCAGAAAGATCTCAACCTGGCACTGCAAAGTGCGAAAGCACTGGCGCTGAACCTGCCAAACACCGCGACCTGCCAGGAATTGTTTAATACCTGTGCGGCAAACGGTGGCAGCCAGTTGGATCACTCTGCGTTAGTGCAGGCGCTGGAATTAATGGCTAACCATAAACTGGCCTGATACCCGCAATAAAAATGGCCGATATCAGAAAATGAATCGGCCAGCAATATTAAAAAAAGAAAGCAGCCAAAGATGTTGCTTCAGTATTAAAAATAATATTTTTATTTTATTTGTTCCTCATAGCTAGATTAAAAAGACGTTATTCGATACGTGAAATTAAGAGGGATTTATGGAACATCAGAGAAAACTATTCCAGCAACGCGGCTATAGCGAAGATCTATTGCCGAAAACGCAAAGCCAGCGGACCTGGAAAACATTTAACTATTTTACCTTATGGATGGGTTCGGTTCATAACGTTCCCAATTATGTGATGGTCGGCGGCTTTTTTATTCTCGGCTTGTCTACCTTTAGTATTATGCTGGCAATTATCCTCAGCGCCTTTTTCATTGCCGCGGTAATGGTATTAAACGGTGCTGCGGGCAGTAAATACGGCGTACCGTTTGCCATGATCCTGCGTGCTTCTTATGGCGTACGTGGCGCACTGTTTCCCGGATTATTAAGAGGCGGGATTGCTGCCATTATGTGGTTTGGCCTGCAATGTTACGCCGGATCGCTGGCCTGCTTGATCCTGATTGGCAAAATCTGGCCGGGATTTTTAACTCTCGGTGGTGATTTCACTCTGTTAGGCCTTTCTCTACCGGGCTTAATTACTTTCTTACTCTTCTGGCTGGTCAACGTTGGTATAGGTTTTGGCGGTGGCAAAGTTTTAAATAAATTCACTGCCATTCTTAACCCGTGCATCTATATCGTTTTCGGCGGTATGGCGATTTGGGCGATTTCGCTGGTCGGGCTCGGTCCAATCTTTGACTACATTCCGAGCGGTATTCAGAAAGCAGAAAACAGTGGATTCTTGTTCCTGGTGGTGATTAACGCGGTAGTTGCGGTCTGGGCGGCACCGGCGGTGAGCGCATCCGACTTTACGCAAAACGCCCACTCGTTTCGTGAGCAAGCGCTGGGGCAAACGCTGGGTTTAGTTGTGGCCTATATTCTGTTTGCGGTCGCCGGGGTATGTATTATTGCCGGAGCCAGTATTCACTACGGCGCTGACACCTGGAACGTGCTGGATATTGTTCAGCGTTGGGACAGCCTGTTTGCCTCGTTCTTTGCGGTACTGGTTATTCTGATGACGACCATTTCCACTAACGCCACCGGTAATATTATTCCGGCCGGTTATCAGATTGCCGCTATTGCACCGACGAAACTGACCTATAAAAACGGCGTACTGATTGCCAGTATTATCAGCCTGGTGATCTGCCCGTGGAAATTAATGGAAAATCAGGACAGTATTTATCTGTTCCTCGATATTATCGGCGGAATGCTGGGTCCGGTAATTGGTGTCATGATGGCGCATTATTTTATGGTGATGCGCGGACAAATTAATCTTGATGAACTGTATACCGCAGCAGGTGATTTCAAATATTACGATAACGGCTTTAACCTTACCGCGTTCTCAGTAACTTTG
>X264_Eurasian_Magpie__coassemble_321_pt1 | contig 7998 bp, 6 predicted proteins | sample X264_Eurasian_Magpie__metabat2_low_PE_002 | metagenome-assembled genome bin X264_Eurasian_Magpie
GTTGCACTCCGGATCAGGGCACTACCTGCGGCACCACCCGTCCGGTAGCCAGGACTTCAAATTGGTCCGATCCGGCGCAACGTCCCAACGGTCTGGATTATAAATCTCATTATCTTAATTGCAACGGGGTCCAGCCGTGGTTATAATTCGTTCGTTGGAACACGATGTTGCACAGGCTGTGGTGTTAGGCCTGAAAATAGTAAATAAAAGAACCTGCCTCACCAGCAGGTTTTTTTATTTACTGCGATCTGCTTTCCAGATATTTTTTGCTCAAACAACTAATGCGCCAAACATTTATTGCGCGTAAAATATCGTTTATTTCATTAATACATTTCAGGGATGAATATATGTCACCGCAGAATAATCATCTGCAGCGTCCGCCTGCTGCTGTGTTATACGCCGATGAACTGGCAAAATTAAAACAAAATGATAACGCTCCTTGCCCGCCCGGTTGGCAGTTAAGTTTGCCTGCGGCCCGTGCTTTTATCCTTGGCGATAGCGCGCAAAATATTAGCCGTAAAGTGGTGATTAGTCCCTCCGCTGTCGAACGCATGTTAGTCACTCTTGCCACCGGGCGCGGTTTGATGTTGGTGGGGGAACCTGGCACCGCAAAATCTCTCCTGTCTGAATTACTGGCAACCGCTATTAGCGGCGATGCCGGGTTAACCATCCAGGGCGGCGCATCTACTACCGAAGATCAAATCAAGTACGGCTGGAACTACGCCCTGCTTATCAACCATGGTCCGTCAACGGAAGCACTGGTCCCTGCCCCGCTTTACCAGGGAATGCGCGACGGCAAAATCGTCCGTTTTGAAGAGATAACGCGTACACCGCTGGAAGTACAAGACTGTCTGTTAGGTATGCTTTCTGACAGGGTGATGACGGTGCCGGAACTCACCGGTGAAGCCAGTCAGCTCTATGCGCGGGAAGGCTTTAATATTATTGCCACTGCCAATACCCGCGATCGCGGCGTCAATGAGATGAGTGCCGCGCTAAAGCGTCGCTTCGATTTTGAAACCGTCTTTCCGATTATGGATTTCGCCCAGGAGCTGGAACTGGTCGCCAGTGCTTCGGCGCGTTTGCTGGCCCATAGCGGTATTCCGCATAAAGTGCCTGACGCAGTACTGGAGTTACTGGTACGCACCTTCCGCGATCTGCGTGCCAACGGCGAAAAGAAAACGTCAATGGATACACTAACAGCGATTATGTCCACCGCTGAAGCCGTGAACGTGGCCCACGCCGTAGGCGTCCGCGCCTGGTTTTTAGCGAATCGCGCAGGTGAGCCAGCCGACCTGGTGGACTGCATTGCCGGAACCATCGTCAAAGATAACGAAGAAGATCGCGCTCGTCTGCGCCGTTACTTCGAACAACGAGTCGCCACACATAAAGAAGCTCACTGGCAGGCTTATTATCAAGCCCGCCACCGCCTGCCGTGAGGAAAGATGCATGAGCGAGCCGTTAATTGTCGGCATCCGGCATCATAGTCCGGCCTGCGCCCGGCTGGTGAAATCGTTAATCGAAAGCCAGCGGCCACGATACGTGTTGATTGAAGGCCCGGCTGATTTTAATGACCGGGTAGACGAACTTTTTTTTTCCCACCAGCTTCCGGTAGCTATTTACAGTTATTGCCAGTATCAGGACGGTGCAGCCCCCGGGCGTGGTGCCTGGACGCCATTTGCTGAATTTTCGCCGGAGTGGCAGGCGCTACAAGCCGCACGTCGTATTCAGGCACAAACTTACTTCATCGATTTGCCTTGCTGGGCGCAGAGTGAAGAAGAGGACGATTCGCCTGATACGCAAGATGAAAGCCAGGCCTTACTGCTGCGTGCCACCCGCATGGATAACAGCGATACCCTGTGGGATCACTTGTTCGAAGATGAAAGCCAGCAAACTGCATTACCCTCTGCGCTGGCGCACTATTTTGCCCAACTGCGGGGCGATTTCCCCGGCGATGCACTCAATCGTCAGCGCGAAGCCTTTATGGCTCGCTGGATTGCATGGGCGGTGCAGCAAAATAATGGCGACGTGTTAGTCGTCTGCGGTGGCTGGCACGCTCCGGCACTGGCAAAAATGTGGCGCGAATGCCCGCAGGACATTAACACGCCGGAATTGCCCTCGCTGGCAGATGCCATTACAGGTTGTTATCTCACGCCCTACAGTGAAAAGCGCCTTGATGTGCTGGCAGGATACCTTTCCGGTATGCCTGCCCCGGTCTGGCAAAACTGGTGCTGGCAGTGGGGCTTACAGCAGGCCGGTGAACAACTGCTAAAAACGGTTCTCACCCGTTTGCGCCAGCACAACTTGCCTGCTTCGACCGCGGATATGGCTGCCGCACATCTGCATGCAATGGCACTGGCACAGTTGCGCGGTCATACACTACCGTTACGCACTGACTGGCTGGATGCCATAGCAGGCTCGTTGATTAAAGAAGCCCTGAATGCACCGTTGCCGTGGAGCTATCGCGGCGTTATTCATCCCGATACCGATCCGATTCTGCTAACGTTGATAGACACATTAGCGGGTGACGGATTCGGTAAACTTGCCCCTTCCACGCCACAACCGCCTCTGCCAAAAGATGTCACCTGCGAACTGGAACGTACCGCAATCTCTCTTCCGGCGGAGCTTACCTTAAATCGCTTTACCCCCGATGGGCTGGCGCAAAGTCAGGTGTTACATCGGCTGGCAATACTGGAGATCCCTGGGATTGTACGCCAGCAGGGAAGTACACTGACACTTGCAGACAACGGTGAAGAACACTGGAAATTAACCCGCCCGCTTAGCCAGCATGCGGCATTGATTGAGGCCGCATGCTTTGGTGCAACACTTCAGGAAGCCGCACGCCATAAATTAGAAGCCGATATGCTGGACGCGGGTGGAATCGGCAGTATCACCACATGTCTTAGCCAGGCGGCGTTAGCGGGTCTGGCGTCCTTCAGTCAACAATTACTGGAGCAACTCACATTATTAATCGCCCAGGAAAATCAATTTGCCGAAATGGGCCAGGCGCTGGAAGTGCTATATGCCTTATGGCGGCTGGATGAAATTAGCGGTATGCAAGGCGCGCAGATATTACAAACGACGTTATGCGCGGCTATCGATCGCACGCTGTGGCTGTGTGAATCTAACGGCAGACCGGATGAAAAGGAGTTTCACGCTCACCTGCATAGCTGGCAAGCGCTTTGCCATATTCTGCGCGATCTACATAGCGGCGTTAATTTATCCGGCGTTTCGCTTTCTGCGGCGGTAGCCTTACTGGAGCGACGCAGTCAGGCGATTCATGCCCCGGCGCTGGATCGCGGCGCGGCTCTTGGCGCACTAATGCGTCTGGAACATCCCAACGCCAGTGCCGAAGCGGCGCTGACGATGCTGGCGCAGTTATCCCCGGCACAATCCGGCGAGGCGCTGCACGGTTTGCTGGCATTAGCCCGTCATCAACTGGCCTGTCAACCTGCATTTATCGCCGGTTTCAGCAGCCATTTGAATCAACTGAGTGATGCCAATTTTATCAATGCCCTGCCCGATTTACGCGCGGCGATGGCCTGGCTACCGCCACGAGAACGCGGAACGCTGGCGCATCAGGTGCTTGAGCATTATCAACTGGCGCAACTTCCCGTTTCGGCACTGCAAATGCCGTTGCATTGTCCACCGCAAGCCATTGCACATCATCAACAACTCGAACAGCAGGCACTGGCATCGCTGCAACACTGGGGAGTTTTCCATGTCTGAACTGAACGATCTTCTGACCACCCGTGAGCTACAACGCTGGCGATTAATTCTTGGCGAAGCGGCAGAAACGACGCTTTGTGGGCTGGATGACAACGCCCGGCAGATAGATCACGCGCTGGAGTGGCTGTATGGGCGCGATCCTGAACGGCTCCAGCGTGGTGAACGCTCTGGTGGATTAGGTGGCTCAAATCTCACCACTCCTGAGTGGATCAACAGTATCCACACGCTGTTTCCGCAACAGGTGATTGAGCGGCTGGAAAGCGATGCCGTACTGCGCTACGGCATTGAAGATGTGGTGACAAATCTCGACGTGCTGGAACGTATGCAGCCTTCGGAAAGCCTGCTACGCGCCGTTTTGCACACCAAACATCTGATGAATCCCGAAGTACTGGCTGCCGCCCGCCAGATAGTGCGCCAGGTTGTTGAAGAAATTATGGCGCGACTGGCAAAGGAAGTTCGTCAGGCTTTTTCTGGTGTCCGCGATCGCCGTCGCCGCTCATTAATTCCACTGGCGCGAAACTTTGATTTCAAAAGTACTCTGCGCGCCAACCTGCAACACTGGCACCCGCAACACGGCAAGTTGTATATCGAATCCCCCCGCTTTAACAGCCGCATTAAACGCCAAAGCGAACAATGGCAACTGGTCTTACTGGTTGATCAAAGCGGATCGATGGTGGACTCGGTGATCCACTCTGCGGTGATGGCGGCCTGTTTGTGGCAGTTACCCGGCATTCGTACCCATCTGGTGGCGTTTGACACAAGCGTGGTTGATCTCACGGCAGACGTTGCCGATCCGGTAGAGTTATTAATGAAAGTACAGTTGGGCGGCGGGACCAATATCGCCAGTGCCGTGGAGTATGGTCGGCAACTTATTGAACAACCAGCAAAAAGCGTCATTATCCTCGTGAGCGATTTTTACGAAGGGGGTTCATCATCATTGCTGACGCATCAGGTGAAAAAGTGTGTCCAGAGCGGCATCAAAGTGCTGGGACTGGCAGCGCTCGATAGCACCGCAACGCCTTGCTATGACCGCGATACGGCCCAGGCGCTGGTTAATGTCGGCGCACAAATAGCCGCCATGACGCCGGGCGAGCTGGCATCATGGCTTGCGGAGAATCTTCAGTCATGAATTCACTACGTCCGGAATTATTAGAACTGACACCGCAGGCACTGACGGCGTTAAGCAATGCCGGTTTTGTTAAGCGCAGTCTTAAGGAACTGGAAAATGGCAACGTCCCGGAAATCAGCCATGAGAACGGCGCTTTAATCGCCACCTTCAGTGACGGTGTCCGTACCCAGCTGGCGAACAGCCAGGCACTGAAAGAGGCTCAGTGCAGCTGCGGGGCCAGCGGCATGTGCCGTCATCGCGTGATGCTGGTGTTAAGTTATCAACGACTTTGTGCCACCGTCCAGCCCACGGAAAAAGAAGAAGAGTGGGATCCGGCAATCTGGCTGGAAGAACTGGCTACCCTGCCCGATGCCACCCGCAAACGCGCGCAGGCGCTGGTCGCTAAAGGCATCACCATTGAGTTGTTCTGTGCGCCGGGCGAAATTCCCTCTGCCCGCTTACCGATGAGCGATGTGCGTTTTTATTCCCGTAGCAGTATTCGTTTCGCCCGTTGTGATTGTATTGAAGGCACACTTTGCGAACATGTCGTACTGGCTGTGCAGGCCTTCGTCGAGGCCAAAGCGCAGCAAGCAGAATTTAACCATTTAATCTGGCAGATGCGCAGCGAACACGTCACATCATCTGACGATCCGTTTGCCAGCGAAGAAGGCCAAACGTGTCGTCAATATGTTCAGCAATTAAGCCAGGCATTATGGCTTGGCGGCATCAGCCAGCCGCTTATTCACTACGAGGCAGCATTCAACCGCGCATTGCAGGCGGCAGAGGCCTGCAACTGGCGCTGGGTGAGTGAATCACTACGACAGCTACGGGCAAGCGTTGATGCCTTCCACACTCGCGCCAGCCACTATCATGCCGGAGAATGCTTACGTCAGCTTGCGGCATTAAACAGTCGATTAAATTGCGCACAAGAGATGGCCCGGCGCGACAGTGTTGGTGAAGTTCCTCCTGTGCCGTGGCGCACGGTCGTTGGCTCTGGCATTGCCGGAGAAGCAAAGCTTGATCATCTGCGGCTGGTGTCTTTAGGTATGCGTTGCTGGCAGGATATTGAGCATTATGGTTTACGCATCTGGTTTACCGATCCCGACACCGGCAGTATTTTGCACCTTTCGCGCAGTTGGCCGCGAAGTGAACAGGAAAACTCACCGGCAGCTACGCGTCGGCTGTTTAGTTTTCAGGCTGGCGCACTGGCGGGTGGGCAAATTGTTTCACAAGCAGCAAAACGCAGTGCCGATGGCGAGCTGCTGTTAGCTACCCGCAACCGCTTAAGCAGCGTTGTGCCGCTGTCGCCTGATGCCTGGCAAATGTTGAGCGCGCCGTTACGCCAGCCGGGCATTGTGGCTTTGCGGGAATATTTACGCCAGCGTCCCCCCGCCTGCATACGGCCTCTTAATCAGGTCGATAACTTATTTATTCTGCCGGTCGCTGAGTGTATTTCGCTCGGTTGGGATAGCAGCCGCCAGACGCTGGATGCGCAGGTAATCAGCGGCGAAGGTGAAGATAATCTCCTGACGTTATCCCTTCCGGCATCTGCCTGTTCTCCTTTTGCCGTTGAACGCATGGCGGCGCTTTTGCAACAAACAGACGACCCCGTGAGTCTGGTTTCTGGCTTTGTCAGTTTTGTTGATGGGCAATTGACACTGGAACCACGGGTGATGATGACAAAAACCCGCGCCTGGGCGCTGGACGCGGAAACTGCGCCTGTGGCACCGCTACCTTCTGCCAGCGTTTTGCCTGTGCCGTCTACCGCTCATCAGTTGCTGATGCGCTGCCAGGCGTTACTTATTCAACTGCTCCATAACGGCTGGCCCTATCAGGAACAGAGCGCTATTAGTCAGGCAGAGTTGCTGGCGAATGACCTCTCCGCGGTCGGTTTTTATCGGCTGGCACATGTGTTGGGACAATTTCGTAATACAGAAAGCGAGGCACGGGTAGAAGCAATGAATAACGGTGTTTTACTTTGCGAACAATTATTCCCCATGCTTCAGCAACAAGGATGAAATAGTGCTTTTTACTAAGAGTTCTACTCCAGTTCCGGACTGCTCACGTCACGGTATTAGGCATATTCTATATAGCCCCTGGTGAGAGTCACCAGTTTCTTGATTAAATAAAATGGAGTTTTACATGAAGGCTTTCAATAAGCTGTTTTCCCTCGTTGTTGCATCTGTTCTGGTTTTCTCTCTTGCTGGCTGCGGTGACAAAGAAGAATCGAAGAAATTCAGCGCCAATCTGAACGGCACTGAAATTGCCAGTCTACACAGCCTGAACCGTCTGGTCAGAATCTGACGCATTAGACAAAGTGGTGTCCACAAAATAAGTAGTGGGAACCAAAGTGTCAGATATGCAGAAAAATGTGACTCCCGGCAGGCGAAAAGGCTGCCCTAATTATCCTCCCGAATTTAAACAGCTGCTCGTTGCTGCCTCCTGTGAACCCGGGATATCCATCTCAAAACTTGCTCTTGAAAATGGCATTAACGCCAATCTGTTGTTCAAATGGCGACAACAATGGCGCGAGGGAAAGCTGCTATTACCTTCTTCAGAGAGCCCCCAGCTACTTCCTGTGACTCTCGATGCAGCTGCCGAACAGCCAGAATCGCTCGCAGAGGACCCGGAAACCCTCAGTATCAGCTGTGAGGTAACGTTCCGGCACGGGACGCTCCGCTTCAATGGCAATGTCAGCGAAAAGCTCCTGACTCTGCTGATACAGGAACTGAAACGATGATCCCGTTACCTTCCGGGACCAAAATTTGGCTGGTTGCCGGTATCACCGATATGAGAAATGGCTTCAACGGCCTGGCTGCGAAAGTACAGACGGCGCTGAAAGACGATCCCATATCCGGCCATGTTTTCATTTTCCGGGGCCGCAGCGGCAGTCAGGTTAAACTGCTGTGGTCCACCGGTGACGGGCTGTGCCTCCTGACCAAACGGCTGGAGCGTGGGCGCTTCGCCTGGCCGTCAGCCCGTGATGGCAAAGTGTTCCTTACGCAGGCGCAGCTGGCGATGCTGCTGGAAGGTATCGACTGGCGACAGCCCAAGCGGCTGCTGACCTCCCTGACCATGCTGTAAATCTCTTTATCCTGGTTGTCACAGAATAAGCCCGGTAAAATACGGGCTTATGAACGACATCTCTTCTGACGACATCTTCC
>X264_Eurasian_Magpie__coassemble_471_pt1 | contig 7966 bp, 7 predicted proteins | sample X264_Eurasian_Magpie__metabat2_low_PE_002 | metagenome-assembled genome bin X264_Eurasian_Magpie
GGGTGAGTTTGTACCGGCATTCCCAGATGGCTTTCCAGCATGTGGGTAAACCTTTGACAGTGGCTAACGCCACCAGTAAACAGAATCGGCGCTTCACAGGAGAGACGAGCAATGAAATTGGCACTCCGCCGCGCCATCGCGTTAATCACTCCGGCGAGAATCGCTTCTGGCGCGACGCCCGCTGAGCGCAGGCTGATCACTTCTGATTCGGCAAACACTGTGCACATACTCGTGATGGCGTGCGGTCTGACATTTTCAGTAATGCTGTCGAGTTGCTCGACGCTGGTGCCAAGCGTGCGCGAGATCACTTCCAGGAAACGCCCGGTGCCCGCCGCGCATTTGTCATTCATCAGGAAATCGCACAGGTTACCGTCATCATCAAGCTGAATCACTTTGCTGTCCTGACCACCGATGTCGATTACTGCACGCGTTGCTGGCGCAAGAAACCGTGCGCCCAGCCCGTGACAGGAGATTTCCGTCACCTGTTTATCGGCAAAATCCACCAGTTGCCGTCCGTAGCCGGTGAGCGTCAGAAACGGCGTTGTTTCTAACCCTTCGCGCAGAGTTTCCCAGGCTTCAGTAATTGCTGTTGCCGGGCGAAAGGGTGTTGGAACGAGGAAACGGCGCGTAATCACGCCGTCTGCCAGTAAGATCCCTTTGGTGGCGGTTGAGCCGGAATCAATGCCAATCGAATATGCCACTGCCACTCCTTACAGCATCTCAATAAAGGCCGCGACACGGGTACTGAGCTGCCCGACATCCGAGGTGGAGTAGTCTGTTTCAATAGCGATATAAGGAATGTTGTGCTGCTGGCGCACATGACGTTTAATCGCCAGCGATTCCACCGCGTAGGTATGGCACGCCTGCAAAATCACATCAACTACGCCATCGACCTGATATTCCTCCACCATCTGGCTGAGCATTTTCAGGCGCTGATCGTTCGGCGAAACACAGGAGCAGCCAATCGCCAGATATTTATCCGCCAGCGCGTCGTAGACATCGCTCGTTTCTGCCACGCATTGCTCGGTCGCTTTCGCCCCGGTGCAGTTTTCATAACCGACAACCCAGCCGCCATTCTCTTCAATCGCGCGCACCACTTTTTCTGCTGCGCCGCCAATCGGGCAGCCGGTGATTAAAATGCGTGGACGCGGGTCCAGTCGCTGGCCTTCTTCCCACTGCTGACGAACGCGGGCGGTCATTGCATCCAGTTCATTGATCAACGCCTCTTTATCGAACCGGAAGGTTGCGCCGTAAACCACTTTCAGAATGTCGCTGCCGCTAAGCGCCGGAGGATTTAACTGCCCAAGATGATAAAAATTAGCCAGTGCGCGACGTTCGCGGTTTTTCAGCGCAATGGCATCGCGCAGAGCATCTTCGCTAATCTCGTGCCCAAAACGTTCTTCTACCGTTTTTTGCAAGCGCAGCATTTCTGCTTTCCATAACGCGCGTGAGGCATCGTCCTCAACACTGTTTGGCAACTGCATCACATGAACGGGCTTAAACTCCGCCATGTATTCATACATTTTCTTTTTGCCATCGCAGGTGGTTTCACCGACCACCAGATCAGAAAAGTAGAAGTAGGGGCATTTATCGGTTTTGCCAAAGCCGTAGCTGCTTTTAATCAGCGGGCAGAGGTTGCGCGGCAGATCTTTCTCGGCTTCTTCAATGGTTTCATCAGAGGTGGAACAGAGCGAAACCACAACCGCACCGGCTGCCATCGGGATCTCTTGCGGCATAAAGGTGCAGTAAGTGCCAACCAGCGGAATGCCGCGCTCCTTGAGATCCATGACGGTGAGAAAGCCTTTCTGGCGAGCTTCAGAGAACTGATCGAAAATGGCGGGTAGATCGGTGACAAGTGACATGATTTTCCTTCCCCGTACCACGGGAGATAATGAAAAGAGGCCACATTATTACCATTCTTTTAGTATGGTTTATTTGATCTCTCTCGCGGTTAGCCACTTAGTTTTTCATGGATTTCTAAAAATTGCCGAGGGGAAACAAGGCCGGGAGCTGCGACAGCAAATACAAAATTAGCCCAATACAACCGCCAACCAGCGTACCGTTGACACGGATAAACTGCAGATCTTTGCCGATATTTAACTCGATTTGCCGCGACATATCCTGCGCATCCCAGCTTTTTACCGTATCGCTGATGTGGCGCGTCAGGAATGCGGAAAACTCAGGCGCGACGCGGTGCGCGGCTTGTTCGAGATGACCATTTAACGACGCCCGCAAGGCATCATCGGCAATTAACGTTTCGCCAAACCATTGACCCGCTCGTGCGATACGTTCTTTCACACGAGAATCTTCGCTGTTGATATCCACTTTCAGCCATTCCCGTAAATCCCCCCACAATTCACTGAGATAGCGGTTAAAAGCTTCGTCTTCTTTCAGATAGCTTTTTACGGCATCGGCTCGCGCTGCCATTTCAGGATCGTTTTTCAGCTTGTCGATCAGGGCAAAGGTGGCGCGATCAAACGCATGGCGGATCTGATGCGCACGATCGCGGCTGATATCATCAAGCAAAGAATTCACCGCGTCAGAAACCAACTCCGCGCTATGTTCGCCCAGCCATTCAGTGGGCAAAATTTTGGCTTTCAGTGGATGCTCGCTCTCCAGCCAGCGAACAATTTGCTGGGCGATAAACTTGCGCGATTTATCGCGCTGGAGAAGGGCGATCAACTGTGCGATCAGCGTATCGAGCAGCACCTGATGACGATCGTTTTTGGTCATACTCTCCAGCATCAACGCACTGGTGCCAGAAAGATCAACCTTATCAATCGCCCGGTGGACCGCGCGCTTAAGCAGGCGCTGAATACGCGCATCATCGGTCAGTTCAAGAAAACCGCTCATGATCTGCAACAGATGCTGACCAACGCGGCGGGCGTTCTCCGGCTGACTAAACCAGTTGCCAATCAACAACGCCGGTTCGTGACGTCGAATCAATGCCACCAGCGACTGGGTATCGAGAAATTTTTCCTGCACGAACTGACCGAGATTTTCGCCAATCCGGTCTTTATTACGCGGGATAATCGCCGTATGACGAGAAATGATCGGAATCGGCACGCGGCGAAACAGCGCCACCACCGCAAACCAGTCCGCCAGCGCGCCGACCATCGCCGCTTCAGCAATCGCCTTCACGCCGCTCACCCAAAAATTGGGCGGCAAAAACAGCGTAACGACAAAGGTAGCAGCGGCGATAAGCAGTAAAGAGAGCGCCAACATTTTGGCGCGTCTGAGTTCAATGAGTTTATTCATAACGTTAAGAATAGAGCCTGACGGCAGGATCGCGCAAAAATCACCGCTCCTCCGCCAGCTCGGCAGCCTGATGTTGGCGCACGCGATTAAGCAATCCTGCCAGGGTGAAAACGACGATAATGCCCGCCACGACGGCTAACAGATGAAACGGCAAGCGACCGCCGTTAAACCACAGCCAGCGGCCGATTTCGACTGAGACAGACATCACCATCAGGATCACCATATTCAGCGATGCGGAGACGGTTCCTTTCGGTAAGTTATTGGAAAACAGCGTAAAGCGGAACAAGGTCGGGAAGATCAAACCAATCCCGAAAGCATACAGACTGGTGCCCAGCACCGACCACAGCCAGACGTGCGGTGACAGCAGATTGCCGATAATCAACAGCGCGAGGCCGACCAGTTGAATGGGTACGGCACGCCAGATAAAGCGCGGTTCGGTCGGATCTTTAACGAAACGCGCCACGATGGCATTCGCGACAATCACCGCGCCGAACACCGGAACCTGTGTCCAGGCGAACTGCGAAGTTGTTAAGCCGCCCGCGTCGATCAGGATCACCGGCGAGACAGCCACCCAACTCATCATTGGGATATAGCTTAAAGAGATGGTTGCTGCGCCAAAGAGGAACAGCCGATTGCAAAAGACATTACGAAAATCGCGCAAGACGCTTTTGGCGCTAAATGGAACCGCGCCGCGCTTCACCGTCTCTGGCATCGCCAGCAGTAAGCCAACAAATGAGATAAAACCCATAACCGCAATGATGGCAAAAAGGACTTTCCAGTGCACAAAGTGCATCAGAGCTGCGCCGGAAAGCGGGCCGATAATCGGCGCAATCAGTACGATGGAGGTGATAATCGCCATCAACTTGATCCCTTTTGTCTGTCCAAACGCCTCCTGCACCGTGACATAACCAACGGTGGCAATAAAACAGATACTGGTGCCCTGAATTGCACGCGCGATAAGAAATTGTGTCATTGACGTGGTGAACATTGTCGCGGCGCAGGCAAGGGTAAAAATTAACGCCCCGGTAATCAGCACCGGCCTGCGGCCAATTCTGTCGGAAAGCGGCCCCAGCAGCCACTGTAACGCCATACCGCCAGCAAGATAGAGACTGACGGCAGCAGGGGCCAGACTGATATCGGCATTAAAATCACGGACCACATTAATGATCCCTGGCTGGATCAGGTCCGTCGACAGATACGCAGCAAAGTCATACAAAATCAACGCCATCGGGAAAAACAGCGTGGCGGCATGGCGGGCAAAAAAACGTGGCATAACAAACAACTCCTTGTCCGGAGAACCCCAATGGGGAAAACGAAATTCAATACCGTCGGTAATGACGAAAGGCAGGCGAGAAGGACAAATGTACTGAATTTCATGTAATCAACCACACTGCCTGTGAACACACAGACAGAGAAATACCTTCTGACTCCAGGTCAGAATGTATAACGATTACAAATAGTCATCAGCACATTACACCTCTTGAATTGATGGGTTGCATAGAAAATATACACCTTAAGTGTAATTAAAATTTGCGGTTAATCAAAAGAGTGCGGTGGAAAGGGGAATATCTGCCGGGTACAGGAAATGTAAAACGCGAGCCTGTTTCCGGAAAAATGTATCGTTTGCAGAGGAACAAAAATAGCCTGGAAAGCGCCTCGGGGAACGAGAAATTGCCGGGTGAGAATGGTTTTGTTAGTCGCTACAGTCGGGCCATCTTATCTACAGGTGACGGATCGCCATGACAAACTTCACAACCAGTACGCCGCATGACGCATTATTTAAATCCTTTCTCACGCACCCTGACACCGCGCGGGATTTTATGGAGATCCACTTACCCAAAGATTTACGTGAACTGTGCGATCTCGACAGCTTAAAACTGGAATCCGCCAGCTTCGTCGATGAAAAATTGCGGGCGCTACACTCCGATATTCTGTGGTCGGTAAAGACCCGTGAAGGTGATGGTTATATTTACGTAGTGATTGAACATCAGAGCCGCGAGGATATCCATATGGCCTTTCGCCTGATGCGATATTCCATGGCGGTGATGCAGCGCCATATCGAGCATGATAAACGCCGACCGCTACCGCTGGTCATCCCGATGCTGTTTTATCACGGTAGCCGTAGTCCTTATCCCTGTCCCTGTGCTGGCTGGACGAATTTGCTGACCCGACCACCGCACGGAAGCTTTATACCGCAGCGTTCCCGCTGGTGGATGTCACTGTCGTGCCAGACGACGAGATTGTGCAGCACCGCAGAGTCGCCCTGTTGGAGTTGATCCAAAAGCATATTCGCCAGCGCGATCTGATGGGGCTTATCGATCAACTGGTAATATTACTGGTTACAGAGTGTGCTAATGACAGCCAGATAACTGCGCTGTTAAATTACATTTTACTGACTGGCGATGAAGCGCGTTTTAATGAGTTTATCAGTGAACTTACCCGTCGAATGCCACAACAAAGGGAGCGAATAATGACGATTGCAGAGCGAATTCATAATGATGGATGGCTGTTAGGGATGGAAAAGGGGAAAGAAGAAGGGGAACAACGCCTCCTTAGATTGCTTTTGCAGAACGGTGCGGATCCTGAATGGATACAACGATATACTGGACTTTCGGCAGAGCAAATGCAGGCATTAGAGCAACCCTTGCCTGAAAGCAAGCGCGATCCATGGATCGAGTACTAATCAGAGACTGATGACAAACGCAAAGCTGCCTGATGTGCTACGCTTATCAGACCTACATTACCTCTGCAATCTATTGAATTTGCGCGATTTGTAAGCCGGATAAGGCGTTCACGCCGCATCCGGTATGAACAAAGCACACTTTGCCTAAGCCATGCTGGAACGTGGCGATGACCCTGCAAAGATAAAACGAGTCACACGCGATTCGTGAGAGGAAATCAGGGGGCTCGCCACTATTTCGAATTCATTCCATTGCCCGATACACGGCTTCGCCAATTTGCTTTAGTGCTTCGCGATAGGTTTCGCTGAGCGGCAAAGCGCAGTTGATGCGCAGACAATTACGGTATTTGCCGGAAGCCGAGAAAATCGAGCCTGCTGCCACCTGGATTTTCATGCGGCACAGCTGCCGCGCGACGCAGACCATATCGACCTGTTCAGGCAATTCTATCCACAGTAAAAATCCGCCTTTCGGGCGCGTAATACAGATTTCGCAGGGAAAATATTCCCGTATCCAGCAGGTATAAAGCGCCAAATTGCGCTGATAGATCTGCCGCATCCGCCGGATATGGCGATGATAGTGACCTTCCAGCACAAACGTTGCCGCCGCCATTTGCGTGGACGGCACATTAAAGCTGCTGATGGCGTATTTCATATGCATCAGTTTATCGTGATAACGCCCCGGTGCGACCCAACCCACGCGCAGGCCTGGTGCAATACTTTTACTGAACGAGCTGCACAGCAGCACTCGCCCGTCGATATCCCAGGAATGAATGGTCCGCGGGCGCGGATACTCCGTCGCCAGTTCGCCGTAGACATCATCTTCAAAAATCACAATATCATGACGCTGAGCGAGAGAGAGAACGGCCCGTTTGCGCGCGTCCGGCATAATAAATCCCAGCGGATTATTACAGTTTGGCACCAGAATGATGCCTTTAATCGGCCACTGTTCCAGCGCCAGTTCCAGCGCTTCAACGCTGATGCCAGTTTCTGGATCGGTTGGGATTTCAATCACTTTCACGCCCATACCGCGCAGCATCTGCATTGAACCGTAATAACAGGGGGATTCGACTGCGACAATATCGCCCGGTTTACATACCGCCATTAACGCCAGCGACATCGAGTTATGGCAGCCGCTGGTGATAATGATGTCATCGGCGGTGACCACTGAGCCGCTGTCGAGCATCAGGCGGGCAACCTGCTCTCGCAACACTCGCTGACCGGCTAACAAGTCATAACCGAGAACGGTTTGCAGATTATGCTGCACTACCCGGCTAAGCTCCCGCCACAGCGGTTTCAGGCTGGGCGTTTCGACATCCGGCGTGCTTTTGCTTAACGGAACAATGGAACTGTCGCTGTGCGCTACCAGCATATCCAGTACCTGGTCCCACTGGGTAATCTCTACCGGGCGCTGCACCGGACGCGTCATCGGCGGTACTGGCGGCTGGGCTTTACGTTGTGCGACAAAATAACCCGAACGCGGCTGCGGAGTGATGAGCTTCATCGTCTCCAGCGTCTGGTACGCCTGCTGCACGGTGCTAATACTGACGCCGTGCTCCTGACTTAAGCTGCGCACCGACGGCAATTTCTCCCCGTGACGATACAGCCCTTGCTCAATCCGCTCGGCAAGCAGAGTCGCCAGATGTTGATAACGCGTCATGCTGTATTCCTTATTTGGACCATACAGAGAGAAAAACCGGTACAGATGAGGCTAAAAAACCGGATGCAGATGTTGTTTTAACCTGTCTGTATGTTAAATAAAACTAATATTTGCATCTGTATTGTGAACTGCCAGAAGGCGGATGATGAAGCCTCTGAAAGATGAGGAGGCAGCAGATGGAATTTCACGAAAACAAAGCCAAAACGCCGTTTATCAGACTTGTGCAACTCTGGCAGGCGGTGAGGCGTTGGCGGCGGCAAATGCAGGCCCGACGGGTGTTACAGCAGATGAGTGATGAGCGATTGAGGGATATTGGGTTACGCAGGGAGGATGTGGAGTGAGGGGGCAATTCCTCCCGTATGGGGAAGGGG
>X264_Eurasian_Magpie__coassemble_177_pt1 | contig 6568 bp, 5 predicted proteins | sample X264_Eurasian_Magpie__metabat2_low_PE_002 | metagenome-assembled genome bin X264_Eurasian_Magpie
CACCCACTCACAGCAACCTAAACTCATCCGCATCCCGCCATGCCGGAAACTTTTCTCTATATTCCCTTAATACAGCCATCGACAACTCCGCATCAATGCGCGTTGCCTGATGCGCGTCGGCAGTAGCGATAATCTCGCCCTGTGGATTAATCACCCGGCTGTCACCGCGATAATGGCAGCCGTTGCCATCGCTGCCGACGCGATTGCATCCCGCTACATACGTCTGATTCTCAATCGCGCGGGCCGTCAGCAATGCCTGCCAGTGCAGAGAGCGCGGAGCAGGCCAGTTGGCGACGTACAGGGCGAGGTCATAATCGTTGAGATTGCGCGACCACACTGGAAAACGTAAGTCGTAGCACACCAGCGGCAAAATACGCCAGCCGCGCCATTCCACAATCACTCGCGCATTGCCCGCTTTATAATGTAGATGCTCATCTGCCATGCGGAACAGATGACGCTTATCATAAAAATGTACCGTGCCGCCCGGCTCAACCAGCAAAAAGCGGTTAACCGAACCAGACTCCGTTTGTAATGCAACACTGCCTGCAATCAGCGCATTGTACTGCTGCGCTTTGGCTGTCATCCAGTTCACTACGTCATCTTGTGCTAGCGACGAAGCTGCCGCTTCCATGGCAAAGCCGCTGGTAAACATTTCCGGTAGAACGATCACATCGCGCCCGGTAATACCTTCCAGTTGACGATCAAAATGGCGCAGATTGGCAGGGCCATCCATCCACACCAGTGGTTGCTGCAAAAGCGTAATCTTCAAACCAGGCACGGTGTACAACTCCTTTATGCGAAGGGTTTTATAACTTTAACACCTTATCAGGCAGTTGCCTTAGCGCAGAATAAATTGATAACAAATTCTGATATTGGAAATATCTGATTTGCAAATTATCGTGTTATCGCCAAGCTTTAGGAGGTTAATAACATGGGCAGGATAAGCCCGGGAGGAATGATGTTTAAGGCAATAACGACAGTCGCCGCTCTGGTCATCGCCACCAGTGCAATGGCGCAGGATGATTTAACCATTAGCAGCCTTGCAAAGGGCGAAACCACCAAAGCTGCTTTTAATCAGATGGTGCAAGGGCATAAGCTGCCTGCCTGGGTGATGAAAGGCGGTACGTATACTCCCGCACAAACCGTAACGTTGGGAGATGAGACGTATCAGGTGATGAGCGCGTGCAAACCGCATGACTGTGGCTCGCAACGTATCGCTGTGATGTGGTCCGAGAAATCTAATCAGATGACGGGGCTGTTCTCGACCATTGATGAGAAAACGTCGCAAGAGAAACTCACCTGGTTGAATGTGAACGATGCGCTTTCTATTGATGGTAAAACGGTGCTGTTCGCGGCGTTGACCGGCAGCCTGGAAAACCATCCGGATGGCTTTAATTTTAAATAATTAGCGGATAAAGAAACGGAGCCTTTCGGCTCCGTTATTCAATTACGCGGCTTCAACTTTCCGCACTTTCTCCGGCAGCTTTACCGGCTTCGTCGCCAGCTCTTCTGGATCAAAGTCATCAACGTTAATACTACGCAGACGGCTTTCTTCAGCTTTCACCAGAATAGCGGCTTCATCTTTATCAATCAGCCCCTTCGCCAGTGCGTTGTGCGCCAGTTCATCCAGACGGGTAAACGGCAGGTTTTTACCCAACTCTTTACAGATCCGCTGATGAATCGGGTCGGCGGCAATCACATCCACCAGCGCCTCTTCCAGTAAACCAACCGGGTTATGCTTGCTCAGTGTCAGGTACTGACCGCGACCAATACGTGAACGGGTGGCATTCGGCACTTGTAAAATCTTCGCCACTTTATGATCCAGCTTGTCAGACGGTGCCAGGTAATGACGTCCGGTCGGGAAGATCACCACATTCAGCAGCCCGGCAACCACGCGGTTCGGGAAGTTTTGCAGTAAATCGTCCATCGCCTGTTCTGCCTGATACAGCGCATCCTGTACACCCCAGTGCACCAGCGGCAGGTCGGCTTCATTACGGCCTTCGTCGTCATAACGCTTCAGAACGGCAGAGGCGAGGTAAAGCTGACTTAAAATATCCCCCAGACGTGCCGAGATACGCTCACGACGTTTCAGGCTGCCGCCCAGCACCACCATCGAGACATCAGAAAGCAGGGCGAGGTTGGCGCTCAGGCGGTTCAGGTGCTGATAGTAGCGTTTAGTGGCATCGCCGGTTGGTGTGCTGCTGGTTAAACCGCGCGTCAGGCCCAGCCAGAAGCTGCGAACTTTGTTGCTACCGACGTGACCGATATGTTTAAACAGGAGTTGATCGAACGCGTTAACGTCATTGTTCTTCGCCGCTTCCATCTCTTCCAGCACGTACGGATGGCAACGAATCGCTCCTTGTCCGAAGATCATCATGCTGCGGGTCAGAATGTTGGCCCCTTCAACGGTGATGGCAATCGGTGCGCCCTGGTAAGCACGGGCCAGGAAGTTGCTTTGCCCGAGCATAATGCCTTTACCACCAGTGATATCCATCGCATCAATAATCGACTGCTGCCCGCGGTGGGTACAGTGATACTTAACGATAGCCGACAGCACGGCAGGTTTTTCACCGAGCATAATGCCGTAGGTAATCAGCGATGCCGCAGCATCCATTACATAAGCGTTTCCGGCAATACGCGCCAGCGGCTCTTCAATCCCTTCCATCTTACCGATAGAGATTTTGAACTGCCGACGAATGTGCGCATACGCGCCCGTTGCCAGCGCTACCGATTTCACGCCGCCGGTTGAGTTGGAAGGCAGGGTGATGCCGCGGCCTACCGAGAGGCACTCCACCAGCATCCGCCAGCCTTGCCCGGCCATTTTCGGCCCGCCGATGATGTAATCGATCGGCACGAACACATCTTTACCGCGCGTCGGTCCGTTCTGGAACGGTACGTTCAGCGGGAAGTGGCGACGACCAATTTCCACACCCGGCGTGGTGGTCGGGATCAGCGCACAGGTAATACCTAAATCTTCTGCACCACCGAGTAATTTCTCCGGGTCGGAGAGTTTAAACGCCAGACCAAGCACGGTCGCAATCGGTGCCAGCGTAATGTAGCGTTTGTTCCAGGTCAGACGCATCCCCAGCACCTGCTGGCCCTGCCATTCGCCCATGCAGACAATCCCGGTATCCGGAATCGCGCCCGCATCGGAACCCGCTTCGGGGCTGGTCAGTGCAAAGCAAGGGATCTCCTGACCACGCGCCAGACGCGGCAGATAGTGATTTTTCTGCTCGTCAGTGCCGTAATGTTGCAGCAGCTCGCCCGGGCCTAATGAGTTCGGCACGCCGACGGTAATCGCCAGGATCCCGCTCACGCCGGAGAGTTTTTGCAGCACGCGAGACTGGGCATAAGCCGAGAACTCCAGCCCGCCGTACTCTTTTTTGATGATCATCGCGAAGAAACTATGCTCTTTAAGGTACGCCCACAACTCCGGCGGCAGGTCCGCCAGCTCATGAGTAATCTGGAAATCATTCGCCATCCGGCAGGCTTCTTCTACCGGACCGTCGAGAAACGCTTGCTCTTCAGTGGTCAGGCGCGGCTGCGGATAGTTATGCAGCTTTTTCCAGTCCGGCTTGCCCTGGAACAAGTCGCCCTCCCACCAGGTGGTGCCCGCGTCGATCGCTTCTTTCTCGGTGCGCGACATCGGCGGCATCACTTTGCGGAATCCACGAAACACTGGCGCAGAAATCATCGATTTACGCATAGGGGCAAAGTTAAACGGTATGAGGATAATGGCCAGAGGCACTAGTACCCACGCCGACCACAGACCAGCAACGCCGAGGACGGCTGTCCAGGCGAGCAAAATCAGACTGCTGATAAATAAGCTCACGCGGTGATAGAACAATGCGCCGAGCAGGACAACCGTAGCGAGAATACTCAAAATCATCATAACGAAAAGCCCCTTACTTGTAGGAGGTCTGACCACTTGTGATGATATGGTTGTAGTGGATGTAAAAACATTTAGCAATGTGTTTACAATATAATTACAACAAAGCTCACATTGTTGCTGTTTTTATCCGCACTTCAGGTCAAAAAGTCCTGGTCATAGCACCTGCCCGTACTTCTCGCTTTTGGCGGTATCCGGTACACTGCATTTTGTCTATTACATTTATGCTGAAGGATATCCTCATGTACCAGGATCTTATTCGTAATGAACTGAACGAAGCGGCGGAAACGCTGGCTAACTTTTTAAAAGATGACGCCAATATTCACGCCATTCAGCGCGCGGCGGTCCTGTTAGCAGACAGCTTTAAAGCCGGTGGTAAAGTGCTTTCCTGTGGCAACGGCGGCTCCCATTGCGACGCCATGCACTTTGCCGAAGAGTTGACCGGTCGCTACCGTGAAAACCGTCCGGGCTACCCGGCGATTGCCATTTCTGACGTTAGTCATATTTCCTGCGTCGGTAACGATTTTGGTTTCAATGATATTTTCTCGCGTTACGTTGAAGCGGTAGGTCGCGAAGGCGATGTACTGCTGGGGATCTCCACCTCCGGTAACTCTGCAAACGTGATCAAAGCGATCGCAGCGGCGCGTGAGAAGGGGATGAAAGTGATCACCCTGACGGGTAAAGACGGCGGCAAAATGGCTGGCACGGCGGATATTGAAATTCGCGTTCCGCACTTTGGTTATGCCGACCGCATTCAGGAGATCCACATTAAAGTGATCCATATCCTGATCCAGTTAATTGAAAAAGAGATGGTTAAGTAAGTCTGGCGTAGGCCAGATAAGGCGTTTACGCCGCATCCGGCATTTGTGCTCTGATGCCTGATGCGACGCTGACGCGTCTTATCATGCCTACAATCTGCACCCGAACCGTAGGCCGAATAATGCGTTCACGCCACATCCGACCTGAAAATTCTTAAATCAATCTTCGCCGGGGGCCATGCGCTCCCGCTGTTGTGGAGGTTCCCCATGTGCGAATTGCTCGGGATGAGCGCCAACGTCCCTACCGATATCTGCTTTAGTTTCACCGGACTTGTACAGCGTGGTGGTGGAACCGGGCCACATAAAGATGGCTGGGGCATTACCTTTTACGAAGGTAAAGGCTGTCGCACATTTAAAGATCCGCAACCCAGCTTTAATTCCCCCATCGCCAAACTTGTCCAGGACTACCCGATAAAATCCTGTTCGGTGGTGGCTCATATTCGCCAGGCTAATCGGGGCGAGGTGGCGCTGGAAAATACTCACCCGTTTACCCGCGAGTTATGGGGGCGTAACTGGACTTATGCCCATAATGGACAACTGACGGGCTACAAATCACTGGAAACCGGCAACTTCCGCCCGGTCGGTGAAACCGATAGCGAAAAAGCCTTTTGCTGGCTCCTGCATAAATTAACGCAGCGTTACCCGCGCACACCGGGCAACATGGCGGCAGTGTTTAAATATATCGCCTCACTGGCGGATGAACTGCGGCAGAAGGGCGTTTTCAACATGCTGCTTTCTGACGGGCGCTATGTAATGGCGTATTGCTCGACTAATTTACACTGGATCACCCGCCGCGCGCCGTTTGGCGTGGCAACGTTGCTGGATCAGGATGTGGAAATCGACTTCAGCTCGCAGACCACACCGAATGATGTGGTCACGGTGATTGCGACACAGCCGCTGACGGGCAATGAAACCTGGCAAAAGATTATGCCAGGTGAATGGCGCTTATTTTTCCTCGGGGAGCGTGTAGTTTGATGCCAGTTGTGGCTGCACAACTTCGTGGCTTAACGGCTTGCTGACCACGTAACGGCCATTGACCACAGAAACGGTCGGTGGCTTACGGGTTTGCTCAAAGTAGTCGTAGCCCGGCTTCAGTTGCTCCCAGAAGTCCTTAAAGTTGGAATATTTATGGCGCTTCATATTGGCGTCGGTCATACGGAACGGGTAAATACTCACTTGCACGCTCGGCTGACCAAACACCAGCGCACCAGTAACGAACTGGAAGATCTCATCAATACCCTGATTGGTCATCGCGTAGCAGCCGATGGAAACACAATCGCCGTGAATCATCAGGTATTTCCCTTCATAACCATGCGCACGGTCATAGGCGTTTGGGAATCCAATATTAATCGCTTTGTAGTAACGGCTGTCTGGTTTTAACTGATTACGCTGGACGCTATAAAACCCTTCCGGGCTTTTGAAATCGCCCTGACGCTGTTTTGGCCCTAATCCGCCGGAATATTTACAGATTTTATAGCTGTCGAGCAGTTGATATTGCTCGCCCATTTTGACGTAGAGATCGAGCGTACGTTCTTCCTTGAAGATCTGGATGTAGACAGGGGATCCCATCAACTGCTGCTTATACTCTTTGCTCACTGGCGTGGTCGAGCTACTGCTGCCCAGCAAACCGGCAAACGAAACGCACGGGATCAACAACATCGCAAGAATTAATGCGATTTTACGCATACTGCTTATTCCTTGATAAAACGGTTACACACGCCAGGACGGCAAAATGAATCCCAAATCGGAATAGTCTGGATTTGGAAGGCTCACATTATCACCAAAAGAGTTTTACGCAAGCCTGTCGGCGCAGGGTTTACAAATTTAGCACAGGGGCAGTTTTCAAGACCCAAAGAGCGCC
>X264_Eurasian_Magpie__coassemble_197_pt1 | contig 3664 bp, 4 predicted proteins | sample X264_Eurasian_Magpie__metabat2_low_PE_002 | metagenome-assembled genome bin X264_Eurasian_Magpie
AGATGGGTGTAATTGCATATTTAATCTTTCCTTTGCCACTTTTTCGCTAAGAATAAAATCATCTGTGCGATAACAACTAATTCTTTTAATGAATGTTTTTATTCCTGAATACTGCTCCCATAACAAGACAGGGGAGCAGACAATCATGGCAATTTCATCGCGTAACACACTTCTTGCCGCACTGGCATTCATCGCTTTTCAGGCACAGGCGGTGAACGTCACTGTGGCGTATCAAACTTCAGCCGAACCGGCGAAAGTGGCTCAGGCCGACAACACCTTTGCTAAAGAGAGCGGGGCGAGCGTTGACTGGCGTAAGTTTGACAGCGGAGCCAGCATCGTGCGGGCGCTGGCTTCGGGCGACGTGCAAATCGGCAACCTCGGTTCCAGCCCATTAGCGGTGGCAGCCAGCCAACAAGTGCCGATTGAAGTCTTCTTACTGGCGTCAAAACTGGGTAACTCCGAAGCGCTGGTGGTAAAGAAAACTATCAGCAAACCCGAAGATCTGATTGGCAAACGCATCGCCGTACCGTTTATCTCCACCACCCACTACAGCCTGCTGGCGGCGCTGAAACACTGGGGTATTAAACCTGGGCAAGTGGAGATTGTGAACCTGCAGCCGCCCGCGATTATCGCTGCCTGGCAGCGGGGAGATATTGATGGTGCTTATGTCTGGGCACCGGCGGTTAACGCGCTGGAAAAAGACGGCAAGGTGCTGACCGATTCTGAACAGGTCGGGCAGTGGGGTGCGCCGACGCTGGATGTTTGGGTAGTGCGGAAAGATTTTGCCGAGAAACATCCAGAGGTCGTGAAAGCGTTCGCCAAAAGCGCCATCGATGCTCAGCAACCGTACATTGCTAACCCAGACGCGTGGCTGAAACAGCCTGAAAACATCAGCAAACTGGCGCGGTTAAGCGGCGTGCCTGAAGGTGACGTTCCGGGGCTGGTGAAGGGGAATACCTATCTGACGCCGCAGCAGCAAACGGCAGAACTGACCGGACCGGTGAACAAAGCGATCATCGACACCGCGCAGTTTTTGAAAGAGCAGGGCAAAGTCCCCGCCGTGGCGAATGATTACAGCCAGTACGTTACCTCGCGCTTCGTGCAATAAAAGGAGGCGCAGATGCTGCAAATTTCTCATCTTTACGCCGATTATGGCGGCAAACCGGCACTGGAAGATATCAACCTGACGCTGGAAAACGGCGAGCTTCTGGTGGTGCTGGGGCCGTCTGGCTGCGGCAAAACTACGTTGCTGAATTTGATTGCTGGTTTTGTGCCTTATCAGCATGGCAGCATTCAACTGGCGGGTAAGGGTATTCAGGGACCGGGAGCAGAGCGTGGCGTAGTTTTTCAGAATGAAGGGCTGTTACCGTGGCGCAATGTACAGGACAACGTGGCGTTCGGCCTGCAACTGGCAGGTGTAGAGAAAATGCAGCGACTGGAAATCGCACACCAGATGCTGAAAAAAGTCGGGCTGGAAGGCGCAGAAAAACGCTACATCTGGCAGCTTTCCGGTGGTCAACGTCAGCGGGTGGGGATTGCCCGCGCGTTGGCGGCAAATCCCCAGCTGTTATTACTCGACGAACCGTTTGGTGCGCTGGACGCCTTCACCCGCGACCAGATGCAAACCCTGCTGCTGAAACTCTGGCAGGAGACGGGCAAGCAGGTGCTGTTGATTACCCACGATATAGAAGAAGCGGTGTTTATGGCGACTGAACTGGTTCTGCTTTCACCCGGCCCAGGCCGTGTGCTGGAGCGGCTGCCGCTCAACTTTGCTCGCCGCTTTGTTGCCGGGGAACCGAGCCGCAGCATCAAGTCCGATCCACAATTCATCGCCATGCGCGAATATGTTTTAAGCCGCGTATTTGAGCAACGGGAGGCGTTCTCATGAGTGTGCTCATTAATGAAAAACTGCATTCGCATCGGCTGAAATGGCGCTGGCCGCTCTCGCGTCAGGTGACCTTAAGCATTGGTACGTTAGCGGTTTTGCTCACTGTATGGTGGGCAGTCGCGGCGCTGCAACTGATTAGCCCGCTGTTTTTGCCGCCACCGCAACAGGTACTTGCAAAACTGCTCACCATTGCCGGGCCGCAGGGATTTATGGACGCCACGCTGTGGCAGCATCTGGCAGCCAGCCTGACGCGCATTTTGCTGGCGCTACTCGCGGCGGTGTTGATCGGTATTCCGGTCGGGATCGCCATGGGGCTAAGCCCGACGGTGCGCGGCATTCTGGATCCGATAATCGAGCTTTATCGTCCGGTGCCGCCGCTGGCTTATTTGCCGCTGATGGTGATCTGGTTTGGTATTGGCGAAACCTCGAAGATCTTACTGATCTATTTAGCGATTTTTGCGCCGGTGGCGATGTCGGCGCTGGCGGGGGTGAAAAGCGCGCAGCAGGTTCGCATTCGTGCCGCCCAGTCGCTGGGTGCCAGCCGTGCGCAGGTGCTGTGGTTTGTCATTTTGCCCGGCGCGCTGCCGGAAATCCTCACCGGATTACGCATTGGTCTGGGTGTGGGCTGGTCTACGCTGGTGGCGGCGGAGCTGATTGCCGCAACGCGCGGTTTAGGATTTATGGTTCAGTCAGCGGGTGAATTTCTCGCGACTGACGTGGTGCTGGCGGGGATCGCGGTGATTGCGATTATCGCCTTTCTTTTAGAACTGGGTCTGCGCGCGTTACAGCGCCGCCTGACGCCCTGGCATGGAGAAGTACAATGAGTGAACGTCTGAGCATTACCCCGCTGGGGCCGTATATTGGCGCACAAATTACGGGGGCCGACTTAACGCGCCCGTTAAGCGATAATCAGTTTGAACAGCTTTACCATGCGGTGCTGCGCCATCAGGTGGTGTTTCTGCGCGATCAAGCTATTACGCCGCAGCAGCAACGCGCGCTGGCCCAGCGTTTTGGCGAGCTGCATATTCACCCTGTTTACCCTCATGCTGAAGGGGTTGACGAGATCATCGTCCTGGATACCCATAACGATAATCCGCCGGATAACGACAACTGGCACACCGATGTGACATTTATTCAAACGCCACCCGCAGGGGCGATTCTGGCGGCGAAAGAGTTACCCTCGACCGGCGGCGATACGCTCTGGGGCAGTGGTATTGCCGCATATGAGGCGCTCTCTGTTCCCTTCCGCCAGCTGTTGAGCGGGTTGCGTGCGGAGCATGATTTCCGTAAATCGTTCCCGGAATACAAGTACCGCAAAACCGAGGCTGAGCATCAACGCTGGCGTGAGGCGGTCGCGAAAAATCCACCGTTGCTACATCCGGTGGTGCGAACGCATCCGGTGACCGGTAAACAGGCGCTGTTTGTGAACGAAGGTTTTACCACACGAATTGTTGATGTCAGCGAGAAAGAGAGCGAAGCCTTGCTGGGCTTTTTGTTTGCCCACATCACCAAACCGGAGTTTCAGGTGCGCTGGCGCTGGCAACCAAATGATATTGCGATTTGGGATAACCGCGTAACCCAGCACTATGCCAATGCGGATTACCTGCCACAGCGGCGGATAATGCATCGGGCGACGATTCTTGGGGATATTCCGTTTTATCGGGCGGGGTAAGGGGGAAATGCCGGGTTGGATAGGAATGCGGACGGTTCCCTCGCCCCCTTGGGGAGAGGGTTAGGGTGAGGGGGCGTTCACCGTACTTTCAACAGGTTAACTCC